>Ga0209254_10000311_pt1 | contig 37311 bp, 28 predicted proteins | sample FrelakmetDIP11DI_FD_187148 | JGI IMG/M metagenome (GOLD analysis project Ga0209254, IMG submission 187148) | Freshwater lake sediment microbial communities from the University of Notre Dame, USA, for methane emissions studies - DIP11 DI (SPAdes)... | ecosystem: Environmental > Aquatic >... | reverse complement strand
GTCGCCGGGTTCGCGAGCGCCTCCCCGAAGAACCCGCGCTCCGCTAAGGCATTGATGATGTCCCGCAGGACGCCGCCGAGCGCGACCGCGACTCCTGCCGCCGTCGCCTGGACCGCGCCCCACGCCCCGAGCGCGAGCCCGGTCTGCTCCTTCGGTGCACGGTTCATCGTCAGCGTGAGCGTGCCGTGCCCGAAGACGCCGCCGCCGAAGCCGATCAGCAGGACGCCGCAGACGAAGAGGGCGATGCCGTGCGTGGACGCGGCAGCGAGCACCGCGGCGAAGGCAGGAATGCCGACCCAGGCCCCCGCATTGGCCATCCGCGCGGGATCGGCGCCGCGGCTGAGCACGCTGGAGGCGAGGCTGAATCCGATCAGGCCGCCGGCCGCGAGTGCGGCGGTGAGCCACGTCGTCGCGCTCACCGTCATGCTGAGCACCTGGCCGCCGTACGGCTCGAGCAGTACGTCCTGCATCGCGAACGCCGTCGTGCCGAGCGCGATCGCCACCAGCCGCCGCCGCGCGCCGTCGCCCTTGATGTAGGTGCCCCACGCCTCGGTGAACGAGGGGTCCGGCGTCGGGTGGCGAAAGCGCCCCGGGTTCCGCGTCTCCTGCTTCCACATGGCGATGGTGTTGAGGACCATCGTCACCAGCGCGCAGGTCTGGATGACCTGCACCAGTCGCCCTGCGGTGAAGTCCTCGAGGAAGGCGCCGAAGGCGAGCGCGCTGACGATCGTCCCGACGAGCAGCATCACGTACATCAGCCCCACGACCTTGGGTTGCGACTCCACGGGGGCGAGGTCGGTCGCGAGTGCGAGGCCGGCGGTCTGCGTCGTGTGCAGGCCGGCGCCGACGGCAAGGAACGCCAGAGCGGCGCCCGCCTGGCCGACCCATGCGGGCCAGTCGCTGGAATGACCGCCGCCGGACAGCACGAGGAGGGCGAAGGGCATCACCGCGAGGCCGCCGAACTGGATCAGCGTGCCCATCCAGATGAAGGGCACCCGGCGCCATCCGAGGGCGCAGCGGTGCGTGTCGGAGCGATAGCCGACGAGGGCGCGGAACGGCGCGTACAGCACCGGGAGCGCCACCATCACGGCCACGAGCGTCGCCGGGACTCCCAGCTCGACGATCATCACCCGGTTGAGCGTTCCGACGAGCAGGGCGAGCGCCATGCCGACGGACACCTGGAACAGCGACAGGCGGAGGAGCCGCGACAGCGGCAGGTCCGGCGTCGCAGCGTCCGCGAACGGGAGAAAGCGGGGACCCAGGTGGACCCAGCGTGAGATCAGGGCGCGAGTAAAGCCGCGCATGGCTCGCTCCTCGATCGACGCGTGAACGCGTCCGCGCAGCCCTCGGGCACGGAGGCGGCGCCTTCGTCAACAAGGCCGTTCGTCGACGGCCCGATACCACCGGCCACCCGGCCGCGTGGCGGCCAAGTGGCGCACGATGGCACTAGCTTACGATTGCGACTTCTGCGCGACGACCGGCGGGGGCGGCGCGCCGCCCGTGTCGCTTGCTGCCTTCACCGCCGCAGCGGGCCGACCCTCGAGGAACCTCGGCACCCACGTCGTGTGGGTGAGCAGCATCAGATGCACGAGGAACGAGCCGATCGCCACCGCGCTCAGGAAGAGCGGGACGCCGACCGAAGGCTTCACGACGCACCAAATCTTGCCGTAGATCATGGTTGTCCTCCCCGCTCACTTCAGCCAGGGTGAGTAGATGTAAGCGAACAGATGCGCCAGAGCCGCAATGAAGCCGAAGATCTGCGTTCCCTGGATCAGGTTACGGTGAACTTCCTCCGACTCCGCCTCGGTCAGGCCGGTGGGCCACACCTTGTGCGGATCCGATTTGTACTCTGCCATAGGCCCTCCAAAAGAAAGCGTGGAACTCGCACGCACTGAGGTTGGGTGCTGGTGCAAGCGGGAGCCGACACCGGCCCCACGCTGTAATTCTCACATGACACTCAGGTTTGTCAAGAGAAACTGACGTACGGAGGCTTCGTCCGGGTTCCTGTGTTGCGCGGCCAACCGTTCGCGCCTCGACGGAGTAGGGCGGTTTGCCCGGCTACAATCCGGACCGCGGCACCCGAGAACCGGGCGAGCGCGAACGGACAAGCGCGCCGCATCCACCAGGAGCGCCCGCGATGGGCGACGTGAACGACCTTCCGCCGGAAGCCGCAGCCGGTTTCGGCCCGTGGCTGCAACACTCCGCCCTCGTCGTCGACGACGAGGAGGGAATGCGCAGCTTCCTCGTCCGCGCCCTCAAGCCCCGCTGCGGCCTGGTCGAGTCGGCGCCGAGCGCCGAGGCCGCGGCGGAGCTGGCGGCGCGCATCCACTTCGACGTCGTCGTCCTCGACATCGCGCTCCCGGGCAAGAACGGCGTGGCGTGGCTGCGCGAGCTGCGCGCCTCCGGCTTCGCGGGCGACGTGATCATGATCACCGCCTACGCCGACCTCGACACCGCCATCGAGGCGCTGCGCGCCGGCGCTTCCGACTTCATCCTCAAGCCGTTCCGGCTCGACCAGCTGCTCGCCTCGGTGAAGCGCTCGATCGAGCGGCAGCGCCTCACGCGCGAAAACTTCGTGCTTCGCCGCGCCCTGCAGGAGCTGGAGGGCGTGGAGGGCATGGTCGGGCAGTCGCCGGCGATGCAGGCGGTGCGCGGGCTCGTGCGTCGGCTCGCGCCGCTGCCCTCCACGGTGCTCGTCCTCGGCGAGTCGGGCAGCGGCAAGGAGGTGGTGGCCCGCGCGCTGCACCAGCTCTCGCCGCGCGCGGCGCGGCCGTTCGTGCCGGTGAACTGTGCCGCGATCTCGCCGGAGCTGATCGAGTCGGAGCTCTTCGGCCACACCAAGGGCGCCTTCACCGGGGCGGCGGAGGCGCGCAACGGCCTCTTCTACTACGCGCAGGGCGGCTCGATCTTCCTCGACGAGATCGCGGAGCTGCCGGCGCCGATCCAGACCAAGCTGCTGCGCGTGCTGGAGGACCGCCGCATCCGGCCCGTCGGCTCCAACCGCGAGGTGCCGGTCGACGTGCGCATCATCGCCGCCACCAACCGCGACCTCGCCGCCGAAGTGGCGCAGGGACGGTTCCGCGAGGACCTCTACTACCGCCTCAACGTGGTCGGCATCAACGTCCCGCCGCTGCGCGAGCGGCGCGAGGACGTGCTGCCGCTCGCGCGGCACTTCATGGCGCAGCTCGCACCGCACCTCGGCGTCGCGGCGCTGCCGATCACGCCCGACGTGGCGCACGCGCTCTCGGCCTACGACTGGCCGGGAAACGCCCGGGAGCTGCGCAACTTCGTCGAGCGCTCGGTGATTCTCGGCGAGTTCACCACCGCGGCGCTCGCCATCGCGGACGCTGCCGCCGACCTCGAAGGCGCCGCTCCGGCGGGACCGGAGAGCCTCGCGGAAGTCGAGAAGCAGCACATCCTCGCGATCCTCGCGGCGAGCGGCGGCAACAAGACCGAAGCCGCGCGCCGCCTCGGCGTGTCGCGCAAGACGCTCGAGCGGAAATGCGCGCTGTGGGGCATCCGGCAGGCGTGATCGTGGACCGGACGCGGCAGCGCCGCCCGATCCGCGCCGGGATGCGCGGCAGCGTCATGGCGGGAAAGACGAGCGCTGTGCCGGAGCGTGGCGTGCCCGAGGAAACCCCGCAACGCGTACCGGACGGGCCGCCCGGAATCCGCCCGTCGCCGCGCGTAACCCCGCCACCGCCAGGTCACGCGGGCCCCGCGTAGATGTCGTTCGGAGCGCCGGGGTCGGTACGCGCCAAGCTTCTGGCGATCTGCCTGTCGCCGATCCTGCTCGCGCTGCCGATCCTCGCCGCGCTGCTTCTCTGGTGGGCGAACGCCTACTACGACCGCCTGCTCGTCTATCGGATCACGAGCGACCTCGCGGCGGCGAACCAGTACCTGGAGCGCGTCATCGACGGCATCGGGCAGAGCACGTCGAGCCTCGCCGAATCCCGGCGCCTCGCCGACGCCCTGGGCGATCCGGCGGCCCTGCGCGAGGTGCTGGCGAGCGGTGCCGCGCAGAGCGGCTTTGCCTTCGTGCAGCTGCTCGACGTACACGGCCGTCCCCTCGCGCCGCGTCGGGACGGCGGACCGAGCCGTTCGCACTGGCCGGTCGTCGCCCACGCCGTCGCCGGAGAGTCCGGCGCGGCGCTCGATGTCTTCTCCGCGGAGGATCTGGCGGGCATCGACCCGTCCCTTCCCGAAGCCGCTCGCATCCGCAGCGTGCGGACACCCGGACAGGCGGACGCATCACGTCCCGACGAGACCCGCGCGCTGCTCGTCCACGCGGCCGCGCCGGTGCGGGAGCGCGACGGGCGGGTCGTGGCCGTGCTCGAGACTGGCGTGCTGCTCAACGGCAACCTCGAGATCGTCGACCGCATCAACGGCATCGTCTATCGCGAGGGCTCGCTGCCGCTCGGCAGTCGCGGCACGGCGACGCTCTTCCTCGACGACCTGCGCATCGCCACCAACGTGCGCCTGTTCGAGGGCGAGCGCGCGCTCGGGACGCGCGTCTCGCTCGCCGTGCGCGACAGCGTGCTCGGCCGCGGCAACGTGTGGCTCGACCGCGCGTTCGTCGTGAACGACTGGTACATGTCCGGCTACCAGCCGCTCTACGACAGCTTCGAGCGGCGCGTCGGCATGCTCTACGTGGGCTTCCTCGAGCAGCCGTTCGCGCGCGCGAAGTGGACGGCGCTCGCGACCATCGTTGCGCTGTTCGGGCTGCTCACCGCGGCCGCGAGCTACGTGTTCCTGCGCGTCGCGCAGGCGATCTTCGCGCCGCTCGAACGCATGAGCGATACGATGCGCGCGGTCGCGGGCGGCGACACGGCAGCGCGCGTCGGCGTCACCGGCAGCCGCGACGAGATCGGCGAGCTGGCGCGCCACTTCGACGCGCTGCTCGACCAGCTGCAGGCGCAGCGTGCCGAGCTCGAACGGCTGAACGCCGACCTCGACCGCAAGGTGGCGGAGCGCACCGCCGCGCTCGAGACGGCGCAGCGCCAGCTCGTGATGTCGGAGAAGCTCGCCGCACTCGGGCAGCTCACCGCCGGCGTCGCGCACGAGATCAACAACCCCGCCGCGGTCATCCAGGGCAACCTCGACCTCGCGCGCGAGGTGCTCGGCGAGCCCGGCGTCGCACCGGTCGCCGGGGAGCTGCGGCTCATCGACGAGCAGGTGAACCGCATCCGGCTGATCGTCGCCAAGCTGCTGCAGTTCGCGCGGCCCGGCGACTACGCCGGCGCAGTCGAGGACGTCGACGTGAACGCGCTGGTCGCCGACACGCTGGTGCTCGTGCGCCAGACGCTCGCCAAGCGCAACATCGCGCTCGAGGGCACGCGCGCCGCGACGCGCGCCGTTCGCATCCCGGTGAACGACCTGCAGCAGGTGCTCGTCAACCTCGTCGTCAACGCCATCCAGGCGATGCCCGGCGGCGGCACGCTGTCGCTCTCGACGCGCGACACGCCCGACGGCGTTGCGATCGACATCCGCGACACCGGCATGGGCATCCGCGACGAGGACCTCGGGCGCATCTTCGACCCGTTCTTCACCACCAAGCGGGGCGAAGGCACCGGGCTCGGCCTGTCGATCTCCTACGCGCTGCTCGAGCGCTATGGCGGACGCATCGACGTCGAGAGCCGCCCGGGGCAGGGCGCGACCTTCACCGTGCATCTCGTCGCCTCGACGACGGTCGTGCGCTGGGGGGACCCGGGAGGCCGATCGGCCTCCGCGACGAGCGCAGGCGTCACCACCCGCGCGTCCGGCGCGCGCGCACTCCTGCCGGCTTCCGCCCCTGCGGCAGGAGCCCCGAAAACGCGCTGGTAGAATCTCGCCGACAGCGCAGCGTGCAGCGCGGCGCCGCGCACTGCCGGGAAGGAATGAAAGTCTTCGGGTTCGCCGGCTGGTCCGGCAGCGGCAAGACCACGCTGATCGAAAGGCTCGTGCCGCGGTTCACCGCGCGCGGCTTGCGCGTGTCCCTGATCAAGCATGCCCATGAGGGCTTCGACGTCGATCATCCGGGCAAGGACTCGTACCGTCACCGGAAGGCGGGCTGCACCGAGGTGCTGGTGAGCTCCGCAAGCCGCTGGGCACTGATGCACGAGCTGCGCACCGGGCACGAGCCGACCCTCGAGGAACAGATCGAACGCATGGCGAAGGTCGACCTGCTTCTCGTCGAGGGCTACAAGCGCTCGGCCCTGCCCAAGCTCGAGGTGCATCGCCAGGCGAACGGCAAGGGGCCTCTCCACACGCGAGAACGCTCGATCGTCGCCATCGCCGCGGACACGCGCTTCGCCTCGCCGCTGCCGCAGTTCGCGCTCGACGACTACGAGGGCATCGCCCACTTCATCCTCGCGTATCACCAGCTGGCATGAGTCAGGAGAACACGCCGCTTGCGCGGAACATGCTGTCGGTGGAGGAGGCGCTGCAACAGCTGCTCGCCGGCGCCGAGCCGCTCGTCGCGACCGACCTCGTGCCCACCAACGCCGCCGCGGGGCGGGTGCTCGCCGAGGACCAGCGCGCGACGATCGACGTGCCGCCGCTCGACAACACCTCGATGGACGGCTACGCGGTGCGCGCGGCCGACTGCGCATCGGGCGAGGCGCGGCTTGCAATCTCGCAGCGCATCCCCGCGGGGTCGGTGCCGGCGCCGTTCGCGCCCGGGACCGCGGCGCGCATCTTCACGGGCGCGCCTATCCCGCCCGGCGCCGATGCCGTCGTCATGCAGGAGCAGTGCGTTGCCGACGGCGAGCTCGTCGTCGTGCGTCACCGCCCGGCGCCCGGCGAATGGATCCGGCGGCGCGGCGAGGACATCCGCCGGGGCGGCGTCATCCTGCAACGCGGCCGGCGCCTGAAGCCGCAGGACACGGGACTCGCGGCCTCGGTCGGCCTCGCCTCGCTTCCGGTCTTCCGCCGTCTGCGGGTGGCGACCTTCTTCACGGGCAACGAGCTGGTGATGCCGGGCGAGCCGCTGCCGGAGGGCGCGATCTACAACTCCAACCGTTTCACGCTCACGGCCCTGATCGGCGGGCTGGGCTGCGAGGTCGCCGACCTCGGCATCGTGCCCGACAGTCTCGAGGCCACCCGGGAGGCGCTCGCGCAGGCGGCGGCCGGCAACGACCTCGTCGTGACCAGCGGCGGCGTGTCGGTCGGCGAGGAAGACCACGTCAAGCCCGCGGTGCAGGCACAGGGACGGCTCGAGCTCTGGAAGATCGCGCTCAAGCCCGGCCGGCCGCTCGCGTTCGGCACGCTGCGTCGCGCGGCCGGGTCCAACGCGCGCTTCATCGGCCTGCCGGGCAACCCGGTGTCGAGCTTCGTGACCTTCGTGCTCTTCGTACGCCCGTTCATCCTGAAGTCCCAGGGCGCGCGCGACTGGACGCCGCAGGTCTTCCGCATGCGCGCGGACTTCGACTGGACCCGGCCCGACTCGCGCCGCGAGTTCCTGCGCGCACGCGTGAACGAGTACGGCGGCCTCGAGCTCTTCCCCAACCAGAGCGCCGGCGTGCTCACCTCGACGGTCTGGGGCGACGGCCTCATCGACAATGCTGCCGGACAGCCGATCCGCCGCGGTGACCTGGTGAGCTTCCTGCCGTTCGCGGAGCTGCTCTCGTGATCGCCGGCACGCGGCACGCGGGTCGAGGGCCGATTCTACGGACGCCGTCATGACCAAGGTGCTGTACTTCGCTAAGCTTCGCGAGGATCTCGGCTGCGAGAGCGAGTCGCTCGCGCTCCCCGAGGGCGTGAAGACCGTCGCATCGCTGCGCGTCCATCTCGCCGCGCGCGGCGGCCCGTGGGCGAGCGCCCTTGCTCCGGAACGCGCGGTGCGTGCCGCCGTGAACCAGCAGATCGCGAAGCCGGAGACGCCCGTCGCGACCGGCGACGAGGTCGCGTTCTTTCCGCCGGTCACGGGAGGCTGAGGTGCCGATCATCCGCGTGCAGACCGAGGACTTCGACGCCGGCGTCGAGGTGACGCGCATCCGCGCCGGGCGCCCCGATGTCGGCGCCGTCGCGGCATTCGTGGGCGTGTGCCGCGACCTGAACGACGGCGAGCGCGTGGCGTCGATGACGCTCGAGCATTACCCGGGCATGACCGAGCGCGAGCTCGCCCGCATCGTCGACGAGGCGCTCTCGCGCTGGAGGATCGCGGATGTCACCGTCATCCATCGCGTGGGCCGCTTCGCGCCGACCGATCAGATCGTGCTCGTCGTCGTCGCCGGCGCGCATCGCGGCGACGCATTCGCGGCGTGCGAGCTCGTCATGGACTACCTCAAGACGCGCGCCCCGTTCTGGAAGAAGGAAGCCACCGCAGCGGGCAGCCGCTGGGTCGAGGCGCGTGCCTCGGACGACGCGGCCGCCGAGCGCTGGCACGCGCCGGGCCGCGACGCCGCGTGAGCGTCCCGCTAGCCGCCTTCGCGGCCGTCGGCATCGGCGCGGCGATCGGCGCATGGATGCGCTGGGCGCTCGGGCTCGCGTTCAATCACCTGCTGCCGACGCTGCCGCTCGGCACGCTCGCGGCGAACCTCATCGGCGGTTATCTCATCGGCATCGCGGTCGCGTTCTTCGAAGGCGCGGGGCACCTCGCACCCGAGGCACGCCTCTTCGTCGTGACCGGCTTCCTCGGCGGCCTCACGACGTTCTCGACCTTCTCGGGCGAAGCGGTGGCGCTGGTCGCCGAAGGCAAGCCCGGCTGGGCGCTCGCGCACATCGCCAGTCATCTCATCGGCTCGCTCGCGCTCACCGCACTCGGCATCTTCACCGTACGCGCGATCGTCTGACGCCGGCAAGAAGCGCAATGCCACGCGCATGTCGGTGTGACGGACTGCTCACCCTGGTGAGGCGATGTCGAGCGCTCGCGTTCGTTTGATCAGGATCAAACCCTCGGGAAGCCCCGGAATCCATAATTACCTTGTCGGTTCGAGGTTCTCCTTGGAGCGACGGTTTCTCGCCCGGTGGCAGTCGCGTTTCGCGGCGATTGCCGGGCTCCTCCTGGTGGTGGATCTTTCCGGGGCGCTCCTTCAAGCGCCCCTTTTCTTTTCGGCGATCCTGCGATCCTGCGGTCGCGCGTCGTCTCCAGTCCAGGTTCGCGCGCCTAGCCCGCGCCTAGCCCGGTGCCGGCTGCCCGAAGCTTGCGCTATCCGCGCCGAGCACTGCCGCACGGATCACCAGCGCCTCGGCGCGAGACCAGTTCTCTTCCGACGTCGCGTGCGGATTCGTCTGCGGCGTTTGCCACGCGAGTCGCTCGATGCGTTCGCGGTGGCGTTCGAGCAGATCGCTGCGGCAGCCGGACCAGGCCTCCCAATACGGCTCGGCCTGCGCGCGACCCGCGCGCAGCAGTTTGAATGCCTGCTGCGGGGCTATGCCCTCGACGAACGTGAGGTGGCCGAGCGCCGTGAGCGGCGCGCGGTTGATGCCCGCCGTGCAGTGCACGTAGACGCGGTGACCGGCGTCGAGCAGCGCGGCCAGACCGCGCACGGCTGCCGGGAGGCGGCGCCGCTGGTCGTCGAGGTCGAAATCGCGCATCGGCACGTTCGCGTAGGCGAGGCCGATCGCGTGCGCGTGCTCCCGATGCTGCTCGAGGTCGATGCCGAACGTCGCGCGGCACTCGTCGTGCTGCACCGAGAGCAGTGCGGTGCTGCCGGTACGTGCGCGGATCGCATCGATGTCGTCAACGGTCATCGGGCACGAGCCTACGACGAGATCCTCGCGAACCTGTCCCCAGTTGAGCGTCCAGGTCCACATCGCGTCGTCCTTAGAACACCCGGAACAGTCGCTGGATCTGCCAGAACTCGTGCAGGTAGGCCTGCGCGAGGTCGCGGTTCGCGGCCACCACCATGAGGTCGTGCGAGAACACCGAGGTGTTGTACCAGTTGAAGCTGCCGTCGATGACGGTCTCCTCGTCGATGACGCAGTACTTCGAGTGCAGCGGCGAGTAGGGCACGGGCAGGTCCAACTGGCCGTAGACGAGTCCGACCCGCACCCCCGCGTCCTTCAGCCGCTGCACCGCAGGCAGCAGCGGCCGGTGCAGCTCCTCCTTCATGGTCCTCTCGATGCCCACCCGTCCCTGCCGTGCGAGGTGGCCGTTGAAGAGGATGTGCACGTCCACCCCGCGGTGCTTCGCCTGGATCAGCGCGTCGACCACGCTCTCGCCGTGCTCGCCGAGGAGATCCCCGATCAGGAAGAGCGACATGCGGATCGAGTGCCGCGCGCGATGGATCGCGGCGAAGATCGCGTGGTGCGGCCGGTAGTACTTGCCGCTCGGCAGCGCGTGCCGGCCGAAGGTGTAGAGCAGGTTGAAGTGGCTGAGCGGGTCGATGGTGTACTTCTGGATTACGCCGCCGCGCTGGCTCTGGAAGACGTTGTCGAGCAGGCGGCAGACGCCGCGGGAGTGGAACGTCATGCCCGACTCCCAGTTCGCCCACCAGCGGTCGAAGGTGATGTTGAACGAGCCGAGGATGCAGTCCTCGTCGTTGAAGATGACGAACTTGGTGTGCATGTCGGGATCGACCTCGATGAGGTGATGCCGCGGCGTGCAGAAGACCCCGATCAGCTCGATGCCGGAACGTTTCAGCCGCGCGTAGCTCGCGCTGTGCGTCATGGTCATCTTGCGCCAGTCGACGATGCACTGGACCCACACGCCCTGCTCGCTTGCGTGCACCAGGTGGCGCGTGAAGTCGGAATCGTCGATGCAGTCGACGCTCACCTTGATCGTGCAGAAGCGATCCGGGTGGCGGCGCTTCGACTCGATGACCGCGTCGATGCGCTCGTGGATGTAGCGCTTGGGGTGATAGGGGTGGTTGTGCTGGCCCTTGGTGAACTTCGGGACGAGGTGCAGCGAGTCGTAGTGGTGCCGGTACCAGTCGACGTCGCTCTGCAGCTCGCCCGCACTGAGCTCGAAGGTGCGGTAGGCGTTCGGCGTCGCCCAGTCGCGCCCGATGTGCCGGTCGCGCGGGCCCTCCTCGCGCAGCTCGCGCTCGTCCATGAGGATGTACTCGAGCTCCGAGGCGCAGGATTGCTCGCCCACGTGCACGATGTAGGCGAACTTGACGCAGCGGATGGGTCCGAGCTCGCGCGAGTGGGGGAGGATGTAGAAGTCGCGCGTGCGGCGTCGGTGGTGGTCCCAGTGGACGTCGTACGGATCGGTGTCGACGACGAAGGTCTCGCAGATGTGCTCGCGGTAGACACGAAGCACCACCTTCAGGTTCGCGCTCGCGCCAAAGCGGACGACGAAGTCGATGCGTCCCCAGCGCAGCCGGAACTCCTCGTTGAACTCGTTGCGTCGCGTGAAGGAACCGCCGAGATGCCCATGGACGGGCGTCGCGTAAGTCTCGGCGACGAGGTGCGCCTTGTCGAACGTGCCCATGTCTTAGTCAATGCATCCGTGTCGCGGTGCGGCCCCGGGGGCGCCCGAGACGGAAGAGCCGAGAGGTGTGGCCATGAAGGATGGCCGGTGACTTGTGCCGTGGCTGGAGGGCGCGGGAGTGCGACGATGGCGTCGCGTTCGTCCGGTGCGCCAGCGCGCCGCGGGCCGCTTCGCGCGATGGGTGCGCGAGTCCCTGCCGGACCGCGGAACCTCGCCCTCCCGGCCGGGACGGGCTGATGCCCGCGCGAGCCGTCAGCCCGATCGCGCCCGGAACAAGTGCCGTGGCCGGCGGTGCTGCAGTCGATGGCGCTGCATCTTTGGTCCCCCCTAGGGTCAATGTGAAGTGAACGTGAGCAGGTATCCAGTATGGTCCGAGACGCGGCCGTACGCATGCTCGGTGAAGAGCTCGTGTCCCCCGATGACGCGCAGGCCGCTGCCCTTGCGGACGAAAACGTAGTCGATCCGCCCGTCCCCGCGCAGCTGCTCGCGCCACCCCGAAGTGCGGTTGCCGAAGACGGCGCTGAAGGCGTCGGGGCGCGTCGCAGCGAGAAAGCCGTCCTCGTACTCGCCGGACTCGAGCACCAGCTCGTAGCCGCGCGAGCCCGCCTCGATGTTGAAGTCGCCGCAGAGGAGCGTCCCGGCCACCCGTGTGCCGTGCGCCTCCCGCGCCCACTGGCGGAGGCTGCCGAACTGCTCGGCGAAGCCGTCGTTCCACCAGCTCAGGTGGGTGGAGAAGACGTTGACGATGCCGATCGCGGGCACGTCGATCTGCGCCAGCACCACCTTCCGCGCGTGGATGCTGTAGGGATCCTGGCTGCGCGAAACGTAGCGCGACTCCTGGCGCACGATCGGATGGCGGCTGAGGACCGCCACGCCCTCGCGATAGCGGTCGAAGCCGAGGTGGGACCAGTCGCTCGCGAGGTGGTAGGGGCGGCGGAGCTGCTCGTTGATGATGCGCGCCGAGTTCGAGCCCCAGTCGCCCCGGCCCTCGTTCCAGTTCTCCGCGACCTCCTGGAAGCAGACGACGTCCACCTCCAGCTCGTCGATCGCCGCAGCGATCTGCCGGAACTTGCGCTGCTGGTCCGCCTCCTGGTAGCAGTGCAGGTTGAGCACCATCACCTTCAGGCGCGGCGGCGCGAGCCGGTAGCTGCGGCCCGCGTCGTCGTCCCAGAGCCGCCCGCGCGGCGACTCGCACACGATGCGATACAGGGCGGAGGGCGCGCGCTCGAGGTTGAGCTGCGCGTCCCACACCTCGACGCCGTACTGGTTCGGGTTGCGCGCGTTGCTGCTGCAGGCCGCGTCCCAGTAGTCGCAGCGACGCCGGCAGGACGAGTACCGCGTCGTCTGCCAGTCGTCCGTGGTCCAGTGGATAGTGACGCGCTCGGCCTCCAGCCGCGCGTCCACTGCCACCGCGACCGGAAGCAGCCGCGCATCGGCCCTCGGCGGGCGCTGCGACGACAGGTCGAGCATCGCCAGCCCCGGCGGCAGGCGGATGCCGGCGTCGGCCTCGATCGCGTGGTTGCGACCTTCGTTGTTGTCCCAGTACTGCTGGCCCTGCACGCGGTAGCGCAGGCAGAGCTCGACGTTGCCGGCGAGAGAGTGCTCCGCGTCCTGCGCGAGCTCGGTCGAGGCGACCCAGTACTCGTCGCCCTCCGGCGCCTCGCGCAGATAGCGTGCGGGAAGCGTGCGCCAGACGTGATCCTCGCCCGCCCACAGCACGTCGACCTGCTTCTCGAACGCGACGTTCGCGAGCCGCACGAGAAACGACAGGTGCTGCACCGGCCGCCCGGAATCGCGGTCGATCACGTTCCCGGCGGACACCAGCCTGATCTTGATCATGAGCTCCCTGAAGGCCGTGACGCGGCAGCGCCGACTCGCGTCCTCGGATCCCTGGGGGCCGGGGACCGCGGGCCGAAGGCGGCCGCGAGCGATCTGGGTCCGATTCTAGGGCCTCTGTCGCACGGCCTGCACCGGCCGAAGCACAAAGCGCCGTCCGCCGGTGCGCGGCCGGGCGGAACGAGTCGCCGAACCGGCAGTACCATCGGCCTCCGCCGGCGAGGTGTCAGGTGCCGGGCGGAATCGGGTGGCGGCGTCAGCCGCCGCGAGCGCAAGGAGCAGCGCCGCGATCGCGGCGACCTGCGGCTCGGTGAGCGCAGTGACCTTCATCACCGCGGTCGGCTGGGCGGAGCGGCAGGGCGTGGCGTTCGGTGGTTACATGACCGTCGCACTGGTGCTCATGGAGTCGCCCGCGATCATCATGGCGGTGTTGCTCGCGAACATGGTGCGCACGAAGAACGCCACCGGCAGCCCAGGACAGGCGGCGGCGAACGTGAGCGTCGGCAAGGTGCTGCAACGAGGCGTTCACCGACGGGGCACACCTGCTGCTCCTCGGCAGCCTCCTCGTCGGCTACCTCACCGGCGAGGCCGGCGCCAAGGCGCCCTCGCCCTTCACCGGGCTGCAGAAGGGCCTGCTCGCCTTCTTCCTGCTCGACATGGGCCTCCTGGTCGCGATACGCGCCCGCGAGCTGCGCGCGAACCGCGCCTTCCGTCGCCTTCGGCCTCATCGTCCCGCTCGTGAATGCCACGCGTTCGGCCGTGCTCTCGCACCTCTTCGGCATGCAGCTCGGCGATGCCTTCCTGCTCGCCGTGCTCGCCGCGAGCGCGTCCTACATCGTCGTCCCGGCCGTCGTGCGCTACGCGATCCCCGAGGCGAACGCGAGCCTGTACTTCGGCATGTCGATCGTGATCACCTTCCCGTTCAACATCATCGTCGGCATCCCGCTGTACTTCGGCGTGCTCTCGTCGCTAGGGAGCTGACCCATGACCCCCGTCAAGCGCATCGAGATCGTCGTCGCGGAGCACCTGCTGCGCGAAGTGCTGGAGCTGGTCGACCGCCATGGCCCGAGCGGCTACACGGTGAGTCGCGGCCTCGCGGGCAAGGGGCATCGCGGCGTGCAGTCGAGCGACGGCATCGTCGCCGAGTTCAGCAACGCCGCGATCCTCATCGCCTGCGAGGACGCTGTGGCGAAGCCGATGCTCGACGAGCTCCGGCCGCTCCTCGTGCGCTTCGGCGGCATGTGCCTGGTGAGCGAGGCGCAGTGGCTGAAGCATTGACGGCCGTCGAGGCGGGAAGGTCAGCTCGACCCGGCCCTGCTCGCGAAGCGCGACCGGGAGATGGGCATCGACTCCGCCGCGAAGCGCGCCGAACGCCAGGACCTCGTTCCCCTTGCACGTCCGCAGTAGGGCGTCTCAGCGCTCACCGGCAAGTTCGGCCGCGCGACGCAGCCGATCCCCGGCGTCTCGTGGTGGCGGGCGCGAGCGGTGAGCCGGTAACGGGGCGCGCCGAGGCGGCCAACGCTGGCTTGGGCGAGCACGGAGGTCGTCACAGGGCGCGACGGGCGCCTCGGCAGACGTGGCTTGAATCAGTCCGTGGTCTCGTGGTCCGTCAGCACCTGGCCGGAAAGGATGTGTCGTACGAACAGCGCGCCGTTCCCGGGCTTGAGGAAGTGGCGATAGGCTTGCGCTCCGAATCCGTTCGGCGACAGGCCGTAGTAGACCGCGCTCATCTCCCTCGCACTTCCGAACCCGGAGCCGGGGAAGGCGGCGAGGAGCCGTTCGCGTTCGGCCGGCGGCAGGGTCGCGAACAGCGTCACGTATGCGATGTACTCCTGTGCGACGAGCGTCGGCTCCGCGACGGAGAAGTTGGCCTCCGCGACGCGGTGTGCCACCTCATGGGCGACCAGGGAGCGGTAGAGGGCAGCGTCGACGATGAGCTCCTTGGTGCCCAGCGCCACGCACCGTTCGTAGGACAGGATGGCCACGCGTTGCTCGCCGCGGACATGGCAACCGAAAGCGTTCGGGCTGGCGGGAGGCGGCAGGTCCGATACGACGTCGACGGCGACGTTTTCGGGGATGGAGAGACCGAGCGTCGCCAGGAAATCGATGGCCCGCCTTGCGCCTTGGCAGGCAAGGTCGGCATCGGCGGCGCTCTCCGAGCGCACGCGCAACCCTGCATCACCGGGGCATGACGTCTCCGCGCCGAGGCTGAGCGGCGGCGCGCATAGCAGACCACACACCACAGCGATCGCGCGAACGGCCGGAGGCGGTCCCATCGATCGTCCCCGTCGCATGGCTTTCCCCTCCCTCTACCCTAGTCGAGCGAGTCGCGATTCGCGCGAGCATCAGCGTTGCGGCGGCATTGACGCAACACAAGACGCCGTCCTGGCGATCGGCCGATGCTTGATGGAGGAGCGGCGAACGCAACGATGAAGGAGGAATCGCGACATGATGCGCATGCTGGCGGCGGTCGGCTGTCTTGCAGCGGTGGGCAGTGCCGCTGCGGCGGATTCGTTCGATGTGGGAAAGTGGGAGTACCAGAACAATTGCGTCGTCTGTCACGGCATGAGCGGCAAGGGTGACGGCCCCTTCAAGGGGATGGTCGACACCCCCGCCGGGGCGGACCTCACCACCCTCGCGAAGAGGAACAACGGCGTGTTTCCGTTCGCCCGCGTCTACGAGACGATCGATGGCACGAAGACGGTGAAGGCGCATGGCACGCGCGAGATGCCGATCTGGGGCGCGGACTACGCACTACGCGCCCAGGCCATGAAAGAGCAGTACGGCAGCGGCCAGTACGACCCGGACGTCTTCGTGCGCGCCCGCATCCTCGCACTCACCGAGTACGTCTACCGGCTGCAGGCGAAGTAGGGCAGGGCGCGACGCGGAAGCGCTCGGCCGAGCGTTCGCCGCTCTCTTCAAGGCCGACGGGACGGTCCTGCAGCGGCGATCCGCGTGCCAACGCGCGCGGTCCCGCCTCGCAACGACGCCCGTGGCTCAGCCCTTCGGCTTCGCGCACGCCTCCACGAGCTGCACGATCGAGCGGTAGGGGACGCCCGAGAACTCGGAGAGCCCGATCTCGCAGGTGCGGCTCGACGAGTAGCCGGCGCTGCACGACTTCGGCAACGATTCCTTCAGGTGCCGCAGCGCGTACTCGTTCAGCTCCGGCACGTTGAAGCCCTTCTCGCCGGCGAAGCCGCAGCACTGCACGTCCTCGACCGTCACGACCTCCTTCGCGCAGCGCCTCGCGATGGTGGTCAGCTTGTCCACGCCGCCCATCTTCCGCACGCTGCACACCGGGTGCACGGCGACGGTCTCGGCGCGAGGCTCGAGCGTCACGCGCGGCAGGACGCGATCGTGGATGAAGTCGACGATGTCGATGATGTTCAGCCGGCCGGCGAGGTAGCGCTTCATGCGGTACGCGCACGGGCTCGTGTCGAAGACGATCGGCGCCTTGCCGCCGTCGCTCGCGTCGCGCAGGACCGCCTCGAGCTCGGCCGCTTTGAGGTCGGCTGCATCCATCAGGCCCTTGCTCTCGAACGGCTGCCCGCAGCAGAGGTTGCCAAGGTGCTTGGGATACACCACCGCGAAGCCCGCCCTCGCGAAGAGGCGCTCGGCCGCCGACGGCATCGGCTCGTTCGGCTCGTCGCCGCGCTGTGCACCCATGTTCCGCGCCGCGCAGCTCGGGAAGTAGACGAGCTTGATGCCGGGCGCACCGGCCGCGCCGTTCGGCTTGAAGTTGACCGGGCGCGGCAGGTTGGGCGACCACTTGGGCAGCAGCCCGCCCGAGAGCTTGCGCGCCTTGTCGAGCGTCCCCTTCATCAGGCCGATGCCGACCACGCCATGCATGAGGTTCGCAGTCCCCAGACCGAGGCGCACGCCCGTGGTCAGCGGACCGTAGTTGCGCGCAAGCGTCTCGGCGACGCCTTTCGCCATGCTGCTCGCGCGGCGCGACCGCAAGGACTTGATCAGCACACCCGTCTCGATGGTCACCGGACACGCCGTCGCGCAGAGCCCGCACGCGGCGCAGGTGTCGACGCCCATGTAGTCGTACAGGCCGCGGACTTCCTTCGCTTCCGCCGCCTTGCCCTCGGCTTCCAGGCGCGCGACCTCGCGCCAGCCGACGATCCTCTGCCGCGGCGAAAGCGTGAGTCCCGCCGACGGACATTTCGGCTCGCAGAAGCCGCACTCGATGCACTTGTCGACCAGCGCGTCGGCGGCGGGCAGGGGCTTCAGGTCCTTGACGTGCGCTTGCGGGTCGTCGTTGACGATCACGCCCGGGTTGAGCAGGCCGTCCGGGTCGAAGAGCCGCTTGATCTCGCACATCAGCTCACGGCCCTGCTCGCCCCACTCGAGCGCGACGAAGGGCGCCATGTTCCGGCCCGTGCCGTGCTCCGCCTTGAGCGAGCCGTCGTACTTGTTGACGACGAGGTCGCATACTTCGTCCATGAACTTCCGGTAGCGCTCGACCTCGGCGGCGGTGCCGAAGTCCTGCGTGAAGACGAAGTGCAGATTCCCTTCCAGGGCGTGCCCGAAGATGATGCCCTCGTCATAGCCGTGCCTGCGCATGAGCACCTGCAGGTCGAGCGTGGCCTCGGAGAGGCGCGCGACGGGGAAGGCCACGTCCTCGATGACCACGGTCGTGCCGGCGCGCCGCACCGCGCCCACCGCCGGGAACGTGCCCTTGCGCACCGCCCACAGCTTCGCGCAGACGTCGGCGTCGCTCGAGAAACGGAACGGCTCGACCACCGGGATCGGCAACAGCGTCGTCTCGATCGCCGCGATCTGCAGCATCAGCTCGTTCGCGCTCGGCGCGCGCGTCTCCACCAGCAGCGCGGCCGCGTCCGGCCCGAGCGATTTCAGCGAAGGCGGCAGGCCGGGCTTGTCCTGCACCGAGCGCAGCGACGCGCGGTCCATGAGCTCGACCGCCGCGACGGGCGCGCTCGCTAGGGCGGTCACCGCCTGGCACGCGGTGCCGAGCTCCGCGAAGAGGATCAGCGCGGTCGCCTTGTCGGTGTGATCGGGCACCGTGCGATAGGTGATGGCGCTGATGAAGCCGAGCGTGCCCTCCGAGCCGATCATCAGGTGGGTGAGGATGTCGATCGGATCATCGAAGTCGACGAGCGCGTTGAGGCCGTAGCCGGTCGTGTTCTTCATCCGGTACTTGTGCCGGATGCGCGCCGCGAAGGCGCCGTCGTCCCGGAGGCGGCGGGCGATGCCCGCGAGCCCGTCGAGGAGCGCGGCGTGCGACACGCGGAACGCGGCGACGCTGTTCGGGTCCTCGGTGTCGAGCACGCCGCCGTCCGCCAGCACGATGCGCATGCCGGCGAGCGTGTGGTAGCTGTTCTCCTTCGTCCCGCAGCACATGCCGCTGGCATTGTTCGCGGCGATGCCGCCGATCATGGCGGCGTCGATGGACGCGGGATCCGGGCCGATCTTGCGCTTGAAGGGCGCGAGGCGGCGGTTCGCGACCGCGCCGATCAGGCCGGGTCCGAGCCGGATCGTGTCGGCGCCGGGCCGCACGTCGCAGGCGCGCCAGCCGTCGCCGAGCTTCACCAGCACGGAGTCGGTGATCGCCTGCCCGGAGAGGCTCGTGCCCGCGGCGCGGAAGGTGAGCGGCAGCTTGAGCGCGCGACATTCCGCGAGCACGCGGACGAGCTCGTGCTCGTTCTGGACGACCACGACGAGCTGCGGGATCAGGCGATAGAAGCTCGCGTCGGTGCCGTAGGCGAGCCGGCGCAGCGGGTCGTCCACGATCTGGTCGGCGGGCAGGAAGCGCGCGAGGCGCGCCTGCAATTCGAGGTAGGGCGGGGCTTGGGAATCCACTTGGAGAGCTCTCCCCGAATGAAGATGGAGGTGGCCTCTTACGACTCCGGCAGAGGGGAAGCGCCGTCGACTGCCCCCGGATCAGGGGGCGAGGAGGAGGATGTCCCCCTCGTTCGACAATTCGCTCCAGGTCGTGCTCGAGGAACAACGGGTTGCGCGGGGGCGGCGCAAGGCCGCCATCAGCGCTCCAGGGCGGCGGGCCGCGCGCCCGCCGCCCTGGCAGGAGCTAGCTGATCACCATCGACGTGAACGGCGCCACGTAGGCCTGCAGGAACACGAGCACACCCACGAGGATCGCGAGCACGACCGAGTGCCAGAACACGTAGCGCAGGATGTCGCCCTCATGGCCGTACCACCGCGTCGCGGTACTCGCGACGACGATCGATTGCGCGTCGATCATCTTGCCCATCACGCCGCCGGAGCTGTTCGCCGCCGCCATCAGGATCGGCGACAGGCCGAGCTGCTCCGCCGTCGTGCGCTGCAGGCCGCCGAAGAGCACGTTCGACGACGTGTCCGATCCGGTCAGCGCGACGCCCAGCCAGCCGAGCAGGGTGCCGAACAACGGATACAGCACGCCGGTGTTCGCGAACGCGAGGCCCATGGTGACGTCGACGCCCGAGTAGCGCGTGACGAAGCCAAGCGCGAGCATCGCCGAGATCGTGAGCAGCGAATAGCGCACGAGCCACAGCGTCTTGCCGTACATCCGCAGCAGCCCGGCCGGCGAGTACTTCATGATGAAGCCGGAGATGATCGCCGAGAGCAGGATGCCGGTTCCCGTCGCCGAGAGCCAGTTCAGGTTGAAGACGGCGGCCTCCTTGGTCGGCTTGGTCACGACCGGCGGCACCTTCTCGATGAGGTTGTGGATGCTGTCGATCGGGAACTTGAAGACCGAGATGCCGTCGAGCCACTTCTTCATCTCCGGGACGCCCCACGCGAAGACGAAGAGCGACAGGATGATGAACGGCAGCCAGGACATGAACACCGCCGAGCCCTGGTTCGCGAGCGCCGCCGTGCCGTTCGCCATCGGCACGACGCCGGCGCCGCCGCCGCGCGGGGCCGGGCTGGCGATGGGCTTCTTCGGCACCGGCGCACCTTCCGGCGTGCCGGAGTCGGCCTCGTGGCCCTTGAGCGCGGTGGAGCGCCAGATCTGCTTCGGCTGCCAGATGCGGAGGAATCCGACGAGGCAGCCCATCGACACGATCGCGGCGACCACGTCCACGAGCCACGGGCCATGGTAGTTCGACACCAGGAACTGGGAGATCGCGAACGACCCGCCGGTGACGAGGATGGCCGGCCATATCTGCACCATCGCGCGCCAGCCGGCGAAGGCCCAGATCAGCCAGAAGGGCACGAGCAGCGAGAAGAACGGGAGCTGCCGGCCCACCATCGCCGACAGCTTCATCAGATCGAGGCCGGTGACCGCGGAGAGCGCGATCAGGGGCGTCCCCAGCGCACCGAACGCGACCGGCGCGGTGTTCGCGATCAGCGCCAGGCCGGAAGCCGCGAGCGGCGAGAAGCCCAGCCCGATCAGCATGGCGCCCGTCACCGCGACCGGGGTCCCGAACCCCGCCGCGCCCTCGAAGAACGCGCCGAAGGCGAAGGCGATCAGCAGCAGCTGCAGGCGGCGGTCCTCGGTGACGCCGGCGATGCTGTCCTGGAGGATCTGGAACTTGCCGCTCTCCACCATGAGCTGGTACAGGAAGATGATGTTCAGCACGATCCAGCCGATCGGCAGCAGGCCGAACAGCGCGCCGTAGAGCGCGGCGCCGCCCGCCATCTTCGCGGGCATGCCGAAGATGAGGATCGCGACCGCCAGCGCGGTGACGAGACCGAGGATTGCGGCGACGTGCGCCTTGACGTGGAACGCCAGCGCTCCGAGTAACACCACCACCGGAATCGCTGCGAGCAACGCGGACAGGTAGAGGTTCCCTGTCGGGTCGTAAACCTGCTGCCAGACCATCCTCAGCTCCTTTGTCGGCTCGTGCTCCGCTATTGGTATGTGGTAGTGCGCGCCGCGGCCGGAGGGAGCACATGCTCGGCCGAGCGTGGACCGCCGGCGCCTGATCGGCACCGGCGCTCAGTCTAGCGAATGTAGGTGGGTGTTTCGGGCCCTGAGGACGTACGTTGACGATGACGCGCAGCAGCAGAGCCGCGCGAAGGGTGGCTCACACGTATTCGCTCGTGTACGAGCGCAGCGCCTTCATGTAGTTGGCGCGCTCGAACGCATCCGGGTGCGGGCAGGCCGCCTGGCTGAGCGACCCCTTGAGCTGCTCGACGGACTTGTACTCGCGCTCGGCCATCCACTTCTCGACGCCCTGTAGCAGGCCGGCGACGTGCTGCGGGCCCTTCTTGAGGAGCGAGCTCGCGAGCATCACGCAGTCGGCGCCGGCGAGCAGCAGCTTGAGCACGTCCTCCGAGGTGTGCGCACCGCCGGTCGCGGCGAGGCTCGCCTTCACGCGGCCCTTGAGGATCGCGATCCAGCGCAGCGCGAGCCGCAGCTCGTCGGAGGTCGAGAGCACCAGGTGCGGCGCGACCTCGAGCTCGTCGAGCATGATGTCCGGCTGCAGGAAGCGGTTGAAGAGCACGAGACCCGAGGCGCCGGCACCGGCAAGGCGCGAGGCCATGTTCGCCATGGCGCTGAAGTACGGCGACACCTTGACCGCGACCGGAATCGACACCTGGGTGCGCACGGACCGCACGAGGTCGACGTAGCGCTGCTCCACCATCACGCTCGTATCGGAGAGGTCGGCAGCGAGGTAGTAGATGTTGAGCTCGATCGCGTCCGCGCCGGCCTCCTCGAAGAGGCTCGCCATGTGCGTCCAGCCGCCGGGCGTGTGGCCGTTCAGGCTCGGGATCACCGGGATCGAGAGCGCGCCCTTCGCCTGCTCGATCAGCTGGATGTACTTGTCCGGCCCGGTGCCGAAGGACTCCATCTCGGGGAAGAAGCCCTGCGCCTCCGGTGAGAGCTCGGCGCCGTACATCATGAGCTGGTGCGTCGCCATCTCCTCGTGCTCGATCTGCTCCTCGAAGAGCGAGGGCAGCACGACCGCCGCGGCTCCGGCGTCCTCGAGGCGCTTCAGGCTCTCGAGGGTGCCCGTGAGCGGCGACGCCGATGCGACGATCGGGTTGCGCAGCTGCAGACCCAGGTACTTGGTGCGCAGGTCGACGCTCATTGCTTCACCTCCTCGGTCTTCGGCGCCGGCGTGGCGGCGGTGGTCTCGGCGGGCCCTGCAGCGGCTGCGGGCGGCGCAGCGGGTGTCGCGCCGGCGGCGTCGAGCTCCGCATCCTCCTCGCCCTCGGGCACCGTCCGGTGCACCCCCGCCACCTGCTCGTAGAACTTCCAGCGTGCGTCGATGTCGGCCTGGGCCGACTTGGCGAGCTGCTTCGCCCGCTCGGGATCCGCCTGCGCGAGCATCGCGAAGCGGCCTTCCTTCGCCGCGAACTGCTCGTACGGGATCGTCGGCTTGCGCGAGTCGAGCTTGAGCGGCTGGTCGGCGCCGTGCATGCCGAGGCGCGGGTCGTAGTGGTAGAGCGTGAGATAGCCGCTCTTCACCGCGTCGCGCTGGTGGGTCATCGCGGTCGACATGTCGATGCCGTGCGCGATGCAGTGGCTGTACGCGATGACGATCGACGGGCCGTGCCACGACTCGGCCTCCCGCAGCGTGCGCACCGTCTGCACCGGGTTCGCGCCCATCGCGATCTGCGCGACGTACACGTTGCCGTACGCCATGGCGATCATGCCGAGGTCCTTCTTGCCGATCGACTTCCCGGCAGCGGCGAACTTGGCGACCGCGCCGCGCGGTGTCGACTTGGACGCCTGGCCGCCGGTGTTGCTGTACACCTCCGTGTCGAGCACGAGGATGTTCACGTTGCGGCCGGAGGCGAGCACGTGGTCGAGGCCGCCGTAGCCGATGTCGTACGCCCAGCCGTCGCCGCCGATGATCCACACGCTGCGCACGACCAGGTTGTCCGCAACGCCCGCGAGCTGCTGGGCCGCGGGCGACTCGATCTTCTCGAGGCGGGATTTCAGGGCGGCCACGCGTTCCCGCTGCGCAGCGACCTCCTCCTCGGAGATCTGCGGCGCGTCGAGCAGCTCGGTCGCGAGCGGCTCGCCGATCTCGGCGCGCAGGACTTTCACCAGCGACTCGGCCAGATCGCGCTGCGCGTCCACGGCCATGCGCATCCCCAGGCCGAACTCGGCGTTGTCCTCGAACAGGCTGTTCGCCCATGCAGGTCCCTGACCGGCGCGGTTCTGAGACCAGGGCGTGGTCGGCAGGTTGCCGCCGTAGATCGACGAGCAGCCGGTCGCGTTCGCGACCAGCATGCGGTCACCGAAGAGTTGCGTGAGCAGCTTGAGATACGGCGTCTCGCCGCAACCCGCACACGCGCCCGAGTACTCGAAGAGCGGCTCGCGCAGTTGCGAGGCGCGCAGCAGGTCCATCTTGTCCCAAGCCGGCCGGGTCTCGGGCAGGCCGAGGAAGAAGTCGTAGCTCGCCCGCTCGGTCTCGAGATGGTCGAGCTTCGGCTCGAGGTTGATCGCCTTGTGCTTGACGACTTCCTTGCTGCGCGTCGGGCAGATGTCGATGCACAGGCCGCAGCCGGTGCAGTCGTCGGGCGCGACCTGGATCGTCATCACCCAGTCCTTCTGCGTCTCGTCGCCGCGGCTCCAGTGCCTGCTCTTGAAGCCCGCGGGTGCGTCCTTGAGCGCCGCCGCCGGGTAGGCGTTCATGCGGATCGCGGCGTGCGGGCAGACGAGCGGGCAGAGCGCGCATTCGGTGCAGAGCTCCGCATCCCAGATCGGAATCTCGTGCGCGATGCTGCGCTTCTCCCACTGGGTGGTGCCGGTGGGGAACGTGCCGTCGACCGGCAGCGCCGACACCGGTAGCAAATCGCCCTTGCCTTCCAGCATCATCGCGGTGACGCGCTGGACGAAGTCCGGCGCGGCCCTCGGGACGGCGGGGCGCCGTGCGAGACGCGAATCGGCCCGGCCGGGCACCTTCACTTCCTGAAGCGAGGCGAGCGACTGGTCGACCGCCGCGTAGTTGCGCGTGAGCACGGAGGCGCCGCGCTTGCCGTAGGTCTTCTTGATCGACTCCTTGATCTTCTGGATCGCCTCCTCGCGCGGCAGGATGCCGGAGATCCCGAAGAAGCACGCCTGCGTAACGGTGTTCACGCGTCCTGCGAGCCCCGCCTCGTTGGCCACCTTGAGCGCGTCGATCACGTACACCTTGAGCTTCTTGTCGAGGATCTGCTGCTGCGCCTCGCGCGGCAGCTTGTCCCAGACCTCGTCGGGACCGTAGGGGCTGTTCAGCAGGAAGGTCGCGCCCGGCCGCGCCAGCTCGAGCACGTCGAGCTTCTCCATGAACTCGAACTGGTGGCAGGCGACGAAGTCGGCAGCCGAGATCAGGTAGGTCGACTCGATCGGCGCCGGCCCGAAGCGCAGATGGGACACCGTGATCGCACCGGACTTCTTGCTGTCGTATACGAAGTGGCCCTGCGCATGCAGCGCCGTGCTCTCGCCGATGATCTTGACGGAGTTCTTGGTCGCTCCCACGGTGCCGTCGGCGCCCAGGCCGTAGAACACGGCGCGCGTCACGCCCGGCTGTTCGGTGAGGAAGTCCGCATCGACCGGAAGCGACAGGTGGGTCACGTCGTCGACGATGCCGACGGTGAAGTGGCGGATCGGCTTCCCTTTGGTGAGCTCGTCGAGCGACGCCTTCGCCATCGCCGGGGTGTACTCCTTCGACGAGAGGCCGTAACGGCCGCCGATCACGCGCGGCTGCGGCGTACCCTCGGGCCACGCCTCCACGAGCGCCGTGACCACGTCCTGGTACATCGGCTCGCCGATCGCGCCCGGCTCCTTGGTGCGGTCGAGCACGCTGATGCCGCGCACGGTCTTCGGCAACGCGGCGATGAACGCCGCCGTGTCGAACGGGCGATAGAGGCGGACCTTGAGCAGCCCGACCTTCTCGCCCTTGGCCACCAGCGCGCGCACCGCCTCGCTCGACGCGCCGATGCCCGAGCCCATCTGCACGAGCACGCGCTCGGCGTCGGGCGCGCCGACGTAGTCGAAGAGGCTGTACTTGCGGCCGGTGCGCGCCGCAAAGGCGTCCATGCATTCGCGCACGATGCCCGGCACCGCGTCGTAGTACGGATTGCAGGCCTCGCGCGCCTGGAAGAAGACGTCGGGGTTCTGCGCCGTGCCGCGGAGCACCGGCCGGTCCGGGTTGAGCGACCGGCTCCGGTGCGCCTGCACCAGATCCTCGTCGATGAAGTCGCGCACGTCGCGCTCCGCCAGAAGCTCGATCTTGTTGACCTCGTGACTGGTGCGGAAGCCGTCGAAGAAGTGGAGGAAGGGCACCCGTGCGCGCAAGGTCGCCATGTGCGAGATCATCGCCATGTCCTGCGCTTCCTGGACGCTCGACGAACAGAGCATCGCCCAGCCGGTCGTGCGCGCCGACATGACGTCGCTGTGGTCGCCGAAGATCGAAAGGGCGTGCGTCGCGAGCGCGCGCGCGGCGATGTGGAAGACCGCGGGCGTGAGCTCGCCGGCGATCTTGAACATGTTCGGCAGCATCAGCAGCAGACCCTGCGACGCGGTGAACGTCGTCGTCAGGGCGCCGGCCTGCAGGGCGCCGTGCACCGCGCCGGCCGCGCCGGCCTCGCTCTGCATCTCGATCACCTGCGGCACCACGCCCCAGAGGTTCTTGCGCTTCGCTGCGGTCCAGGCGTCGGCGAACTCGCCCATCGGCGATGCCGGGGTGATGGGATAGATGGCGATCACCTCGCTCACGAGGTGCGCGATGCGCGCCGCGGCTTCGTTCCCGTCCAGGACCATCATGGACGGCAGGGATTTGTCGCTCGGGGTCATGAAAGCCTCTGCGGTTATGCGGTCGTCGCGCGCCGCGGGGTCTTGCCGGGCGCTGCGACAGGGTCGGTGCGCGGAAGGGGCATCACAGGATTCCCGACTTGCCCGCCTTCCAGCGCTCATGTTCGGTCGTGAGGATCTCGACGTGCTCGCGCTCTTCCGCCGCGAGCTCCTTGTACAGCTCGCCGGCGACCGTGCCCGCGTACTTCTCGGCACGCTCGCTGAAGTACTGCACCGCCCGTTCCTCGAACGCGATCGCGATCCGGAACAGATTCCCCGGATCCTCGGGATGCCGCTCGATGCCGGCGAAGATCGCCGCGCGGTCGATCTGGAAGTGCTCGTCGGGCTTCGGCAGGTCGGCGTGGTAGCGCTTCGAGAGCGTGGTCATGTGCTCGCGCTCCATCGCGGCGAACTTGCCGAACAGCTCGCGCAGGTACGGGTCCTTCGCGTCGCGCGTGGCGCGCGAGTAGAACGCGTGGCCGCCCAGCTCGATCTCGAACGCGGTGCGGATCGCCTCCTGCCCCTGGTCGTCGTCGACCTTGCCGCGGTCGAGCAGCTCGAGCTTGCCGTTGCAGTGCGGGCACATGCCGTACGGGAACGCGAAGCCCTCGCTCACCTTGTGGCACTCGGCGCAGCGCCAGCGCAGCTCCAGGCCGGCGCAGCAGACATAGGACTCGTCGCCTTCCAGCGGACGATGGCAGCGCGGACAGGTATGCAGGGCTTCCGCGACTTGTTCGGCGGTCATGCGAATCTCCTCAGGCGGTCGCCGGCGCTTGCGGCGCGGCGGAGGCGGCGGCTTGCGGCGCCGCGGGCTGGCCGGGCGGGACGAACGCGTCCGCGTCGGCCTGCGTGATCGGCCACTTGGTCTTGCCGGACTGCAGCCACGCGCCGATCGCCTTCGCGGCGCGGCGCCCCGCGCCCATGGCGAGGATCACCGTCGCGCCGCCGGTCACGATGTCGCCGCCGGCGAAGACGCCGGGCAGGTTGGTGGCCTGCGTGGTCGGGTCGGCGACGATATAGCCCCACTTGTTGAGCGCGAGGCCCTCGGTCGCCTTGGTGACGATCGGGTTGGCGTTCGTGCCGAGCGCATAGATCACGGTGTCGCACTCGAGGTCGACGAACTGGCCCGTCGGCATCGGCTTGCGGCGGCCCTTCTCGTCGGGCTCACCGAGCTCCATCTTCTCGACGCGCATGCCGCGGACGTTACCGTCGGCGTCGGTGTAGATCTCCACCGGTCCGTGCAGGAAGAAGAACTCGATGCCTTCCTCCTTTGCATGGCGCAACTCCTCGATGCGCGCCGGCGCCTCGGCCTCGGAGCGGCGGTAGACGCAGCGCACGGTGGGAATGCCGAGCCGCTTCGACACGCGCAGGCAGTCCATCGCGGTGTTGCCGGCGCCGATCACGACCACGCTCTTGCCGAGCGTCACCGGCGTGTCGAGGTACGGGAAGCGGTCGCCGCCCATCAGGTTCACGCGGGTGAGGAACTCGTTGGCCGAGTACACCTGCCCCGCGAACTCGCCCGGAATGCCGAGGAAGCTCGGCGCGCCGGCACCGGCGCCGACGAACGCCGCGTCGTAGCCCATCTCGCTCATCAGCTTCGCGATGGTGAACGTCTTGCCGATGACCTTGTTGGTCTCGAACTGCACGCCCATCGACTGCAGCCGCTCCACCTCGCGGGCGATGATCTCGCGCGGCAGGCGGAAGGACGGGATGCCGTACTGGAGCACGCCGCCGATGACGTGCAGCGCCTCGTACACCGTGACGTCGCAGCCGTAGCGCACGACGTCCGCAGCGGCGGCGAGGCCGGACGGGCCGGAGCCGACGATCGCCACTTTCCCGAGCTTCGTCTCGAAGACCGGCGGCACGGCCTTCGGCGCGTGCGCATTGTCGCCGACGAAGCGCTCGAGCCGGCCGATCGCCACCGGCTCCACTTTCCGGCCGACGATGCACTGGCTCTCGCACTGCGACTCCTGCGGGCAGACGCGGCCGCAGACCGACGGGAAGAGATTCGACTCGTGGATGACGCCCAGAGCGCCGTCCAAGTCGCGGATCAGCAGGTGACGGATGAAGCGCGGGATGTCGATCGAGACCGGACAGCCCTGGATGCAGACCGGCTTCGTGCACTGGATGCAGCGCTCGGCCTCCTCGAGCGCGTCGTGCAGCGTGTAGCCGAGGTTGACCTCCTTGAAGTTGCGCGAGCGCTCGAGCGGGTCGCGCTCCGGCATCTTCACCTGGTGCGGCAGGAGGTCCTTGAACTTCTTGTAGTTGCGCTTGCCCTGCTCGAAGAGCTGCTTCTCGACGTTGCAGACGTGCGCGTAGTCGGTGCTCGCCTTCGACTCCTCGCCCTTGAACCGCTTCTGGCGGATCATCAGCTCCTTGAAGTCGACCTGGTGGCCGTCGAAGTCCGGCCCGTCCACGCAGGCGAACTTGACCTGCCCGCCGACCGTCACGCGGCACGACCCGCACATGCCGGTGCCGTCCACCATGATCGCGTTCAGCGACACCATGGTCTTCACGCCATACGGGCGACTCGTCTCGACGCAGGCGTTCATCATCGGCAGCGGCCCGATCGCGACGACGAGGTCCGGCTTGTCGTTCTCGAGCACGTCCTTCAGCGCCGAGGTGACGAACCCGGGGCGGCCGTAGCTGCCGTCATCGGTGCAGACGATCAGCTCGTCGGAGTAGCTGCGGAAACGGTCTTCCCAGAAGATCAAGTCCTTGTTGCGGAAGCCGATGATGCTCGTCGTGCGGTTGCCCGCTTCCTTGAAGGCGCGCAGCTGCGGATAGACCGGCGCGACGCCCAGGCCGCCGCCGACCAGCACCACGTGGCCCACCTTGGCGACGTGCTGCGGCAACCCGAGGGGGCCGACGAAGTCGGAGAAGGAATCGCCTTCCTTGAAGTGATCCCGCATCTCCAGCGTGGTCTTTCCGAGCGCCTGGATCACCATCGTGATCGTGCCGCGCTCGCGATCGTAGTCGGCCACGGTGAGCGGTATGCGCTCGCTCCCTTCATGCAGCCTGAGCATGACGAAGTGACCGGGCTGGGCGGATTGCGCCACGTCGGGCGCCTCCACGTCCCAGAGGAAAGTCGTGTCTGAAAACGCCTCGCGGCGAAGGATCCGGTACATCGCGCGCTCCTATGCTTGGCATGCGGGCGCGCGGACGCGCGCCGTGCGGGCATCGATGCGAAGGTGGGTCGTCGGCGGGTCGCCGCGCGTGGACAATCCGTCCTCCTTCGTTGGCGAGCGGTGGCTTCCGCTTCTCGCTTTTCGTGCTGCCTGTCGCGGGTCCCGCGCCCGCTCGCCCTCGTGCATCCTTGAAGCATCGCATGAGGCCCGCGTAGTCTCCGTGGCCGAGGTGCCATGCGGTTGATGTAAGTCAAACGACCAAGGGGCGCCGGGGCGACCCTTGCGAGTGCCCTACGCTGCGGGCGAAGGACCGCGTCGCGGACGCCGCGCGCGACAGGACCCGCCAGCACGGCACGCAGGATTCGGGGGCGGTGCGCGGCACGAAGCACGGCGCACCGCAGCAACATACGATCGCGACCAGGAGGTAACGCAATGGCTCTGCTCATCAACGACGACTGCACCGCGTGCGACGCATGCGTGCCGGTGTGCCCGAACACGGCCATCAGCGCGGCGAACCCCATCTACATCATCGAGCCGGCGAAGTGCACCGAATGCGTCGGTGCCCATGAGGAGCCGCAGTGCGTGTCCGTCTGCCCGGCTGACTGCATCGTGCCGAACCCGGCACACGTGGAGAGCCGCGAGCAGTTGCAGGCGAAGTACAAGTCGCTGCATCCCTCCTGATCCGCCGGCGCGGAGCTCCGCTCCGCCCGCGTTCCTCGCATCGCGGTCCGCGCACTCCGTGCATCGCGGTGCGCCCTTCCCCGCGGCGACCCCTCCTGGCGCGGCGCGCCCGTCGGTCCTGGCCGCGGCGTCGCGCGCAGCGCGGAAAATTCGCTTGCCCCCGGGCCCCCGCGCCGGCCTACAATCCGCGCGCCGCATCGGTGGTCGATGACTAGCCTCTGACTAGCCTTCTCCGCGAGGGGGAGCGCGGAAGCGTCGCGGGGACGGGCTGCGATCACCGGCGGCAGCGAGCTTGCGCATCGCGCGCGCTCCGGTGGGGGATCGCGGTATGGGGAAGGCGTTCCGGGGCGCGCGGCAGCGTTGGCTCGCGCTTGCGACGGCATTTTCTGCAGCGGCCACAGGCGCCATCCCGTCTGCAGTCCGCGCCGACGCGGGCATCGACGCGTTCCTCAACGGCGGCGAGGCGGCCCACGCCGCGAGCGGCGGAGCCGCGTCGACGGGCTCGTCCGGCCCCCTGGCGATGGGCGTATCGGGCCTTCCGGCGCGTGACTGGAGCGCAGCGTCCCCGGCGACGGCTGCCGGCGATCGCGGCTCGCCCGGCTGGCGCGACGTCGCACACGACGACGCCCGACCGCAGGATCCGAACCGCCTCCTCCACACCTCGGCGCGGCTCGACCTCGGCACGAGCGAGCTGGTGCTCTCGCGCCAGATCCTCGACCTCTCCTATCCGCGCCCCAGGGACGTGCGCGCGAACCGCGGCGATGTTACGTACATCGGCCGCACCAACGACCGGCACATGGCGGCGCTCGCCTACGAGGCCGTCCTCGTCGCCGGACGGGCGAGCGAGCAGCTGCGCTACTACGCCGGCTACGTGGCGGGCGCAAAGCCCATCGCGGCGCCGCGTTTCGCGAGCATGGCCGAGCTCTTCGGCGCCAGCGGCAGCGGCGGCATGTGGCTCAGCGGCGTGCAGTGGTCGCCGGCTGCGGGCCTCTGGGTGCAGTCCTTCTGGCATCAGGTGAACGGCGCGCTCTCGATCGGCTACCTCGATGCCGACTACGTGCACCGGCTCCCCGGCGATGCCTACCTGCGCGTCGCGGCACAACGCAGCACGCAGACGTCGCTTCAAGACGAGCCCGGCGGTCGTCGCTCTCGCACCGCGAACGCCGGGGCGTACGGCGAGATCGGTTGGCGCGGCGTGTCGACGTACGTGGCGCTCACCGCGACCGACGCGAACGGAGCACTTCGCCGGCCCTTGTCCGCCGGCCCGATCTACACGGCCATGGCGGCGCGCGACTTCGTCCGCGCGGGCGAGAACGCCCTGCTCGCGGGCGCAGCGTTCGACTTCGCGCGCATCGCAGACGTGCGCGGCCTCACGCTCGACGTGGTGCTCGCCGATGGCCGCGGTGCCGTGGATCCCGTGACCGGTGCGGGACTGCCCGACACGCGCGAGTACGACATGACGCTGGCGTATGCGTTCGGCAAGGGCTCGCCCCTGACCGGCGCGCGCGTGCAAGCGCGCTTCGTGCGCGTCGAGGAAGGCCTTACCGGCGGCATGGACGTGTTGCGCATCAACCTCGCGCTGCCCGCGGGCTTTCTGTAGCGCATCGCGCCCTGCGCGCCGCGCGGCGCGCCTTGCCGCGCGCACCGTCGCTTGGCGCGCGTCCAGGCCGGCGCACCGCGTTTGATCTGGATCAACGGCGCTCCGGGGTGGCCCGCGACATTTGCCACGACAGCAGCCGGAAGGAACGGCCGCGAGGGGCGCCGCCCGTTCGCGCACGCACCAAGGAGGAGGCACATGTCCACGGACGTCATCGCCGGCGTCGGGCTCAAGGATCGCGGGCGCAAGTCCCGCTGGCCCGCGCGCATGGATCTCGCGCAGAGCCTCACCGGCCTCGCCCTCGGCCTGTTCATGTGGGGCCACATGTTCTTCGTGTCCTCGATCCTCGTCAGCAAGGACGCGATGTGGATCGTGACGAAGATGTTCGAGGGCTACTTCGTCTTCGGCCAGGCGTACCCCATCATGGTTTCGGCCGTGGTGGCGGTCGTGCTCGCGCTCTTCATCGCCCACGCCTTCCTGGCGATGCGCAAGTTCCCGGCGAACTATCGCCAGTACCGCATGTTCATCGGCCACAAGAACCTCATGCACCACGGCGACACGACGCTCTGGTGGTGGCAGTTCGTGACCGGGTTCCTGCTCTTCTTCCTCGGCTCGGCACACCTCTACCAGATGCTCATGCATCCCGAGGCGATCGGGCCGGTCACCTCGAGCCAGCGGGTGTGGAACGGCTGGTGGCCGCTCTACCTGGTGCTCCTCTTCTGCGTCGAGCTGCACGGCGGCATCGGCCTCTACCGGCTCGCGGTGAAGTGGGGCTGGTTCCTGGGCGACAACCCCGACCAGAACCGCAAGCGGCTCACCACCATCAAGTGGTCGCTCACGGCCTTCTTCCTCATCCTCGGCCTGCTCACGCTCGCCGCCTATCTCAAGATCGGCTACGAGCTGCGCGGCACGAATCCCGAACCCTACGTGCCCGCGTGGCTGCGCACGCCGCCGCAGGCGGAGCCGCCGTTCTGGTGGCCGTCGTGGGTCAAGGAGGCGCCGCGATGAGGACCGTCTACAGCGACGTGCTCGTCATCGGGGGCGGGCTCGCCGGCCTGCGCATGGCGATTGGTGCGAAGCGCCGCGGCTATGACGCGATCATCCTCTCGCTGGTACCGGCGAAGCGCTCGCACTCCAAGGCGGCGCAGGGCGGCATGCAGGCGAGCCTCGCCAACGTCATCAAGGGACAGGGCGACAACGAGGACGTGCACTTCGAGGACACGGTGCGCGGCTCGGACTGGGGCGCCGACCAGGAAGTGGTGCGCATGTTCGTCAACACCGCGCCGAAGGCGGTGCGCGAGCTCGCCGCCTGGGGCGTGCCGTGGAGCCGGGTGCGGCGCGGCGACCGCGAGGTCATCATCAACGGCCAGAAGGTCACCATCACGGAGCGCGACGAAGCCCACGGACTGGTGGCGCAGCGCGACTTCGGCGGCACCAAGAAGTGGCGCACCTGCTACGTGTCCGACGGCACCGGACACGCGATGATCACCGCGGTCGCCGACCGCGCGATCGCCGAGTCGATCCCGGTGCACGAGCGCACCGAGGCGCTCGCGCTCATTCACGACGGCCGCCGCTGCTACGGCGCGATCGTGCGCAACCTCGTGACCGGGGAATTGGTCGCCTACGTCGCGCGCGCCACCGGTATCGCCACCGGCGGGGCGGGGAGGCTGTACCGCGTCTCGACCAATGCCGTCATCTGCGAGGGCATCGGCCATGCGCTCGCGCTCGAGACGGGTGTCGCCGAGCTGGGCAACATGGAGGCGGTGCAGTTCCATCCGACCGGCATCTTTCCCGCAGGGATTCTCGTCACCGAGGGCTGCCGCGGTGACGGCGGCCTGCTCAAGGACGCCGACGGCCATCGCTTCATGCCCGACTACGAGCCGGAGAAGAAGGAGCTCGCGTCGCGCGACGTCGTGTCGCGGCGCATGGAGCAGCACATTGCGGCCGGCAAGGGCGTGAAGTCGCGCTTCGGCGAGCACCTGTGGCTCGACATCACGCTCCTCGGCGAGAAGCACATCAAGAAGAACCTGCGCGAGGTCTTCGAGATCTGCCACTACTTCCTCGGCGTCGATCCGACCAAGGACCTCGTTCCGGTGCGGCCGGCGCAGCACTACACCATGGGCGGCGTGCGCACGAAGGCGTCGGGCGAAAGCCCGTCGCTCGCCGGCCTCTTCGCCGCCGGCGAGGCGGCGTGCTGGGACATGCACGGCTTCAACCGCCTCGGCGGCAACTCGGTGGCCGAGACGGTGGTCGCAGGGATGATCGTCGGCGAGGAGATCGGCGACTACCTCGCGCGGTCGGGGAGCGACCCGGATGTGCCGATGCCGCTCGTGCGCGAGACCTGGGAGCGCGAGAAGGCGAAGCTCGACCGGCTGCTCTCGGGCAGCGGCCGCGAGGACGCAACCGCGCTGCGGGTCGCCATGCAGGAGCTGATGACGGCGAAGGTCGGCATCTTCCGGCGCGGCAAGGATCTCGAGGAGGCGGTCGACGGCCTGCAGATGCTGCTCGTGAAGAGCCGCGACATCCGCTGCCGCTACACCGCGACGGGGTCGAACCCGGAGCTGATCGTCGCGTATCGCACCCAGAAGATGATCAGGCTCGCGCTCACCGTCGCCTACGGCGCGCTCGTGCGCACCGAGAGCCGCGGCGCGCACTTCCGCGACGACTTCCCGCGCCGCAACGACGCCGAGTGGCTGAAGCGCACGCTCGCCAGCTGGCCCGACGAGAACGCGACCCTGCCGACGCTGCGCTACGAAGCGCTCGACGTGAAGTGCATGGAGCTGCCGCCGGGCTGGCGCGGCTACGGCGCCAAGGACTACGTTGATCACCCCGACACGCCCGCGCGGCAGGCGCAGGTGGATGCGATCCGGGAGCGACTCGCCGGCGACCGCCTCGCGCTCCAGCAGGCGCTGATGCCCTATGAGCATCTGCTGCCGGAGCGCTTCCGCGGGCGCAACGAGCGCATCGACGAGCCGCTCGACGTCGGCGGCCAGCCGCGACCGCGGCCGGCCGAGCGCAAACGCGTGGAGGCCTGACATGGCGGACAAGAACCGGATGCTCCGGATCAGTTGCCTGCGGTACAACCCGCAGGTCGAGGGCGACCAGCCGCGGATGCAGACCTACGAGGTCGAGGAAGCGCACGGCATGACGCTCTTCATCGCGCTCAACGAGATCCGCGAGAAGCTCGACGCGTCGCTGCAGTTCGACTTCGTCTGCCGCGCGGGCATCTGCGGCAGCTGCGCGATGATGATCAACGGGCGGCCAGGCCTCGCGTGCCGCACGCAGACGCACGCGCTGCCCGACTCGATCACGCTCGCGCCGCTGCCGTTCTTCGAGCTGATCGGCGACCTGTCGGTGAACACCGGCAAGTGGATGCGCGGCATGAGCGAGCGGCTCCACACCTGGGTGCACATGAAGCAGCAGGAGGTCGATCTGCGGCGCATCGAGGAGCGCATGGAGCCGGAGCGGGCCGAGGAGATCTACCTCCTCGACCGGTGCATCGAGTGCGGCTGCTGCGTCGCGGCCTGCGGGACGGCACGGATGCGGCCGGACTTCGTGGGTGCGGTCGGCATCGCCAAGATCGCGCGCTTCCGGCTCGATCCGCGCGACGACCGCGACGACGAGGCGTTCTACGAGGTGGTCGGCGACGACGACGGCGTGTTCGGCTGCATGTCGCTGCTCGGCTGCCACGACGTCTGCCCGAAGGAGCTGCCGCTGCTCACGCAGATCGCGTTCGTGCGCCGGACCATGCTGCGCGCCGGGCTCAAGTAGCCCGCGTCGGCGTCGGCTCCTCGGCGGTCGGCGACAGACGCGCGATAGCGACAGGCGCTCCCGCCGCGAGGAGCGCACGCGAAGGAGCAACGAGATGCCGCGCATCGAGAAGGACTTCCTCGGCGAGCGCGAGCTGCCCGACCACGCCTACTACGGCGTGCAGACCCTGCGCGGGAAGGACAACTTCCACATCACCGGCATCCCGATGTCGGAGGAGCCGTTCTTCGTGCAGGCCTTCGGCTACGTGAAGAAGGCCGCCGCGATGGCGAACCGCGACCTCGGCGTGCTCGACGAGAAGATCGCGACGGCCATCATCTGGGGCTGCGACCAGCTCATCGCCGGCAAGCACCGCGACCAGTTCGTGACCGACTTCATCCAGGGCGGCGCGGGCACGAGCACGAACATGAACGCCAACGAGGTCATCGCCAACCTCGCGCTCGAGCATCTCGGGCACGCGAAGGGCGACTACCACGTCGTCAGCCCGAACGACCACGTCAACTTCGGCCAGTCCACGAACGACGCGTACCCGACCGCGTTCCGCCTCGCGCTCATCCTGCGCCTGGAGAGCTACATCGAGGCGATCGCGAAGCTGCAGGCGGCATTCGCCGCCAAGACGAAGGAATTCGACCGGGTGCTGAAGATGGGCCGCACCCATCTGCAGGACGCGGTGCCGATGACGCTCGGGCAGGAGCTCAACGGCTGGGCGACGACGATGGGCGAGGAGATCCACCGCCTGCGCGAGTCGCAGCAGCTCCTGAAGGAGATCAACCTCGGCGCCACCGCCATCGGCACGTCGGTGACGGCGCATCCCGGCTACCCGTCGCTCGCCACCCGCTACCTCTCCGACATCACCGGCATCGAGTTCATCCTCGCCGGCGACCTCGTCGAGGCCACCTCCGACACCGGCGCCTACGTGCAGCTCTCGGGCGTGGTGAAGCGGACTGCGGTCAAGCTCACCAAGATCTGCAACGACCTGCGCCTGCTCGCCTCGGGGCCGCGCACCGGCCTGAACGAGATCGACCTGCCGCAGATGCAGCCCGGCAGCTCGATCATGCCCGGCAAGGTGAACCCGGTGATCCCGGAAGTGGTGAACCAGGCGGCGTTCCTCGTCATCGGCCTCGACACGACGGTCACGCTCGCGGCCTCGGCCGGGCAGCTCCAGCTCAACGTCATGGAGCCGGTCATCACCTTCGCGCTTTTCACGTCGATCTTCGTCATGGAGAATGCCGTCGACACGCTGCGCGAGCACTGCGTCGACGGCATCCAGGCAAACGCGGAGCGCACGAAGGCGATGGTGATGAACTCGCTCGGGATCGTCACCCTGCTCAAGCCGAAGCTCGGCTACAAGCTCTGCTCCGAGATCGCGAAGGAGGGCTACGCGCAAGGCAAGTCGCTGCAGCAGATCGTCGTCGCCGAGCGCAAGCTGCTCACGCAGGCGGAGTGGGACGAGATCTTCTCGCTGGAGAACCTGATCGACCCCGAGTTCACCCAGTAGCCCCCCGCGACGCGCGCCCATCGGCGCGCTTGACGCCTACGACACCCCACCCCGGAAGAAGGACGCGGCGCCCATAGTCGCCGCGAGTCCATCATGACCCTCTCGATCCTGCTCGAGTTCGCCGTCGTGCTCGCGGCGATCTTCATGGGCGCGCGCTACAGCGGCATCGGCCTCGGCCTGTGGGGCGGCGTGGGCCTGCTGGCGCTCATGCTCGTCTTCGGCGTGGCGCCGACCTCGCCGCCGGTGGACGTCATCCTCATCATCCTCGCCGTCATCATGGCCGCGTCGGTGATGGATGCTGCCGGCGGCATCGACTTCCTCGTGCGCATCGCCGAGCGCGTGATCCGCGCCAACCCGAAGTACGTCACGGTCGTCGCGCCGATCACGACCTGGACGTTCACCTTCCTCGCGGGCACCGGTCACATCGTCTACCCGTTGCTGCCGGTGATCTACGAGGTCGCGCACACCGCGGGCATCCGGCCCGAGCGGCCGATGGCGGTCGCGACGATCGCCTCGCAGCAGGCGATCACCGCGTCGCCCGTATCGGCCGCAACGGCGGCGATGATCGGCCTCTTCGCGGCGAAGGGGATGAGCGAATGGGGCCTCGCGCAGATCATGCTGATCTGCGTGCCGGCCACGCTCGTCGGCGTCATCGTCGCGGGTCTCGTCTCCATGCGTCTCGGCAAGGAGCTGGCGGACGACCCCGAGTATCAGGCGCGCGTCGCGGCCGGCAAGGTGCCGCCCTCGGTCGAG
>Ga0209254_10000310_pt1 | contig 37314 bp, 40 predicted proteins | sample FrelakmetDIP11DI_FD_187148 | JGI IMG/M metagenome (GOLD analysis project Ga0209254, IMG submission 187148) | Freshwater lake sediment microbial communities from the University of Notre Dame, USA, for methane emissions studies - DIP11 DI (SPAdes)... | ecosystem: Environmental > Aquatic >... | reverse complement strand
ATTCCAATGGTAGTTGCTTCTTTCCCAGAACGGCATTTGGTGACTCACATGATTATATTCAAGCACGCCGATGCGCGGATGATGTCTGGCCCTTTGGATGACCTGGCCGCGATGCGCTCATTGGACAAGAGCTCGATGTTGGAGCAGATCACCGGACTTCCCGATCAGCTCAAGGCCGCGCTCCAATGGGACGTGCAATTGGGCAGCCCCCCCAACGGCGTCGCCATCATCGGGATGGGAGGGTCGGCGGTGGGTGGGGACGTCCTGGTCGATTATGCCTCCTCGATCTCCGACAGACCGATCAGCGTGATCAGGGGGGTCGAGCTCCCACGTTGGGTCTGCAAGCAAACGTTAGTGGTCATGGTAAGCTACTCCGGCAACACCTGGGAGGTCATGGAGCTTTACAAGAGGTCCAGGGAGCGCGGTTGCGCCATGGTGGCCATCGCGTCAGGGGGAGAGCTATCGAGGTCGGCGGAGGCGGACGGGGTGCCCTTGGTAAGGGTCCCAGCCGGCCTTCAGCCCCGGGCCGCGCTCGGATACCTCCTTGGGGCGGAGGCGGCGGTTTTGGATGCCGCGGGCATAGCTCCAGTGAAGAAGGACCTGGCCTTGGCGCAGCTGGCCATGGCCGACCTAAGGGAGAACCTTTCCCCCGGTGTGCCGACGGATGCGAACATGGCCAAGAAGACCGCGCTCAAGCTCAAGGGAAAGGTCCCGGTGATATACGCGCCTAGGACCTTCAGGACCGTGGCCTATCGCTGGCAGACGCAGATAAACGAGAACGCCAAGATGATGGCCTTCTCTGGCGAGTTCCCAGAGATGAACCACAACCAGATCGTGGGCTGGGTGGAAGGGCATCCGAGCATGGAAATGCTCCCGGTCTTCCTCAAGCCCGCCAGCTCCAAGGGCAACCTGGGGGAGAAGATGGAGGTCGCCATACAGCTGATGCGTGAGGCGAAGCTGCAGCCCCTCTCCATCGAGCTTTCTGGCAGGACGCCACTTGAATCATCGCTAATGGGCATCATGCTTGGTGACTTCACGTCCTTCTATCTTGCTATGTTGAAGGGCGTCGACCCGAGCCCGGTCACCTGCATCGGGGAACTCAAGAAGAGGATATGCTAGCAATCCATAGCCTATCACCCACCGATTGCCAAAGGAATCATCTGGCACCAAAGTATAATAGAGCGTTCAATATTCACTTGGGCGATAGACCATGAAGCAGGACGCCGACTGGATTCGCGATCAGGTAAAGGCTCACACCAAGTGGTTCGAGGAGTCCATCCCGACCATAGCCTCCGAGAACCTAATGTCACCGCTGGCCAAGGAGATGATGATCTCCGACTTCCACGACCGCTATGCCGAGGGGATGCCAGGCAAGCGCTACTACCAAGGCAACATCTATGTGGACAAGGTGGAGAACAAGTGCAACGAGCTGGCGCAAAGGGTGTTCAACGTCCCCTTCGTGGACGTCCGCCTCACCTCGGGCACGGTGGCCAACATGGCCGTCCTCTTCGCCCTGTGCGAGCCGGGCGACACCATCGCCACCACCGCCCTCGCCAATGGGGCGCACATATCCACGGCCCAGTTCGGCGCGGTTGGCCTGAGGGGCGTCAAGACCATCAACTACCCATGGGACGAGGAGCGCATGACCATCGATGTGGACGGCGCCCGCAGGATGCTGCTCAAGGACAAGCCCAAGGTGGCGCAGTTCGGCCTCTCCCTCTTCCTCTTCCCGGTGCCGCTCAAGGAGCTTGAGCCCACCTTCCAGGAGGTCGGCTGCATCGTCTGGTACGACGCGGCCCACGTCCTTGGCCTGATCGCTGGCGGCCAGTTCCAGGACCCATTGCACGAAGGGGCGAACATAGTGTCCGGTTCCACGCATAAGACCTTCCCTGGCCCGAACCACGGCATCCTCCTCGGCAACCAGATGACCGAGGACATCGAGAAGCGCCTGCGCAGGTCGGTCTTCCCAGGGGTCACAAGCTCCCACCACCTGCACGCCATGGCCGCGCTGGCGGTGACTTTGGCGGAGATGGAGGAGTTCGGCAAGGACTATGCTAGGCAGATAGTCAAGAACTCCCAGGCCCTTGGCCAGGCGATGTACGAACTGGGCATGGACGTGCTCTGCCCCAATCTGGGATTCACCAAGTCGCACACCATCGCGGTCAACGTCTCCAAGCACGGTGGCGGCGATCAGGTGGCCAAGGACCTAGAGGCGGGCAACATAATCACCAACAAGAACATGCTACCCGGGGACGAGAGCAGCATCAGGCCCTCGGGCATCCGCATCGGGACCCAGGAGATGACCAGGCTGGGGATGAAGGAGAGCGAGATGAAGCAGGTCGCCTCATTGATCCATCGCGTGGCCGTGAAGAAGGAATCGCCCGCGAAGGTCAAGGAGGACGTGAAGGAGCTGAAGCGGCACTTCAACAAGGTGCAGTACTGCTACCACGCCGGAACCCCTGCTTATGAATTCCACGAGCTGGTGTGAGCCAGCTCAAACCCTTTTCCTCAGTTCTTCTAACAGCTCGCAGGCCATGCACCTCGGGTTGCAGGTCGGCTCGCCGCACTCGCATAACTGAAGTTCGGCCTGAGGGTATATCTCGGCCAGGGCCGGCCGGATCGCGTCGTAGCTGGCCACGATGGCGAACTTGGTACCGGTGTGCTTCGCCTCCAGGCCGTCCACGATCGACCGGTACTCGTTCCGCAGCGCCAGGTCAGCGTAAGGGCATTCGTCGTCCGAGAAGGGAAGATGGCGGAGCATTGCGAACAGGTAGGACTCCTTCTCCGGGATGGAGCGGATTGGTTGGATCCGGGGGATCAACCCAGGTTGCACCTTCTGGTGGGGCCCGAGCCTTGCCAGGCGCTCCACGTCCCCCCGGGTGAAGTTCATGAGGATGGACTGGGCGGTATCATCGAGGTTAAGCCCGGTGGCCAGAACGTCAGCGCCCACGTCCCTGGCGACCTTGTTCATGCATCTGCGACGTATGACGCCGCAGTAGGTGCAAGGCCCTTTCCGCCCGGTGTCCTTGGCGATTTCATCCATCGTCTTCCCCACTTCGTCCTGGAAGGATATGAAGTGGTGCTCGACGCCTAGCATATCGGTCAGCTCCCGAGCCTTCTCCATGGTCCGGGGGCGGTAACCCGCAATCCCCTCGTCCACGGTTATCGCGACCACATCCAAATCACGGCGTTGCTTGAGGGCCTGATGCAAGATGTACAGGGCGACGGAGCTGTCCTTGCCTCCAGACAAGGCCACTGCGACCTTGCTCTTGCCATCGAGGTCGACCTGCTGGCGGATCTCCTTCTTCACCCGGCGCTCCACGTACTCGAGGAAATGCTCCTCGCAGAGGTGCGATCCGTTGTAGCGGATGTACTCGACCGCCTCCTTGGAGCACTTGATGCATTGCACGCAGGACCTCAGGATATGCCTTGATTATAACCTTGCTGAGGGCGTTTCGGGTACCATATGCAAAGTGTTAATTCGTACCAGCGCTTTTTCAGCGAACGATGAAGGAAATGAAGGAGATTTGGATAGAGAAGTATCGCCCCAAGTCCCTCAAGGAGGTCGTGGGGCAGAAAGAGATCACCGATCGCCTTCAGTCCTATGTCCGGTCGAAGAACCTGCCCCACCTGATGTTCGCCGGGTCGCCTGGGACGGGGAAGACGACCTGCGCCCTGGCCTTGGCCAAGGAGCTCTTCGGGGAGGGCTGGAAGGACAACTTCGTGGAGATGAACGCCTCGGACGAGAGGGGGATCGACGTCGTCCGCGGCAAGATAAAGGAGTTCGCCAGGACCTCGCCCATAAGTGGCGCGAACTTCAAGATCATCTTCTTGGACGAGGCGGACGCGCTGACCAACGATGCGCAGTCGGCGCTGAGGCGCACCATGGAGAGGTACTCCGCCATCTGTCGCTTCATCATTTCCTGCAACTACTCCTCCAAGATAATCGAGCCCATCCAGTCCAGGTGCGCGGTCTTCCGCTTCCGTCCGTTGCGGGCGGAGGACATCAAGAGGTACCTGCAGCTGATCGCCAAGGTGGAGAAGGTGGACATCACCGATGAAGCCATGGACGCCCTGGTGCACGTGGCCAATGGGGACATGCGCAAAGGGGTGAACTCCCTTCAGGTCGCGGCATCATTATCGGAAAAGGTTACAATAGAGGTGGTATACCAGACCACTGGGACCGCCCACCCCGAAGAGGTCAAGAAGCTCCTGGAGACGGCCCTAAAGGGCGACTTCCTCGAGGCCAGGAGCCAGCTGGACGAGCTGATGATAACCTATGGGCTCTCGGGCGAGGATGTCATCAGGCAGATCCACAAGCAGTTCTTCGAGCTCAACATCCCCGACATCGAGAAGGTGCGCCTGATCGACAAGACCGGGGAGGTGGAATTCCGGATCGTCGAGGGGAGCAACGAGCGCATCCAGCTCGAAGCGTTGCTCGCCTACCTTGTGCTGGTCGGATCGACCAGCGTGAAGAGGTAGATCCGTCCAGACCTCTCAGTCGCGTCCAACTAAGTGGTGAGCCATGCCTGTACTCTCGCGTCTCTTGGAACGGGAGAATGGCGTCCGATTCTCAATCATCCGAATCGCCCACCTACCTATACGAGGACCATTTCGCCGCTCTGAAGCTTCGTCTTGCCAAAGGGGAAGATAAATGAGACGGACTAGTTCCGGCTAAAGAAGCTCATCCTTGAGGACCGCTGAGCGCATAGTAGAGAATCTGCTAGGCTTTGTCCTCGATGTCCCATCCACACATGATAATGCTTATCTACGTTGCTGCCTCCTCTATTTTCATGGGGATTGGGGAGAAGATATGCCCGAATGGAAGTTCCATGGCATGCGGCGCCGGGGCTGCGTGAACGGACAGGACGTCCTCGGAGGACTTTGGATATCGCAGGTCAGGGCGCTAGTGGGTGCCATCGGCGGCGATAGGACCCTATCTAGCATCGGACCGTTCCTGAGCGGCACCGGTTCTCGCGGCGCAGTCAACGTCCGCAAGACATTGGGCATCGAAGGCAACGATTTCGTCGACGTGGGCAAGGCCAGCGCTTTCGTCTTGGCCTTCCATGACGAGGGCAACTTGGTGAAGGTCTATCGCAACGGCCTCCAGATCGTTGACTTGGAGCCATGCCCCTTCAGGGGCGCGCCATGGGAGCTTTGCTGGCTGAGGGACCACGTCGCCTACAAGGCATTCCTCAACTCCTTCTCCCCGGACCTAGAGCCCTATTTCGAGCACGATGTGGAGGACGATTCCACCAATTGCATCCTCACCGTCACAAAGGGAAGCAAAACCCCCATGCAGGGCGAGCCGGTGATGGAGCTAACCACCGAGCAGGTCAGGGAGAGCGTTCCACTTGACGTCCTTTCCAAGTTCGGTGTCGAATACCTAGGTGAATACGTGGCCGGGACCACCATGGCGGCGAAGCAGGCCCTGGGGGAGGATTGGCGGAGCGTCCTCATCCCCGCCGCGGAGCACTATGGGGTCACCATGAACCAACGCATCACCGGGGCCACCCGTCTGACCGGAACGGACCTGGCATCGGTGGGGATGGTGGTCGACTTCATCTCCTCTCTGGTCATGCAGGAAGGCCACGAGGAATGGGTCCAGGGAAGCGACTGGACCCGGGAAATAACCGAATGCCCGTTCTCCGACTACCCAAAGGAGGTCTGCGAACAGCTCGAGGCCATGTTTCGAGGGCTATGCTGCAGCATGAACTCGACCCTGGTATTCTATCACGACAAGAGGATGACGGAGGGCCACGCCAGCTGCCAATACCATATTATGAAGAACGGGTCCTCCGTCTGTGCAGGGGAGGCGGTGGAGTCGAACGAGGCCCTGGCCTCCCTGAAGGCCAGGCTGGCGAAGGGGGAGATCAGCGAGGAGGACTACCTCCGCCTGCGCAGGTTGATTGTGGAATGAGGAACCAGAGGGCGCTTGCTCTGCCAACATTTTTATATTCCCTCCTTATTCCCACGGCAGAGGATTTATTATGGCACGATTCAAGGAGGCCGACGCAAGGCTCCTCAACAAGATGATCTGCATGAACTGCTACGCGAGGAACGCGCCTAAGGCGACCCGCTGCAGGAAGTGCGGGTACACTAACCTCCGCGCAAAGGCGAAGGAGAGCAGGAAGACGTAAGCCTTCGATCAATTCTTTCCATCCATATCCCTCTCGCTTCTGATAACGAGGTCCCATCAGGGCTGATATCAATCCCGCGACTCGTATGGATATGTTTTTTATGCCATCATTTAATCTAGTGGCGTCCTAATGCAGGAATGGGGGTCGTTCAGATAAAGAAGGTCTTGGTTGTCGATGATAACCCCGACGTTCTAGCCATCGTTTCCGAGTTGGTGGCCGCCTCAGGATACCAGGCGGTCACGGCCAGCGGAGGCAAGGAAGCCATCGAGAAGGCCAAGTCCGAGCTCCCCAACCTAATCCTACTTGACATCAACATGCCCGACATCGACGGGTGGAGCGTGCTGCGCAACCTCAAGGAGGAGGGGCTCACCAACAAGATCAAGGTGATGATGCTCACCGCCTACACGGACATAGGCACCGACATCTTCGGGCTGCAGGACGTCGTCTCCGGTTATGTCCGCAAGCCCTTCTCCAACACCGAGCTCTCAGAAAAGATAAAGGAGCTCCTGGAGACCGAGGAGGTCATCATCCAGCCTTCGACGCCGGAGGTCAAGAAGAAAGGCTTCCTGGACAAGCTCTTCGTCAAGAAGAAGGAGACCCCAGGCGGGATGGAGAAGGCGCAGAAGACCGCCATGAAGTTCGAGCTGCGCAAGGGCTACGGCTACATAATAAAGGAGACCAAGCCGGAGAGGTCCTTCGAGATCTTCGTCGATCAGGTCACCCACAACATCCAAGGGCTCTGCATAACCCGCGAGCATCCTGGCATCATCCGCAAGAAGTGGGCGCTGGAGAAGACCCCCATAATCTGGCTGTCCAACCAGCTCGGGCGCGTGTACGTCAACCCGACGAACATCGGCATCCTCTCGGATACAATCATCCGCTTCATCGAGAAGTCCGGCGACAGCGTGGTCATGATCGATGGCATCGAGTTCCTGATCGTGAACAACGACTTCGAGAAGGTGCTACGCATGGTACACCACATCGCCGAGGCGACCATGGAGTACAAGTGCCGGCTCATCATCTCCGTGGACCCAAGGACCTTGGACATAAGGCAGATGGCGTTGTTGGAGAGGAATATGGAGATAATCGACGTCATGTCCTCCCAGATAGCAGCGAAACCTATTAGGTAGGAAATCGGATTCCTCTACGTCCAATAGTTAAAGGAGAGGATGTTTTTGGTGAATTCGAAGATCGTCGAGGTCAAGGCAAGAGAGGTTCTCGATTCAAGGGGAAACCCAACCGTGGAGGCGGAGGTCCGAACCGCCTCCTTCAAGGTTACGGCGACAGCCCCCTCCGGTGCGTCAACTGGCACTCACGAGGTCCTAGAGCTGAGGGATGGTGGGGCACGTTACTTGGGCAAGGGGGTGCTCAAGGCCGTGGACAACGTTAACAAGAAGATCGCCCCGAAGCTCAAAGGCATGGAGGTGGAGGACCTAAGGGCCATCGACGAGGCGATGATCAAGCTGGACGGTACGCCGAACAAGGCGAAGCTGGGTGGCAACGCCATCGTCGCCGTCTCCTTGGCGGTCGCGAAGGCGGGCGCTCTGGCCAAGGGCGTGGAGCTCTACGAGCATCTGGGTCCAGGGAGCCGGACGCTGCCCGTGCCCATGATGAACATCATCAATGGGGGAAAGCACGCCGGCACCGGTCTGAGCATACAGGAGTTCATGGTGGTGCCAGCAGGGGCCAAGAGCTTCGCGGACGCCCTGCGCATGGGGGCGGAGGTCTATCATAACCTCAAGGGCATCCTCAAGGAGGCTTACGGCCCAAGCGCCATCAACATCGGGGACGAGGGGGGCTTCGCACCACCCTTCGAGACCTCGCAGCAGGCCATGGATACCATCATCAAGGCCATCGAGAAGGCCGGCTACACCCCTGGTAAGGACGTGTTCCTCGCCCTCGACTGCGCGGCCTCCGAGTTCTGCAACCAGGGCGTATACAGCATCGATAAGCGCCGTCTCGGCCCGATAGACCTCATGGAGACATATTTCTCCTGGGTCAAGCGCTTCCCCATCGTAAGCATCGAAGACCCATTCCACGAGGAATCGCTGGACATGATGTCCCTCATCACCCTCAGGCTGGGCCACAAGGTGCAGTTGGTCGGTGATGACATGTTCGTGACCAACGTAGAGCGGATAAAGATGGCGATCGAGAAGAAGGCGGGGAACGCGACCCTCATCAAGGTCAACCAGATCGGGAGCGTCAGCGAGGCCATCGCTGCGGCCCGGCTTTCCTTCGACAATGATTATCGCGTCGTGGTCAGTCACCGATCCGGTGAGACCGAGGATACCTCCATCGCCGACCTCGCTGTGGCCCTCGAGTGTGGCCAGATCAAGACCGGCGCGCCGGCCAGGGGCGAGCGCACAGCCAAGTACAACCGCTTGCTGCGCATCGAGGAGGAGCTGGGCTCCAAGGCCAAGTTCCCCGGAGCCGCTTTCTACGCCAAGAAGAGCAAGGGGTGAGGCGCGAGAATGTCGAATCCCCTTCCACCAGGGAAGAGATTATTCTCCGCCAGCGACGGGGAGGTATTCACTTCGAAAAAGCACGGTCCGGTCTGCCCGGCCTGCGGCAGCCGCATGGAGTTGGCCGAGGGGGAGCCAATAGTTGGGGGAAAGCGCTCGATGGAAGCTATGTCCCCCAAGAGTATCCGCGATGGTCCTGGAGCAGCTGGACCAGCTAGGGGCGTGAGGTGAGCGCATGGAGGAGGGGGAGTTCAAGGTGCACATCGAGCCGATCGGGGGGTACGAGTTCAAGGTGAAGTTCAGCAGGGAGAATCTCCCCGAGCTTCTCCTGGACGAGCCCTATCCCCTGGGGAAGGGCGAGCACCCCAACGCCGGACTGCTGCTGGCAGCCGCGGTAGGCAATTGCCTGTCCGCATCGCTGACCTATTGCCTGAGCAGGGCCAGGGCGGAGGTCAAAGGCGTATCGGCGGATGTGTTCACCACATTGGAAAGGAACGAGCGCGGCCGCTTGCGCATCAAGTCCATTCGTATCCAATTGCGCCCTGACCTGGACGACCCGAGGAAGTTAGAACGATGCCGGGAGATATTCGAGGACTTCTGCATCGTGACGCAGAGCGTCCGAGAGGGGATCCCCGTGCAAGTAGAGGTCGAGACACCAGCTGGTGCTCCAGGAAATAAGTAGCGAGGGCCGATCTCCAATCCTGGCGCTCCGGCGTCCAGATGAGTAGGACCGGGTCCATGGGGAAGAGCAGGTCCTTCTGGTATTCCTCCAATGAGGGGCAGATGTTGATGTCCACGCTGCGCTCAGCATTCGCCTTGAGCGCATGGCGAAGGTGGGGGGGCGACCTCCTCAGCTCCCATAGCCGCCAGTGCACGTCCCCCTTTCTACCGACCGCCTCGTACATCCTGAGGGTCTGGTCCGAGTCATATATCAACAGGAGGTCGAGGTCCTTGGGCCGCTCCTTGTTGCGCAGGAAGCCTCCAAAAAGGTACACCTCCTTGATTACCATGGGAAGGTGCCCCTGGTCGACCCTGTCCATGACGCGCACGAGCTTCTTGTAGAGCCAGCGCCTCCTCTTGCTCAGGAAGAGCAATCCCTTCCCCCGAGGCATACGGTAATCATCTGTCGGTCAAAGGAGAAGTAACTTTCCATCCCGGCCATCAGAACCCCTAAATCATCTAGCCTTTGACCGTGCCCACCACTGGAAACCTCTCCAGCACATCGCTTTCATGGGGAGCATCGGCAAGCTCCTTCGTCAGGTCGCCACCGGCGACGTGCATACCTTGGTGCTCTCCCCCTTCCCAGAGGGAGCTTTTGGAAACGTCAAAGACCTTCCCCTTGAGGGCTACATACATGGGCATTCCGCCCTTGCCGTTGCACTTGGCCAGCTCCTCCTTGGTGAACTCCTTCATGCCCCAGGATTGGGAGTTGTGATTAGATAATGATTGCCTTTCGAATTGCTCAACATTTATCCCAACAAGCAGGGATATAGAGGGCATGCTCGATGAGAAGGATCTCGCCATCCTCAAGGTCCTTGAAGAAGACTCCAGGCGCACCACCAAGGCCATCTCCGAGGATCTAGGGATCCCGCGGGCCACGGTGCACGAGCGGATAAAGCGCATGGTGGAGAAGGGCATAATCAAGCGCTTCACCATCACTCTGGACCACTCGGCGCTGGGAGAGCCGATCATCGCCTTCATCCTGGTATCATTTCTTCCTAATGCCAAGGTATCGCAGCGGGAGGTGGCCCAGCGCATCTCCGATCTGGAAGGCGTGTACGAGGTCCATCTAATCTCTGGCGAATACGACATGCTGGTCAAGGTCCGGGGGAAGTCCATGGAGGACATCGGAGCCCTGGTCATCGACCGCATCCGCGAGGTGGAAGGGGTGGGCCGCACCCTCACTTGCGCGTCCTTCGCACAGGTCAAAGAGCAGGACCATTGATTCGGTCAGGTAAGCTGGCAGACATCGAAGGAGGACCTTCCAGCAAGAATAAGCACAGATTTGATGACCGATCGGCCAGGAGCCAGATTATTATCCATTGTGCACTTATCGAATTGTATTTTCGACGATGCACTAATTCATGCATCGCATGACGTCCGTCTGACACTAAATGTCGGACATCTGGATATGGGAGCAGAGCGCTTGCGAAACGTTTAAGTCCGCACTTCTGATTATCTTTTTTTGCTCGGAGGAATGCACAGCAAAGCCTAATCCGCCAGTTAAAAAGGAGAGGGATGGGGCAGATAGACTGGGGTGCGCGTTTTACCGTAGTGGGGGAGATAAATTGCATAGCACAAGGCAATCAGCGGAGGCCTTGATGAGCCGCGAAGCCCGGCTGACAAACGACTCATTGAGCGGAGCTAGGGCCTACAAGGGTGATCTGGCCTATCCTAGGGTAAGCAAATCAGGACGCTCGATGCAGGTGCTGATGCTATTCGGGGACCCTCCCAAGCGCAAGGTTCTGTGCTCCTGCGGGGCCATAGCCGAGGTGGACCAGAGCATCGCCAGCAAGAAGGTGTCATTGGGCAAGATAATGGAGTGCCGGGCCTGCCGCAACGAGAGGATCGCTCTCGAAAGGGACGAGCTCGAGCGCCATTTCTCTGGCCAAGGGGACGAGGAAGAGGAGTGGTGAAGACTCTCCTCGCTCAAAAGAACTTCGAATTTCAGGGTCTGTAACTGCTCACTTTTAAATAGAGTCGTCCTGATGGCATTGCTCAAATGCCAAAGGTGCGTCTATGGACCTGCTGCTGATTTCCGGTTTCCTAGGTTCTGGTAAAACAACCATGGTGCTATCCACCATCGATGAGATAACCAAGCGGAAGCACAAGAAGGTGGTCGTGATCGTGAACGACTTCGGTAAGATTGGCATAGATGGCAAGGTCATGGAGAAATATGGATTGAAGGTCAGGGAAATGCCCAGTGGCTGCATCTGCTGCACCCTAGGCTCGGACCTATTGACCACCTTGCGCGATGTCGCGGAGGCCTTCAAGCCAGACCTCGTGGTCATCGAGCCAACGGGGGTGGCAGACCCAGAGGCGATCTACGGCACCTTGAAGCTGTACATCGGTCCGCCCATCGAATCCACCAAGATCGTCATAATAGTGGATGCCGAAAGATACGAAATTATCGCCAAGGCCCTGGAGAGGCCGTTTAAGAATCAATTGAAGGCGGCCCACGTCATCATCATCAATAAAATGGACCGGGTCAAGCCAGAGGTCCTCTCGGGCATCGAGTCCAAGATCAGGGAGTCGGGGGTCAAGGCCGAGATAATACCCGCCTCTGCCACGGAAGGGACCAACCTGGACAAGGTATTGGAAGCGATGGTGGGCTGAATGATCACCGATGACTTCGTCGCCTACGCAGGCAAGGTGCATGCGCACTTCGACCGGGCCAAGGGTCCCGACGAGCTCAAGTCCTTGGTGTCCAACACGATATCCAAGGTGGCCAAGGAGTGCATGAGCGATGGTGCTCGGTTGATAGGTCACATCAAGTGCATCGCCGAGGTCGACTCGGGCAAGTACATCGCCTGCAGCGTGGTCTCGGCAGAGAACGAAGCCATGTGCCGGGGCGAGCTGGATGGAAGCTCGAAGAGCCTGAATCTCATCCTCAACGTGCTCATCTACGGCCTGGACAAGCCCAAGGTGGAGGCGATCGTCGTCCGTTGCGCGAGATCGGTCTTCAATGGCAAGGGCATGCACATCGATTTCGAGGACATGGAGTTCCAGGGGCATGATCATTGCGAAGATGACCACGGGCACGACCATTGAGTCGGCTCATTGCTTCTTCTTGCTTTTTATGGTCTTTGCCGTGCTGGGCTTCTTTGATTTTGGCTCTGAGGAGGCCTTCTTCTTCGCCGTCTTCGATTTCGCCGCAGGCTTCTTCTTCGGCTTGCTCGCCGGCTTCTTGGCCTTCTCGGGCTTGACCTCGGCCTCTGCTGTCTTCTTGGACTTCTTTTCCGTCCGCTTCTCCCGCTTGGGGCAATCCATGTTGACGCAGAACTTCCAAGGCCTGCCTTTGTTAATCACCAGGGCGATCGGGGCGCGGCAGGCGTCGCAAATCTCGCCGGTCATCCTCAGCGAGCCGAACTGCGGAAGGGGATAGGTGCGCTTGCAGTTGGGATATCCAGAGCAGCCTATGAAGCGCTTCCCCGCACGCGAGTATAGCAGTCGGAGAGTCGATCCGCACTCAGGGCAGGTGCCAACGGACGTGGCCTGCTTGTTGCTCTCGCAATCTGGATTGATGCAATGCTTCTGGGGAGGGCTTCCCCTACGAATGAGGCGGACCACCGGGGACCTGCAGGTCTCGCAGGCTTCCTCCGTCGCCTCCAGCTTGGCCCCGCGGGGCTTGGGGTACGCCCTCTTGCACTCCGGGTAATTGGAGCAGGATATGAACTCGCCCTTGCGAGACCGCTTGACGCGAAGCTCCCCCTGGCAATCGGGGCACTTGCCGACGTAGCTCTGCTCGTTCAGTGCGGAGCGGATGTCGTTGCCGATGTCCTCGCGATGCTTCTCCATCACGTCGATGACGTCAGAGAGCATGTCCTGGGACTCCTTGACCACCTCGGGCAGGAGGGCCTTCCCGTCCGCGATCTCCTCCATGTCCTTCTCCAGGTGCGCCGTCATCTTGCTCTCGGTGATGGTCCTGGCGTGCTTCTCTAGGGACATGGCCACGGCGATCCCGCTCTCGGTGGGGACCAGGTCATTGCCTACGACGTACTTCCGGTCATAGAGCTTCTGGACGATCTCATGCCTGGTGCTCTTGGTGCCGAGGCCGAGCCTCTCCATCTCCTGGATCAAGGTGCCCTGGGTGAAGCGTCTAGGGGGCTGGGTCTCCAGCCGCTCCAGGTCCGAACCCAACACCTCGACCTTCTCCCCAGCGCTCAGGGATGGCAGGCCCACCTCCGTCACGCGGAAATAGGGATAGTACTTCCGCCATCCGGGTGAGAGTATCCGGTAGCCCTTGGCCTCGAAGACCTCCTCCTTGATCGCCAGCTTGGCATGGCGGTGCTCGGCCTTGCAGGCTGGGGCGACGGTCGCCAAGAACCTTCGCACCACTAGCTCGTAAACCTTCCACTTCTCGCCCCTCAGTTCCTTCTTGGTGGCAGCCTCGGTCGGGTATATCGGCGGGTGGTCAGTCGTCTCCACCCTGCCTCGCGAAGGCCGGATCGACCCCTGGGACAGGACCTCCTCGACCTCCACCTTGAAATCGGACTCTCGGAGCTTCTCCAATATCGTCCTTAGCCCCAATGAGCGCGGGTAGACGGTGTTGTCGGTCCTCGGGTATGAAATGTATCCAGCGGTGTACAGGTCCTCCGCTACCTTCATTGCTAAGGAGGCGGACATGCCCAGCTTCACCGCCTCGGCCAGCATCATCGTGGTGTTGAATGGGGGCGGGGGGTACTCGTCCTTGCTCTCCATCTGGTACTCCTTGACCTCCGCGAGCGAGGAGCCTTCGCACCCGGCCAACGCCCGGTTGGCCTCGGCCTCCTCCCAGAAGGGGTTCTTCTCATGGTGCCCATTGAAATCGAAGCCCTTCCTGAACTTGGCCTGGACGTTCCAATAGGGCTTGGGGACGAAGGTGAGAACGGAGTTGTGCTTGTCGACTATCAACGAAAGGGTCGGGCTTTGTACCCTTCCCACGGAAAGGAAGTTGGAGCCAACCTGCCCAGAAGCGAGGGAAATGAATCTGGTCAGGACGGCCCCCCAGGCCAGATCGATGATCTGCCGGCACTCTGCGGCCTCGGCCAGTCTTTCATCGGGCTTGGTCAGCTCTTGGAAGGCGCGTTCGATCTCCATCTTGGTCAATGCGGAGAATCGCGCCCTCATGATCTTGGCAGGGTCCACATCGAGCATGTCCACGGTCTCCATGCCGATGAGCTCACCTTCGCGATCGAAGTCGGTGGCGATGATGACCATGTCCGCGTCCCGAGCTTGTTCCTGTAGGACGCTGATGATGTTATGGGCGCGTACGCTCTTGACCGGGGCGGCATAGACCAACTCCTTGGCCGGGGTCCTCTGCCAGTCGTTCATCTCCTTCGGATAGTCGAGCTCGATGACATGACCGCGGAGGCCGACGACGTACCATTCGTCGCCCTCCCGCTCGAAAGAGAAGACCTGGACTCCCCTGTCCCTGACGTACCTCTTGTTGCCATTGGACAGGATGGTGGCGATGCGCGCCGCGGCGTTGGACTTCTCCGAGATGACCAGCCTCTTCATCGGGTCTCGACCAAGCACGAGGGACTATAAAAAAATAGGCTTGGCAATCACGCCTTACGCTCTTACCCGATCTGGACATGTTTCAATGGATGTGATGTTCGCTCAGCTCTCCGGCAATGAGGACAGGCTGGCCATGGGTCACGCCCTTGACGTTGGTGAGGGCTTTGACCAAGCCCTGAATGCCTTCGACCGTGCCGTGGACGACCAGGACCTCGAGGCATTTCTCCTCGTCGAGGTGGACGTGGATGGAGGACGAGATCACCTGATGATGAAGGTGCTGCACCTCCATCATGTTCTCCTTCACCCCGCCATGGCGATGGTCATAGACGAGGGTGATCGTGCCCAGGGCGTGTGACTCGTCATGGGAGAGGGACTCGTGGACCAGTGCGTTGCGTATGAGGTCGCGGATGGCCTCGGACCGGGTGGCGAAGCCCTTCTGCGCCACCAGGAGGTCGAAGCTCTTCAGCAGCTCTGGCTCCAATGAGACTCCGATGCGAGTGACGTTGTCCATTACATCCAAGCTACCATCTGCTAAAAGAAATATCTTTGCTTCCTAGGCCGCCCCTCCCTCCTTGATGCGGCCCAGGTATTGCCCCCTCTCATAGAGGCATCTAAGGGCGAACACCGCCCTCCTCATCGTTCCATAGGTGGGGACGCCCTTCTCCTCCAGCCTGCGGAGGATGGACCGGGGGAAGGTACCACCAACGCAACATACCACCATGGGCTTCTTTCCCTTCCTTGCCCACCTCTCCACCACATCCACCACCCCCACCGTCATGCCTGGTGGCTGGAATAGCAGGTTGAGGAGAATGGCATCCACGTTTTCCGCGCCCTGCACCAGCTCGATCACCTCATGGTACATCTGGTCGTTGACCACTCCCGTGAGGTCGACCGGGTTCTCCACCGATGCGAAGGGAGGGACCTTCTCCCTCAGCCTGGCCTTGGTGTCCTCCCCCAGGCTGGCCATGCGCAGCCCGAAGCCCTTGGACTTCGAGGCGATGTAGTCCGTGGCGATGACCCCGAACCCGCCAGCGCTTCCGACGATGGCAATGCGATCACCCTTCACCTGACCGATGTGGGCCAAGGCCTTGGCGGCGTCCAGGAGTTCGAAGTCGTCGGCCACGCGCAGCACCCCCGCCTGCTTGAATACGCCGCTCACCAGCGCGTCCGAGGAGGTGGCGATCGCGCCAGTATGGGAGGCGGCGGCCCTCGCCCCGCTCGATGTGGTCCCGACCTTCACCGCCACGACCGGCTTCTTCTTGGACACCTCCTTGGCCAGGTCGAAGAAGGCGGCACCGTCCGCGAAGGACTCTATGTACATGCCGATGCACTTGGTGCCGTGATCATGCGCCAGATACTCGAGGAAGTCGTTCTCGTTCAGGTCCGCCTTGTTCCCCACCCCGACGCAAGAGCGGAGGCCGACGCCATGGTCCTCCGCCATCTCGTACATGCCAACCAGAACCGACCCGCTCTGGGAGATGATGGAGATCGAGCCATCCTTGGGCCGAGGGCTCCTTTCCCGAGGTAGGAAGAAAGTATCGAATTTGCGTGCCGGGACCATGACCCCCATGGTGTTCGGCCCGAGGAGCCTCGTCTCCGATCCCTGCACCGCCTCAGCGATGCGTTTCTGGACGACGCTTCCCTCCTCGCCCATCTCTGAGAAGCCGCCCGCCACCGAGATAACGTAAGGAATCTTGGCCTGGACGCATTCCTCCACCGCCTGCAGGGTGGCCGCGGCGGTCACGCTGAGGATGGCCACGTCCACCTTCTCCGGGAGGGCGCTCACCGAGGGATAGCAGAGCAAGCCCAATAGGTCATGGCGGTTGGGATTGACTGGATAGATGCGGAAGGTGCCGCCGATAAGCTGTCTGAGTATCACGTTCCCCGCCTTCTCAGGCTGCGAGGATGCTCCTACCACCGCCACACTCCTGGGGTTGAACAGCCTCTCCAAGCTCCCGGGCACGGCGAATCATTGGCATGGCGATTTATAATGGTTGAGGGGCCCGTGCTAGCCATTGACCGACCCGCCCTGGGAAATCTGCATATACCAGGGCTGGGATTGGTCATCCGTGCCCGATGCTGAAGGACTCTTGACCGCTCTTAGGAGGGCGGTCCGGGAGGATTGTGACCAGGCCGAGGTCGGGGTCCTCTTCTCCGGAGGGCTGGACAGCACGGTCCTGGCCAAGCTGGCCTCTGACGTGAGCCACGTCCGCCTTTACACCATTGGACTGCCTGGAAGCCATGACCTGGTCATCGCGGAGGAGACCGCGAGCGACCTTGGACTGGAGTGGGAGGGCATCGTGCTTGACCGCGGGCAGGTCATGGAAGCGCTTCCTCACCTATCTGCGATCTTGGACACCGAGAGCCCTTTGGTCCTCTCCTTCGAGATGCCCCTTTACGTGGTCGCAAGCAAGGCCACCGAACACCTCCTGATCTCAGGTCAGGGAGCGGATGAGCTGTTCGGGGGATACGCCAGGTACGCGAGGATGAGCGAGGAGGAATTGATTGCGAGCCTCGACCAGGACCTGCAAGGCCTGTTGACGGTCGGAGCGGAAAGGGAGAGGAGATTGGCCGGGCATTTCGGCAAGGTCATCCGGCATCCCTATCTCCATCGTGAGGTGGTCAACTTCGCCCAACTCCTGCCCATTTCCGAGCGCATACATCAGGGGGAGCGGAAGAAGGTCCTTAGGGACGTGGCTTCCTCGCTCAAGCTCGGGCCGGTCATCTCCCGTCCCAAGAAGGCAGCTCAATATGGATCAGGGGTGATGAAGGAGATGAAGGCGGAGGCCAAGCGCAGGGGGGTCCCGCTCGCTGGATTAGTTGGCTCCCTGCGCCAGGGCGAAACCCTTTAAGGCGCGGCCGTCATCCTCTGGACGCATGGAGTACCAAGAGGCGCTGGACTGGCTTCTGGACCTGGAGGTCATGGGCATCAAGCTCGGGCTCAGCAACATCAAGGAGCTCCTTTCAAGGCTGGATGACCCTCAGCGCCAGTTCAAGAGCGTGCACGTGGCCGGGACCAACGGCAAGGGCTCGGTCAGCGCCATGACCGCCTCCATCCTGAGGGCGCAGGGGTATCGCACCGCTTTATACACCTCCCCCCACATGGTCGATTTCCGCGAGCGCATACAGGTGGATGGGACACCCATCTCCCGAAAGCAGCTCTGCCGCCTGGTCCATGAGGTTAAGGGCCAGGTCGAGGACATGTGCCTGGCAAGGTCCGATGCCTGTCCCACGTTCTTCGAGGTGACCACCGCCCTCGCCTTCCTCCATTTCGCAGAACTCGGGGCCGAAGTGGCTGTGGTGGAGGTGGGAATGGGCGGGCGGCTCGATGCCACCAACGTCATCGTCCCCGAGTGCTCGGCGATCGCCAGGATCGGCCTGGAGCACACGCGTTACCTTGGCGATACCCTAGAGAAGATAGCCTTCGAGAAGGCAGGCATCATCAAGCCAGGCATTCCCGTGGTGACCGTGGAGCAGAACCCCGAGGCTCTCCTTGTGATCCGATCTCGCGCGTTGGAGCTGGGCTCGCCCCTGCGCATCGTCGCCGAAGGCGTGGACTTCAAGCTGCTCGAATCGTCCTTCGCTGGGACCAAGCTCCTGTTCCTTCGCAAGGGGATGGAGGTGACCTTGCCGCTCATCGGCACCTACCAAGCCTCGAACGCTTGCCTCGCTTTCGAGGTGGTGGAGCGCTTGAGGTCGAGGGGGATGGTTGTGAGCGACGAGGCCGTGCGCAAAGGTCTTGAGACCGTTGCCTGGCCTGGAAGGATGGAGCTCGTCCGCCACCGACCCGATGTGATATTCGACGCCACCCACACCCCCCAAGGAGCAATGGTGGTTGCTGAGGATCTGCGTCGGCTCGCAAAAGGAAGGATAATCCTGGTCATGGGCGTCCTCGACGACAAGGACCTCGATGGCGTGGTCGCCCCCTTCGCTCGTATCTCGGAAATGGGGCTCGCCGTCGCTCCCCTTACCAGGAGAGCTTATCCTCGCGAGAGGGTCCGCGAGGTCATGTCCCATTACCTGCAAAAGGTGGAGGTGGCCGATTCGGTGGTTGGCGGCCTTTGTATGGCGCTCAAGGAAGCGGGGCCAGAGGACGCCATCATCGTGACGGGCTCCATATACACCCTCGGAGAGGCGAAGGCCTGGTGGGATGCGCATGAAGGATGCTAGAGTCATCTTGAATCTCGTCAAGAAAGTGTGCCCCGAGGGAGTCTTCCCAGGTAGGAACAGGGAGGAGGCGTCCGAATGGCCACCCGACCCATTCCACGTCCTAATATCCACCGTGCTTTCGCAACGCACTAAGGACGCCAACACCTACGCGGCCTCCGCTGCCCTGTTCCGGCGGTTCAACACCCCGAAGGAGATCGCACAAGCCCCACTCGCTGAGACCATCCCGCTCATACGCCCAGCTGGATTCCCGGAGACCAAGGCGAGGGCGATAAAGGAGATAGGCCGTCGGGTGCACGAGGAGATGGGGGACGAGGTGCCAGACGACATTGAGGTGCTACTATCGCTCCCCATGGTCGGGAGGAAGACGGCAAACTGCGTCCTGGCATATGCGTTCCATGAACCAGCGATTTGCGTCGATACCCACGTCCATAGGATCTCCAACCGCATCGGCCTAGCGGGCACGAAGGATCCCGAGGGAACGGAGATGGCCCTTATGCGCACGGTTCCAAGGGACTTATGGATCGATGTCAACTCCCTGCTGGTGCGATTCGGCCAGACCATCTGCCTCCCTCGGAACCCGAGGTGCGCGTCCTGTCCCGTCGCCCCCCACTGCGATTACTTTTCGCGCTTGAAAGGTCCACCCTCGCCCGAGAAGAAGCTTCGTAGGAGCGCGGGGCGGGACCCTAAAGCATAATAATGCTGGGTGCGTGTCCAGGCGCGTGCACGAGGTATCGGTGATGGCCAGCATCGTGGAGGCGGTGCTGGAGGAGCTCAAGCGGCATGACGTCGAGAAGGTTGAGGAGGTGCACATGGTCATCGGTGAGATAACCTTCCTCGGCCGGGACCAGCTCGAGTTCGCCTACGAGATCGTCACCAGGGATACCATATTGGAGGGGTCGAAGCTCGTCATTGACGAGGAGAAGGTGCAGGTGCTCTGTCACTCGTGCGGATATGCTGGCGGCGTCGATTATTTGAGCGGCGTTGGTCAAGATCATATCATTCCCAACCTCTCCTGCCCTCGCTGCGTTGCTGGGGTGGAGGTCACGAAAGGCAAAGGCTGCGCTGTGACCTCACTCAAGGTGGTGGAAAGGTAGATGTTCAGGTTCAGGGACGAGGCCACGGCCAAGAAGGTCATAGAGTCCATTTCCCGGTATCATCTCAATGCACGATTCATGCACGTCTGCGGCACCCATCAGGACACCCTGGTCCGATTCGGGCTCGAGGACATGCTCAAGGACACGGGCGTGGAGATCCGCCAAGGACCGGGATGCCCCGTATGCGTGACCACGACCAAGGAGATCGTCGAGGCCATCGTTCTGGCAGAGTCAGGAGTCACCATCGCCGTCTTCGGGGACATGATGACCGTCCCCACCCCCATCGGCTCCTTGGCCGACGCCAAGGCGAAGGGTGCGGATGTCAGGGTCGTGTACTCCGTGGAGGACGCCATAAAGCTCTCGTCTACTGCAAAGGAGATGGCCTTCATGTCCATCGGATTCGAGACCACGAGCCCGACCACCGCGGCAGTGATGCTCAATCCCCTTCCAGAGAACTTCTCGGTCGTGAGCTGCCACCGGCTCCTCCCCCCCGCATTGGATGCGCTGTTCAGCCTGGGGGAGGTCAGGATCGATGGATTGATTCAGCCAGGCCACGTGGCCACCATCATTGGGACCAAGCCCTTCGACCACTTCTCCGTGGAGAGGAAGATCCCTCAGGTGGTGGCCGGCTTCGAGCCGTTGGACCTGCTGGTGGCCGTCCTCATGATGTGCAAGCAGATCGCCGAGGGCAGGCACGAGGTCGAGAACGAATATTCAAGGGTGGTCAAGGCCGAGGGCAACCCGAAGGCGCGGGCCATGCTCGAGAAGGTGTTCGAGCCGGTGGACCGGAACTGGAGGGGGTTCCCAGTGATACCCAAGAGCGCCTACGAGCTCCGAAAGGCGTTCGACGCGCACAACGCCCGAGTGAAGTTCCACGACGTCCTGAGGTCCGCTCCGACGGTCAAGGAGGAGATGGGCGGATGCCGCTGCGGCGAGGTGCTGAGGGGAATAATAACTTCGCAGCAGTGCCCAGTCTTCGGAAAGGGATGCAGCCCGAAAAGGCCGATGGGGCCTTGCATGGTCAGCCGCGAAGGCTCTTGCAACATCGCCCACCGTTACTCGAGGAAATGAGCGGTCAGCCCATCTCCCACCGCCACAGCATCATCCTTTATCGAGACGCGATCTCCGGAAGAGCGGGGCGAAGTATTCAAGCATCCTAATTCATACCCTCGGCTCAGACAGGGGGATCGGTCTATGGAGGGCAAGCCTTCTAACGGGGAACAGGGCGCGCCATCAGCGACGGAGTCGGCAGCTACCAGCCTGCCCGGTGGCCCACTACCCTCGCAGACCCCCCGAGCCGTATGCGTCGCCCTGGCCTCTGGTCAGAAACCGGTCAAGGTCTATGGCGAAGCCCCGTCCGAGTTCAGGGAAATCGTGCAGACCTGCAACATCGCCTGGATCAACTTCGCGGTGGCCGACCTGGAGAAGGATGGTACTGAGGCCGCCGCTAAGCTGGGATTCAGCGATACCTTGGTTTCCTCCTTGCTGAAAGGTTACTATTCCAACTATGAGGACAGGGAGGTGGAGCTAGGCCTCATGATTCCCGCGGTCCGCATCCATGGCCTTGAGATCCGTACCTATAACCTCATCGTTCTCATCCGCAAGAACCTCATCCTCACTATGCACGACGAGGCCGTGACCAGGTTCATACAATTCTCCCGATATGCGGACACTTTCCTTCGCAAATTGCCGGACAACATGCCGTCCGAGGACAAGCTCACCAACATGCTCGTCCGAATCTTGGATGAGAACAACAACCGCAACTTCGAACAGCTCAGGGAGATCCAGGACCAAGGGGACAAGATGAGCGAGATTCTATCCAACCCCAGCACCCCCAGGGAAAAGATCGGCCGCAACATCTACGAGATGAAGCACGCCCTCATCGAATATCTCAACTCGATGTGGCGAACCAACGACGTGCTCAACTCGTTGCGTTACGGGGACGCGGACGTGATCACCGATAATCCCAAGGTCCTTACCAAGGTCGGCTTGCTCATCGAGGATGTCAATCGTCAGATCTCCTTGGCGGAGCACATGTCCGATGTGCTCGCTTCCGGACTCGAGGTCCTCCAGTCAATTTACAACAACCAGCTGCAGACCTTAAACAACCGCATGACCTTGGCCGTAGCCTGGCTTACCATCCTGGGAACGGCGCTTCTTGTTCCCAACACCATCGCCACGTTCTTCGGTTCCATTCAAGGTCTTGACCCCAAGACCCTTCTGTGGTACACCGGGATAACCATCCTCGCCACCGTGAACGCAACCATCTTGGCCTTTTGGTGGGTGGGCAGGAAGGTCATCATGCCAAGGACGGCAGTGGACACCAAGGTCTTGGACAGAGAGGGGAAGAAATGATTCTCCACTGGTCAGGGGGATTATTCATCTGAATCTCCATAAGCTTTATTAATGGACCCTTGGAATAATACCACATCTGGGCAATTTGCCCGAGGGAGGTAATGATTTGGCGTCTCAGAAGTTACTAGAATGGCTAAACAAGGCTATAGCTCGCGAAATGCAGGTCTCTGTCCAGTATATGTGGCAGCACGTCCAATGGGCGGGGGTCGAGCATTACGCCGTATCGGACGAGTTCAAGAGCGTCGCCATCGCGGAGATGAAGCATGCGGAGAAGATAGCGGAGAGGCTTTGGTATCTGGGAGGGGTACCAACCACCAAGCCCGCGCCTATACTTGTCGGCGGCGAGCTATGGGAGATGGTGGACAACAACATCAAGGCCGAGATGGAAGCCATTGAGATGTACAAGAAGATCATCTGCGATGCTGAGAACGAGGGCGATACCACCACTGCCTTCATCTTCCGTGAGATCCTGGAGGACGAGGAGGAGCACCACGACTTCTTCACTAGCCTCAAGGAAGGGAAGAAGCCCGTCAAAAGAAAGTGAGCATTCTCAGCAGATCCCTTACCCAATCCTTTCCATTCATCCAATTTCGATTTTATCGGCGTGGAGGGGCCAGGGCACAGCTGCTAAATACAACCGCCCCTCATCCATCCTTCCGGTGCCCTGATGCAGGTACGCGATGCGGAAGAGCTGCATAAACTGCTGAGCAAAGCCCTGCAGATCGAGTCGGAGTACGAGACGTTGGCCGAGTGGGAGGGATACATCTCTTTGGACAATCCCAAGTATCGTGACCTGCTCTTCGAGCTGATCTCCGACTCGGAGAAGCACGCGGTTTGGGTCAAGGAGATGCTGGGCATGGTCGTTCTGCCTGCGGGCTATAAAGCCCCGGAGCTTCCGCCCGCTTCCTTCGATTTCCGGGGAAAGTCCGAATTCGATATCTTACTTGATTTGGAGAGGTACGAACAATTGACCCTGGACCTTTACTCTGCCATTAGAAGCGCGTTGACGAGGTCCGACCTCAAGGGCAAGATCAAGGAAGGAGATCTGGAAAGGATGCTGAAGATATTGGACGACCTCATCTCAGACGAGACCCACCATAGGGATGCTGTGCGCTCCTTGGTAGGCCAAGTGAAGATGATCCGTTGATTTCTAAGGTCTCTCACCCCTACGGTCGCTCACCCACGAGGGGCAAATCATATAGGTAAGCTACCTAATCGTGGGTCCGTTCAGCGTGAGAGAAATGTCGAGTTTCGAGACATTGCAGATCGACCCCAGAATAATGCAGTCGATCGAGAAGATGGGATGGAGCGAGCCCACACCAGTGCAAGATGCCACGATCCCCATCATGATGGAAGGCAAGGACGTTATGGCCCAGGCGCAAACTGGCACGGGAAAGACGGCTGCCTTCGGCATTCCACTGTTGCAGAAGATCAGCAAAGGCAAGACGCCAAGCGCCATAATTCTCGTACCTACGCGAGAGCTAGGTGTCCAGGTCTCCGAGGAGATCACCAGGCTGGGTGAGTTCATGGAGCTGGTGACCATCCCGGTTTATGGTGGCGCTTCGATAGAAGTCCAGTTCGACCAGTTGCGGAAGGGCGTGGACATCGTCGTGGGGACGCCTGGTCGGGTGATAGACCACATCAGGCGTGGTACCTTGGACCTTAGGAACATAAAATTCCTAGTGCTGGACGAGGCCGACCGCATGCTGGACATGGGGTTCATAGATGACATCCGCTACATCATCTCCAAACTGCCCAAGCAGCGCAACACCTATCTCTTCTCGGCCACGTTGCCAGGTGAGATCAGGGACCTGGCCATCGAGCATATGAAGGACCCCAAGCAGATCAACATCTCCGAGGAGAAGCTGGTCCTACCAAGCACCGAGCAGGCCTACATCAACGTCGGCCGGAAGAACAAGATCTGGGCCCTTTGCCGGATACTCGATACGGAGAAACCTAAGGCCATAGTGTTCTGCCACACCAAGAGGATGGTCGACATCCTTGCGAGGACATTGACCTCCTATGGTTACCCGGTAGCGGCGATCCATGGGGATTTGACCCAGGCGCGTCGGGAGAAGGTTCTGGAAGATTTCCGCGCCGGGAAGATAATGGTGCTCATTGCCACAGATGTCGCGGCCAGGGGCCTGGACATAGAAGGGGTCACCCACGTCATCAACTATGACATTCCAGACAATCCAGAGGTATATGTGCATCGCATTGGCCGTACTGGACGTGCAGGAAGGGAAGGAAAGGCCATAACCTTCGTCACCTCCGAGGAGGAGCACCTCCTCAAGGACATCAAGGAGTTCAGCGGGGCGGGCGTGGCGCAGGCCGACGTCCCCCATACCGAAGGAAGGGACACGGTGCGCAAGGTCTGGGATTTCGACGAGATGGCGGACATCTTCGGCATGATCAAGTTCCGGATCAACCTGGGACGCGCGGACAAGATGGCGAGCGCCGACCTCTCCAACCTATTGGCCAAGAAGGCGCGCATCAGCGATTTCGCGATCGGCCACATTGAAGTCGGAGAGCAGAACTCGGTGATCGAGGTGCACAAGGACGTCGCCCTGAAAGCCATCAACGCCATAAGGGGCGCTGACCATCGGGGCAAGAAGCTAACCTTCGAGCCGGTCAAGAAGTGAAGGATGGGCCAAGTTGGATGCGCGTCCTACTGTCTAGAAGAATGGATCAACGCCACTTAGAATATCTGTCCAGGAGAGCACAGATGTCATCCGAGACCGCCTTCTCGAACAGACCCTTCTCCTGTTCTGCTCGGACATAACCCTTCGCCTCTTGTGTGGAGACCCTAGAGGCCTTGGCGATTATGTTGGCCAGCAGCGCGGAGGAGTAGGTAGGGTCCATCTTCGATTCCGAGAAGACCTCCCGGATATCGTACTTGAAGCCCCCCAGGCGATTTAGGTTGAGCATCGGCACGCGGACATAGTCCTTTTGGACGAACTTCTCCTCAAAATTCCTTCTCTTGCTACCTGACCTTCGATTTACATGATTTATCTCGCCCAAATTTATCTGAGGCTCCTAGATGCTCACATTAATTCCAATACTTAAGCCTTGTCGTTCGTTATCACACGTAGTCCGGCTTATGAGGAATTATATTAATCATGACTGGGTAGTGCTCGAAGCTTTTTTATAAAGGTATGCGTCATCTATGTTCACATAGGGCACAGGCGTAAGCCTGTTAAGCCTTGGGAGAAATTGAGGGAATACTATGGCTGATAAAAAGAAGAGTAGTTGGATATGGAGGTTGCTGGGCGGCATAATCCTGATCATACTGGGCATCGCCATTCTGGTCTACCCGGATGTGACTTTGGCGATTATCGTCCTGCTCGTTGGAATAATGCTCATTGTCACTGGTCTTTTCGAACTGATCTTCGGGTTCTCCGCAGAGGCCAAAGGTGGCAGGTGGCTATTCATACTGAAGGGCCTGATAGATTTGATCCTCGGTATCGTGCTCCTGGTATACCCGGACATCACTCTGACGATATTCGTCTACATAGTGGCCGCATGGGCAATCATCTGGGGCATATTCGAGCTGGTTGCCACATTCATGGTCCCGAAAGAACAAAGCCATGCAGTCTATGGGACGGGTGGAAAGTGGGTCGGGGTTTTGATAGGATTGATCGCCATCGCATTCGGAATAGTGATAGCGGTTTACCCCGAAGCGACCTTGACCATCATCATATACCTGGTCGGGTTCTTGGTCATCGCGGTCGGCGCATTGATGGCCATCAACTCGTTCGGAACGAGGTCGTCAAAGGCATAAGAAGACCGAAGAACACCGGGGGTTGGTAAGCCTGGGATTCTCCCAAGGCTGGGATACCCGGCCAACCCCCACATCCTTAGGTCTTAGCATAAACACCAAATAAATCTCTTAAGGATTTTGATTTTGTTCGTGCTATGACCCCGTTGATCTATCTCAGCCTGGAGCTTCTCCAACCTGCCTATGCTCTTGGTCTGCATGGGTACCGTGAGCACAAGCTGGATGAGAACGTTATTCGGAGACCACGTCCACCAATGGCTCTATGCGTTCGATAGTTCGACGCATGAACTCCGAATCATCGATCCTAAGCTCGAAGGCCTTCTCAGGGCAGAATTGCACGCATCGACCACAGCCTTTGCAAAGGGCATCATCGATGCTAGCTCTGCCATCCTGAATGGAAATGGCTTGCACATAACATACGTTCTTCTTGACGCATGCCTCACAACCACGGCATTTCTTTATATCAACGACAATTGACACGCCAGGCATACGATTGATGGTGGCGTTGATGCTCGAATTGAGCTCAGGAATCATCTTCCAAAGACAACAGCATTCGCAGCAGGAGCAAATAGACAGCAGGTTCTCCTTGGCCCCGGTTCCCAACCAAACCGCATCGATCTTGTCCCTTCCTATGAGGTGGACGAGGCCAGCCTCGCGACATTTTCGCAAATGTTCAATGGCCTCATCGGCACTGACCATCCTACCCATGCCTTGGGGGATCTTGAGCACGCCCCTTCCGAGGAAGATGCATCCTAAGGTGGCTGGATACTTGCTACAACGGTTCGAGTCCCGGCACATGCATTTATTCATGATATATGCGTACCTGGACTTGCGAACGAAGTGCTCCACCACCTGGGATGGAAGGACCACGTTCTCTGGCCGGGCTTCAATATTGATGTTGATGGTCATGGACTTCTTCAGGGATTCCTTGGCCACCTCCTCCTTTGGCAAAATGATGATGTCGTCATCCTCGAAGAAGGCGAATTCCATCGCTTGTCCCACTATTGGCAGCTTGGTCATCTTGGCCATCATGAACCTGCGATGAAAGCTTCGTTTGATGAGCCTCGAATAGAGCGGGGTCATCCGTCCCATACAATGTGGGGACGAGCACAGGCGTTCTTAATCCTTTACTATTATGGCCATTGAAGATCACGAAAAAAAGTAATTCGGCCTCTTATCAAGGGCTTGACAAAGCCTTCGACCTTCCCGCTTCGATCTCAGTAGGCAATATTGCGCTCAATTATAGGGGATCTTGATTGATAAAAATGAGCGCCAGTATATTTTGAGCAGTAGAATCACTTATGATAACTAGGAAACACCCCTTAAAAGCCTCCTCGGAAAATCATAGAATCACAAAAATATTCAGGAGGTAGACAGGTGAAGAGAAAGATAGCAATGTTGGCGATTGGAGCTATGCTGGCCGTAGCCCTCTTGGGCGGTGGCGTTTATGCATACTTCAGCGACATAGAGACCAGTTCTGGCAACAGCGCGACTGCCGGAACGCTGGACCTCGTACTCAACGACAATGTGGCGAAGAGTATGACCTTCTCCAATGTGAAGCCAGGTGACTCCGGCGCTGACAACTTCAAGGTTCGTAACGCAGGCAGCATTAACGGCAACCTCCAAGTGGCCGTCCAAAGCATAGTCAACGGTCCAGGGACCACCCCTGAGCCCGAGCCGATCCCAGACAACGGTGAGCTCGGCGCGAATATGAACGTCGTGTTCTGGGTCGACTCCGATAACGACTTGGTAGTGGATGGGTCTGAGACTGTCCTATATAGTGGCTTGATGAACGGCGCCACTTTGCCAGTGAACAGCCAGGCCATGGCTCCTGGAGCTGAGACCTATATCGGCTTCTCCTGGAGTATCCCGACCACAGTCGACAACGTGATCCAGGGTGACACGGTTGCCTTCAGCATTGAGTTCACGCTGACTCAAGCTTAAGCCCCCTGGAGCAGGTGGATCTCGAGCCCCTCCTGCTAATCTTCTTTCCAATTCTTTAGATTCGTATCAGGATCAGTAGAGGTATCAAGATGGAGAAGAGGAAGGCCAGGACCAAGCACCTAAGTTACGTCATACTTTTTGTGCTGGTAGGTTTCATCTTTCTCCTCGCATTCTCCCCGATGATCGGCATCAGGTTCGATGTCGTGCTATCCGGGAGCATGAGCCCTTCTTTGAACACGGGTGATCTGGTGATTGTCACCAGCACCTCACCCTCCGATCTCAAGGAAGGGGACATCATCGTCTTCAGCTCGCCCTTGGGCAGTGGGCTGGTATGCCACCGCATCGTGAAGGCGGAACAAGGTAGCGAGATTACTTTCCAGACCAAGGGGGACAACAACGAAGACCCTGATCCTTTCATTGTGCCGTCAACGAGCGTCGTGGGCAAGGTTCAGGCAGGCGTTCCCTTAATGGGCTACATAGTACAGTACCTCAGTGGACCTTTCGGCCTTTTACTGATAATCAGCCTGATATTGGCCACCATACTCATTCCAGATGTAAACTCAACTAAGAGCGCCAAGATCAAGGAGGATGGAGATGCGGACGTTGCTGCGCAAGGTAAAAGCTAAGCTACCGCTCCTCGCGGCGTCCTTCGGGCTCTGGCTGATGCTGGCCAGCATCATGGGGGCTTCGGCCTCCTACTTCGATTCAGAGCAGGCCCCAGCTAGCTTTACCGCTTTCACCTCCAGCAGGTGGACGCAGACTACCCGCGCCGACTTCCTTCTCGACGTTCGTACGAACGTGGATGTGGACCGGCATCCGGGGGATGTGATCCTAAGTGGTAGGACGGAATTCCATTACGCCTTCCGGGGTAGCAACACCCGCACCTTCTGGAGGTATAACACCAGTTCGACCACTTGGAGCGCTATGGCTAATGCCCCAGGCGCCCTAAGGGACGATGGGGGGGCTTTATCTAGTGACGGTGACAGGTACATTTACGCCCTTGAGGGAGGGAACCGCCAGTTCTGGCGATATGACGTCTTGTCCAACTCCTGGTCGACCCTGACTCGTGCCCCTAACAACATAAGGCTCGGGGGTGGTCTGGCCTTCGATGGAAACGGTGGATTCTATGCCCTCCGTGGTGCTTCGAACACTGCATTCTGGAGGTACAGCGTCGCCAGTGATTCCTGGAGCGTGCTAGCTAATACCCCCGCCCAGGTCAGCGACGGTGGATGCCTGGTATGCGATCAGAAGAAATTCGTGTACGCTATGCAAGGGAACGAGCTGAGCGCGTTCTGGCGCTACAACATTACCTCGAACTCCTGGACGGCCATGGCGTCGCTTCCCCGCCAAGTCAGTTATGGCGGGGCGATGACCTATGATGGCATCAACAGCATCTATGTCCTGACGGGATGGTCACAGAGCTATTTCCTTCGCTACAATATATCGGGGAACACTTGGAGCACTTTGACCAACATACCGAGTGGGGTAGGTTATGGTGGAAGTCTTTCCTTTTCCTACCCAGGCACGCTCTTTGCCTTCTCGGGCGGGAACACTGCAAGGTACTGGCGCTATGACATTGCCACTGGTATTTGGTCCGCGGGCGTTTCCGCTCCTAGGAATGTCGGGATAGGAGGGGCTCTGACCAATGGCCCAACGGTCTTCTATAGGTCAGGAACTTTGTTATCGCAAACCTTTGACACGGGAAAATCGGGGTGTAGGGTCCAGGGACTTTATTGGACGGAGGCGCTGGTCTCAGGCACCGACATTACATTCGAGATGCGCGCCTCCGATACCCTCGTTTCCGGAGCACCCTCCGGCTCATGGGTCAGCCTAGGTGGGACCTCGCCCGTGACATCGGGCTTGCCCAGCGGAAGGTATCTCCAGTGGAGAGCCACCATCACAACGAGCAACGTTCATTTGACACCAGCATTGCAGGAGGTCCGGGTCTATTATGCCTAAGGCGCAAGCAGGCATCGGGCGATCTGAAGAAATCGGGCGACAAAGAAGTGCAAAGCGCATAACGACCGCCCTTGCCCGAACTGCCCTAGCAGTGGTCCTCTTATTGCTGGTCACATCTTTCGTGCCGCTTTCGGTGCCCTCGGCCGAGGCCGCTGCCGTCCCTGTGTTCGATTTGGAACTGAACGGCGGATATGATGCGCCGTTCGCCCTAGAGAACCTCAAGCCCGGAGACATGGGCTCGAAGAACGTAATGTTACGCAACATAGGAAACGTCGATGGGCAAATCGCCATCTGGATCTCCAACATCCAGGAGGTAGACTTCGCCGGGGATGGCGCTCTTTTGGACGACTACCTCCTCTTCGAGGTCAGCTGCGCTGATCTGTCAACCGATATCCGTATGCCCTGCCCCATCCGATCCTTACCGGACGCTCCCGTAGGGGGCAGTTACATCTGGGTGCTCAATGTCCGGGTTGGCCAGACAATCCAGATCAATTGGTTCTGGGAGTTCGTCGAGAACTATCAGTCACAGAACATGGCCCAAGGAGATTCCCTCAGTTTCGATATCAATTACCTGCTTGGTGACATGCCCCCTCCACACCTGGGAATGTCCTGGCTAGAGGTGGATGTCCTCGGACGAATTACCACTGCCTTGCTGGACACCGACGGAAGAACCCTGGGCCAGGTAGTGGCCTCGGATGAGGCCCGGTCCGCATCGCTTACGATTCCTGAAGGAGCAAGCTGCGTCTCTGAAGACAACAAGATCGTTAACAGGATAGTGATATCCGAGGAAGAGGGGACGCTACCAGTGGACACGGGACAGGCCTTGATTGGGCCTATCTATTCAATGGCCGCCTTCAATTCTTTGGAGGAACCAGCACAGGTCTTTCTCGATAAGTCCGCGAGCCTACGGATAAATTACGATCCGGCTTTGCTGCCTTCCATCACCGAGACGATCGGCCTTTACATGCACCTTGAAGGAAGCTCCTGGACCCCACTGATAATAGCCGCGGACTCACCTTCACACATTGGGCAATGCGAAGGTTTGATTTACCGATCTGGGGAGGTGGGCATTATCGCAACCTTCGACCCGCGGGAGTCAGCCTACTTCCTGCCCAGTGACCTGAACATCGACCCAAGCAAGCAAGTTTGGTGGGACCCAATAATCTTCGCTAGCCGTGTCGGCAAAGTCGTCAAGGTCACTGTGGTGCTAACGAACATCGGCGGGGTCGCGGGCGAAAAAAATGTCACTTTGACCATCAATGGCCATGAGGTGGGAACCGAGGAGGTTGCGCTCGGCCCCTTGGAGAGCAAGGAGGTGACCTTCGACCTGACAGGATTGGATGAGGGAGATTACGAGATCGAGGTCTCCGGCCTCTCTGGCCATGTGGTGGTCGCCACTCAGGTGAACTGGTGGCTGATCCTCACCATCTCCTGCCTTGCAATGGCCGCGGTAGTGGCATTCGTCTTTAACACCCGCCGCTGGGATGAGATGAAGAGGCGCATCGACATGTTGCAAAGCAACGTCAATAATGTCGAATCGAAGTTATCGGAATCTGAGATGGCCTTGGCAGCGATGGCAGGGAGCCAGAAGGCAGTGATCGTTACAAGCACGCGCCCCAAGCCAGAGGCAAAGACGGCACCTGCACCGAAATCTGCACATAGCGTCGATGAGATGCTAGCCGCCTATGTGGACAGCTCCAGGTCGAAGGATGCGCAGAAGGAGGATGAGTTCTGGATAGGGGACTCGTTCAACCAGGTCGATCAAGTCGAGACCGTACCCAAGCTGAGCCCCATGAATCCTCCTGCGCCTCCGGCTCCGAAATCGAATGGTAAGTCCCTAGAGGAGGCTATCACCATCGACGACAGCATCCAGTTCGAGGAAGAGGTGGAAACGCATCAGCTGAAGGTCGCCAAGGAGTTCATCCTCTCCAGGATACGATCACAGGGGCAATTGGTGATAGATGAGGCGCCTTCCGGCCAAAATGGCTTGATTGCCATGTCCGCGTTGAGCCAATTAGTAGAAGAAGGCCAAGTCCGCTCCATCCAACAGAAGCGACAAACAATATACAAGATGAACGAGCCTTAGCGCCAAAAAGAAAACATCATCTAATCGCAGGGCATGCTGAGCTCCGTGCTCCTACGGGCTCGCGAGCTCACCAAGACCTTCGGCAAGAAGGAGGTCCTTCGCTCCGTCAGCGTCCTAGTCGAAAGAGGCGACCGCATCGGCCTGGTCGGGCCCAATGGCTCTGGCAAGTCGACCTTGCTCAAGATCATAACCCGCGAGCTCCGGCCAGACACGGGCGATCTGGAGCTCAGGACCGACAGGATAGGCTACCTGGCGCAATTGGAAGAGGGCGGGGACGACACCATCGGCAGCACCCTCCTCGACCCCAGGCAGCGTGCCATCGAATCGCGCATGCGGGACCTCGAGTCGGAGATGACGCGGGCGGGAGAGGACCAGAGCATCGACCTGGACGAGGTCGTCCTGGAGTACAATCGATTGCAGGAGGAGCTCACGTCCAGGAGGGAGCATCTGGTGGAAGGGACCAGGAAGGACGCCATGGAGCGCATGGGCATCTCCGACCGTGCCGAGGAGCGCAGGATCGAGGAGATGAGCGGGGGCGAGCAGACCAAGGTCCGCCTTGCCAGGATACTTATGCAAGCGCAGGAGGCCGACCTGCTCATCCTCGACGAGCCGACCAGCCATCTGGACATCGAAGGCGTGGAATCCCTGGAGGACTTCCTTCTGAGGTATCCAGGGGCGGTAATCGTGGTCTCGCACGATCGCTACTTCCTTGACCGGGTGGCCACTTGCATTTGGGACCTGGACAAGGGCGTTGTCCGGGAGTTCAAGGGCAACTACTCCGACTTCGTCAAGAAGAAGGCGCTCGAGCAAGAGAAGCTCAGGGCGGCGAGCGAGAAGAACCGCAAGGAGAGGGAGCGCCTCCTCAAGGTCGCGGAGGAACAGCATCTGCGCAACTGGTACGGCTCGACGCACAAGGTCACCCTGAAGAGGGTGGAGAAGATGGGGGTCGTCGCGGGCCCGGAGCAGGAAGGGAGCGTGAGATTTGGCATCGAGGTCGCGGAGAAACATAGCAAGGGCTTCGTATCTGCCAAGGACCTCGTCGTGGTCCGCGGGAAGCAGAAGGTCTTGGACAAGCTCGAGCTGGAGGTGAACCTAGGCGACAAGCTCGGGATCTTCGGCGCCAACGGCTCAGGCAAGACGACGCTCCTCAAGGTCATCAGGAAGGAGCTGGGATGCCTGGGCGAGCTGTGGGTGTCCCCGGCTGCGAGGATCGGCTACTTCGCCCAAGGGCATGACAGCTTGGATGAGAGGCTAACACCGGAGGAACAGTTGCTCCAGGTCCTAGGAAGCGAGGAGAAGGGGTTGGCCCGGTCCCTCTTGGCGCGATTCCTCTTCGACGATCTGATGGTCAAGACGCCGATCGCCAAGCTTTCCGGAGGGGAGCGGGCGAAGGTGGCCCTCGCCCTCCTGATATGCGAGAGGAGGAACCTCCTGCTGCTCGATGAGCCGACCAATTACCTGGACACCGGCTCCAGGGAGGCGGTGGAGTCGGCGCTGCGCGAGTATCCGGGGACGATGATACTGGTCACCCACGACCGCTACCTCATGGACACCGTGTGCAACAAGGTGGCGGAGCTCAAGCACGGTCGGCTCCGGGTGTTCGCGGGAACCTACTCGCAGATGAAGGGCGTGATCCAGCAGGAGGAGGTCCTGGCGGAGGCGCAGGTCTACCGGGTGGTCTTGGGGTTCACCGATTGGACGACTCGGAAGAAGCTGAAGCCGGGGGACACCGTGGCCATAGCGCCGTCCGAGCTGGAGAACTACCGCTGGGCCTTGGACAACGGCAAGCTGAAGCGCCTGGACAAGAAAGAGTACAAGAAGATCAGGAAGCCCGATGCTGGCTAGCGGCGAGGCAAGCTTGATCATGCTCGCTCTGAATATTGCCACAGGTGAAGGTATGGTCGAAGCCTCGATCCCAAAGGAGGTCGCCATGCGCCTCTGCGACGAGATCAGGGCGGAGAAGGAAAGGAAGTTATTCACCCAGTGCTGGGGTTGCGTGAAGGCGTCAAAGGGCGATTTCTCCAGGATGTGCGCCAGCAGCCGAAATGATCTCAGGGGCTGTGCGCTGGTCAACCGGCGCTTCGATGAGGGGCAATGAGCTTAGATTCTCCTCAGGCTTGTCTGTTCATGCCTAACGATTCGAGGGCTTCGATGCCCTTCTCCAGGTCCCTTTCCAACATCAGAATATGGTCGGTCCGGTAGGACGAGATGACGAAGATAGGGATTTTCCTCTCGGCCAAGGCTCCTGATACCAAGGCCAGGAATCCGACCAGGTCCAGGGGCAGGTCGCCGGTGAACGATATCATTCTATGTGCCCGCCCCCCGAAGGCGCTCTCGCCATCGAGAACGGCTCGGATCACCGTTCTCTCGCCGCAATAATCCACTTCAGCGAAAGCATCGCTGGTCGTCTCGTTTGAGCCGACTAGCGCGATCTCGAACACCTCATCATGGACCTTGAACCCGATGCCTTGGGATTGGATGAGGTCATTCTTTCGCATAAGACCGAATCACCTGTCCAGATGAAATGGTTTTTGCTCATACACCTGATTTAGGGGATTCATCAGCCCAATGGAAGGGATGGCCAAAGCCATTACATATCGCCCCCTCTTTCTCAGGAGGAGGACGTGAACAGATGCTCTCACAGGCACCGATCGATCTAGGGAAGGTCAAGCAGAACGAGGTTGACAAGGAAGCACTCAGGCTGGCGATGATTGCGGAGCTGGATGCAGTGTCCTTGTACGAGCAACTCGCTGCTGTTGTGAAGAAGGATGACCTCAGGAAGGTCCTATTGGAAGTGGCCCGGGAGGAGAAGACCCACGTCGGGGAGTTCCAGGCCCTGCTTTTAAAGTACGATGAGGAGCAAGCAGAAGAACTGGATAAGGGCAGGAAAGAGGTCGAGGAGCTCACCGAGAAGTGAGCCTCCTCACCAAACCTCTCAGCTATTCCTCAATAGCACGAGCTAGATGCGCTCGGTTAATCGCCCATTATCGCTTGGTTCAGATCCTCCACCAATCTCCCAGGGTCGGCGCCCATCAGCATCGCCGCCTGCTTCACCGATATTATCTTGGCGGCATGCCTCATCACCGGCGTTTCTAGGTCGGTGTATCCGATTCCGTACAGCACCTTGAGCGTCTCAGGGAAAAGGTCGATTACCTTCTCCAGGTCCATGTCCTCGTTTATCCTCATTCGATCACTTCTCCACTGCGCATCCCTCGGCATCTCCCCACTCCGACCAAGAGGAGTCGTAGGTCCGGACCTTGGGGTATCCTAGGAGGCGCAGCATCATGTAGCCGTGGCTGGCCCTGAGGCCCATCCAACAGTAGGCAACGATCTCCTTGTCGGGGGTCAATCCATTTCTCTCGTACATGCTCCGGAGCTCATCGATCGGCTTGAACCTGGCCGTCTTGGGGTCGATCCCCTCCAGCCAGTGGATGTGGACGGCTCCTGGGATGTGCCCGCCCCTCTTACCGAAGGCCACCTTCCCCGAGTACTCGCCTCCCCTGCGGACGTCCAGGTACCTGACGTTCTGGTCCTGTAGATGATCGAGTATCCATTCCTTGGTGGCAAGGTTATCTTCGTTATGCTCTGCACGATAATCCGTGGCGCTGACCTGCGGAACGGTGGAGACGAAGGGGTTACCAGCATCCCGCCAGGTCTTGATGCTCCCATCGAATACCATTATTCTCTTATGTCCGAAATGCTCCAAGGTCCAGAGGAGCCTCGCCGAGAACAGGCCACCGAAATTGTCGTATGCCACCACCTTTGTGTCGTTATCGATCCCTTTGGATGACATCAGGCGCTCGAACTTATCCTGCAGGATGCACATGGCGGGCAGTCCGCCCCAGGACCTCACGATGTCGAACAGCTCGATGTTGACCGCATTCCTCACGTGTCCCTTGCCATAGTCGTACGATGACCGGGTATCAACGATCCTCAATCCAGGGTCATCGAGGTGCTCCTTCAACCATTCCGAATCGATTATCTCCGGCTTATGCGTGGTCTCGACAGCCATGTCCCAATCCTCCAATGTGATGCAATTCTGTTGACTCGAACCGAGACTATTAAATGATTCTGAAATCGCAAGGTAGATCATCGATTGACTGGCAAAGGTGAGCTAGGTACAGGCGCTTGGATCAGCAAGCTTGCGCAAATGAGCGAGGGGGAGATATCTTTTTTATTCTGGCATGGGCATTGACGTTTGTTTGATGCTAAAGGGTACTGGTGGGAGGGTGAAGAGTAACGATACTTGAGGCGGCCTTCTGGGGTTTCATTTCGACATGTCCTTTGATTATCGGGGCTTGGATAGCCCTCAGGTTCCGCCCCTCCTCAAGGATCGTGGGCATCATCATGGGCTTCGGCGCGGGGGCTCTGATAGCTGCTGTGGCCTATGAGCTGATCCCCGAATCCTCACCTCGCGATTTCCCTTCCTTCATCGCTCTTGGTCTAGGAGCGGTCGCATTCTATATTGCCACCTCATTGATCGATAAGCGCTCAAAGTCCAAAGGGACGGAGGGAGATAGTGCACAAGCACAGACAGGAAAGATCATCGTCCTCGGCGCACTTCTTGACGGCATACCAGAGTCCCTAGTGCTGGGAATGTCCCTGTTCATGGGGGATGCGATCAGCGTTGCTTTCCTCGGAGCGGTCATCGTCTCGAACCTCCCGGAGAGCATCAGCGCTACCTCGGAGATGGATCGGGGCGGGGTGCCTCGCCGCAAGATATATACTATCTGGCTGATCGTATTATTGTCTTGCGTCATTATTACCATCGTAGGCGCGACCCTGATCCAATACACGCCCAGTTTGGAGGGAATATATGTCAAGGCCTTCGCCGCTGGCGCGGTACTCGCGATGCTTGCGGATTCGATGATGCCAGAAGGCTTCCAGGAAGGAGGAAGGCTGACTGGACTGATGACCGTGATAGGGTTTGCCTTCGCCTCCATCCTCGCATTGATCGGATGATGCTTTGCATGATGGAACCACGAGGCGACACAGTCGGAGTAATAAAAGTGCGGGCGTCGGGATTTGAACCCGAGTTTTAAGCTTGGCAAGCTTAAGTGATAACCAGCTACACTACGCCCGCTTGAGCATCGTCCCGAATGTGGTA
>Ga0209254_10000309_pt1 | contig 37337 bp, 29 predicted proteins | sample FrelakmetDIP11DI_FD_187148 | JGI IMG/M metagenome (GOLD analysis project Ga0209254, IMG submission 187148) | Freshwater lake sediment microbial communities from the University of Notre Dame, USA, for methane emissions studies - DIP11 DI (SPAdes)... | ecosystem: Environmental > Aquatic >... | reverse complement strand
CACGCTGGCGCGACGCTACCGGCTCGGCGTGGTCGACGAATTCCAGGACACCGATGCCCGCCAGTACGCCATTTTCGCGCGCATCTTCCGCGCGGGCACCGACGCGGGCCTGTTCCTGGTCGGTGACCCCAAGCAGGCGATCTATCGTTTCCGCGGCGGCGACATCCACGCCTATGCGCGCGCCGCGCTCGAGGCCGACGCGCACTGGAGCCTGTCGGGCAACTGGCGCGCGGACCCGGGCCTGATCGATGCGGTCAACGCGCTGTTCGAGCGGCCCGGCGCGCCGCATCCCTTCGGGGTCGAGTTCATCGGCTACACGCCCTCGCACCTGCCGGCGACGCGCACGCCCAAGCCGTCGCCGTGGCGCAGCGATTCCCCGATGGTGCTCTGGCACGCCGCGGTGCCGGCTGCGGACAAGGCGCCGAACAAAGAGGTGATGGGCGAGATGGCGGCGCAGCACACGGCGGCCGAGATCGCATCGGTACTCGCGCAGGCCCGAGATGCGGGCATTGACGCACCGAGCATCGCGGTGCTGGCCGCGACCAACGACCAGCTGCTCGAGGTCGCGAACGCGCTGACGGCGTGGCGCATTCCGGCGCTCGCCGTCGCCCGCGACAGCGTCTACGCCAGCGACGCTGCCGCCGACCTGGAGCACCTGCTGCGCGCGCTGCTCGAGGGTGGCGAGCGTGGCTTCGCCGCGGCTTGCGCGCGGCCCCTGTTCGGGCTTCCGCTCGCGCAAGTGGCGCGCGCGAACGACGCCGACGATGCGGACGCGTGGTGGGCATTGCGCGACGAGTTGCGCCGCTGCTGGCAGGAGCGCGGGCCCCTGGCGCTGCTGCTGCGGCTGCTGCCCGAGGTGGCCCCGCGCTGGATCGGCGAAGCCGACGGCGCTCGCCGCTATGCCGACCTGCTGCATGTCGGCGAACTGCTCGCCGACCGGCGCAGCCGCGGCGAGGGCATGGACGACGAGGTGGCCTGGCTGTCCGCGCGCCGCCGCGCGGTCGCACAGCGCCTGCCACCCGCGCGCGACGAACTGCCGCGTCCGCTGGCGCAAGCCGGATCGGTGGAACTCCTGACCGTGCATCGCAGCAAGGGCCTGCAGTTCGACATCGTCTTCGCGCCCTACCTGTGGGGCGCGCGCAATGCGCCGCGTGCGGATGCCCTGCGTCCGGTGAAGTTCCATGCCGCCGACGGCAGCCTGCGCGTCGACCTGGGCTCGGATGAATTGGACCGGCACCAGCGCGAGCACGCGGCGGAGGAACTGCACGAGGGCCTGCGCCACGCCTATGTCGCCCTGACCCGCGCGCGCCATCGCTGCTACACCTTCTGGGGTCGCAGCACGGCGATGGCGAAGGCGCCGCTGGCGGCGCTGCTGCATCCGGCGCAAGCGCCGGACGGCGAGTTGCCCGGGCCGCTGAACGAGACCGAGGTCGAGGCCGGACTGGCGCGCATCGCCGCCGCATCGTCAGGCGCGATCGCGATCGTCCCGGCGGACCCGATTCCCGGGCCGGTTGCCTGGCAAGCGCCCGCCACGCTGGCACTGGCCGCGCGCGCCGCCCGCCGCGTCGTGATTCCCGCGCGCCGCAGCTTGAGTTTCAGCGCACTGGCCGCGGCCGGCAGCGCCGATGTGGCCGACCACGATGCGCTCGACCCCGGCCGCAGCGCCGATCCGCTTGCACCCACCGGCCCGATCGCGGCCTATCCGCGCGGACCCAGGGTCGGCGAATGCGTCCACCTCGCGCTCGAACGCATCGAGTTCGAGCAGTGGCCTGATGGCCGCTGCCGCGCCGCCTTCGACGCCGCTTGCCGGCGCTTCCGCTACGGCGAGGCCGAGCGCGAGGTCTTCACCGAGTGGATCGGCCAGGCCTTGGGCACGCAGTTGCTGCCGGGATTGAAACTCGACGGCCTGGCGCCAACGGCGTATGTGCGCGAGCTGGAATTCCATTTCAGCATCGACGGCAACGCCCAGGCGCTCGGCGCCGCGTTGGCGCTGGACCCGCGCTACCAGCGCGACGATGCCGCGATCGCGCGCCTGCCTTCGCGGCTGCATGGCCTCATGCATGGTTACATCGACCTGGTGCTGGCGCACGAAGGGCGCTGGCATGTCGTCGACTACAAGACCAACTATCTCGGCGGGCAGCAGCTCGACTATGCGCCGGAGGGGTTGGCGCAGGCAGTGCGCGAGGGCGACTACGACCTCCAGTACCTGATCTACCTGGTGGCCGTGCACCGCCACCTGCGCCATCGGCTCGGTGCGACCTATGACCCCGCGCGGCAGCTCGGCGGCGCGCTTTACCTCTTCGTGCGCGGAATGACGCGCGACGGCCGGCACGGCGTGCATCGCGACCTGCCGCCGCTGGCAGTGATCGAGGCGCTGGACCGCGCCTTCGACGGCGCGAAGTCGGCCGCATGAGCTCGAACCTGCAATCTCCGTCCAACAATTCGCTGGGCGACGCCGCCACGGCCCTGCAGCGCACGCTGGCCCGATGCTGGCCGCAGGCGAATGCGGCCGAACTGCTGCTGGCCGGACTCGCCTTGCGCGCGGTGGAACGCGGGCATACGTGCCTTGACCTCGATCGGCTCGAACCGGACGACTGGCGCGACGCCGAGCGCACGCGCGGCATCGGCGTGGCCGAGTTGCGCGACGCGGCGCGCAGCGCGCCCTTCATCGGCGACGCCGCGGCGGGACTGGTGCTGGTGCGCGACGGCGACCGGCGCGTGTACCTGCGCCGCTACTGGGTACACGAACACGCCCTGGCGGGGCAGCTGCGGGCGCGCGCGCGCGCCGTGGACGAGACCATCGATGCGGCAACGGTGGCGCGCCTGCTGGGTGCCCCCGGGCCGGAACAGCCCGACTGGCAACGGGTCGCACTCGCGTTGTCGCTGCGGCGACGCCTGCTGGTGTTGTGTGGCGGACCTGGCACCGGCAAGACCTGGACCGTGGCGCGCATGGTGGCGTTGTGGCGGTCGCAGTTCGGCCCCGGATTCCGGATCGGCCTGGCCGCACCCACCGGCAAGGCCGCGGCGCGACTGGCCGAGGCGCTGGGCGCGGATGCGGCAGGCGTGACGCCCACGACCTTGCATCGGCTGCTCGGCATGCGCCGCTACAGCACGATTCCACGCCACGATGCGGGCAAGCCCTTGGCGCTGGACGCATTGGTGGTCGACGAATGCTCGATGGTGGACCTGCCGCTGATGGCACGCCTGCTCGAGGCCGTGCCGTCGGCGGCGCGACTGGTGCTGGTGGGCGACCCCGACCAGTTGCCCGCGGTCGAGAGCGGTGCCGTGCTGGGCGCCCTGGCCGCATTCAACCGCGAGGGCGCGGCGACGCCGGAGCAATCGGCGTGGTTGCGCAACGCCTGCGGTTTCGCGCCCGCGCCGACGCTGGATTCGGCGCTTGCCGCCAGCGTGCTGCACCTGCGCCGCCGCCATCGCTTCGGTCCGGACAGCGGGCTTGGGCCCTTGCTCGACGCGATCCGGGACGGTGACGCCGATGCGGTGCGCGCGCGCCTCGCCGGCGGCGGTGACGGCTCGATCCTGTGGCTGCAGCCGGCGCAGACGCCGCGCGCCGATCTGGAGTCCTTGCTGCGCGAAGGCTATGCCGAGTTGCTGGCGGCGACCGAGCCAGCGTCTGCCCTGCGATCGCTGGGCCGGTTCCGCGTCTTGTGCGCGCTGCGCGACGGCCCCAGCGGAACGGGCGGCCTCAACCCGTGGATCGAAGCGCGCCTGGGCGGGCACGGCCAGCGCATCGCCCAGCCGTGGTTGGTCGAAGCCAACGATCCGGCGATCGGGCTCTACAACGGCGACCTGGGCGTTGCCATGGCGCAGGCGCCCGACCAGGTGTGGTTCGCCGACGCGAGCGGTCCGCGGCAGGTCGCGCGCGGGCGGCTTCCGGCCCATGCGGCCGCGTGGGCCATGACCGTGCACAAGGCCCAGGGCAGCGAGTTCGACACCGTGCTGGTGCTGCTGCCGCCGCAACCGCATCCGCTGTTGACGCGCGAATGGCTGTACACGGCGCTCAGCCGCGCGCGCGGGCGCGTGATCGTGCATGGCGAGGCCAACGTGCTGGCGGCAACCGTGATGGCGCGGGGCACCCGCGACTCCGGTTTGGGGGAGCGCCTGGCCATCGGCGCCGATTGAACCGGGCCGGGTTCGCGCCGGTGTCGCCGGCGTTCGCATCCGGTGGCGCGAGTGTCCGATATCGGACAGGAACCTCGCGGTGAACCGAGGCGCCTGCGGTAAATCCTTCATGATCAATGGGCTGCAGTTGGGCCTATGGGCTGGCATGGGTGTTGCTATCTGGCACGCATGGATGTCGCACGCCCAGACCTCAAGCAGAAGAAGCAACGCAAGCGCCTGGTCCTGGGCGCGATCGCCGGCGCCGTTGCGCTGCTCGGCATCGTGGGCCTGTCGCGGCTCGAGCCCGCTGCGCCCGAAGTCGACGCGGCCTCGGTCTGGACCGACGTGGTCAAGCGCGGCGAGATGCTGCGCGAAGTCCGCGGCCCGGGCACGCTGGTGCCCAAGGAGATCCGCTGGATCGCGGCGGAGACCAACGCCAGGGTCGAGCGCATCCTGATCAAGCCCGGCGCGACGGTCGCACCCGACAGCGTGGTGCTCGAACTGAGCAACCCCGAGGTCGATGAACAGCTGCTCGCCGCGCAAAGCGCAGTGGCTGCGGCCGAGGCCGACTACACCGCGACCCGGGTCCAGCTCGAGAACCAGCTCCTCGACCAGGAAGCGCTGGTGGCGAGCACGGAAGCCGACTTCGAAGGTGCGCGCCTGCAGGCCGAGGCCGAGGGCGAGCTCAAGCGCCGCGGCATCGTGTCCGCGATCCAGTACCGCCAATCGCAGCTCCGCGCCGACCAGCTCAAGACCAAGCTGCGGATCGAGCACGAGCGCTCGGCCAAGTTCGCCCAGAACGTCGATGCCCAGCTCGCCGCCAGCCGCGCACGCAAGGCGCAGTTGCAAAACACCCTGGCCCTGCGCCAGCGCCAGGCCGATTCGCTGGCGGTGCGCGCCGGCATTGCCGGCGTGCTGCAGCAGGTGCCGGTGGAGGAGGGCCAGCAGGTCGTTGCCGGCACCAACCTCGCGCGCGTGGCGCGTCCTGACGTGCTGATGGCCGAACTGCGGATTCCCGAGACCCAGGCCAAGGACGTGGCGATGGGGCAGCGCGTGGCGGTCGATACGCGCAACGGCATCGTCGAGGGGCGCGTGATGCGCATCGATCCGGCGGTCCAGGCCGGCACCGTGCAGGTCGACGTCGACCTGGTCGGCGCGCTGCCCAGCGGCGCGCGACCCGACCTTTCGGTCGACGGCACGATCGAGATCGAGCGCCTCGCCGACGTGGTCTACGTCGGCCGCCCCGCCTTTGGCCAGCCCGGCAGCACCGTGGGCCTGTTCCGGCTCGACGCCGACAGCAACATCGCGCGCCGGGTGCCGGTCAAGCTCGGCCGCTCCTCGGTCAGCGTGATCGAGATCGCGCAGGGCCTGAAGCCCGGCGACAAGGTGATCCTGTCCGATACCTCGGCCTGGGACGAATACGACCGCATCCGCCTCGACTGAAGCACGCCACGCCAGCACGCACCGACGTCCTACCGACGCGACCCGACGCAAGGAACCCGACATGACCGCCACCGCGCCGCTGATCCACATGCAGGACATCAAGAAGGTCTTCTACACCGACGAGGTGGAGACCCACGCATTGGCCGGCGTGCACTTCGAGATCGCCGGCGGCGAGTACGTCTCGATCTCGGGCCCCTCGGGCTGCGGCAAGTCGACCCTGCTCTCGATCCTGGGTTTGCTCGACGCGCCCACCGAGGGCAGCTACGTGCTCAACGGCAAGGCGGTGCAGGACATCGGCGCTTCCGACCGCGCGCGCATCCGCAACCGCGAGATCGGCTTCATCTTCCAGGCCTTCAACCTGATCGGCGACCTCACCGTGTACGAGAACGTCGAACTGCCGCTGACCTACCGCGACGGCATGGGCAAGGCGGAACGCCGCGAGCGCGTGCAGGAGGCGCTCGAGCGCGTCGGCATGGCGCACCGGCTCAAGCACTACCCGGCGCAGCTCTCGGGCGGCCAGCAGCAGCGCGTCGCGGTGGCGCGCGCGCTGGTCGGCAAGCCCTCGATCCTGCTCGCCGACGAGCCCACCGGCAACCTCGACTCCAAGAACGGCGAGGCCGTCATGTCCTTGCTGGACGACCTGCACAAGGCCGGCTCGACCATCTGCATGGTCACCCACGACCCGCGCTACGCCGAATTCGCGCAGCGCAAGATCTTCATGTTCGACGGCCGCGTGGTCGACGAGGAAACCATGCACCGGCTGCGCAAGGAAGAGGACGCACGGCTGATTCGCAAGCCGGTGGCGCAATCGGCGGCGTGAGAGGCGAAAGGCGAAAGGCCGAATCGACGTCGCGCGATGAGGCATATGCATTTGCTGACGTCATCCCGGCGCAGGCCGTGATCCAGTCGGGTACCCGGGCGCACGGACACTGGATCCCGGCCTGCGCCGGGATGACGCCAGGGGTGCGAGAGCGCATGGACGGGATCGCAGCGCTGCGGGACGGTTACCGAATCGCCGCTGATTGCAGCTGACGCGGCTCCAAGCAGCACCACGCAGCACCACGCGAGGCACGAACACATGTTCGAGACCCTGATCCAGGACCTGCGCTACAGCATCCGCTCGCTGTTCGCGCGGCCCGCGTTCGTCCTTGCCGCGGTCGCCACGCTGGCCCTGGGCATCGGCGCCAACACGGCGATCTTCAGCGTGGTCAACGGCCTGCTGCTCAAGCCCTTGCCGTACGACGATGGCGAGCGCCTGGTCCAGGTCTTCAACGTCTATCCGAAGATGGGCCTCGACTACGCCGGGACCTCGATTCCCGACTTCATCGACCGCAAGGAACAGGCCGACGCGCTCGAGGACCTGGCGCTCTACACCGGCCAGAGCTACAACCTCGCGCTCGAGGGTCGCCCCGAGCGCCTGGTCGGCCTGCGCGCCACGCCCTCGCTGTTCACCACGCTGCGCGCGCAGCCCGCGCTGGGCCGTGCGTTCACCGAGGCCGAGGCCGTGCCCGGCGCCGACCATGTCGCGGTGTTGAGCCACAGCACCTGGCAGACCCAGTTCGCCGCCGACCCGCAAGTCCTGGGACGCGACATCCGGCTCAACGGCGCCGCGTATCGCGTGATCGGCGTGATGCCGGACAGCTTCGCGTTCCCCAATCGCACGACCCAGATCTGGGTGCCATTCGCGTTCACGACCGAGCAGAAGTCCGACGACGAGCGCGGCAACGAATACTCGGAAACGATCGGGCGGCTCAAGCCCGGCGCCAGCGTCGAGCAACTCAATGCCCAGCTCGATGCCATCGTCATGCGCAACGCCGATCGCTTCGCCGGTGAAGGCGAGCGCGGCGCCGACTTCGCCGAGTTCATCCGCCAGGGCGGATTCCTCGGCCGCTCGACGTCCCTGCGCGAGCAATGGGTCGGGGAGCTGCGCCCGGTGCTGTGGATGCTGCAGGCCGTGGTGGGCTTCGTGCTCTTGATTGCTTGCGCGAACGTGGCCAACCTGATGCTCACCCGCGTCAGCGGGCGCCAGAAGGAACTTGCGGTACGCACGGCGCTCGGTGCCGGGCGCGGGCGGATCGCGCGGCAACTGCTGGTCGAAGCACTGGTGCTGGCCATGCTCGGCGGGATCGGCGGCATCGCGCTGGCCTATCTGAGCCTCGACCTGCTGCAGGTCCTGGGACTGAGCCGCAGCCGCCTGGCCGACCAGGTCGGTATCGACGGCCAGGTACTCGGCTTCACGCTGGTGGTCGCGCTTGCGACCGGCCTGGTGTTCGGCTTGTTCCCCGCCCTGATGCAGCTCGGCGCCAAGCCCTACGAAGTGCTCAAGGATGGCGGTCGCGGCAACACCGGCGGGCGCGGCGCGCGAGCCACGCGCAATGTCCTGGTGGTGGTGCAGATGGCGCTGGCCGTGGCGCTGCTGGTTGGCGCCGGACTCCTGATCCGCAGCTTCCAGCAGGTGACGGAGCAGGATCCGGGCTTCACCCGCGACGGCCTCCTGACCTTGCGGCTCGACCTTCCCGAGGGCAAATATCCTGAAGCGGTCGACCAGACGCGCCTGTTCGAGCGCGCGCTGGCGGAACTGCGCGCGGTGCCGGGCGTGACCCAGGCCGCGTACGTGAGCAACCTGCCATTCGGACAGAGCAACTGGACCTCGTCATACAACATCGAGGGCGTCGAGGAAGCGCCGGGCGAGCCCTCGCCGCACGGCTACGCGCGCGTGGTGGACGAGGACTTCTTCAAGGCAATGGGCATCCCGCTGCTGCAGGGACGCGCATTCGCAACCACCGACACGCGCGACAGCACCAAGGTCATCGTGATCGATGAGGTGCTGGCGAAGAAGTACTTCCCCAAGGACGACGCGATCGGCAAGCGCATTCGCCGCGGGACCGACGAGGCGCCCGAATTCTGGACCATCGTCGGCGTGGTCGGCACGGTCAAGAACATCAATCTCGCCGACGCGGTCACCAAGGAAAGCTACTACTTCAGCTTCCGCCAGCAGAGCCTGCCGAACGGCTTCCTCGTCGTTCGTGCCGCGGTGTCGACCGGCGGCCTGGTGCAGCCGGTACGCGACGCGGTCTTGCGCGCCGACCCGGAGCAACCGGTTTACGACCTGCGGACGCTGGATGAACGGATCGCGATCTCGCTCGAGGGCCGGCGCGCGCCGATGGTGCTGCTGGCGTTGTTCTCGGCCGTGGCGCTGGTGCTGGCGGCGATCGGCATCTACGGCGTGCTGGCCTTCGCGGTCGCGCAGCGCACCGGCGAGCTCGGCGTGCGGATGGCGATCGGTGCGCAGCGCGGCGACATCGTGTCGATGGTGCTGCGGCAGGGCGCGCGGCTGGTCGCGCTGGGACTTGGCATCGGCGTGGTCGCCGCACTGGTGGGCGGACGCGCGCTTTCGACACAGCTCTATGGCGTGGACGCCACCGATCCGGTGACGCTCCTGCTGGTGGTGGGCCTGCTCGCCGCGGTCGCCTTCCTGGCGTGCTGGCTGCCGGCGCGTCGTGCCGCCGGGACCGATCCCATGATCGCGCTGCGCCACGAGTGACGGATCCGCAAGCGCATGCTCCAGATCCTTGCCACCGAACTGCGACACGCCTGGCGCGCGATCGCCAACCGTCCCGCGTTTTCGGCGCTGGTGGTGGGCGTGCTGGCGCTGGGCCTGGCCTGCGTGACCTACGTCGCCAGCATCGTCAACGGCATGGTCGTGGAGCCGCTGCCGTTCGCGAGCCCCGAGCGCCTGTACTACGCCGGATTGATCGACAACGACGACCATCTCGCCACCGACGAACTGGATTCGCCCAACGTCGACGAACTGCTGGACTGGCGCGAGCGCCTGGCTGGGCAGGCCGAGATCGCCGGATACGCCGCGGCCACGGTGAATTTCAGCGACGGCGAACGGCCCGAACGCCATTCCGGCGCGCGCGCCACCGCCAACCTGTTCACCGTGCTGGGCGTGGCCCCCGCATTGGGGCGTGGCTTCAGCGAAGCGGATGAACGCCCGGGCGCGGCGCCGGTCGTGGTGATCTCCGATTCCCTGTGGCGCTCGCGCTACCTCGCCGACCCGCAGATCATCGGTCGGATGGCGCGGGTCAATGCCCGCGCCGCGACCATCGTCGGCGTGATGCCGCCGGAATTCAGTTTCCCGCGCCAGGAGCAAGCCTGGATCCCGGCCGAATTGCAGCGCGGCGTGGCCGATCCGCTCGACCTCGCCGTGGTGATCCGTGCTGGCGACGGCGTTCCCGGCGAGCGCCTGCGCGCGCTGCTGGACGGCTGGCTGGCCGACGCCGTGCGCGAGAATCCGACCCGCATGGCGAGCCGGGCGCGTGGCATCGGTTTCCGTCCGCTGGCCTGGGAGTTCGTCGATGGCGAGACCCGCGCGCTGTTCGCGGTGATGGGCGCCGCGGTGTTCCTGGTGCTGCTGATCGCCTGCGCGAACGTGGCGAACCTGCTGTTGTCGCAGTTGATGTCGCGGCAGCAGGAACTGGCGGTGCGTTCGGCGCTGGGCGCCAGTCGCCGGCGCCTGGCCTTGCAACTCCTGGCGCAGACCGGCCTGCTGGCAGCGATCGCGCTGCTGGTCGCCTTGCCGCTGGCACAGGTCATGGTCGGCGCCACCGAGGCGCTGTTCCGCCAGTCGGTCGAGGACGGGCCGCCGCACTGGATGCATTTCCGACTCGACCAGCGCGTGATCGGGCTGGCCGTCGCGGCCGCGGCACTCACGGCGCTGCTGTCCGGGATCCTGCCGGCGCTGCGCGCAGGATCGGCGGCCGGCAGCCTGGTCCGTGATGGCGAGCGCGGTTCCAGCGGCGCGGTCTTTGCGCGCGTGAGCCGGGCCCTGGTCATTGGCGAGATCGCGCTGTCCTGTGCCTTGCTGATCGCGGCGGCCGTGCTGGTCGAAGGCGTGCGCCGCCTCGACCGCTTCGACCTCGGCCTGCGCACCGAGGGCGTCCTGACTGCGCGCATCGGGCTCTTCCCGGACCGGTTTCCGGACGACGCGAGCATGAATCGCTACACCGCCGGCCTTCTTGAGCGCCTGCGCGCAGACCCCGCGGTGGTGGACGCCGCCATCAGCAGCTCCCTGCCGGGCCTGATGGGCGACAACGTCGACGTGCTGCCCGAGGGCGCGCCGGTTCCGCCCAACGGAACCCCCAATCCCGGATTCAGCGCGGTCGACGATGGATTCCTGCGCGCGATGGGTGCGACCCTGGTGGCCGGGCGCTTCTTCGGACCGCAGGACACCGCAGCCAGCGAGATGGTCGCGGTCGTCGACGAGGACTTCGCAGCGAAACTGGCGCGCAGTGGGACGGTCCTGGGACAACGCTTCGTGCTCGACCCGCAGGGTGCGACGCCGCGCGCCGCCACCGTGGTCGGGGTGATCCGCCCGGTGCAGATGGACGACATCGACGACACCCGCGAGCCCTCTTTGCTGGTGCCGTATGCGCAGCGGCCCACGCGCTTCTTCAGCGTGCTGGTGCGCACCCGCGCCGACGCGGCCGGATTCGGCGCGCAACTGGCCGCCCACGCGCAGGCGCTGGACGCCGACACGCCGGCGTACTGGGTGCGCACTTACGACATCGTGCTGCGCGAGGCGACCTTCGGCGAGCGGGTGCTGGTGCGCGTGTTCGGCGCCTTCGGGCTGGTCGCGCTCGGCCTCGCGACCGCTGGCCTCTATGGCGTGATCGCGTTCTCGGTCGGCCAGCGCACGCGCGAGATCGGCGTGCGGCGCGCGCTCGGGGCGCCTGACCGCCGGGTGCTGGCCGCCGTGGCCGGGCGCAGTGCCTGGCAGATCGGCCTCGGGCTCGCCCTGGGCGTGGCCGTGGGCATTCCCTTTGCGCGCATGCTGGCGGCGCCGATCGCGCACGTGGTCGAGGTCACGCCTTCGAGCGCCTTGAGCGTGGTGCTGGTCCTGGGCGTGGTCGCCGCGCTGGCGACCTGGATCCCGGCGCGCCGCGCGCTGCGGATCGAGCCGCTGGCGGCCTTGCGCCACGACTGAATGTCGTCAATTCACACGAAACATCCGCGGTTCCCGCTGGTCCTGCGATCCGAACGGAGTTGGCAAGATGAGCATGTTCTGGCTTGAGTTGCGCAGCGCCTGGCGCGCACTGGCGCGCAGTCCCGGCTTCGCGCTCACGACCATCTTCATGCTGGGCGCGGGACTTGGCCTGGTGATGTTCATGTTCGGCGCGATCGAGTCCTTCGTATTGCGGCCGCTGCCCTTCGCCAATGCGCAGGGCCTGGCCTACGTGTACATGACCAATCCGCGCAGCGCGGACGACCGCATCGAGTTCCCGACCCGCGAGTTCCTCGCCCTGCGCGAAGCCCAGACCAGCTTCGACGAGCTGGCCGGCTGGTACGAGGGCACGGTCAACCTCAGCGACGGCGAGCGGCCGGAGCGCTACTCCGGCGCCTTTGTCACCGCCAACCTGTTCGACGCGCTGGGCGCGAAGCCGCTCATGGGCCGGGCCCTGCGCGAGGGCGACGACATGCCCGGCGCGGCGCCGGTCGTGGTGCTGGGCTACACCGTGTGGCAGAACCGCTTCAATGGCGAGCGCGACATCGTCGGCAAGCGGCTCCGGGTCAACGGCCGCGTAGCCGAGGTGGTCGGGGTGATGCCGCAGTACTTCGTGTACCCGCGCATCGAGGACGTCTTCGTGCCGGTGAATCTCGATCCGGCCGCCGCGCCGGATGCGATGGCGCTCGAGGTGGTGGGAAACCTGCACCCGGGCGTGACGCTGGCGCAGGCCCAGGCCGAGATCAGCGCCGTGACGATGCGCATCGCCAAGGCCGCGCCGGAACAACCGCTGGGGACCGACGCGCACGTCGAGGCGCTGGGCGACCGGCTCACCTCGCCGCAAACGCGACGCGTGCTCTACACCATGTTCGCCTCGGTCCTGCTGGTGCTGTGCATTGCCTGCGCCAACGTCGCCAACCTGCTGCTGGCACGGGCTGCGGCGCGGGCCCGGGAGACCGCGATCCGCAACGCGCTGGGCGCCTCGCGTTCGCGCCTGGTGGGGCAGGTGATGGCCGAGATCGTGCTGATCGCGCTCGCCGCCGGGCTGGTCGGCTTCGTGATCGCGCATTGGGGCGCGGAACTGGTGATGGCGGCGATCCGTTCGTCCGAAGATCCGCCACCGCGCTGGACCACCGAGGTGCGGATCAGTTCGATGTCGGTTCTGTTCGCGCTGGGCGTGGCGCTGGGTTCGGCCATGCTGGCCGGCCTGCTACCCGCGTGGCGCATCGCGCGCTCCTCGCCCGCGGCGGTGATGCGCGAAGGCGGCCATGGCACCTCGGGCGGACTCGGGCGCCTGGGCCGCACGCTGGCCGGCGGCGAGATCGCGATGTGCGTGGTCTTGCTGATCTGCTCCGGTCTCACGCTGCGCAGCGCCATGGCGATCGAGGACATTGCGCTGGGCGCCGACATCCGCAAGGTGCTGTCGGGACGCATTGCGCTCTTCGACCAGCAGTATCCGGACGACGCTGCGGTGGTGCGCTTCGGCGACGCGCTGCAGGAAGGGCTGGGCCGGATTCCCGGGGTCGAAGCGGTCACGATCTCGACCAGCTTGCCGATGACCTTCAGCAACGCCGACTACCTGGACATCGAGGGCGAGGCCAGCTCCGACTCGCGCGAGCTGGCGGTCGCCCAGGTCGTCTCCACGGCGCCAAGCTACTACGCCATGCTGCGGATTCCGCTGTTGCGCGGGCGCCTGTACAACGCCGGCGACGATGCGGCGTCGCCGCCCGTGGTGGTGATCAGCGAGCGCCTGGCGGAACGGCACTGGCCGGGCGTGGATCCGATCGGAAAACGCCTGCGGTTGGGTCGCGAGGCCGCGGCCCAACCGTGGCGCACCGTGATCGGCGTGGTGCCGCATGTCGAGCAGGATGGCGACGACGTTTCCGAGGGCTTGTCGCCGCTTTACCTGCCCTTTGCCCAGAGCCCGGCGCGCTTCCTGAGCTTTGCCGTGCGCGGGGGCGGCGCTGCGCACAGCTACGATGCCGCGGTGCGCGAGGCGGTACGCTCGATCGACCCCGACCAGCCGGTCTACTTCCTGCGCAGCCTCGAGGAGTGGCACGACATCGCCGCCTTCGACCATCGCCTGCTGGTCTCGCTGTTCGGCGTCTTCGGCCTGTTCGCGCTGGTGCTGGCGGCCGGCGGCATGTATGCGGTGCTGGCCTACGCGGTGAGCCAGCGCACGCGCGAGATCGGCGTGCGCCGCGCGCTGGGCGCGGACGATCGCGGCATCGTGCGCATGGTGATGCAGCAGGGCGCGTTGCAGTTGGCGGTCGGCCTCGTGCTCGGCCTAGCGGTGGCAACCGCGTTCGCGCGCCTGCTCTCGAACGTGCTTTACGGCGTCAGCCCCTTCGATCCGCTGACCTTCATCGGCGTGCCGCTGCTGCTCACCGCGGTAGCGATGCTGGCCGCCATGCTGCCTGCGCGACGTGCCCTGACGGTCGCGCCGATGACCGCCTTGCGCGACCAGTAGCGCGACCTGCCGACAGGGACTGCCCGATGATCGAACTCCAGAAGCTGCAGAAGTCCCACCCGGTGGCCGGCGGCCGCGTCTGGGTGCTGCGCCAGGTCGACCTCAGGATCCAGCCGGGGGAGTTCGTCAGCGTGATGGGCCCCTCCGGCGCCGGCAAGAGCACGCTGCTGAGCGTGCTGGGCCTGATGGATGGCGAGTGGGAAGGCGAGTACCAGCTCGACGGCCATGCGGTGCGCGGCCTCGCGCCGAAGGCGCGCCAGGCTCTGCAGCGCGAGAAGATCGGCTTCATCTTCCAGCACTACCACCTGATCGACGACCTCACCGTCGCCGAGAACCTGGAGTTGCCGCTTTCGTACCGCGACGTCGCGGCCAGCGAGCGCAAGGCGCGCGTGGCGGACCTCCTCGACCGCTTCCAGATCGTGGGCAAGAAGGACCTCTACCCGCCGCAGCTCTCCGGTGGCCAGCAACAGCTGGTCGCGGTGGCGCGCGCGGTCATCAGCCGGCCCGCGGTGCTGCTGGCCGACGAGCCCACCGGCGCGCTGCATTCGAGCCAGGGCCACACGATCATGGAATTGTTGCGCGAGCTCAACCGCGAGGGCACCACCATCGTCCAGGTCACCCACTCGGAGGAGAACGCCGCCTATGCCGGACGCGTCGTCGAGATGGCCGACGGCTGGCTCAAGGAACGCGCCGCCTGAGGCGGCGCGCTGTCGTACCATCACGCCATGGCCGACGCACTCCCCATCCTGATCGCCGACGACCAGCGCGACGTGCTCGAAGCGTTGCGCCTGCTGCTCAAGTCCGAGGGACTCGCCTGCGTCGTGGTCTCCAGCCCCGAGCAGGCGCTGGAAGTCGCGCGGACGCGCGAGCTTGCGTGCGTCCTCACCGACCTCAACTACACCCGCGACACCACCTCGGGCCAGGAAGGCCTTGACCTCATCGCCAAACTGCGTGCGCAGGACCCCGAGCTGCCGCTGGTCGCGATGACGGCCTGGGGCACCATCGACCTCGCGGTGCGCGCGATGCAGCGCGGGGCCGGGGACTTCATCGAGAAGCCGTGGGACAACCGCCGCCTGATGAGCGTGCTGCGCAACCAGCTTGCGCTTGGCGCCGCGCGGCGCGAGTCGCGCCGGCTCGCGCGCGAGATCGAGATCCTGCGCGGCACCGGCGACGAGGATTTCGTGGCCGAGTCGCGCGCCATGCAACCGCTGCTGGAGATGGTCCGACGCGTGGGGCCGACCACCGCGCACGTGCTGGTGCTGGGCGAGAACGGCACCGGCAAGGGCGTCATCGCGCGCCTGATCCATGCCAGCTCGGCGCGCGCCGAACGGCCCTTCGTCAAGGTCAACATGGGCGGCATCGCCGAGACCGTGTTCGAGAGCGAGATGTTCGGGCACGTGCGCGGCGCTTTCACCGATGCGCGCAGCGACCGCGTCGGTCGCTTCGAGGTTGCCGACGGCGGGACCCTGTTCCTCGACGAGGTGGGCAACATCCCGGTCGCGCAGCAGCCCAAGCTGCTGCGCGTACTCGAGGACGGCGAGCTCGAGCGGGTCGGTTCCTCGAAAACCCTGCGGGTCGACGTGCGCCTGATCTCGGCCACCAACGCCGACCTCGCGGCCGAGGTCGCGCGCGGAACCTTCCGCAAGGACCTGCTGTTCCGGCTCAATACCGTCGAATTGCGCCTGCCGCCCTTGCGCGAGCGACGCGAGGACATCGTGCCGATGGCGCGGCGCTTCCTGGCCCGCGCCGGCGCGCGCTATGGGCGTCCGGGCATGGCGCTGGGCGGCAACGCCGAGCGCGCGTTGCTGGCCTATGCCTGGCCGGGCAACGTGCGCGAGCTATCGCACGTGCTGGAGCGCGCGGTGCTGATGGGGCAGGGCGAGCGCGTCGAGTCGCTGGAGTTCGGCCTGGGCGACGCGACCTTGTCGTCGCAGGCCGCGGCAGCGGGTGGCGACGAGGCGACCCGCGACGATCTCGATCTCGATCGCTCCGAGGAGCGCATGGTGCGCCGTGCACTGGAGCGCAGCGACGGCAACGTGCAGCGTGCGGCCGAGCTGCTGGGGCTGTCGCGCGCGGCCTTGTACCGGCGCTTCGAGAAGTTCGGCATCCAGGTCTGAGCGGGCCCGGCGCGCCGCCGCGGTCGCCGTTCGGGCATCCTCCGTGCCATGGCCGATCCTGCAAAGCCGCTGCGACCCGGCACCACCAAGGCCGCGCGCAGGCACTGGAGCTTCGAGCTCCGGGTCTACCTCGGCGCGATCGCAGTCGCGGTGCCGGCACTCGCGGCGCTGGCGGTCGCGCTGTGGCAGGCCGGCCATGGCCCGACGCTGTGGCTGGCCGGGTACCTGCCGCTGGTGCTACTGACCGTGGGCCTCGCCCTGCGCCTTCGCAATCGCGTGGTGTTCCCGCTCTATACCCTATCCAACCTGCTCGAAGCCCTGCGCGAGGGGGATTTCAGCCTGCGCGGCACGCGCGCACGCCGCGGCGACGCGGTCGGCGAGGTGATCTGGGAAGTCAACGCGCTGTCGCAGACCTTGCGCGAGCAGCGACTGCGGGTCGAGGAGACGCTGGCGCTGCTGACCAAGGTGCTCAACACCATCGACATGGCGATCTTCGCCTTCGATTCGGGCATGCGCCTGCGCCTGATCAACCCGGCCGGCGAGCGCCTGTTGTCGACCCCGGCGCCATCGGCGATCGGGCGCACCGCCGAGGAACTCGAGCTCGCGACGTGCCTGATCCACGACCAGGCCCAGACCCTCAAGCGCAGCTTCGCCGGAGGCAGCGGCTCGTGGGAATGCCGCCGTGCGACCTTCCGCGAGGGCGGCCTGCCGCACCAGCTTCTGGTGATCACCGATCTGTCGCGCGCCTTGCGCGAGGAAGAGCGCCAGGCCTGGCAGCGCCTGATCCGCGTGCTCGGGCACGAGCTCAACAATTCGCTGGCGCCGATCAAGTCGATGGCCTCCACGCTGGGCGCGCTGGTCGCGCGCGAGTCCCCGCCGAGCGACTGGCGCGACGACGCCCGTTCGGGTCTTGCGGTCATTGGCGACCGTGCCGATGCGCTGACCCGCTTCATGCATGGCTACACGACCCTGGCGCGCCTGCCGCCGCCGTCGAAGCGGCGCATCGAGTTGGGCCCGCTGCTGGCCCGGGTCGTACCGCTCGAGCAGCGCGTGCCGGTCATGCTGGAAGCGGGGGAGGCGCTCGATCTGGATGCCGACCCCGACCAGATCGAGCAGGCAGTGATCAATCTGTTGCGCAATGCCGCCGAGGCCTCGCTGGACCTGGATGGCCGCGTCACGTTGCGCTGGAGCCACGATGGCGACGCGGCGATCATCGAGATCGCGGACGAAGGGCGCGGCATCGCCACCACCGACAACCTGTTCGTGCCGTTCTTCACCACCAAGCCCGGCGGATCGGGCATCGGCCTGGTGCTGGCGCGCCAGATCGCCGAGGCGCACGGGGGCACTTTGCGCCTGGAGAACCGCCGTGATCGTTCGGGCTGCGTGGCCCGCCTGGTGCTGCCGTTGCCGACACGCGTCGCCTAGTCGTAGCCGTAGAATTCCTTGAGCATCTTCTCGGCGCCATCGTATTCGGCCGCGGTCGCGGTTTCGAAGCGCGTGACGCCGATCTCGGCCAGCACGCTGTACATGTCCGGGTTCTCGTGCAGCGTGAGCAGGGCGGCGCTGACGTCGGATCGAATCGAGCCGTCGAGCCCCGCGCTCGCGGTGATCGCGGCGCCGGGGAACTCGCGCGAGGTCTGGATCGGGATCAGGTTCGGGTACTGCTCCTTGAGCCAGGTCGGCACGATGGCGGCATCGCCTTCGCCGCCGAACACGATTTCGACCCCGTCGCGCCACGAGGCCGCCGTGGACAGGATGTTGGGCTGCGACATCGGGTTGGGGAACAGCTCGAGCAGCAGGGCGAAACCCAGGCTGGGGCTGGGCATGGTGACGATGCTGCGCCCGAAGAGTGTCGACAGCTGCGGGTTCTCGAGCTGGTCGCTGGCCAGCAGCGTGTAGCTGGTCTTCTCGGCCGTGCGCACCAGCGGCTCGGCCTTGAAGCGCTTGATCCGGAAGTCGGTGAAATGCGCTTCGGCGAAGACCAGGTCGACCGGCGTGTTCTGGCGCAATTCACGCCAGAAGAAGTGGTAGTTGCGCGGCGTGACCAGCTTGATCTGGTGCTTGGTGGTGGCGGCCAGGTAGTCGACCAGCGGCTTGTAGACCTCGGCCGCCTGATCCGGCGGATAGCTCGGTTCCACCATCAGCGTGACTTCCGCCGCGGCGGCCCCGTGCGGGGCCGGCAGCCAGGCCGCGACAGCGGCGAGAATCCCTGTCGCGACATGGCGCAGGCTCAACTTCTTCATGTGGCGCTTCCTCCCCTGTGACGCCTGCCCTATATCACGATCATCGGGGCCTTGCCATCGTCCGGAAGGGCTGCTGGAAGCTCGGCCAGCGACAGGGACTCGCCGCTCGGACCCGCAAACCGTCGCGCGGTTTCCCCACGCAGGACCACGAGACCCGCGATCGCCGGGCCGTCCCGCAGCGCCGAGATCACCAGGGCACTGGCCGCGCCGTCGGCGGAGACGAGGTCTGCGCCGGGATCTGGCATCCACGCCGTGTCGGCCTGGAAGCGCAGCAGGCGGCGCTTGCTGCGCCCGAGGAAGTGCGTGCGGGCCACGATTTCCTGCCCGGGATAGCAGCCCTTGTGCACACTGAACGCCGCCAAGCGGGCGAGCCCCAGAGCTTGCGGGATTTCCCGGTCGGAGACTGCGGCGGCAATCCATGGCACGCCCTCGTCGATATCGGCGCGCGCCCAGGCCAGCGAAGGGTCGGAAATCCCGGCGACCACGCCGATGCGCAGGCGCCGTGAACGGGTGCCGCCGAGGGCCAATTCCCAGTCCGTTCCGGAGCCCCTTGCGCTGCCCCGCTGGCGCAGCGGCTGCGGGCCGTGGTCGCCAGCCAGGGTGGCACCGCTCGCATGCAGGCCGGGGACCAGGATGCGGACCCGGGCGCGCAACACGAAGCGCTGCAGGCGCGCCGCCAGCTCCGCGCCGCGCCCATGCGAGACCACGGCGTGGAATGCCTCGGTCCCGCTACGCAACAGCAACATCAGCGCCAGCACCCGACCCTGGGCGCTGAGCCAACTGCTCCACTGCCAGTCGCCGGGCGCCAGCGTGGCGACGTCGCTGGCCAGTTGCGCCTGCAGGAAGCTGGCGGCATCGGGCCCATCGATCGCAAGCACGTCGTGGCCGTGAAGGGCCGCGAACACGCTTTCGGCGTTGTCGGTGTCGATCATGCGGGGCGTTTCGGCTTGTGCCTCTAGGATGCGGCGTACTAACCTTGGACCTTGGTCCAGAGGCGCGGGTAGATGATAGAAGAAGACGCCGCCGAACCCGGGCCGGCGCCGCAGGCGGCGCTCGCGGCAACCGAGTCCGGTACCCGGCCAGGCGAGATCGGTGGCCGTCAGGGCCCGGATCCGACGCGCTACGGCGACTGGGAAATGAACGGTCGCTGCATCGATTTCTGATCACCAGGCCTGGCCACGGGAGAACGGAATGAGCTCGCCAACGCCAGCCAAGCAGCGCCCGCTGTCGCCCTTCATGATCGGGCCCTACTACCGGCCCCAGCTCACCTCGATGTTGTCGATCGCCCATCGCGCGACCGGCGTGCTGCTGGCGCTGGGCGCCTTGCTCGTGGCCTGGTGGCTGCTTGCGACCGCCGGCGGACCGCAAAGCCACGCGACCTTCGATGCATTCCTGCGCACCCTGCCCGGATGCCTGCTCATGGCCGGGCTGGTGTACTCGCTCATCTACCACTGGCTCAACGGCCTGCGGCACCTGTTCTGGGACGCGGGGATGGGGCTGGACCTGCGCACCGCGTATGCCAGCGGTTGGGCCGTGGTGGCGCTGTCCCTGGCCGGGACCGCGGCCGTCTGGTTCGCGGCGCGCGGCTGAGGAGGAGCCCGAATGGAAATGCGCAATCCGATCGCCCGCGCGCGCGGGCTGGGTTCCGCCGGCTCAGGCGCGTCGCACTGGCTGGCGCAGCGGATCACCGCAATCGCGCTCGCGCTGCTGTCGCCATGGTTGCTGTGGGCCGCGCTCGGGCTTGCTGGTGGCGGCTATGCCGACGCTCGCAGTTTCCTCGCGCAGCCGCTCAACGCCGTACTGGTGGCGACTTACATGCTTTGCCTTTTCTATCACGCGCAACTCGGTATTCAGGTGGTGGTGGAGGACTATGTCCACACCCGCTGGCTGGAGATCCTGTTGCAGATTGCCACCAAGTTCGTCTGCTTCCTGGCCGCGATCGCCAGCCTGCTGGCGATCGTCCGCATTGCACTGGGTGCCTGAGGCCATGGACGCGTACAAGATCCAGGAACACCAGTACGACGTGGTCGTGGTCGGCGCCGGCGGCGCCGGGCTGCGCGCCACCTTCGGCATGGCCGCCAAGGGCCTATCGACCGCGTGCCTGACCAAGGTCTTCCCGACGCGCTCGCACACGGTCGCCGCGCAGGGTGGCATCTCGGCGGCGCTCGGCAACATGGGCGAGGACGACTGGCGTTTCCACTTCTACGACACCATCAAGGGCTCGGACTGGCTCGGCGACCAGGACGCGATCGAGTACATGTGCCGCGAGGCGATACCGGCCATCATCGAGCTGGAACACTACGGCGTGCCGTTCTCGCGCACCGAGGACGGGCGCATCTACCAGCGCCCCTTCGGCGGCATGACCACGCACTATGGCAAGGGCACCGCGCAGCGCACCTGCGCCGCGGCCGACCGCACCGGGCACGCGATCCTGCACACGCTGTACCAGCAGGCGCTCAAGCACGAGGCGCGCTTCTTCATCGAGTACTTCGCCCTCGACCTCATCATGGACGACGAGGGCGCCTGCCGCGGCGTGCTGGCCTGGGACCTGTCGGAGGGCACGCTGCACCTGTTCCGCGGCCACACCGTGGTGCTGGCCACCGGCGGCTACGGCCGCGCCTACTTCAGCGCGACCTCGGCCCACACCTGCACCGGCGACGGCGGCGGCATGGTCCTGCGCGCGGGGCTGCCGCTGCAGGACATGGAGTTCGTGCAGTTCCATCCCACCGGCATCTACGGCGCCGGCTGCCTCATCACCGAGGGCGTGCGCGGCGAGGGCGGTTACCTGACCAACTCCAAGGGCGAGCGCTTCATGGAGCGCTATGCACCCAATGCCAAGGACCTGGCCTCGCGCGACGTGGTCAGCCGCTCGATGACGATCGAGGTCCGCGAGGGCCGCGGCGTCGGCGCGCAGGCCGACCACATCCACCTGCACCTCGAGCACCTGGGCGCGGACGTGATCAACGAGCGCCTGCCTGGCATCGCCGAGACCGCCAAGATCTTCGCCAACGTGGACGTGTCGCGCGAACCGATCCCGGTGCAGCCGACGGTGCACTACAACATGGGCGGCATTCCGACCAACTACCACGGCGAGGTGGTGCGGAAGGTCGGCAACGACCCGGACTCGATCGTGCCCGGGCTGTTCGCGATCGGCGAGGCCGCCTGCGTGTCGGTGCACGGCGCCAACCGGCTGGGGTCGAACTCGTTGCTCGACCTGGTCGTGTTCGGCCGCGCCGCCGCGATCCGTGCCGCGGAGCTGATCAAGCCCGGCGCCCTGCATAAGCCACTGCCGGCTAGCGTGACCGACGCCGCACTGGCCAACTTTGATCGCCTGCGCCACGCCAAGGGCGCCAGCGCCACCGCCGAGATTCGCCTGCAGATGCAGCGCGTGATGCAGAGCGACGCCGCCGTGTTCCGCACCGGCGAGACCTTGCAGCAGGGTTGCCGGAAGATCGACGCCGCCCACGATTCCTTCGCCGACGTCAAGGTCAGCGACCGCTCGCTGGTGTGGAACTCCGACCTGGTCGAGACGCTGGAGCTGCAGAACCTGCTGGGGCAGGCCGTGGTTACCATGCACTCGGCCGAGAACCGCAAGGAATCGCGCGGGGCGCACGCGCGCGAGGATTACAAGGAACGCGACGACGTCGAGTGGCACAAGCACACGCTGGCGACGCTCGATGCGGGCGGCAAGGTGAGCTTCGACTACCGGCCGGTGCACATGTACACGCTGACCAAGGACGTGGAGCCCGTGCCGCCGAAGGCTCGGACTTATTGATGTGGATGCCCGCAGGGGTGGCTTCAGCCGCGACCAGGCCTATCGCCCGCAGAGCGGGCTCCTGCAGAGCCGGCTTCGTAGGAGCCCGCTCTGCGGGCGATAGGCCTGGTCGCGGCTGAAGCCGCTCCTGCAGGGAAATTCCCTGCGGCAATCTGGACGATAGACATGGCTGAATTCTCGCTGCCCAAGAACTCCAAGGTCCAGCGCGGACGGCACTTTCCCGCCGCTGGCGCCAAGCGCGCGCGCCAGTTCAAGATCTACCGTTGGAGCCCGGACGACGAGCAGAACCCGCGCACCGACACCTACGAGGTCGACCTCGACCAGTGCGGGCCGATGGTTCTCGACGCCCTGGTCAAGATCAAGAACGAGATCGACCCGACCCTGACCTTCCGCCGCTCGTGCCGCGAGGGCATCTGCGGCAGTTGCGCGATGAACATCGATGGCACCAATACGCTGGCCTGCCTCAAGGGCATCGACGAAGTGAAGGGCGAGGTCCGGGTGTTCCCGCTGCCGCACATGCCGGTCGTGAAGGACCTGGTCCCGGACATGACCCATTTCTACGCCCAGCACGCCGCGATCCGGCCCTGGATCCGGACCCAGAGCGCGCCGCCGCCGGATCGCGAGCGCCTGCAGTCGAAGGACGACCGGGCCAAGCTCGATGGCCTCTACGAGTGCATCCTGTGCGCCTGCTGTTCGACCTCGTGCCCCAGCTACTGGTGGAATGGCGACCGATACCTGGGTCCCGCGATCCTGCTGCAGGCCTATCGCTGGATCATCGACTCGCGCGACGAGGACACCGGCGCGCGCCTGGACGAACTCGAGGATCCGTTCCGGCTCTACCGCTGCCACACGATCATGAACTGCGCCAAGGCCTGCCCCAAGCACCTCAACCCGGCGGCCGCGATCGCGCAGATCAAGCAGCTGATCGTGCAGCGCCGCGGGCTCTGAGGGCCGGGAACCGGCCGCGTGGCAGAATTGCCGGGGGTGGAATCGCAGGCGGTGCTGAACCGCTTGCGCTGGCGCTGCCGGCGCGGCATGCGCGAACTGGACCAGTTGTTGCGCGGTTGGCTCGACGCCAATTGCGCCGGCGCCGACGCCGGGCGCCTCGCGGGTTTCGATTCCCTGCTCGACTGCGAGGACAGCGACCTGTGGGCATGGTTTTCCGGAAGCGATCGCCCGCTGGACGCCGGGCTGGCGCGCCTGGTCGATGAGATCCGCGCCGCCCATCGTGCTTGAGCTGCGCGCATCGCGCCGCTTCGAGCTGGCGCTGGCCCTGATAGTGCTGGCCGCACTGGCTGCCTGCGCGGGATCGGGACTGCCGTGGTTGGCGCAGCTGGGTGTCGCGATCGTGGTGCTGGCACTGGGCCTGCACGCGGCGGCAGCGCATCGGGCCCAGGCAGGCCTGCGGCTCGTGGTCGACCACGAAGGCAGCACCATCCTGCGGTCGCGCGACGGTACCGAGGCGGCATTGCGATTGAGCGCCTGGGCCTGCCGGGGCCCGCTCGTGACCCTGCGCCTCTCGGGCGCGAAGGCCCGCCGCGACCTGTTCCTGCTTCCCGACAGTGCGGATGAGGATGCCCTGCGACGCCTGCGGGTGCGCCTCGCGCAGCTCGGCCCGCCGGAGCGCGAGCCGGTCGGCTAGACTGGCCGCCTCGATCCCCGGATCACGAACCCCGCCGCGCGGACGGCGCGCCGCCCCGAATGTTCCGCCCGCTAGAGCTCTTCGTCGGCCTGCGCTACACCCGCGCCAAGCGCCGCAACCATTTCATTTCCTTCATCTCGCTGGTGTCGATGCTGGGCATCGCGCTCGGCGTGGCCGCGCTCATCACCGTGATTTCGGTCATGAACGGCTTCGAGCTGGAGTTGCGCACCCGCATCCTGGGCATGGTCGCGCACGCGACAGTCTCGGGTGCCGGCGAGGGCCTGGCCGACTGGCAAGGTGCGGTGGCGCAGGCCGAGCGGATGCCGCGCGTGGTCGGCGCCGCGCCTTACATCGAGCGCGAGGGCATGCTGCAGGGCGCACGCGTGTCCGGCGCGATCCTGCGCGGCGTGCTGCCGAAGCTCGAGCCGCGGGTGTCCGAAGTCGGCGCCAAGATGGTGGAGGGCAGCCTGGCCTCGCTCGAACCCGGTGCCTTCCACGTGGTTCTGGGACGCGAACTGGCCTTCTCCCTCGGCGTGGGCATGGGCGACTCGGTCACGGTCTATGCGCCGATGATGCGCTCGACCCCGGCCGGCGCCTTGCCGGTGATGCGGCGTTTCGTCGTGACCGGCATCTTCGAGGTCGGGATGCAGGATTACGATCGCGGCTACGCGCTGCTGCATATAGAAGACGCCGCGCGCCTGCTGCGCATGGGCGACGAGGTCACCGGCGTGCGCCTGAAACTCGACGACCTGTTCCAGGCCTGGAACGTGGCGCGCGACCTCGCCGAGAAGCTCGGCGGCTACTACCGCGTGCGCGACTGGACGCGCGAGCACGCCAACTTCTTCCGCGCGATCCAGACCGAGAAGGTCGTGATGTTCGTGATCCTCTCGCTGATCGTGGCGGTGGCGGCCTTCAACCTGGTCTCGACCCTGGTGATGCTGGTTACCGACAAGCAGAGCGACATCGCGATCCTGCGCACGCTGGGCATGAAGCCGCGCACGGTGATGGGCATCTTCATGGTCCAGGGCACGATCGTGGGCGTGGTCGGGATCGCGCTGGGCACGCTGGGCGGGGTGCTGCTGGCGCAGAACGTGTCCACGGTCATGCACGCGATCGAGGGTGCGATGGGCTTCCAGCTGATGCCGTCGGACATCTACTACATCAGCGACCTGCCCTCGGACCTGCGCTGGCACGACGTTGGCCGGATCTCGGGTTTGGCCTTCCTGTTCGCCGCGATCGCCACGATTTATCCGGCCTGGCGCGCTGCACGCACCCAACCGGCCGAGGCGCTGCGTCATGAGTGAACGCGCGACCATGACGCGGCGTTTTCGCACGTGCCGGCGCGCGATTGGCGGATGCGCCGATGCCTTGGCTTGCGCTGTAGTGGACGCCAGCCAGGCCCGAGCGTCCGGAGCGCATTGCCCATGACTGCCACTGCGGTGATCCGCGCCGAGGCGCTGTCGAAGACCTATGCCGAGGGCCGCATCCGCACCCAGGTGCTGGAGGGCGCTGAACTGACGGTCGAGCGGGGCGAGCGCGTCGCCATCGTGGGCGCGTCGGGCGCCGGCAAGAGCACGCTGCTGCACATCCTGGGTGGACTCGACCTGCCCAGCGCCGGCGAGGTCTACGTCGACGGGCGGGCGATGTCAAGACTGTCCGATCGCGAGCGTGGCCTGCTGCGCAACCGCGCGCTGGGCTTCGTGTACCAGTTCCATCACCTGCTGCCCGAGTTCAGCGCGCTCGAGAACGTGGCCATGCCGCTGCTGATCGCCGGGGTCGCGGTGGCGGCGGCGCGCGAGCGTGCCGCCGGCTTGCTGGAACGGGTCGGACTGGCCGCGCGACTCGAGCACAAGCCGGGCGAGTTGTCCGGCGGCGAGCGCCAGCGCGCGGCGGTGGCACGGGCCCTGGTCACCCGGCCAGCCTGCGTGCTGGCCGACGAGCCCACCGGCAACCTCGACGAACGCAACGCGCAACATGTCTACGAACTGATGCTGGAACTCAACCGCGAGATCGGTACCAGCCTGGTGCTGGTCACCCACGATCGCGAACTCGCGGCGCGCACCGATCGCGTGCTGGAACTGCACGACGGGCGGCTGGGGCCCGCAACCACGGGCTGATCGCCGGACACCTGCGGCAACCAGGCGATGGCGTGGCAAGGAGGCCCGGGCCGGGCGCCGCGACCGGCCGATGCGCTGGCGGCTCTGGCCGGTGCGGTGGCCTGCGCCGCGATGGCAACGCTGCCGGCCGCGGAAATTGCGGGATGGTCGGCAGCACTCGTCGTGCCGGCGCTGTGCCTGCGCGGCCCCGCGCGTTGGATCCTGCTGTTCGGTGCCGGGCTGGGCTGGACCGCGTGGCAGGCGCAGCAGGCGCTCGATCTGCGCATGACAAGTACCACTGCGAGCGCGGTGGTCGAGGGCACCGTCGATGGACTGCCCGAACCGGGTACTCGCGGTGTCCGCTTCGAATTGGTGCTTGCGCAGCCGGCAAGCGCGATTGCGCTGCAAGCCGGCGCGCGTGTTCGGCTTTCCGCCTGGCCGCCGCTGCCCGCGCCGCGCGCCGGCGAGCACTTGCGCGTCGAGGCCACCTTGCGTCGCCCGACCGGGCTGGTCAATCCAGGGGGATACGACTTCGAGCGCCAGGCCTTGCTGCGTCGCTGGTCGGCGGTCGGCAGCGTGCGCAATATCGAGCAGCGCGATCCGCCACCAGCCTGGTCCGTGGATGCCGCCCGCGAGCGCCTGTCGGCGCAGATCGGCATGCTCGATCGCGATCCGGCCGTGGTCGGCATCCTGCGCGCCCTCGCGGTCGGCGACCAGGCCGCGATTCCCGATCGCGCCTGGGAGGTCCTGCGCAACACCGGCACCGCGCACCTGGTCGCGATCTCGGGCTTCCATATCGGCCTCCTGGCTGGGCTGGGTGCGCTTCTGGCGCGGGGTTTCTGGCGCGCGTTCCCAGCGGCGGCATTACGCATGGCGCGCCGCCAGGCCGAAGCAGCAGCGGCACTGGCCTGCGCGACCGCCTATTCGCTGCTGGCTGGCGCTTCGCTGCCGGTGCTGCGCACCTTGCTGATGATCGCGGTGGTGCTGGCGACACGCGTCGCACGGCGACCGGTTGCAGGCGCCCAATCGCTGGCGCTGGCCCTGCTGGCATTGCTGGCGTGGGATCCGCTGGCGGTGCTGGCGCCCGGATTCTGGCTTTCCTTCGCCGGCGTCGCGTGGCTGATCCTGTGCCTGGGCGGCCGCGGCCGCGGGGGCCTGCTGCGCCAGTTCGGGCGGGCGCAAGTCGTGATGGCGATCGGCCTGACGCCGCTCACCGCGGTCTTTTTCCAGCAGGCCACGCTGGTCGCGCCGCTGGCCAACCTGGTCGCGGTGCCATCGATCAGCCTCGTGGTCCTGCCCCTGCTGCTGCTGGGCAGTGCCTGGGTGGGCATCGCGCCCAGCCTCGGGTTCTGGTTGATCGAGCGCGCGGCGGATGTGTTGCGCGTGGTCTGGTGGAGCCTCGAGGATCTTGCGCGCTGGCCGCATGCGGTGCTGGGCCTGGCCGCGCCCGATCGGTGGGCGCTGCTGTCGGCGTTGCTGGGCGCCTTCATCCTGCTCCTGCCGCGCGCGGTGCCGGGGCGCGCACTCGGCCTGGCGTTGTGGCTGCCGTTGTTGCTGCCGCGGATCGACCGGCCGGCGCCAGGCGCCTTCGAACTCGCCGTGCTCGACGTGGGGCAGGGACTCGCGGTGCTGGTCCGCACCCATGGACATGTGCTTGCGTACGACGCCGGTCCCGCGCCCAGTGGCGGCGTCGATACCGGGGCCAGCGTCGTGGCGCCGACACTTCTGGCGCTGGGCCATCGCCGGCTGGATGCCCTGGTGGTCAGCCATGGCGACAACGACCATGCCGGCGGGGCGCCGGCGTTGATCGCGGCTTTCGCGCCCACGCGGGTCCACGCTGGCCCCGGCGTGGGCTTGGGGACGGTGTGCGAGGCGGGGCAAGCCTGGCGCTGGGACGGCGTGCGCTTCGAGTTCCTGCACCCACCGGCGTGGTTCCCCGACCTCGGCAACCAGTCCTCGTGCATCCTGCGAATTTCCGGCGCCGGCGGCTCGATCCTGTTGCCCGGCGATGCCGACGCCTTGATCGAGGAGCGCCTGGTCCGGACGCGCGTAGCGCTGCGCGCCGAGGTGGTGGTCGTGCCGCACCACGGCAGCGCGGGTTCGTCCTCGCCAGCCTTGGTCGAGGCCGTTGGCGCCGGCTTCGCGCTGGTCTCCGCGGGCGCCCACAACCGCTTCGGCCACCCGGCGCCGGCGGTGGTCCAGCGCTGGCGCGCAGCCGGCGCACGGGTCGAGGGCACCGCCGAATCCGGTGCGCTGTTCGTGCGCGTCGATCCGGCGCACGGGGTGCAATGGCTGGGCGGTTGGCGCGCGCGCGATCCGCGCTGGTGGCGCGAACGGTGACCCGCGTCACGCCCTGCGCAGCGGTTGCCGGCCGCCCGCGACACGGCTGCTATGATCGGCACACCAATTTCGGGGCTATTTGCGGGAGTTCGGGCGCGTGCTGGAACTGGTCAAGGCCGGCGGCTGGGGCATGGTCCCCATTCTCATCAGTGCGGTGCTGGTGCTGGGCATCGTGCTGGAACGATTCTGGAGCCTGCGGCTCAAGGCCGTGATCCCGCCCAAGCTGGGCGAGGAAGTGCGCGCCTGGGCGGCGGGGCGGCGCCTGGATGCCGCGCACATCGACGCACTGGAAAAGACCTCGCCGCTGGGCGAGGTGCTCGGGGCCGCGCTGCGCGTGCGCCACCTGGGCCGCGACGCGGTCCGCGACCGGGTCGAGGATGCCGGACGCCATGCGATGCATGGTCTCGAGTTCGGCCTGACCACGCTGGGCACCATGGCCTTGATCGCGCCCCTGCTGGGCCTTTTCGGCACCGTGATCGGCATGATCCGCATGTTCCTGTCGATCCTCGAGCACGGGGTCGGCGACGCCCAGTACATGGCTGGCGGCATCGGCGAGGCGCTGATCTGCACCGCCGCCGGCATCATCGTGGCGGTACCGGCCTACATCTTCCACCGCATGTTCCGCTCGCGCGTGCACAGCTACGGCATCGGGATGGAACGCGAGGTCCTCGCGCTGATGGATACGCTCGACGAGACCAGCCACGTGACCCAGGCGGCAGCGCCGCGGAGAGCGACGCGTTGAGGATCGCCCGGCGCCACGATGAGGACCACATCGAGATCAATGTCATCCCCTTGATCGACGTGCTGTTGTGCCTGCTGATGTTCTTCGTGCTCACCACCACCTTCGAGCACCACACCAAGCTGCACGTGGTCCTGCCCGAGGCCAGCGCCCAGGCCGAATCCCAGGCGCGCACCGAGCTGGTGGTGGCGATCGACCGCGACGGCCGTTACTTCGTCGGCGCGAACGAGGTGCTCAATCCCGGCCTCGAGACCCTCAAGGACGCGCTCTTCGCCGCCGCCGGCGACGACCGCGAACGCCGGATCACGCTGCGCGCCGACGGGCGCACGCCGCACCAGGCGGTGGTGACCGCGATGGACGCCATCGGCCAGCTCGGCTTCGCGAGCCTGAGCATCGCGACCGTGCCGGCCGGCGCCACGCCCTAGGTTCGCCGGTGGACCCGACTCCTTCCGCCGCGCCCTCCTCGGGAACGGTCTATCGGCGCCTGTTGGGCTACACCACGCGCCAGTGGCCGCTGCTGGTGCTGGCCTTCATCGGCATGGGGATCGAGGCCGCGGCCGCCGGCGGCTTCACCTGGCTGATGAAGCCGATGGTCGACGAGACCTTCGTGGCCCGCAACCAGTCGGTGAGCGTATGGCTGCCGCTGGCGATCGTGGGATTGTTCGTGGTGCGCGGCATCGCCACCTTCGCCACCGACTACGGCATGGCCCGGGTCGGGCGCACGGTGGTGCGCACGCTGCGCGAGGAAACCCTGGCCAAATACCTGCGCCTGCCCTCGGCCTGGTTCGACCGCGAACCGTCGGCGGCGATGGTCACGCGCCTGACCTACCACACCGAACAGGTTGCGCAGGCCAGTTCCGATGCGATCAAGGTGATCGTCACCGACCTGCTGACGCTGATCGCGCTTTTCACGGTGATGCTGTTGCAGAGCGTCAAGGTGACCATGACCCTGGTGGTCACGGTGCCGCTCATCGCCGTGATCATCTACACGGTCGGGCGGCGCTATCGCCGCATCAGCAGCGGCATCCAGGGTTCGGTGTCGGAAATGTCGCAGGTGGCCGAGCAGGCCATTTCCGGCCACCAGGTGGTGAAGATCGCCGGTGCGCAGGCGCTGGAGGAGCGTCGCCTGGCCGACATCGCCGCGCGCAACTACCGGCTCAACATCAAGGTCGAAACCACCAAGGCGCTGTCCTCGTCGCTGGTGCAGTTGCTCTCGGCGATCGCGCTGGCGGCGATCCTGTACGTGGCCGGGCTCGAGGCCATGCGCGACCGGCTCTCGGCCGGCCAGTTCGTCTCGCTGATGAGCGCGATGCTGGCCATGCTGCCCTCGCTCAAGCGCATCACCAACGTGCAGTCGATGATCCAGAAGGGCGTGGCCGCGGCCAGCAGCCTGTTCCGCGTCCTCGATGCGCCGGCCGAACCGGATCTCGGCACGCGACCCCTGCAGCGTGCGCGCGGCGCGGTCGAGTTGCGCGAGGTCTCGGTGTGCTACGCCGACGACAAGGCGCCGGCGCTGGATCGCGTGAGCCTGCGTTGCGAACCCGGCACCGTCACCGCCATCGTCGGGCGCTCGGGCGGCGGCAAGTCGACCCTCGTGCGCCTGTTGCCACGCTTCTACGAGCCCAGCGCCGGCGCGGTGCTGCTCGACGGCGTGCCGGTTTCGGATTACCGCCTCGCCGACCTGCGCCGCCAGATCGCCTGGGTGGGGCAGGACGTGGTGCTGTTGGACGACAGCATCGCGCACAACATCGCCTACGGCACGCTCGAAACCGCGACCCGCGCGCAGATCGAGTCGGCCGCCGAAGCGGCGCACGCGATGGAGTTCATCCGGCGCATGCCGCAGGGGCTCGAGACCCGCATCGGCGACAACGGCGCCATGCTTTCGGGCGGGCAGCGCCAGCGCCTGGCGATCGCGCGCGCGATCCTCAAGGACGCGCCGATCCTGGTCCTGGACGAAGCCACGTCGTCGCTCGATGCCGAATCCGAGCGCCTGATCCAGGACGCGCTGGAGCGGATCATGCGCGCGCGCACGACCCTGGTCATTGCGCATCGGCTGTCGACGGTCGAGCATGCCGACCGCGTGGTCGTGCTCGATGCCGGCCGCGTGGTGGAGCAGGGCACGCATGCCGAACTGCTCGCCCAGGGTGGCCAGTACGCGCACCTGCATCGCCTGCATTTCCGCGACCCGGAGCCCGGGTGATGGCGGCGCGGGCAGAGCTCGCGGGCTGGCTGGAATCGATCTGGTACGGCGGCGCCCCGGTGCCATTGGTGCTGGGCCTGCTCGAGCCGGTCTATGCCTCGCTGTTGCGGCTGCGTCGCTGGAGCTACGCGACCGGGCTGCGGCGCATCGGCCATGTCGGCGTGCCGGTCGCCGTCGTGGGCAACCTCACCGTGGGCGGCACCGGCAAGACGCCGCTGGTCGCGGCGCTGGCGGCGGAACTCGCGCGGCGCGCGTGGCGCCCCGGCATCGTCCTGCGCGGCTACGGTGGACGGCGCCATGCGCCGATGCTGGTCGGGCGCGACACCGATCCGGCCCAGTGCGGCGACGAGGCCGTGCTGCTGGCGCGCAGCGTCGACTTGCCAGTGGCGGTGGGACGGCGCCGGGCCGCGGCGGCGACCTTGCTGGTGGAGCGCTCCGAATGCGACGTCATCGTGTCCGACGACGGCCTGCAGCACTGGGGCCTCGCGCGCGATGTCGAGATCGCCGTGGTCGATGGCCAGCGACGTTTCGGCAACGGCCGGCTGCTGCCCGCCGGGCCCCTGCGCGAGCCGCGCGCCCGCCTGGGCGCGGTCGATTTCGTGGTCGCCAACGGCGATGCGCAAACGGGCGAGGTCGGCATGCGCGTATCGGGCACGCAGGCCTGCAGCCTGGTGCGGCCCGGCAAGGTCGTGGCGCTGGAATCGCTGCGCGGTCAGCGCGTGCACGCGGTGGCTGGTATCGGCCATCCGGCGCGCTTCTTCGACTTGCTGCGTGGTTTCGGTATCGAGGTCATTCCGCACGCCTTGCCCGACCACCACGTGTATGACGGCGGCGAATTGCGCTTCGACGACAACCGCCCGGTGCTGGTGACCGAGAAGGATGCGGTCAAGTGCGCGCGCTGGGCCGACGAGTTGGTGTGGGTGGTTCCGGTCGAGGCCCAACTGCCGGCAGAATGGTACGACCGCGTGCATGCGCGGCTGCACCAGATCCGCCTCCAGGGTCCCACCGCGTGAGCCTCGAGTTCCATGTCGCGATCCCGGCCCGGCTGGGCTCGACCCGCCTGCCGCGCAAGCCCTTGCGCCTCCTGGCCGGGCGGCCGCTGATCGTGCATGTCGCCGAGCGCGCGCTCGCGGCGGGTGCGCGCGAAGTGGTGGTGGCGACCGACGATGCCGAGATCGCCGCCGCCTGTCGTGGTCTCGCGGTCGAGGTCTGCATGACCCGCGCCGACCATGCCTCGGGCACCGATCGCCTGGCGGAGGTCGCGGTACTGCGTGCCTGGCCCGACGAGGCCATCGTGGTGAACCTGCAGGGCGACGAGCCGCAGGCACCGGTCGAGGGCGTGCGCCATGTCGCCGAGGTGCTGGCCCGCGCGCCGGAGGCCGTGGCCGCCACCCTGGCCGTACCGATCGAGTCGAGCGCGCAGTTGTTCGACCCCAACGTGGTCAAGCTGGTGCGCGATACGGCGGGCTTCGCCCTGTATTTTTCGCGCGCGCCAATCCCCTGGCATCGCGATGCGTTCCGCGACGGGCGCAAGCTGCCGCCCGCCGATGCCGGCGCCTGGCTGCGCCATATCGGGATCTACGCCTATCGGGCCGGTTTCCTGCGCCGCTTCACCGCGCTGCCACCGTCGATGCTCGAGCGGATCGAGTCGCTGGAGCAGTTGCGCATCCTCGAAGCCGGTCAGCGCATCGCCGTGGGCCTGTCGCCGGCGCCGTTCCCGGCGGGCGTGGACACCGAGGAGGACCTGCGCCGGGTCGAAATGGCCTTGGCCGGGGGACCTTTCCGGCGCTGAGAACCCTTCGTAGCTATTCTCCCTAAGCATATGAATTTGCTATAGGATGTTTCCGTTCCCCGACCGCATGGGGGCGGGGCACGGTAGGGTAGTTGGGGCCGCAGACCAGGTGACCAGATCCACATGAGTGCTCGCACGCCGGCGCCCGGCTTGCCGGACAACCTGACGTGGGTGAACGCCCGCGACGTGCCGCGGCTGTGGGCGCTGCGTGGACGCGTCGTGCTGCTGCACTTCTTCAGCTACGGCAGCATCAACTGCCAGCACGTGCTGCCCGACCTGCGATACCTCGAGAACAAGTACCACGACGGCATCACCATCCTGGGCATCCACACGCCCAAGTTCAGCCAGGAGCGCCAACCCGCGGCGCTGCTCAAGGCGGTGAATCGCCTGCACCTGCGCCACGCCGTGGCGAACGATCCCGATTTCTTCTGCTGGCAACTCTATGGGCTGAAGTCGTGGCCCACGGTGGCCGTGATCGACACTGAAGGCGGGCTGGTCGGACTGTTCCCCGGCGAGGGTCGGCGCGCCGAGCTCGACGTGGTGATCGGCGACCTGCTCGACCAGGCCGCGGCGCGCGATGGGCGGGTCTACGAATCGCTGGCGCCGGTGACGCGGCCCGAGCCGAAGATGCCGCTGCGGTTTCCCGGCCACCTGCTCGCGACCGAGACCACGCTCTACGTCTCCGACTCGGGCAACAACCGCGTGCTCGAGACTGCGCACGACGGCCGCATCCTGCGCCAGTTCGGCTCGGGCAATCCCGGCTTCTGGGACGGCAAGGGCGCCGACGCGGGCTTCAGTAATCCGCAGGGCCTGGCGCTGGCCAAGGAATCGCTGTTCATCGCGGATCTCGGCAACCATGCGGTGCGTCGGGTGTCGCTGCTCAGCGGCGATGTGGAAACCGTGGCGGGTACCGGCACCCAGGGCCTGGCCGTGGTGAGCGACGCGCCGGAGCCCAAGACCATCGGGCTCAACGCGCCGATCGACCTCGTGGCCTCGGGCGAGCGGCTGTACGTGGCGCTGGCCGGCAGCCACCAGATCTGGATGTACGACCTGATGCGCCAGCGCATCGGCGCCTACGCCGGCACCGGCCGCCCCGGCCTGGTCGATGGCGCGGCGTCCGGCGCGACCTTCGCCCAGCCCTCGGCGCTGGCCACGCACGGGCAGATGCTCTACGTCGCCGACGCCGATTCCTCCGCGATACGCGCAATCCGTTTTCTCGATGGCACGGTCAAGACCCTGCTCGGCGCCGGGCTGTACGACTTCGGCGATACCGACGGCCAGCCGCAGGTCGCGCGGCTGCAGCACCCGATGGCGCTCGCGGTCGATCCGGGCGGCTCGATCCTGTGGGTCGCCGACAGCTTCAACAACAAGATCAAGGCGCTCTCGACCCGCGGCGGCGGCGTGCGCACGCTGGGCCTGCCGTACCGCTTCCACGAGCCCACCGGGATCTCGGTGGCCGCCCGCGCCCTGTGGGTCGCCAATACGAATGTGCATGAAGTGGTGCGCATCGACACCGGGACCGGCCAGGTGCAGCGGGTGCCGATCGGCGAGTAGCGCGATGTCCGTGGGCGGCGACGCAGCGATTCCATCCCCATTCGACGGCAAGGCCTTCGTCCGTACGCTGGCGACCCAGCCGGGCGTGTACCGCATGCTCGATGCCGACGGCACCACGCTGTACGTGGGCAAGGCCAAGGACCTGCGCAAGCGCGTCGGCAGCTATTTCCTGCGCCCCGCGCTGCAACCGCGCACCGCGTTGATGCTGCAGCGGGTCGCGTCGGTGGAAGTCACCGTCACCCGCACCGAAGGCGAGGCGCTGCTGCTCGAGAACGAGCTGATCAAGTCGCTCAAGCCGCGCTACAACGTGCTGTTGCGCGACGACAAGAGTTACCCGCTGATTTTCCTTTCCGGCGGTGAGGACTTTCCGCGCATGGCCTTCCATCGTGGCGCGCGCAGCCGCGGCGGCCGCTATTTCGGGCCGTATCCCAGCACCACGGCGGTCCGCGAGACCCTCAACCTGATGCAGAAGCTGTTCCGCGTGCGCCAGTGCGAGGACAGCTACTTCCGCAACCGCACCCGGCCCTGCCTGCAGCACCAGATCGGGCGCTGCAGCGCGCCCTGCGTGGGCCTGGTGACGCCGGGGGACTACAAGCACGACGTGCGCCACGCGACCCTGTTCCTCGATGGCCAGACCACCACCGTGGTCGACGAACTGGCGCGCGCGATGGAAGGCGCCAGCAGCACGCTGGAATTCGAGCGCGCCGCCACGCTGCGCGACCGCATCGCCAACATCAAGCGCATCCAGGCCCGCCAGTACGTCAGCGAAGCCGAGGAGGATGCCGACGTGCTGGCCTGCCGCATCGAGGGCAACCTCGCCTGCGTGCATGGACTGTTCTTCCGCAACGGGGTCAGCCTCGGCGGGCGGAGCTGGTTCCCGCGGATTCCCGAGGGCGCCGACGAGGCCGAGACGCTGTCGGCCTTCGTCGCCCAGTACTACCTCGAGCATCCGGCGCCCAGCCTGGTGCTGGTGAACCGGCCGGTGGAGGAGGGCGATTGGCTGGCCGGCATGTTGTCCGAGCAGCGCGGGCGCAAAGTCGAGATCCGCCACGCGCAGCGCGGCGAACGCGCGCGCCTGGTCGAGATCGCCGAGCGCAATGCCGAGCAGGCGATCGCGACCGAGGCCGCGAGCAAGGGCACGTTGCGCACGCGCTGGCACGGACTGGCGGAGCTGTTGACGTTGGGCGCGGCGCCAACGCGGGTGGAATGCTTCGACATCAGCCACACCATGGGCGAGGCGACCGTGGCCTCGTGCGTGGTATTCGATGCCAGCGGCCCGGTGAAGTCGCAGTACCGGCGCTACAACATCAGCGGCCTCGCGCCCGGCGACGACTATGGCGCGATGCGCCAGGCGCTCACGCGGCGCTTCAAGCGCGGGCAAGCCGAGGGCGGTCCATTGCCGGACCTGCTGTTGATCGACGGCGGCAAGGGCCAGGTGGCCGAAGCACTGGCAATGCTGGCCGACCTTGCGATCGACGGCGTCGAGGTCGTGGGCGTGGCCAAGGGCAGCAGCCGCAAGCCCGGGCTCGAGCAACTGCTGCTGGGCGCGGGCGGACGCGTGTTGACGCCGGCCGGGGACGATCCCGGCCTGCACCTGATCCAGCAGGTCCGCGACGAGGCCCATCGCTTCGCGATCGGCGGCCATCGCCAACGCCGGCAACGCGCCCGCGATTCGAGCGAACTGGAGAAGATCCCGGGCGTGGGCACGCGCCGGCGCTCGGCCCTGCTGCGTCATTTCGGGGGCTGGGCCGGGGTGGTCGAGGCCGGGGTCGACGAGCTGGCCAAGGTGCCGGGCATCGAACGGGCGCTGGCCACCCGCATTTACGCGGCCTTGCACGGTTAGCCGCTACCCTAGCCACATGCGGATCAACCTGCCCAACAGCCTCACGATCGCGCGCATCGTGATGGTGCCGCTGATGGTGATCGCCTTCTACCTGCCGTTCCGCGGCACCAACCTGATCGCGGCCGCGATGTTCACCATCGCCGCGATCACCGACTGGCTCGACGGCTACCTCGCGCGACGCTACCAGCAGACCTCGGCCTTCGGCGCCTTCCTCGACCCGGTGGCCGACAAGCTGGCCGTGACCGTGGCCCTGTTCCTGATCGTGCAGGCCGACAAGACCGCGCTGATGGCCGTGACCGCGGCCGTCATCGTCGGCCGAGAGATCACGATCTCCGCGCTGCGCGAATGGATGGCCGAGATCGGCGAACGCGCCAAGGTCGGCGTGGCCGGCATGGGCAAGCTCAAGACCGTGGTGCAGATGGTCGCGATCATCATCCTGCTGATGCAGCACCGCTACGTCGGCAAGCCGCTGTACTGGTTCGGCAAGGCGCTCCTGATCGCCGCCGCCGCCCTCACGATCTGGTCCGCCGTCGTATACCTGCGCGCCGCCTGGCCCGTGATCCGATCCCGGTCCTGAACGTCGAATCGCCCCTGTGGGAGCGGCTTCAGCCGCGAGCGGAGCCTATCGCGCGCAGAGCGCGCTCCTACGAAGCCGGCTCTGTAGGAGCGCGCTCTGCGCGCGAAAGGCCCCGCTCGCAGCCAAAGCCGCTCCCACAATCGATGTCCTTGACCCACAGGGTTGACTCAACCCCCCCGCTTGGTAAAATGCGCGTTCCCCTGCGGGAATAGCTCAGTTGGTAGAGCACGACCTTGCCAAGGTCGGGGTCGCGAGTTCGAGTCTCGTTTCCCGCTCCAGTTTCCTGACCGGACCCCGCCAGAAACGGGGTCCTGTCGTTTCTGGGCCTGTCACCAACGGTGACGGGCGTACGCTACAAGGCCGAGTCGTTCGCGATCCGG
>Ga0209254_10000308_pt1 | contig 37521 bp, 54 predicted proteins | sample FrelakmetDIP11DI_FD_187148 | JGI IMG/M metagenome (GOLD analysis project Ga0209254, IMG submission 187148) | Freshwater lake sediment microbial communities from the University of Notre Dame, USA, for methane emissions studies - DIP11 DI (SPAdes)... | ecosystem: Environmental > Aquatic >... | reverse complement strand
CCCGCAAACCATGAAAAACCTTCCTTGTATTGTCCAAAGGATGAAAGCATAAGCATCCTTTGTTCGAGTGTGAAATCCATATCTTTGTATTGTTCCTGGTAAACTTTTTTAAACTGCTTTTTAATTTTTTCTTCTCCAGCGTTTAAATTGATGTTAAACATCTCATACACGAGGTCATACGAAGATTGCTTCCCTTGATGTGGTGTTAGGTCTAATTTTTCGCTCATATTATCCAAGCTCCTTGCAAACTTTTTTCATAATCTTTATACGCTTTCCCTTCTCTATTAAATGCTTTTTTACTATTGCTTGTGTATAATGCTGAATGATATTTTACAGGCATTAAAAAATCATGTTTTAATGTTCTTTTTGCTTCATTTAAAATTTGATTATAATCTCTTGATAAAAAAGGTTTAATTACTGGAAAAATAAATATTTTAGAAACAAACATGTGATTAGGATATAATTGTTGCATATCATCAATAGTTTGCAACAATTTTTCAGCTTCGACAATACAATCTCCATCACGGATAGGAATTATAATTATATCAGCCAAAACTAAGGCATTTCTAGTCAACGCCCCCAAGCTGGACTCAGTGTCAAAAACGCAAATATCATAATTAGAAAGGGTAGGGTCTAAAACCGTTTTAAATATTAAATTTTTTTTATCCCCTGTAATATTTGAAAACTCATCAGAAAAATTGTTCATGTTGATTGTTGCCGGAATAATATCAAGTTTCTCATTTATTGTGTAGACACATTCCTTCAATATTTTTTTGTTTTTCAACCCATCAAGCAAGTTTTTGCTAATTTGTTCATCATGTAAAAACACCTTAGTGCTATGACGTTGCCAACCAGAATCAATCATTATAGTTTTTAAACCTGAATTTGAAGAAATCATTGCAAGAAACGCACTGACGGTGCTTTTCCCTGCGCCACCTTTACTATTTGAAATTACTATGTTTTTATTCATGTTAACTAAACCCCCAAAATATACATTGTTGTACTTTTGTTCAATCTATCCCATGATGGGACAGATTGAACAAAATTTAATTTTTGCTTATTTTAAATATTTGTGATTATTTCCATTTGTTTTTCCTCCAGTCCACACCGTAGAATATGTTTTTGTTTATTTTTTATAACCTGTTGAAAAATCATTTTTCGCCCTGCTTATTAATCAATCCTATGCTGTCTGGTGGGCAATAGGGAAGCTATCAGGGATTATGTCGCGTGTCAAGATAAATTTATTTTTAGTTTTTAAACAGTAATTTTTGGCATTCTTTCCATAGCCTCTCCAGGCTTGAGAAATTTCCCCGCAGCGCTCGTTTAAATTTGATATGAACATACGCCTCCTCTTTTCCGAGTGCAAGCGATAAAGCCTGTTTTCCGCCTGCTTTTTTAATATAAGATTCAATCTCCTCAACCAGAAATTCCCGTAGAAATCCCTTTATCTCGTCGAAATTATCTCGCGTGACGTTTATCTTCACTACTCACCTCCGGCCAAGATGTTTTGCCGGAGGCATACAATTTTCCTACTTCCAAAATTTCCATCAACACCATCCTTCTGGAGTTATAACAATTATATCTAAATCTTCAAATCTGTAAACGCTTCCGGATTGCGGCATATCCTCATCGTTCGCAAAAACAATCTCAACATTTTTAAGCATCGAGGGGATATCGTCTGTTGTTTCCGGATCAACCTCCGGAATTTCTTCACCAAATCCGAGAACCTTTAATCCAAGCGGGTCTATTCGCGGAAAACCTTGTACGGATGTCCAGTTGCACACAACCGCTTCCGCCTGAGTGTCTCCGCCTGTGTAAATTACTATTCCGCTTTCACATCCGGTTAATTCTTGTAAAGTTTGCATGGTTTTTTCCTTTTATTTTTTAGCCGGTATATTTCGACCGGCTTAATTGCTTATTTATTTGCTTCACAGTCTCCATAACACCATGTTCCGCATTTCGGACACATACCGGAGTCTATAAGTCTTTTGTATTCTTTTCTGTCTTCTTCAATTGCTTTTTTTTCGGCCGCTTTCTTTTCTTCGATTATTGCATCCTGTTTCATAGTTTCTTCCGTTGTAACTTCTACGATACAATCTTCGAGAGCTTTTTTTATCTCATTGTATGTTGCTTCGGTTAATCCAAAATTAGGTGTAAGATATCCGTATGAGTTCGCTTTTCTGATGTCGTTAAATTGCGGGTTTTTTTCTATTCCTGGGTATGTTCCCATCCTTGTTAAGGATTGACTATTCTGTACTTCTTTTCCGTTTAATTTTACGGTAAAATGCTGAGTGTTGATATATATAGTTTCTTTGCCTATAATATATCCGTCAAAATTTTTATCTAATTCTGTTACTGATTTTCTTACTTCAATGATTATTTCAATTTTTCCTTTTGCTGTTTCTTTTGTAATCGTTCTGTTTGCTCTCATGGTGATCTCCTGCGTTTAATGTCCGCTCGACTATTTGTTATTTGCTATATTTATATAATTGTCATAAATGACAATTAAGTCAAGCGAAAAAATAAAAATATTAAAAAAAGTGAAGATATTTTTTAACAGGCTATGTTTTTCACGTATAACAGGAGTCATAATGCAGCTTCCGATAAGATAATTTATGTCTCTTTAATAGAGTTTTTTTGAATTATGTTAAAGATACAAATTTTTTTATTTTTTTTATAAATATACTTGACAAACCTAAAGCGTTTTAGTATATTATTTTTGTTGAGGAGAAAAAAAATGAAAACCTTTGAAAAAGAAATTGTTGAAAACCTTATGAAGCGAATTGAAGAAAGTACAACAAATTTGAAATTATCATTAAAAGAGAATAATATCATCAAGCATATCAACAAGAATTGGTCACATGATATGATAGGCTCATGGAATGGTTATGGTTATAATAAACTTGGAAAGCATCTATTGACGAAAAATTTTTCTTCTGCAATAAATGAACTTAAAAAAATTAAAGATGTTAAAGTAAAAAAAGAAAAAACTCCAATTGACAAAACAGAGGCGTGGATTAAGAGATTATCGAAACTTTCCGGCATCAGTATTGAGGAAGCCTCAATTATTGCAGAAGAAAAAAATGAATACAAGCAAGATCAAATTGATATGATGAACGACAGACAATATCAAAATTACTCAAGCAAAAGAAAAAAATTGATAGACAAAATGAAAAGAGACAATCCACTCAGAAGAATTAAGAATGAAGAACACGCAAGAGCAATATTACAAGCAAGTAAAAGACATAATGAATCTAATTATGAAGAAAAACTCGAAGAGGCAAGAGAAATTGCAAGTATCGGGGAAATTGAAAAATCAGAAGTTAAAGAATATGCAAGAAATAATTTTAAATATCAAGTAGGAATAGACAATGTACTATTATGATTACTACGATCTCGGTGACGGAGAAATTGTCATAGAAATATATGATGACAAACATAACTTAATGCATAAAGAAAATATCATTAGCGATTGGGAAGGAGGAGAAAAGGAAATAATAGAGACGATAAGCCTTATTTCCACGGATAAGAATTGGCTGCCGTTGAAGTCCCTCGCTGCCTCCCAGCTTGGACGAATCGGAGGACGAATCGGAGGAAAATCAAAGTCCGACAAGAAAAAAAAGTCATCCGCAATAAACGGCAAGCTGGGAGGCAGGCCGAAAGGCGGAAAAAAAATAACCGGAGATAATCAAACGAGACAGACGAAATGACGCCACATGAAAAAGACTGCAAGAAATCTTTTAAATTATTGGAAGCTAAAGTTCTATCTAAAATATCAAAAAAAACCATCAATCATCAGCCGAGCTTGCATGAAATAACAAACAGATATAAGGGCAGTCCCAATAACTGCTGATTTGCAATTACCGATAAATGTAAATGTTCATAGAATCAGCACTTACATTTTTTCAGTTAATAAATAGCCTGGTATTAGCAACCAGACTATTTTATGTCATTTTTTATTTTTGATTTAAAAACAACCTACATTCATTCTCAGTCATGTCTTTAGGTTTAAACTCCCCGCAATATTTAACCCGATCATATATCCGTTTTTCTTTCAGCGAATCTCTGCACGCTTCACCGAGAACAGCACAGACTGATTTATCACTTTTCTGATTACGATACAGGCAGTCAGCGAATGAATAACATTCTTCCGTGTTAAAACACTTGCGATCCGGCGCAGACTGGCAACCCGACAGAAAAAATAACGCAATTGCCAAAATAACCACGAGTACCAGAGTTAATTTAATTTCTATTTTTGTTGATGCTATCATTTTTTTACCTCGATATTTAAATTAGTCTTAATACTTGGTGTCCATTGTAATTTCCCATCAACCCATGAAATATTAGATGCTATAATATAAGCAGTTAGTATTATTATGAGGGCGGCTATAATTCTCATCCAGTAATATTTTATTAAACCTGGTATCAAACCAACATCTTTAAAATATTTCCTTTCAAGTTTTTCTTTTTCTTCTTTATTCATTCTTAACCCCGCTCTATTGTAATTTTTTTCCCGCTGTTTGTGGCCACTTCCTCAATCTGTGTCCAATCGAATAACCCGCCTGGACACGGCTTTGGTTTCAAATTGCTGTATTTGTTTCTGTTCGCATCATGACTGACAATAGAATTTATTTCTGAATATTGATGTAAAAGGTCTATTATTAGCTCTTTCAATGCTGTGTATTGTTCCAATCTATAACCTCCCCCATTACCCGCAATCGGATTCATCAATTCAATACCGATTGTATTTTTATCGTGGTTTCCCGCTTCGCTGTGATACACCCATTTATCAGGATTGATTATCTCGTGCACATCACCATTAAAATCTATTAAATAATGAAATAGACCAATACCAGCATTATATAGATCCTTGCGCTCTCCGCCGAGCATCCAGTCAATTATTGCCTGTGCTGACTGTCCGCCCCCTGTGCCGTGTATAACTATTTCGGAAACATCTTTTGTTTGCCGGTCGAATCCATTCATATATTTTAATCTGATTTTAGTTTCTTTTATCAGCTTCATAATTAAAGCCCCTTTTTTTTCCTTTCAGCTCATCAATTCTCTCATGGATTCTTATATGATCTTCCCTATTATTTTGAAACATATTTCCATTGTCTTTGATATGTTGCCGGAATATATAAGCAATAAGGCCGCCGATAAATATAAACAAACTACCGACACCAGCCAGGATATACCCAATAATCGATAATATAGCTTCATTCTGCATTTCATTTCCTGCCTTCCGTTTTTAATTTCTCCCATCATACAGACCCACCATAGATTATATTATCTATGCTTATTTTATGAGTGTCTATTGCAACACCAACGATTAAATTCTTTGGGGTGAATACCCTGTTGATATAAGGACTCAACGCTTGATTTTTTTTATTGAGACTTATTACTCCATTCATCTCATAGTATCTTGATCCCGAAGATATATCCTGAACCATTGTTATATGAGGTTTTTTTTTCAAATCGGCAACGATACATTGCTGTCCGGCAGTTTTGGTTTCTTTTGCAATCCCTATTACAGGATATTGTTTTAATTCAACAATATTTGCAGTACCATAATTGGCATTACCATCATCTCTATAAGCAAATATGACTTTATTGTCTGATAACGCAACTGCTGAAACAGCTCCCACAGCTGATTGCTTAAAAGTAATTACCATACTTAAATTTATTTCTGTATCTGTAATTGTCAATAATACAGCTTTGCTTACGGTACTTATATAAAAAACAACCACCATAGTATCTGATAACGCTACTATTGAAGAATAATTAGAAAAACCAACTACTATTGCTGGACTTGGAGTTGTAATTACCGTTCCTGTAATTGATAAAACTCTTGCGCATATTGAAGAGCTAGAGTCTTTATAATATACTACCAAACTTGTATAATCTGATAATGTTATTACCGAAACATTAGTAACGCCCGAGTCAAATGAAACTGCTGGACTTGGAGTTGAAATTACCGTTCCTGTAATTGTTAAAACTCTTGCATAACTGAAACTACCAGACCTTGCATAAGCAACCAAGACATTATTCTGTGGCAATATTGATGCTGAAACACTAGTAACGCCCGAGTCAAATGAAACTGCTGGACTTGGAGTTGAAATTGCCGCTCCTGTAATTGTTAAAACTCTTGCAGTACCAGCATAAGCAACCAAAACTTTGCTGCTTGATAATGCAACTGCTGAAATGTATTGCGTGTTTGCTGATTCAAATACTGCCTCTGCAGCAAAAGTAATTGCCGCTCCTGTAATTGTTAAAACTCTTGCAGTACCAGCATTGGAATTACCAATATCTTGATAAGCAACAAGAACTTTACTGCCTGACAATGCTGTTGCTGAAATGTAAGCTGTACCTGCTGATTCAAATATTACCTCTGTACCAAAAGTAATTACTGTATTTGTTATTGATAAAACTCTTGCAGTACCAAAATTAGAATTACCACCATCTTGATAAGCAACCAAGACATTACTATCTGATAATGCTACTGCCGAAATGTATTGCGTAAATGCTGATTCAAATACTACTGGTAGTTTTGCAGAGAGTTCCGGTTTCTTTGTCCTAATAGTTCCGTCATTTATCATCTCTACTATATCATCGACTGTTACGGTTTCTCCGGTTGAGACTGTAAATGAATTATCTCCTAATCCTGTTTCAAGAGTAACTATTTTTCCTGCTAACCCGTTTATCGATTCAAGCGGTATGTCTCCACCCACCACAGCATCCAAATTACTCTGGAGTAAATTGATATCCGCCGGACTATTAGCATCCTGAGAAGTTCTAACTGGTAATTTATTATATGCCATTTTATTTATCCTTTAATAATATTTTTAATAAAGATTTTTCCTGTATCAATGTTGTTCCAATCGTTTGCATCAAAACAGATCACAAACTGATTGTTTTTTGCGGGGTTAACTGTAATCGAATGATTCCCCTGCCCTGATGCTTCTTTTTTCCAGTTTGTATATGAACCATTTTTATGATTGTAAATTCGAGAGAAAATTACAGCCTGTCCATTGTTTGACTTGAATGTGTAAATTTTGTTGGCTTCTGAAGAACAAAAAATCTGAGTTAAATAAAACCCTGTATAACCATAAGTGCTTACGTTTGAGTATTTTTGATTATAATTAGACAAACCTATGGATGAAGGATAGGTATTCTTATTATTTACATCAAAATAAACGCCAGTCCAGAGATCGCCATTTGCCCTGTACTGTTTATCTGGAAAAGGAATAAAGTCTTTTACAAACCTCAAGGTCAGCTCTGTTTCTGCTGTACTTAGATTTTTAATTGGAGCGAGAACTTCCCAAATTTCGTTAATAATTTCTTCATCTTCATTATATCTTCTTGATGGCAAACACGCAACAAAGTCCATAACCTCAAGATCAATATTCTGTGACTTTGTTTTGCGTTTAACTATGTCAGGAATGTTTTTTGAAAACAACATGACGCTCTCACTTTTTGCAATAGCTCCGGCCTCGGTTGCTATTATTGTTTCAAATTCTTTAAAGTTTTCACCTTTGTATTTGACTCTCGCATCAGCTTCATACCTTTTATTTAAGAATGTTGTATAACTTTTATCTTTCCATTTCGGATTATATTTAACAGCAACACTCGATAAAAATTGATTCGGATCATTAGCAATAGTTGGGTCATTAATCCATTCATCATTTGAAATCGTTCGCCGTATAGCTCTATCTTCTCTATACACCCTTGATGTGTATCTACCATCATCCATAGGAAAAATAACAGAGTCCGAAGCATCAGCGCATTTTTCCAAAATAGCTTTAATGTCGGTAGGCTCTGTTATATATATTTGAACCGTTCTTGCAATTGCCTGTGCTTCATCCCATTCAGATACGTTGAAATAGTTGTTGTTAAAAACAATATCCCCAAAATCCAAAAGCAAAGTTTTGGCAAGCTCGTGGCTATTATGAATGTTTCTCGGACAAAAATCGCAGGAAATTTCGGTTTCTTTGTCTATTACAGCTTCGGGATTGATTGATAAAATCCCTGTTGAATAATTTATCGTATAATAAGATGAAGCAATTATTTCATCAGCACATCGAACCGCTGTAACAGAATAAATATGAGAAAACTCCGTATCCGATAGATAATACAACCATCTAATAGGATTTTCTTCCTTCTCGTTTATACAAATCAGAGGAGCATCAAGGACGTTCCCAAAGCCAATTGGTTTTGGAGTATTAATATTATTCTCATCAATAAAAGGAAACTCCGTAAGTGTAAAAACATTTTTCGGAATTTTTTCAGTTAAGCCTTTTCGCTTGTCTTGTAATTTTACAGTAAATCCAGAAAAGTTACTATCATAATTTTCAACATATCCAGTAAATACCTGATAAAATTCATCATAAGGGAGTCCATCAAAACCAAATTTTAATTTTACCGGAGTTCTATATAAATTTAATTCTTTAAAATCGTCAAAGAACCCTTTTCCTTTTCCATCTTTCGGCTCATTGTCAAAAGAAACAGAGCCACCTTGAAATGTCATTATCCCATAATAAAGCGGGTCTTTGCTTTTTGATATAGTAGGGATGTTCTTAATTAACGGCTCATAATATGTTCCATTAAAATAAGCACCGATCAAAGGATCACTATCCGACTTCGTACAAAAACCATAAACCTGTTTAAGCTGAATAGTTTTATTTAAAGGCTCGCCGAATTTGTCAAAATGAACTAAAACGGCAGGGCATCCTATTGATACCCCTGCCTTATCATACCAATAACCTTTATTTTGCAATCTCAGTTCAGAGATGGAAAATGTTTTTGAATACTCGTTTACCGAATCTACAATAAAGCCAGTAATATCATTAAAAATTTTAATATTCTGATTTTTATAAAAACCGCTGTCGTCAATTCCTCTGACAATAACCACGCCTGGAGTAATTGCACAAACCCAAATGCCCGCTTCGTAATTCAAAAAGATGTCGAAGTTGGCAGGGAAAGCAGGGACAGAAAACTCACAGAGTGTGATTTTTGATGATATGGGCAGATTTTTAAATTGCGTGAATGTCATTACCAATTAGCCGGAACGAATGACCTTGCAATAAATTCATATATATCACCTCTAATAGCGTCTGCTAATAGAGGCAATCCTTCAACATAATAACAATTAAATTGATAATAATTAGCGGCTGAATTATTTGAAAAAGTTAATTCTATCTTATAGCGTCCAGGAAGAATAAAAGTATCCCCATTTATACTTTTAAAATGATTAGGAATAGGAGGAGACGCAAAAGGATCTGATCGAACATACTCTCCATTTACCCATTTATACTGATTTGAACTCCATAAATTTTGGTCATTTCCCTCGATCCTGAACACACATGGTTTTTTAATATAAAATTCTTCAGTATATCTTCCATATACTTTATTTAATCCTGATGAATAAAAAATGACAAAACCATGTGCAAACGCTTGGATAATTTGATAATTATTAAAATAATTTTTATAATACAACGCTGAGGCTTTTGTAATAAAAAAATTCAAATATCTTTCATTCTCATGCCCAATTTCTGAAGAGTACCATCCCTGTTTGCTAATAGACCAAACTGGAGGATTCTGTGTCCATTCTGCCACCGCTATCTCACCTGTTGGGATCATCTTAATATAATTAACACCGTCAGCCGCCGTTCCACCTACACTTTCGTCAGCAAGTGCTTCAAAAACCGCTCCATCTAAGCCGACCACTGAACCAGCAGCTATTAACGGACATCCTGTTGTCCCCCATTCAGTTAAACTGCACTGATGAAAACCTTTAGAAAGTTTGTTCACTGTATTCATTAAACTATCGATAAGAACATTCCCGACTGCATAAACATTTAATTTATTTAAGCTCAATTTTTGTTACCTCACTTCATCAATTTCTAAACTTTGAGTCCAGAGCAATCCAGACCCTTGCGCTCTTGGCTTATCGGGCAGTTTAACGAGGTGACAATATAAGGGTGGATATTTATCTACGTCATCTTCCCACATAATTAAAACAAACGGATAGACTATATCAACATACTCAACAAAAGCGTCGATCAATTCAACATCATCCTGAGTCATATCGGGTAAATTTATTTTTATTCCCTTATACTTAACGCCAATATCGCCGTATAATTGCATCGAAACCGAATTTGTATATTTTGACATAGATTTAGGAGTTATTATCTGATCTGGTGACATCCCTATCCCATCCAAGCCCGATCCTAAAAATATATACGCAATTTGAATAAATGCTGACACGTTAGCTGTGTCCTGAATTGATATTCTCCAGTATTGATATGTTTGAACTGCGAATGTTTCCCAAATTGATTTTATTACAGTACAAACCTTTTCAAAGTTCGGTGTTGTAAAGTCAGCCGTTGCGTTTCCTTCAAGCGTAACCGTTGCTGTTGCTGATAGATTATGGCCAATGATATTTATATCAGTAATCGCTTTTGGAGTCCCTAAATTGAATAATACCCACTCATTAGCCTTGCCTGACGTTCTTGCTACCCTTGACAATCTTGAATCATTCATAGCATCAACAAACAGAAATCCGGTTAATTCGCTTGATACGGTAATCAGTGTTGTTTGAGCGTAATTTTCATAATTTATTTTCATGCCATTACTGCCCTTTTGGATATAAACAATAAGCCATCCTGTGACGCTTTGAATATCATATTCCAAAGGCTATCAGCAGACATCGGCGGGAGTTGATAAAATTGATTCCCACCACCTGAACCGGATTCCTTCCCATCGAATATATCCATTGCACGTTTTAACTGCCGTTGGTTTAAAACTGCTTCAGTTTGACCACCCTCTCCCGCTATAATTGTTGTTCCCTGCATTGAGCCAGGTATAATACCACCGGATGCCAAAGCTGGAGGTTGCGGTTTCGCAGCGACCGCATTAGCAATATTAACCGCTGCTGCTGCTGTTGCCATACCGCCCAATATTGCAACTCCCGCAATAGCCGCATAACCACCCCACTGCATACCAGCAGATACAGCCGACATTATTGCCATTATGCTTTGCATCGTTACAATAGCAATATTCCATTCGTAGGCTTGCATTGCGGCTTTATATTCTAATTGTGCTTTTTTCTTTGCATAGTTTTCATCAATTTTCGCTTTATCAAGAGCCATTTTTTTATCATGTATTAAAATTTTATCTTTTCCTTTGACGGCTTCGTCGTATTCCTTTTGTGCTGTTTGCACCGCCGTTTCCTCTGAGACTCCCGCTGCTGCGTACGCCGCTTGCTTCTGACCTTCCAACGAGTCGATGGCGGCTTTAAGCGTTGCTGCTCCCATTGCTGCAATGCCTGACATTAAGCCTGACACAGCTCCACCAACAGACTGAATGGTATTATTAAAAGATGTCACTTTTTCTTTAAGAATTTCAAAGGTTTGCATTTGCTCAAGCGCTTTAAGACCCTGTTTTAATTTTTCAGGAGCTAACCCGCCTTTTTTTGCTGTTTCTTCCCAAGCTCTCAATTTTTCTTTATAATCTGCCACTATCTGCGTTGTTGCATCTCCAGAAGCTTTAGCTAATAATAATTCTAATGCTATTTCTGCCTTTTTAGCATCTTCATTAACTTTCGCAGCATCGGATATAATTTTTTTCAAAGCGTCCTGATTTTTAGCTTTGAAAGCTTTATTGACCATTTCTTCAGCTTCGGCTTTACTCTTGCCGAAAAGACTCATTATGCTTAAAGCCATTTGTTCAGATTCTTTTTTAAAATTTGCTACATTATTCCATGCCGTATCTGTTAGGTTTCCCATTGACTTTGAAAGTGTTTGTCCGTAAGCCCATGTAGTTTCACCTAATTTAGTTAAACTTTTATTATACTCATCAAAATTTCCAGATTTGACCGCCTTAAACCATTCATATAAAACTATGGCCGTTGCTTTTAAAACACCTCCAAGTCCGATGATACTATTTACAATTAAATCTATTGTCGCGGCTACTGTTCTAAACGATGCTTTTAATAATTGTATAGGCATTAAAAGAATTGTAAAAGCAACACCGAGAGGTGAGATTGAACCTTCGAGTTTGTCTGTCTTGCCTGACATATCGTCTGCCGATTTACCCCAGTTATCTAATTCAATAAGAGTTCTGCTGATAGCAGAACCCACGCTGTAAATACCCCTGCCGAGAGATAAAAATATTATATTTATTTCTGAAAAACTTGCTTTCACTCCTGATGAAAGCACTGCCCAAGCACCCGCTAAATTACCAACCCATCCGGCAAGATTCGCTATATTTTCAGCTTGTCCTATCCAATCACTTATTGCTTTTGCACTATGAATAGCTTCCAATTGTATATTATTAAAAGCCCTTGCTAAAAGCCCCGCTATAGGTAAAAGATTTTTACCCATAGTCTCATGCAGTTCATTTGTAAGCATTTTTGAAATCATCATTTGATTCCCATATCCATACATACTTTTTGCGTATGCGCCGTTGACTGTTATAGCTGACTCTTGTATTGCCATTAAAGTTATAGCTGCTTTCCTTTCAGCAGATGCGTATTCAAGATTGACTCCCATTTGTTCTGCAAATTGTTTTAATCTTTCAGGGCTTAACATTATTCCGTATTCTCGGAGTCCTCTTGTCTGACCTGCAAGCGCACGCGTAAGAGCTTCAGCAGCCCCCGCAATTGTAGCTTCACCACCTGCAAAAGCTTTCATATCTACGGCGAGTCTATAAACGCTGGCAGATAAATCTAACGATGCCTTTTCAGAAAGTCCCATAGACTGAAGCATGTAGCCAGTTTTTTGCACCACTTCCATTACCGCGTCTTCTGTAAATCCAAAAGATTCAGCCATACCGAGAGCCATCGCATGAGCTTCTTTTTGTATGCCTGAAAATGTTGCATTAAACTTTTTTTCTACCCGCGCAGCATCAGCAGCAGCATTGACAAGTTCTTTCCCAAAAGCAAATATTTCTGAAATTGCGAAACCGAAAATAGCAAGTTTGCCAAATCCCTTAACTTTATCAAAAAGTCCTTTTACGGAAGTTTCGGAGTCCTTAACAGCAGACTTGAGGCCGGAGGCATCGCCTTTTATATGGTAAACAAAATTTCCGAGCGTAGTCTCAGACATTGTTTTCTCTTTTATTTTTTATAAACTTCAAAAGGTTTCCTCTTTTTTTCAAAAATAAAATTTTCAATCTCTTTCGGGAATTGTGCGTTTGCAATTGCATTATTTAAAGTTGGAATATCTAAAGTTTTCCAAAAGTCATTTTCTGTAAGAGTCGGATAAACTTTTCTTAACGCCCAATATAACCTGTCGTAATGAACTATAAGATCGGAATTATTTTTTTTTTATCGACATCTTTATAAATAACAAAAGCCAGAAATTTCATAATTTCAGTTATATCAACGTGCTTTTTCCAGAATGATTCCGTTAGAAGTTTTTCTTCTTTGATTCCATTATCTTCTAATAGTTGAATCACCGCTTTTAATTGCCTATCTATTATATCGCTTTGATCCAATTTCATTACTTCCGCTCCAATTTCTTTTATTTCTTCACGGAGTTGATTCGTTTGTAATTCATAGCCTACTGGCTTTTCTTCTTTCAGCTTTTCCATTTGAAAAAACTTTTTACCCATATCATCCGACATTTTTTGTGCTTTCTGTGATATAGTTAAGACATATTCCACTGCATCAATTATATCTATTGAAACAAAATCGATCTTAAATGAAGTCGTTTTTTTGTCGCCTTTTTCTCTATAATCTAAAATATAAGTTATTTCTTTTCTTGCTTCTTTCATAATTTAATCCTGTATTATAAATAGGCGGCAGAGGTCAATAGACATACCGCCTTTATATATTAAGCTGCGCCTGTTTCGTATGTCCAAGCCATTAGCTGCTTTCCGTCTATGCGGGTGGTGTCTAATTTTGCTGTAAATGATATAGGCATTGTTTCGATACCTGTATCCGTAACAGGTTTAAAAGAAAATTTAAACCCGCCTGATTTTGTATAAACATTAAACAAATCCAGAATCCTGTTAAGCGCTGCGCTGTCTGTGTGCTTGAACTGCAATAAATATCCGTCAAGCGTTACAGAATTTGACCCTGCAAAAAGAGTTGTTGAGGCTATTGGAATATTTGTTCCGTAAGTAATACGGATAGGTAAAGTTTTTGGAGATCCAACAGACATTCCAGCGGAATTAAAAATTATCGACCAACCGGAATATGAGTTGGAATCTTTAACTATCATGTAATCGCCGGATGCGGCTGCCCCTATCTCTGTAAGAGTTTCGTCCACTCCTGCCGGAGCGAGTTTAACGGTTGTAATTATCGGCTTTGTTGCCATGTGAATTTTAACATTCCCTGTTGCTGAGTTATACATCACAAGCTCATATTTTACATTATCTTCCCAACCGGCAGAAATGTCTTGTACTGGTATTGCAGTGTTCGGAGCTGCTGCAATTGTCTCTTTGGTGAATATACCCATGCCAATACGATCTATATTATCAGGGTTGAGGTTACCGAGTTCAAAAGAACCCTCTATAATCATATCCTTAACTCCCATGTCGGCTTCGGCATTCGCATATTCTCTTTTTGTTTCAGCCCATGAAAGAGCTGCTTCACAGTTACCCATTACAACACCGAGATCAGTGAATGAACTCTCATTGGCTTTTTTGGCTAAGACTGCACACCCATCGGGGATAAAAACATATTCTTTGTGTGTCGTTTGAGAAGGCATTTTTGTACTCTCCTATTATCTTTTTTTAATTAAAATTTCCACTGGTGAATTATAATTGTCTCGCTCATCCATCGGCGGAATTACTGGTAATAATTTACAACTTATGAAATATCCTGGTGAATACCAAACTCTGTTAATCCCATCAATTACAGCTTTTGCAATTGTTAATGACTCGTTGCTTGTCTGCGCTCTGCATGATGCTGAATATCTGTAATAATCAATTTCCAAATTGGGATTATATTCGGCTGTTATATAGCAATTGATTGATTTCAATCCTGAAAAATCAGCCGGAATAATTCTATCCATCCATATAGCACAACCGTCATTATAAGGATCAACAACAGCCTTGATTGATTCTATGTTTAACGCTGTAAATAATTCTTCCTGACCCAACATTTATTTAACCTTGTTTTCTTTGCAGCTATTACAAATATATATTTCAAATTTATATTTCATCTGTTCAAGTTTTGTTTTAAGTGTCAAAATTTCACAGCAATTGTCGCAGATATATAACGTCAATAGAACGCCTCTCTTACCTGATTTTCTTCCAACTTCCCTAATTTATGTTCTGCATCTATCATGTTCTTTATTTCATCTTTTGTCTTATCTGTTATTACAAGGGCAATCGCTGGTCTTAAATACGGTTGTGGCGACATATACCTTGTACCAAATTCCTGATAGACACCATAATCAAGATTTAATCCGACATATCCATCTGAATCCTTTTCAGGCTGGACAGTTAATTCTTTGTCTGCGGCCTGGCCGCCATCCTCGTTAAACCCGCCCTGTTTTGATCCGACTTTCCACATGATAGAATTACGGAGTCTGCCCGCATTTTTATTTTTATTCAACGGAGCGAGAGCCTTTGCCTTTGCTGTAATCATCATTGCAATTTTAAGGGTTATATCATGGCTTATCTCATCAAATACCTTATTAACCGTTTCTGTCTTTGTGTGTGTCCATTCAACCATTTCAAATAAATTCCTTAACAGGCAGCATAATTACCTGATCCTGATTTGCAATATTGTCAGGATATATTATAGAATAATATCCGAGTACCGGAGTTATAGTCACCGGAGCGTTATTCAGCACTGTTGAAGCTAAAGCCGGCGTAAATGTAATACTTCCTGTTATCCCATTAACTAATATCACGGCTGATATTGTATGTTCTGGTGATCCTGTCTCTGTTGCAATTGTGAATGTATCACCTTTTTTAATCGGTTTTCTGCTGTCGTCAAAACCGTCTATTTCTATTGTTAAAGCACCCGCTGAATAATTTGTTACTTTATTTATATATTTATTAAATGAATTATCTTTAATACAAATTCTGCACGTTGTTGGAATTTCTTGTACTGATATGTCAGACGGCCTCAGAAGAATTGCTGCTGAAATGTCAGCTTTGTTTTTGTCACTTATCATCGACTTACTTATCCCCCCTCGCCAAAATAAACAAGGTATTGTTTTGTTTGTGACTGGATATGTTTTCACGCCAAGAACACCGTTAACTGTCGGTTGAACCAACGGCTGAATTGATGCCAAATATGTTTTTTCAGATCGGAATAAACTATCTAAAATATCCATTAGTTAACCCTTACCATTTGAACGCCTGAGATAATAAATGATTTTAAATATTTTTCTACCGCAGGGTAATCTATACTGTCAGAACTATCTTTGAACGTCTTAGATACCACCCCATAAGAATAAGAGGAAATTCCCTCATCAACTCTGTTTAGATTTCCCTTCTTTGCCTCTGCTGCTAAATAACAAACGGCGTTAATTAACTCTACCGGAATAATATCCGAATCAACATAAACAAAATTTCTCTTAATCATAAACGATCGAGGCCATGACAACGCTTGATCTGTCTTAACTACACAACCCATGAATTGATATTTATTATCAATAAATTCAGTAGCCTGATTTAACCAGCCTTGTATCAACGTGTCAGCATCGGAAATAACCACTCCCCTATCTTCCCAATACTGTTTAAATTGAAAAATAGAAGCATAAGAAGTGGAATTATTCGCTGCTGTTCCGGTTTCTTGAATAAAATTTATCATAATCAATCAACTCCAATATTTACGGAAAGGCTCCGTAAAGCCTAACCGTAAAGATTAGAATTTTATCCAAGCAAAGTTGCAACAAATTCAGGCTTAACAACTTTAACACCCCAAGCCAGACCAACTTCATAATGGATCTGTTTGTATTGTTTATACATTGCCACCTGAAAAACTATTCCAGTTAAAGGGTCTGTTATTGATATAACATCGTCTGCTGCATCACCTTCATCCGGCATTGCAGGAGTTCTTGTTAATAGATATATAGCCCCTTTGTGAAAGCCAATGTTTGCTGCGTATGAGTTGCCAATTGTCATAGCGTTTCCTGTTGCAATTGTCACAATAGCACCAGGTTTTTGAAGTGAAATAGTTCCTGCGGCTGCCACCCCTGTTTTAACAACATATTTATTATTAGCATCAGCAGCAAAAGTCACTATATCACCAGCAAGAACAGGGTTTGCACCGCTTACAAGAGCAATGTCGGAAACGCCGGAACCTGTTATGCCAGAAGTCACGTAAGCGGAACCAGTACCCTTAATATGATTCGCAATTTTAGCCGATTGTTTGATGTCGAATCCAACAAGAGGCAATATAGTTCCTTGTCTTAAAGTTTGATCCGTTCCGGCAGCATAAACAGAAGTTAAATTGGTTAACGACCTTAAATTAACAGCAGCTGCACTGTTTATAATAAGCGATCTTTGATTATCCTGTGGACAGCCGTTATCATCAAGAATCTTTGCCAATTGTGCAGCGTCAGCAATAGCCGAAGCAAAAGGGGCTGTTCCCGCCGTTCCGTATGCTCTTGAAGCTCCGTTTTTAGCAGCAAGCAGAATGTCAGATTCCATTTCATTGACAAGAGTTCTCATTGCCTGAACAAATCTGTCACGTTCGATGTTTGCCCTGACTCCACCCTTATTCAATGCCTTTTGTTCATTAGCACTCCAACGTACAGGAACCATTTGTTCCTTCGTTATTGACATTGAATCATATCCGATCGCCTGATCTCCACTATCGGGAGCAAACACGCCAGGAGTTATTGGGGTTGAGTTTGCAACAGCAGGAACTATTGGGAATGTAATCACCTGATCTTTAGCTGCACTTTCAGCGGCAGCATCAATAGAAACCGCCGGAATAGCCCCGACCATTTCCCTTCCTATAATGTCCACTGCTTCGTAAATAGTTGAAATTAAACCTGTTAAAGTATTTGCCATTTGTGAATCTCCTTTTTAGAAATATAGTTTTGCTTCAGTCCTGAACTATCAGCGATTTTATCTTAATCGCCCTTTCCTAAAAAGGGTGAGGTTAATTCTTTAATCTATTATTTGAGTCTTTTCTTTTACTGCTGTCCTTCTATCCGATTCCCCTAATACGTCAAAAGCTGCCCTTGTCATGGTTTTACCGCTTGCACCGCCGGTCATTCTCGATTCTCCAACTCCGGTATTAACCGGAACTTTTAAATAAGATTTTCCAATTTCTGTCTGTGCATATTTCTTGAAAAATTCGTTTGCGGGTAGTTGTCCTAAACTGCCACCGTCAATAAGAAGTACATCTTCGTTATTCTCATTTTCAATTACAGCTTTTCCTTGAAAAGCAGATAATAATAATTCTTTGTGCTTTGTATCAAATCCGTTTGTGTCTAATGCTTTATTAAGCTCTGTCATCTTAAAAGAAGTTTGATACTTCGTATCAGTGGTTTTCTTTTCTTCTGACAACTTTTGAAAATCGTCTGTTAGTTTTTTAAAATCCCTCTGTAACTTGGCTACATCATCGCCGGATTTATCTTTTCCTGAATTTTTATTCTTGAGTATATTATACTCATCAATGTCAATGCCGTCAAGCGTTTTTTGAGCTTCAGCAAACTTTTCTTTCCATGTTTTTTCTTTTTGAATTAAATCTCTGTTTTTACTTTTTAAGCCCTCAATTTCCTCGGGTAATTCATAGCCAGCCGTCTTCATAAATTCTTTAAATGCTGCTGCGTTTTTTTCATCTTTGATGAAATCATCAATCTCCTTGAGATTTTCCATTCCTTTTCTCCTTATATTTTTTTAAATTTTTTGTCCTTGCAAGATAGTTTTAATCACTGCTTCTTTTTGAGAATCTGGCACCTGATCGAGCTTCCAGCCTATTGATTCGACTAAGCTTTTATAAGCAATCCGGTTTGAGTTGCTTTGAAAAAAAGAATCAATTTTCTCTCTGGAAATTTCTATTTCGGCTTGTTTCTGGCGTTCTCCTTCGGAATTTTTACTTTCATTTTTGTTTGAAAGTAATTTTAATAATCCTTCTTTTGTCCCATCTTTTTTTTCCCATTCTTCAAAAGATTCTAAATCTATTTCTGAATAAGCACTGGCGGTTAATTCAAGAAATTCATTCCTACTCTCGAATCCTAAATTTTTGATTCTTTCTTCTTCTTCGTTTATGGCGTTCTCATTCATATTGCTACTCCTTGATATTATTTTATTCCGGCTATGCCGTTAATTCGCTTTTACCCACTTCCCCGACTCATCCTTATCAAAACCCTTTGAGTACATCCAGTCATCATATTTCTGGTAACTGAAGACTTCATTTTCGCCGCTCTCAGGATCACGACCACGCCTTAACTCCGGCATATCTCCATCCACAAGCGTTATGGTCGTGCATCTACAATTACAGGTCTCGGCCGCATCAACAAAATCACCAGGAAAAAGGGCTTCTTGTCCATCGGAAGTTACAAAAGGTTCATCAATCCCAACTATTTGACCGTCAAGCTCTTGGTGTGATTCTCGCGTCTTATCGTCCAAAGTTGCACACCACATTTTTTGGACATTTAAGCCTTGATCTGCTGCGTCCTGTGTTGCTGCGAAGTCTCCGGCATTACTACATCGGGTAAATTCAGTCTGTGCAATCCGTTCAGCCTGATATTGTGCTGTGTCAAACACGCCTTTAATATTGCTGCTTAAATCGTCTATTGAGTGACCGTTAATAAAAGCCTGCGTAATAGTCTGCTGAATTTTAACCAGGTCATTTACTTCATTTCTTTTTAATAAATTCTTCAAAGTTCCGTATGCAGGCATATATTGCCTTGCTGTGACTTCATCCATCGCTTTTTTAATTGCGCTCCACGCCACATCCGTTCCCGATACTGTTAATTCAATTAGTTTAGGGTCAAGAATAGAGAATGACAGGTTAATTTCAGCAGGGGTAAACCATGTCAGCATATATTGATTCCTGTAATAAGTATTCGACATTGCAAGCTTCGATATATCTCCTAAATCTTTAGCCGCCGCCTTTGAATATTCGCTATATATGCCCTGTACCTGTTCAAGAAGCCTATTGTTTCTCGCGGATTGAATCATAATATTATAATAATCCTGCGGGTCTGTTGTAGTCAGGTATTTTCCATAGATTCGCTGTAATTCTCTAATTATTTCTTGTGCTGCCTGTTTATAATGACCGGACATTTTTTCCATTAACGGAATCATTTCTTTTTCCGTTGCTAAAAAAGTCATTTCCTGTCCAGTGCGATAATTCATTATTTATTATTCCCTGCTACTTGCTGATCTATAACCGCTTTATCTGGATTTTTGTTTTCCAAATAATTATTATCGATATTGGTTTTATCCTTGTTGGCTTTATTATAAAGGTCTATTACGTTACTATCTCGTTTGGCGACTTCCTTTTTCTGAGACTCTTCAATTTTCTTTTGTTCTTCCTCAATTGTCCATCCTTCCGGATACATTTCAAAGCCTTGTACATTATAAAAAAACACATCCTCACTCATACGCCCTGAAGCAACAGCACCCATTAAAACAGTCAGCATTTGAGGGTCAATTTTGTTGACTTTAAAATCAGAGTTGTATTCAATCTTGATTTTTTCATCACTTCCCGCCCACTCCATAAAGAAAGCCATTATAGCAGTCATGCAATCAGATAAAGCCTTTGATATGTCGCCAAGTGTCGCATATTCACCCTCTGACGTTATGTTTGCCGTTTCAGCTGATGCTACATATCGGCCTTTACCGGATAATACAGAAGAGCCGAGAGCTGCGATCTGTTCTTCTTTATGCCTCATTTCTTCTTTCAGGCCACCGTCTGAATTAACAGTCATCCATTCAGCTCCACCATTTTCGTTAAATTCAGCAGCTCCGCCGATAGGGAATGCCTTATCCTTTGACCATCCTCTTAATATTGCCGTTGCTGCACCTGTATAATGCAGTCTATTTTCATTGTCAGCAGAATTTATATAATGACCAAAATTCATATTTACAAAGTCAGTCATTATTGCTTTAGATAATTTATTGTTTATTCCGTTTGATGTGATAAAATAGACAGGAATCTCTGTTAAGGGCTTGTCTTTCATCAATGGAATTGATCGAGAATTTTCTATTTCCTTATATTCAACATTGCTGTCTTTATCTGACTTTTCCCATTCTCTGGATTTGCATATCCCCCCTTCTAAATATAATTCTTTCCAGATTGTTTTCTGTTTTGGCATATATTTATCTGCTGGATTGACAACATCGACTGTACCTTCCAACATAACCATTGATAATTTTTCAACATTATCAATTATTTTTGTCTGCCAGTTTATTATTGATTCAGCCTGATACATTGTCAGATAAGGTCTTCCTTGCTTCTCTGAATAATTAACCAGAATTGCAACTCTGTTAGTGGTCATCATTTCCCTTGCTATATCTCTGGAAAAATAATAGAATGACGATCCTGACAGATTTATATTTTCAGTGTAGTCTTTTAATTTATCAAGACCTTTAGGATTTTTCCTGAATAATTGACCGACAAATACGTTTAGAGTCCGGCCTGTAAAATTTATATACTGCGCTCTGGTTTTATACGCTTCATAAGATTCAGCTGATTGACCGTCATGTTTAGGCAGATACCGACTGCCCTTGTCTTTGACGGCTTCTTGCCCCGCTATTCCATCTCTCGTTTTTTCCCATATTCCAGACCATTTATTATATTCTGGATTCCTACTGTTTACTGGCATATTTTACCATCCTGTCGTTTTAATTGTTCTTCCAACATCTCCGATCTTTGCTAAATATGAAATTCCCCACACAACGGCATCTAAATTATTTGGTGAAACACTTACTTCAGGCGTCCATGTGCATAATTGATCTTCCAGCTCCACAAACTCCCCTACGTGATGAACGAATCCCCGTCTATATAAATCAGCCACAGGCTCTGCTCTTACTGCCTTGCCTCGTGTTGCTCTAACGGAATCAAAAGATATTTGTCTGTCATAATTTCTTATATTCATCTCTACGAGGTCGCCGCCTTGATTTGTCTCTCCTATCACCTTGTCTGCGTTATAATCACTATAGGCATTAACGGCCTCTTGTCCCCATCCCGAAACATTCCCATGATATGTTCTATCTGCTAATACATAATAATGATAATCTTCCAAAATTCTTTTTTCTCCAACTACAATGATTCCGGTATCGTCTGAAGTTTCGTTTCCTGTTACGGCCGGATCGACCGCTACAACTATTCTATCTAATTTCTCCGGCGGTTTTTCTATTCTGTTTTTTATAATCCATTCTCTTTTCCATAATGCTCTTTCTGAATCGTCCGTATATTCACCATTAAGGAAACGTCTTTTTTTTGTTTCACTTAATGACTCCAGTGTTTCAATATATCCATCTGATAAATTCTTTTTATTATCATAGGGATTCATGAAAAAAAATGTTTGTCTGGCTATATCCGTTTCGCTTAATTTCTGCCTTGTCTCTGGATTTAATAATTGATGAAACTTTACATGTGACCAATGCGATCTTGATGGCGGATTCTGATCCATGAGATATAAAGGTTTCATCCCTTGAGGCGGATTTAATCTTGTTTTCAACATCTCATAAGTTGAATAAGGAAGTTGCGATATTTCGTTTAAAAATATTGTTGCCCATTCAGAACCTAATATTTTTTCAATTCGCTCCTTGTCATCTGTTCCGCCTATCCATATTTGAGAGCCATTCCGTAATTCAAAGAACCAATCAGATTTATTTTCTTTATACCGTAAACCTGGAAAAGCTATTTTAAAAACCGCCGGTATTGTCTGATACCATAATGTTATTTTTGCATGATTGAAAACTTTTCTTAATACTATATGTTTTGACTCAGGATACATACTTGCTCTTGCTATTGTCGCATATATCTCAATAAAAGTTTTTCCTGATCTACTGCCTCCCTCCAATAAAACTTCGACTTGTTTTCTAAATATTTCTATTGCTTGTTCTTGTTTAGGCGTTTTTTCAAAATCAAAATTTCTCTTGTTCATAAACCCTTATCTTGAGCGTCTAAATAGACTATATCAATACCTCCAGTAACCTCCAAAGACTCTTTCGGCTTTCCTATTTTCCTGTTTAACATCATTTCTAAATTATGCAAGTCCCCTCTTTTTATTCCGTTCATTACTGCTGAAGCATAACTGATAATTAACATTGGTGATTTTGGATTCTCAATTATTTTTTTCAGCTCTTCTTTCGTTAAAGATAATAGATATTCAATTATACTATTTACATCGTCAGCCGATAATTTAAATTGACCTTTTAATTTCTTAAATCTATTTACAGGTCGTCCTCCTTTTGGATGTTTACCTGGCTGGAACTGTGTTGCTTTTCCTATTTTTATTAAGTCTTCCCTCTTTCTTCCCATTTTGCCCGTTTTTTGCCCTTATCCTATATTTTAAGCTTTCCTGCAGAAATATCATTTAATACACTGCTTTTAATATATTTTTCATTTGCTGGTTTCGATATTGACTTTAGAAATTTCACTTTCTCAGCATTGTTTAAAAATACTATTGTCAACAAATAATCCATGTTTAAATTATATACCGTGTTGCCTTGTTCGTTCTCTCCCCTGTTCTTTTCTCTCTCTGCCTTTTTGATATTCTTTATATTGTTTATTTCTTCCATCTTTTCAAATTCAGTCTTGACCTTCTTTGAATCCCGTGTTGCTCCGAAATACTCAAGAGGGTTTTCCATTGCATTGCCGAACATAACCTCCAGGTCAAAATCATCAAATCCTATTTCCGAATAATTTATATCCGGAAATATTTCTTTTAGCTCTTTAAGTATATCAACGTCCCATTCACCCATTGCAGACTGATTATTCATAAAAACATTGCCTTTAACTTCAGTTTGAATATCCTTGTCAACCATTGCGGCAGTTAAATTATAATCGTCATTGCGTAAAATGGAATCCATAATGCTAAGTCTTTGATGCCCTGACACGAGCGTATTTGTTCTTTTATTGACAACTAAAGGACTCCACAAACCCTCTTTCTTTATAAAAGCCTTTAATTTACTCTTTGCTGACTCACTGATTTTTCTTGGATTGTATTCAGCACCTATTATATCCTTTCTGTTTATAACAGCCATTTCAAAAGCTTCAAGTTTATTAGCAGCCATTTTCTTTCTTCCAGACTAAAGTTTCTAATTGCGGAAATTGTTTTAATGCTTTCATATAATCGGAAACGAAATTATTTTTTAACCAGAGCAGCATTTCCGCTGATGGTGTATTATGCTCATGCTTAAATCCGTATGAATAATCAATAGGGATCATTAACTTTTCTTTTTTAATATAAGCGGTTATATCTTTATCAGACCAATTCATAATCGGATAAATCTTCTTGTTTCTGTCATCAATACCATTTTCTATATGTGCCAGAATCCCCCTTCGATGTAATGAATCATTCTTTTTAATTCCTTCAATAATCCACGACTGATTTAATTCTTTCCGGATATATGAAATGGTGTCCCTCATATAAAGTTTTTTCTTATTCATCATCTTTGACAAGTCGGGATGCGGATAAAATAAAACCTTTTCTTTGTATCTCTTTTCGTAAAACTTTATTACATTATTTCTTATTGATAAATCCTTAATGAAGTACAGCAGAACCGGAATTATTTTAATATTTGTATAACACCTGATTATGTCGTATGAGACAACAGAATCCTTGCCACAAGAAAATAATAAAACCGCCGATTCAATTTTCATATTCTCGGCAGTTTTGACGACTTTTAAATCCATCATGTTAAAAATTATCCCCTACCGCCACCGGAAGCCTGGCTGATTTTACCTGTGCCGGTAAAATTCTGTCCTTCTAAATATCTCGATCTCTCTTCTGTACGCATATTTACTCTCCTTTAAATGTTTATATTAAAAAACCTTAACAGACCTTTTATATTTTCAATTGGTTTGGCGAACAATACCGGATTTTCAATGATCCATTGATACCGTGAGTCATCCGACCATATTGATTTATAATTCTCTTTAACATCTACAATATCAACTTTTCCTATTATACAACCAGATTTACAGAATAAACTTTTTGCTTTTATCTTTATTTCCGGATTATCAGCAAAGTCTGAATAATTTTCCGCCTTGTAAAATTTAACAACTTTTTCATCAAATTTTATAATATTTTTTGAAATTTCATCATGTTTAAAATTTTTATTTAAATTGTTTATTTCATCATATACCATTTCATATTTTTTAAAAAATTCTGGTGAAAACAACTTTTTCCAAAAATAATAAAAATCCTTATTGCCTGAGCTGTGAATATAAAGAGTACCTCGATAATCTGTTTTCCAGCTTCGATTCTCTACATCCTTTATTCCGGCACAGACCAAATAGGAAATCGGATTTTTAATTGACAGGCATTTAACATTCACTTTCTAACCTCTATATTAAATTTTTTGCAAAATTCCGGCTCTGTCATTTTTTCAACACTCTTGTTCAAATGACAGACGCTGCAATAATATCTTTTGTTTTCCGGCCTGTTTATGTATTCAGGATATACTCTTCTATTTCTTTTCGTATTACTGAAAATATGATGCTTATGCTCTGCTTGATTGACTCCGCATAGTTGACAAATCATTTTATTATATTATTCAAATTATTTTCTCTTGCCACTTTCAATATTGCCGATCTTGGAACTTTGAAAACTTCCGACCATTCGCTAACTGAAAAAATATGAAAATTATGTTTCAAATTATATTCTTGTTCGTCCGTTAAAACTTTTTTTCTTGTTCTTGTTTCGTTATTCATAATATATTATTTCCGATATAGTTTGTCAATTAATTTACCAAATTTTAAAAAATAATCCAACCGTCTTTTTTCAACCAATCTACGAAAATTCCGAAATGACAATACTGCTGAATGGAGTTCCACTCCTGAAAACATTCCTCAAGCGTTTTGATGTGTACTCGGTTCATAATATCGGCTCACTTTTAATATCTATTTTATCAGACTTACATTTAGGGCATACTTTGAAATTCTTTTCGCTTTTCCATGTGTTCCAACATTCCAGACAGCAATAATTAAATCTTTTGTTCATGTTTCCCTGCCCACCAGCTGAACATTCTCAAGATTAATTACCGTCTTCATCAAAAACAACCTCCATCTGTGCCGGCAGAAATAACGATTCTTGCTGCAGGCGACCAACTGCAACTTCGCAAAAACGCTCATTCCTTTCTATTCCTATTGCTCGTTTTCCGACATATTTTGCTGCTGCCAAAGTTGTTCCGACGCCCATAAACGGATCTAATATTACGTCGTCTTTGTCAGACCACTTGTCGCACAAAAAAGATACGTGGTCAATATTGCGCGGACACGGATGTCCGGGGAATTTTCCCGTTTTGGCTGATACGCATTCTCCAGCGATCAAATGATTTCCTTTTCTGCTCTTTGGGGGCTCGCCGAATAAATACGCTACATCACTCCCCTGCAGTAACCGCCCCTTGAATCCAGGTAAAGCATATTTCAACCACATGACCCTGAAGAAAGGAAGTGGCGTTCGCTGCAGGAAGGAAGGATTTGAATCACATCCCATATGCACGGCCAGTCTTTTGGCTTTAATTAATCCACAAAATTCATCATATAATTTTTGTGGATTAATATCATAAAATTCATTGACCGTGTTGTTTGGCCATACCGGATCGGTGATAATGGTATCATAGACCAGCTGGGGCATTATGTCCCTGCAGTCGCCGTGATAAATTACGCAATGCTTGTCAGAATAATATTTTTCCAAGTTCTGCCTTCTTGATGCACATTCTCAAGGCTGAGAATTGTCTGCATTGCCAAGTCTCATTTTGATTATTGATTTCGTTTTTATCATATCGTTGCATCATTTCATTCCCTCATTTAATAATAGCCGGATTACTTCATGTTGTTTCTCAATTACTTTATTATATTCATCGTCAACCATACTTAAATTTTTGGTATATTTATTATACATCTCTTCCGCTTCTTCTACTATGTCTTTCTTAATATAACCTGCTTGTTTAAACTGCCTGTATATTTCTATTTTTGATCTAACATTTAATATACACGTATTATATAATTCGTCAAATTGTTCTTCTGTTAGTTGTATCTTATTATGCTTATGAGCAATCAATTCAACGCCTGTTTCAAATCTCGCTCCACAAACTGAACATTTTAATATCTTATCCATTCTATCCTCCCACTTCAATTTTTGACCTGAATGCGAAATAATTCATACTTCCTTAATATTTAATCCATGAATATATTTTAATAATTTCCTCTTGATCTGAAACACTGCATAAGCTTGACCTTTTTTAAAACCTTTAACATCCTCTATGATTTTATCGCCGTATTCATCATAATAAACAAAATCTGCTACGTATGAAATTGCTTGCAAGTTTCCCTGTTTCGGCAATAATTCAAATTTAACCTGACATGACAGACCGGTTATATCTCCGGCTTTCTGTAAATATGACAGTTCTATATATCGCTGCATTTCCTTCTGACTGTCAAATTTTAAACCTTGATACTCGCATTTTGAATTACGATATTTATTCATCCTCTGCGTCCGAACAACATTATTTTAAGTACATAACCGAGATACGCAGCTAAAAGAAGAAATATAATTGCCAGAAATATGTCCATTACTTGAACCTCTCCGAAATTTCATCCAATTTGTTTACTTTTTTATTCTGATAATAATACCTGTCTGATATTGCAGACATCCGATTACTCGAAGCAATTATTTCAACAATCACCCACAGCAACACAATAATCAAAATTACGATCAATGCTATTGAGCCGTTATTTAATCTTGTTTTGTATAGTTCCATTTTTAACCGTTTTTTTGTATTGCCTTATTGCTTGAGATAAACTAATATATTCTTCATCATCGTCAATATCTGAATAATCACCACCGCCGAGACTTTGCTCGTAAGCAGTCAGCCGATCCGTATTGTTCAATTTAATTCTGGCTGAAACTGGTCTATTACCTCCCCGACCAGAGTTTCACATACAGCGACAATTTTTTTATATAATTCTGCAAACTCGATATTGTCCATGTTTTCAAACGATATACTTTTTGCCTTCAGAATTATTTCGCCGTCGAGCTTCTGTTCAATTTCAGTTTCCCCTATTTCATGTTCAATCGCCTTGATAAGTCCGTATTCATCCAGCCTGTTCAGATTGCTGCTTTCTGGTAGATTGCTCAGAGTAATTTTCATCAAAGCAAAAATCTTCGCATGAAATACTGGATTTCTCGGCTCTTTAAGTTTGCACGAATACCAAACATTAGTTTTTAGCTTCTGCAAAATATCATTAGACGATTCATCCAGCAGGGTAAAGCTACCTGGGGATTTTTTAATAAAAAATAATTTTTTATTCGCCATTTCGCCTAAACCTCGCCAAAAGGAAGTTGCATTTCTGAATTTCGCTTTGGTCGTTTTCTTGCTGTGCTTTCATTAGGCTTTTCTGTACCACGTTTTTCAAATTCTGAAAAGTTTGGTCTTTTTGGGATATGTTCAAAGCATAATTTTTTAATTTTGTTTTTTTTGATGTTCCTGTCTGATTCTGAATATCCATAAGTTATCTCCTCACCGCATATTTCGCATTTTGATTTGAAAATCGCATCAGCATTAAAAATCCTAAAAAGGGACGTCATCATCACCGAAAATTTCTCCTGTATATTCTGAGTCGGATTCTGTTGAATTTTCTTTTTTCTCGCCGGCTGTGCTTAGAAACTGAATACTATCAACAACGATTTCAACCGCACTTCTTTTTTTGCCTTCCTGATCTTCCCACATCCTCTGCTGTAATCGCCCCTCAATTCCGATTCTCTGACCTTTATTGCAATATTCAACAATTGTTTCGGCGAGTTTGCTCCAGGCTATACAATCAAAAAATGAAACTTGTTCTTTCTTCTCATTGTTTGACTTATACGTTTTGTTGTTCGCAATAGAAAATCTTGTCACTGCTGTCCCACTTTGTAAATATTTAAGTTCCGGATCGCGTGTAAGCCTCCCTATAATAATTACTCTATTTATATCCGATGCCAATTTTTTTCTCCATATTTATTTTATTTGAAGATTTGTCTTAGGTCTTAATCTCGCTCCCTGAATTTTTTTCCCTGCTTTTAAATCTTCTCTTATTTTCATTTTATCAACTGTTATAGTTACAACCTTTTTCATATATTTTTTGATATTGAATCCTTCGGCAACGTCAACCTGTTCACTCATGCGAGTTGAAAGTTTGAAAGTCCCAGCGTCAAATTTTCCTCTCAGCTCAACAAAAGGGGTTAAATAAGTCTTGATACTTGTTTCTCTTTTTTCAGCTCGTTTTCTCAATTCACTTATTCTGCTTTCTTCGAGTTTTGCAGTCTCCTGAAAATAACCTAAATATTTTACATATTTAACAAGCTTCTCGATTTGTTGCACTGATCCGGTCTGAGCTTCAACTAATTTTTGAAGCATGTCTTCGCTTATTTCCCCTTCGTTCAATAAAGCAATCTGGTCTATTTGGTTTTCTATCTCTGCTACATCGTAGATATTCACGCCTTAAACCTCGCTTTATTTTTTATTATAAGCATATTTATATCCTCTAACTCTTTTTCCGTCCAAGTTTTCAAAATAAGTGAGTTTTTAATTTTTTCAATTTCAGTTATAGAACCGGCACTGTTTAAAATTTTTTCTACTACTTTAAAATTTCCTGATTCTTTTTTAGTCTGACTCGGCTTTGTTTGATCCGGTTTTTTTGTTGAACCTGGCGGCTGTGTTTTGTCTACATCTTCTAAATCCTCAGTAGGAATTAAAAACATCTGCATTAACGCATATTTTAAACCGGCAGACATTGCCTTGTTGCTCGCCTTGTCTCCTGAGTCCATACCTTCCCCTTGAATGACAGACGAAACAAAAGAACCATCTTCGGCGTAAAAATTAAATTGTATATTCAAAATCGAATAAATTAAATTTCCGCCATTTTTGGTTTGCCTTTCCTCTCTTTTATCTGCCAAGACCGTTGAAGTAATAAAAATTCCTTGTTTGGAAAATAAAGGGTGCAGGGCATTATATAAATCGTCAATACCTCTGAATTTATATTTAATATTATCCCCGCTTTTTGTTTTTCCAATCGCCTCTATTTCTCTTGTAACCTCAATCAGTTTAGAAAAAATCAAACCTGGCTTGCTTTCTAATGTTTCTCCATCCATAGCTGTTCTCCTTTTGTGAATTTTAATTAATCTTCTTAAAACTTGCAGAAATCAAATTATCAATTTTAATTTTTTCAGAATTGTTTTCTAAAAGGTTTTCATTTTGTCTGTCGTGTCCGATAATGTTTGTAGATACTCCAGTAAAACTTAATCCATAATGATGTTTCATTGAGCCTTGTAAAGCATAAGGTGTGAATGTTATTCCTGATTCCTTGAATGAGACATACCTTGTAATATAATTCTTATGCGTCCACTCCCTATTCCCATCTCTCTCTTGACAAAAATCATGCCATGAACCATAACCAGACACGACATACGCAGACGCTTCATCTGTGATAAAAACATCATTGGACGATGACTTGTTAATTAGCAACTGCCATGATGCCTCTGCTTGAATTTCAAACTTTGCAGTGTTGTTCTGGTTAATAGTATTCATTAATTCTGCAATTTTTGGGAAAAATTTAAACTCATAAAAAATACGATCTCTAAAATTATATAAATCTATCTCGTTAATATTGTCAACCATCCATTTTTTTAGGGCTGCAATTTTTGGATGAACTTCTTTTGACTCCGGTAAATACATCGGCTGGTCATAATATGCAGCGATCTCCATTATTGCCTGAGTATACGTCATATTATTGCATCCAGCTGCTTAACAATATCAGGGTCATTATATCCTTTCCCCTTATCCAGTTTGTATGATACAATGCTATTCCATCGGCTTTCAAATGTAGCCGGATCAAATGAGGCACTATTCCAAAACACTTCTTTTGACGATTTAATAATTTTGAAAAATTTCCTTGCAAGCTCCTCAAATTTAATTGAATCATCATTGTATCGGGGCTCAAGGTTGCTGACCGCTTTGGCTTGCCTGCCGTCATGGTAATAACCAGTGCCATTATTCAGCATTTTACTTCCATCCTCGAATATTTTTTTTATTTTAAACGAAGCGGATTTTTCCGCAGCTTCTTTCTTTTTCTCTTTATTTATCTTTTTCTTTCTCTCTTTCTCTCTCTCTGGTGTAGTTTTTCTGTTAGATTCCTTACTTGGTTCATAGCCAATTTGTTTTTTCTCAGATTTAATCTTTTTTTGATATTCCCTTTGCCTGTCGGCCTCAGAGCTTGAATGACCAATATAATTTTGAATATTTAACATATAAATAGCACCGTTATCCATTACCTCAATTAAACTAAGATTTTTAAATATTGAAATGGATTTTTCTACAACACCAACAGAATGTCTAACTATTTGAGAAAGAATAATTGAATTGTAAGGGATATAATCGTTAAACATCAACTTGCCATTATTTTTCAAACTGCGTAAATACATTTTAAAAAGAATATCAGAATATAAATATCCATCTGGCATATTCTGCAAAATTATCATTTCTTCTGAATCGAAAAAATTATCTTTAAGTTTTAAATAATAATATTTTTTATCGTCTGACATCTCTCAATGTACCTGTCTTTCTGTAATTACCGGACTAACTGCTTTCTGAAAAATTTTCTCGCAATTGGAGCAATAAATACGATCTGAAAATTCCGCAGGTTCAGCCAACTTGTCGCAACAATCACAAAAGATTTTGAAAATAGTAACCTGACCGGATTTAATTTGTCCGAAAAATCTCATTAGTCTGCCTTAATCTTAAATTTTAAAAAAATATTTTTAAATCAAAGAACTAAATTTTTACTTTTTTCATCTGGTTTTCGGATTTATTTTTTTTTTGAAAATGATTCTCTAAAATTATATTTAGCAAGCCAGCCCTTGTTTTTTTTAAATTTACGCATTCATTATCGAGTCTGGATATATTCTCTAATTCCAGGCTAACCGTTATATTTGATTTATATTTTTTCATTTTCTTTCCTGTTTTTGAATGTTTTAAATATAATACACATTCCCATTTATTAAATAATATGTCAAGTAAATATTCAATATTTTGAATTTTTTTTTCTCCCTTTAAAAAACCATAATATTGAATATTGAATATTGAATATTATTTGTGAAAAATCCCGATTTTTTGTTGTTTTAATTGACGATTAGATATATAATTATTTTTTAAATTATAAAAAATTGAGCAAAAGGATGTGAAAATGGCAGAAGAAAAAAAAAGTTGGAAAAAAGAAACGGATTGGAATAAAAAGTTGAGAACAGTCATCAAAGCAAAAAAAATTCAACAAAAGCAAATTGCAGAGGATTTAAAAATCGCAAAAAGCACATTCAACAACAATATCAATAATGCAAAACCAGATTTAGTTTTTATTGAAACTGTTTTAAATTATTTAGAAGTTCCTTTGTTTTCCTTCTTCATGAGAGATGACGATGATAAAACTAAACTCATTCCGCCAGGTGTTTATCAAGAGCAAATTGTGTTGCTTCAACTGATAAACAATTTGCCTCGACAGAAACGGATGGAGATATTGAATGAGCTACAAGGTATAATTCAACATGTTTTGTCACTAGTATAGTCATAAATTTAATTATTTTTTCTTCATTTTCTTCATTTTTTCTGATTGTTTTTTTCTTGTTGCTTGTGCAAAATAAACAGGGAATGAATTTTCTTATACATCTTATAAATTTATTCCCTGCCTGATGTTTGTGCTTCCTCATTGTTTTTACCTTCCGTTGTTGTTTTTTTAAAAGACATCCATATCTTTTTTTTTAAAAACATCCCACCCAGACGGTATTTATTTTTTTTAAAATTAATAGCAATTGTTTTTTCATTTTTTAACAAAAAAAAGAGTGACAGAAAGTGACAACGAAGTGACTCATTTTGTCACTTTTCTTGTCACTTCCGTTGTCATTTTTCGTCATTTTCATTGTCACTTTCTGTCACTTTTTTCTCGTTATAACCTTGTGGCGCATTGGCGATCCACATTTTTGTTAAAATGGCTAATGTGTCAGTTTTTTGAAGCTTTAATTTATAATTTAATCTTCTTTTTCTTTGTGACAGGGCGTTTTTTTCTATATCCAGTATAAGGGCAATTTCTGAATTTTTTTTCCTTTCTGCGAGTAATTTCAAAAGTTTCACTTCATCACTATTCAATTGAGCAAAAACCAAATCCAAATTATTTAGCTCAAATAAACCGCCCTCCTTTTTTTGGTGGATGACGTTGTCAACGACAACCATGTATCCGGAAGGATATACCCGTGAAGTCTTAACCGAAATAGAAATTTTTTCTCCGCCGTAATTTGTTTTGGTGGTGACATAAGGAAAGTTCAGCCCTACGATCATTGGATTGATAATATTCGGTTGAATCAATGAAAATATATTTTTCCCTTTTATGGTTTCGGCAGTTTCGTTGAATATTTTTTTAACATCTCCGCTGAATCTTTCTATTGATCCATTATCGCCTACAATAAACCAGGTGATATTTTCGGGATTAGGTAATGTTAGTTTGATGATAACGTCTAAAAGGTGAGCTTCTTTTTGCTGGTCTGTGGTAAGTGAATCTTTATTTATACTATTTTTTTCTGAAGCGGGTTCTTTTTTTATTGGAAGCAAATCATCAGTTTTATTTTCTTTATCGTTCATTTGTTTTTTTCAATAAGTTGTCATTTTTTACCCTCCATGATATTTTTTAATCCTTATTGATCTCGTTTTATGGTCATTTTTGAAGTGATTGTTTAGAAAGGGAAGCAAAAAACTCTATCTCGACATGGAAAATTAAAACGAAATACTAATATTTTTTATGGCAATATAGCAAGGACAAAATGAAATAATGAAATAGCCCTGTGGGGAACAGGGCTATTGGAGCGATGAAAACTACCAGTCTGATTTTTTATTATTGATTGATTTCTCTATCTGAGAAAACAAATTTTCAAAATAAAGGTTCTGTGCTTCAAGTGCGTCTTCATTGTAATAAGTTAAAACTTCACGTCCGTAACTTATTGTATAGGCGTTTGAACCAACAATAATCAATCTGTATTTATTATCTTTAATCTGAATTTTTAAAATAAATTTTCCATAAATCATTCCACCCCACAAATTAGATATATATCCCGATAATGAAATGATTCCATTTTCTTTATCATTCAAAATTATCTGTTGATTGCTGCCCACAAAATTAGATGTTGCCCAGTTTATTACATTGGAATAAATTTCTTTTTGACTCATTTTGATTTCAATGACTCTTGAATATTCTTCTGGCGGTGCAACTTCTCTAATGTCACAACCAATAAAAATAAATAATACCGCTACAAATAATAATTTTTTCATTTTTTCTCCTTTTCAATCATGCCTTTCTTTATTCAAAAGTCGCTCCTATCTATATTAATAGTTTAAAATGCAGGAGCTTCTTTTTTTGTATAAAATAAAACAATTCCCATCGAGCTTACTAATTCTATTTTTGAACGATACGTAAACCATGTTGAACCTGTATGATCATTCTGTATGGGCTGTCCGTACCGTTGAATTAAATTTAATTGTAATTCAGAATATTTTATTGGAAACATTGAAGGTTTAACTTGATCTAAAATTAGAGTAACACTGTTTAATAAATTATTTTCAAAGTAAAACCTTACAACAAAAATATTATTCCCTATTTTTTTATTGGCAATTTCCAAAACTTCGCTATCCGTTTCATTAACATATATTTTTTCTGCCTGGTAAATAGTCATTACTTGATTTTTACTCATTCCCCATGTAATCTTATCAAAATCATACTGTTGTGCAAAAAGATTAAAACTGGCTATAAAGAATAATACCACCACAAATAATAATTTTTTCATTTTTTCTCCTTTTCAATTATGCCTTTTTATATTCAAAAGTCGCTCCTAAATATATTGACAGTTTCTAAAAGTAAAGCACAAAATAAATATTAAATGCCTTAATTAGGGTAAGACCAAAAACCTTTAACACGAACAATAATACTAAGTCTTGTATTAAGCAACATTATACAAACTCCCCTTAGTTTCATGGTCGAATAAATAGTCCAGGTATGAATATTTGTTCGTAAATCCCCAAAGGCGTGCGGATGTTTTAAAATGATGTGAAGATATTTCTGATACTGGCTTAATTCTCGTTAGCTTTTTTGAATAGCGCTGACCTTTAGTACCCGCACTATCGCTATGATAATAAGAATTGGCTGCATATAAGGCTAAATAATAGGCTCTCTGCCCTTTGTAGGCCATAAAAACAGGCTCAGGTGTTCTAATGCCATGATTATATAATAGGATGCGTCTATGAGCTTCTACGGCATCCCTGCTGAGAGGATCTGATATATCTATAATGAAGTTGTTAATTTTATAGAAACGGCCTGACTCGTTATTGCGCTTAACCGCTTGTTGAATACGCCTTTCGGTGTATCCGGTCTGCTTGGCTGTGTTTTCGTATGATTTGAAGTTATTGCCATCAAGGATCACACCAATCATTATATCAATAAATATTTGCTCGGATTTCAAGTCTGCATCCAAAACCGGACGCTTGAGCGTATAGCGTGCATCCATCAATTTTTTAGCTGATACTATTCTAAAGGTATTATCATATTTGATATATTTGAATAAATGACAATTTTTCAATCGATTAAATAATTTCTTTCGGGTGTTGCTTCGGTTATTGCCTGGTTTATGATGTAATGTACGATCTCCATAATGCTCATACAATAAATCCATAAGCTTATCAATTGTAAATTTGCCGGATTTCAAATAAAAATGTTTTTGAATTATCAAATAATAGCGATACATCAAGACGGATTCCCTTGATGTTTTAAATAGGTTTTGCACTAATGCCTTATTGTATTTTAACAGATACAAGTTCCCACCATTAAAGCAGGTGGGAGGTCAAACATTTTTTTTGACTTTTCCATCCTCAACCTCAAAAAATAGTTGACAATAGGAAGTCATCCTGAGTATATTCTATTCAGTTATGAAATAGACTTAGGGTGACGTTCCAATCACCAAGATTTTCGCAAAGCCCACTGTTCAAGCAGTGGGCTTTTTATTTTACATTGCCATTTTAATTCCTTGTTCTTTTTTCTTATTTTCAATTTCTGAATCTATAAATCTGCGAAAAAATTCAGACCTATTTATTCCAGTTTCTTTAACACAATTATCAAGATACTCTTTTTGTTCTTTAGAAAATATAATTGTTATTAAAACTAAATCAGAAGCACTTTTATTTTGTTTTGGTAAAAAATTTCTTCCACCTTTTCTTGAATTTAAACCTTTGTTTATAGTTTCATAAAAATTTATCCAATATCTTTCTTTCGTATTTGCATCTTGCTGATTGTTAGAAAAATCTAAAATTTTACAATCAAAATTATTTATATCAAAATTTCTCATTTCAGTATATAGCTTATTATTAGTGTATCTTCCATCAACATTTTTTAACATATAAAAATGACTTACAATTCTACTTTCTAAATTAACAGTCTGACCAATATAAACTTTATTATTGATTCTGTTTTTTATTTGATAGATATAAATCATAATTAAGCCTGAACATTCTCTGAAGAATTTTCAAGCCAGACGCATAATTCTTCAGATAGCGTTCGCCTGTTGTTTTTAGCTTTATCTTTTAATTTTAGCAATAAAACCTTTTTTTCTTTATCAAAAGAGAAAGTTTGGGTTATAGCTTTTTCTTTTATCATAGTTTGAGTATTCATAGTATTCACCTTGATTATTTAATTATTAATAAAAACAATAATATTAATTATATTAATAATGTCAACACTTTTTTTATGTCTCTTGCGGGTTTTTATCAGCTTCACTACGGATATAGTTTTTAATTGCTTGCTCGTATTTATTTAAAGCCCTATGTAATAACATTTTATCAAAATTTTTTGCTGTTAGAACGATACTATCGCCTTTTTCGGTAATATCATAAGTATATTTTTTTTGTGCTTTTTTGTTTTCCTTGTTTTTAAATTCTTCCTTTTCGCTTTGTTTTTGAAATTTATATTCATCTACCATTTCCTTAACTTTATCAACTGTAAAATTTTTTTTTGCAACTTCTTTTGCTATTTTTGTAAATGTTTCATCTTCTCCTATTGATAGTAAATGTCGGGCTTTTGCAATACCAATATCAAGGTACTCATCAAAATCAGGAAATCTCTCTCTTACATTTTTTGAGTCGAAAAAGCTCGTTCTTGACATTCCAATTATTTGTTCATTCATATCGAAAAACTGACTTAATGATTTAATTCCTTCAATTTCTCCGGCATAAATCTTCTTTTCAAAAAAAAGAATAATATCTCCCGCAAACCATGAAAAACCTTCCTTGTATTGTCCAAAGGATGAAAGCATAAGCATCCTTTGTTCGAGTGTGAAATCCATATCTTTGTATTGTTCCTGG
>Ga0209254_10000307_pt1 | contig 37575 bp, 32 predicted proteins | sample FrelakmetDIP11DI_FD_187148 | JGI IMG/M metagenome (GOLD analysis project Ga0209254, IMG submission 187148) | Freshwater lake sediment microbial communities from the University of Notre Dame, USA, for methane emissions studies - DIP11 DI (SPAdes)... | ecosystem: Environmental > Aquatic >... | reverse complement strand
TATCCATGCCGCGCTGGACGCGCTCAAGGTCGAGCGCATCGACCACGGCGTGCAGGCGCTCAGGGATCCGGCGCTGGTCGAGCGGCTGGTGCGCGAGCGTATTCCGCTGACGGTGTGCCCGTTGTCGAACGTCAAGCTGTGCGTGTTCCCGACGCTGGCGCAGCACAACCTGCGCGAACTGCTCGCGGCCGGGCTGGTGGCGACGGTGAACTCGGACGACCCGGCCTACTTCGGCGGCTACATCAACCAGAACTTCGTCGAGACGTTTGCCGCCCTGCGCATGGACGCGGCGCAGGGGCGCACGCTGGCGCGCAACAGCTTCGAGGGCAGCTTTGCCGGGGCCACGCGCATCGCGGCCTATCGCGACCACCTCGAGGACTACTGCGCCCGCGCGCTGGACTGACTGCCGGTCGGCGCCACCTCGGCGTCATCCCGGCGCAGGCCGGGACCCGGTAGCGTGCCGTTTGTCACGATGCGCCGCGCTACTGGGTCCCGGCCTGCGCCGGGATGACGCCATCGGGGTGGATGTCGGCATCACGACAATGGGTTCCCGCTTTCGCGGGAATGACGTCTCAAGGGAATTTGAACCCTACCGCGCGCAACGTGACATCCCCCCATGCGCAAGGTCATCATCGCGGCGGCGCAACCGCGGAGCCACGCACCATGGGCAAGCTCACCACGCATGTGCTCGATACCGCGCACGGCCGGCCAGCCGCGGGCGTGGCGATCGCGCTGTTCCGGGTCAGCGGGGTGCGGCGCGAGGCGGTGGGGCACGCGGCCACCAATGCCGATGGCCGTTGCGAGGCGCCGCTGCTCGAAGGCGCGGCGCTGGTGGCCGGGGTCTACGAGCTTGATTTCGCGATCGGCGACTACTTTGCTGCGCTGGGCGTGGCGCTGCCGCATCCGCGTTTCCTCGACCTCGTGACCCTGCGCTTCGGCATCGCCGACGCGGCGGCGCACACCCACGTGCCGCTGCTGGTCTCGCCGTACGGCTACAGCACCTATCGCGGCAGCTGAGCACGACCGGTGGAGGGATTCCTGCTCGAGGCGCTGGGGTTGCTGCTGCGCTGGCTGCACGTGGTGGCCGCGATCGCGTGGATCGGCGAGTCCTTCTACTTCGTGATGCTGGACCGCGCGCTGGTGCCGCCCAAGGTCGCCGCCCAAGGCCTGCACGGCGAATTGTGGTCGGTGCATGGCGGCGGGTTCTACCACAAGCAGAAGTACCTGCCGGCGCCGGCCGAACTACCGGCGGATCTGCACTGGTCGAAGTGGAAGTCCTACGCCACCTGGCTGTCGGGCTTCGCGTTGTTCGCGCTGCTGTACCTGCGTTCGCCGTCGATCTACCTGGTCGATCCCGCGATCGCTGCGCTGGCACCGGGACAGGCGATCGCGCTGGCGCTGGGTTTCCTCGCGGCCGGCTGGATCGTGTACGACCTGTTGTGCCGCTGGGTCGGGTTTCGCGAAGGCCTGCTCGGCGTGCTGGTCGGTTTGATGGTGCTGGCACTCGCCTGGGCGGCCACGCAGCTCTTCGCCGGCCGCGCCGCCTTCCTGCTGGTCGGCGCGGTGCTGGCCACGATCATGTCGGCCAACGTGTTCTTCGTGATCATCCCGGGGCAAAAGCGCATGGTCGCGGCGCTGGCGCGCGGCGAGGCGCCGGATCCGCTGCCGGGACTGCGCGGCAAGCAGCGCTCGGTGCACAACACCTATTTCACCCTGCCGGTCGTGTTCGCGATGCTCTGCATCCACTACGCGACCGCGTACGCGCATCCGCACAGCTGGCTGGTGCTGGCGCTGTTCATGGCGGCGGGGGCGCTGATCCGCCAGTTCTTCGTGCTGTGGCACGGCGGCGGGCGCGCGTGGGGAGTCGCTGCGGCAGCACTGGTATTGCTGCTGGTGGCCTTTGCGTTGTTGGCACCGCGTGGCGTGGCGTCGCCCCCCCGGACGGGTCCGCGCGACGAGGCGCTACTTGCGGACGGCGTGGCAGTCGGCAACGACATCGCCTCGATCCAGGCCGTACTCACCCAACGCTGCGGCGCCTGCCATTCGGCCCGCCCGACCCTGCTGCCCAGCCCGCCGCTTGGCGTGGCCTACGACACCCCGGCGCAGATCGAGACCCACGCCGCGCGTATCCACCAGCAGACCGTGGTGCTGCGGGTGATGCCGCCGGGAAACCTGACCGGGATGACCGAGGCCGAGCGCGCGGCGATAGATGCGTGGTTTCAGGCGCGCGTGGTGGTGGCGAGCGCCGCGGGTCGCGGCTGAAGCCGCTCCTCAAGACGGCAGTTGCAGCTCCCACGCCTGCGGCAAGGCCGCCTCCTCGCAGTTGTCGCCCGGCCCCGCGCGATCCACCACGAGGAAATCGCCGACCCGGTCCAGCGCCAGCAACGGGTGGTGCCAGGTGCCGCGGCGGTAGTTCACGCCCTGCCCGTTCGTGGCCAGGAAGGCGCGCGGCACCGCGTCGATCGCGCTCGCCACCACGACCAGATAACGCTGCGCCGGGTCCAGCGGCACGAAGGCCTGGCTCCCGAGCGGATGGCGCTCGAGCCTGTTCACGGTGCAGGGCAGGGCACGCGGCTGCGCCCGCACGCGGCTGATCACCGCGCGGCCGCCCGCGTGCGAGGTGTCGACTTCGGCCAGCGCCGCATGGCGCTGCGCGGTGCCAGCGTTGATCGCGACCGTGGCCGCGCCCGCATCGGCATCGATGACCTCGCCAAAGGGCGCGAAGGCCGCCCGCGTCAACGCTTCGACCGGCAGGCGCACCGAGGGCGCCTCAGCCCGGACGCCCGCGCAATCGCAGGCGCGAGACGCCGCCATCCGGATGGATGTTGAAGCGCACGTGGCTGATAACACCGTGCGGCGCGATCTCGGCCTGGTAGTGGTGCTCGTGGTCCATCTGCAACTTCTGCTCCGGCAGCAGCAGCGGCCAGAACATCGATTGCGTCACCAGCGACTCGACGGTGCCGCCGGCCACGCGCGCGCCCTGGATCGAGCAGCGGTCCGGGTAGTTGCCCTTGAAGTGCGCGGTGTCGACCTCGATCGCGGCGATGGTCCCGGGACGCGCGAGCGCGATCACGCACCAGTCGTGGCCGGGCTCGCGGCGGCGGCGCGTCTCCCAGCCGTCGCCCATGTGCAGGCCGCGGCCTGGCAGCAGCAGCGTCGAGGCGAGGCCGAAATGCTGGTCGTTGGCCGCGACCACGGTACCGCCGTTGAGCGCCGCGGCCAGGTCCATGAGGCCGTCGGCATCGGTGGCGGCCGGATCGAACTGAGGTGCGCCGTAGACCCGCAGCCGCGCCAGGCCGCCGTCGGGATGGAGGTTCACGCGCAGGTGCGTGCAGGGCGCGGCGAGTTCGATCGGGTAGTAGTGGTGGCGATTGCCGCCCAGGTTCACCGCCGGCAGCAGCGAAAACCACACCGCACCCGCGTCGGGATCGCCGCTGGCGAGATGGCAGGCCTCGATCGAGGCGGCGGGCGGGTAGTTGCCGGTGAAATGGCTGGTGTCGAGGTCCAGGCCATGGATGCGACCGGGCCGCGCCAGGCGCACCACGCACCAGTCGTGGCCGGGGCCGCGTTTGCGCCGGCTCTCCCAGCCGTCCATCCATTTGCCGTTGGTGTCGTACTTGCCGGGGATGAACTGCGCCGGCTCCGGGTTGAGCATGCGCTCGCTGGCGGCGAAGAACTCGTCGCTGGCGGCGAGCGCTTCCGCGCCGAGGCGCGCGTCGGCGAGGTTGACGTAGCGCCGGGTGTAGTCGGGGGCTTCGGGATCGATGCTGGGCAGGGCCATGGTTGTCGAGTCCACGTGGTGATCGATGCCGGCTGGCATCCCTCTCCCTGTGGGAGCGGCTTCAGGCCGGCGGCGCCGGCGCGCCCATCATATCGGCGAGGCGCAACGCTGCGATGCGCTCGATCTGGCGCAGCGCCTCGGCCATTTCGAGCTGGCGGGCGTTGGGCAGGCGCGCCGCCAGGTTGGCGAGGATGCCCTGGCGGTCGTAGCCGCGCACGGCGAGGATGTAGGGGAATCCGAAGCGCGCCTCGTAGCCGGCATTGAGCTCGGTCAGGCGCAGGTACTCGGCCGGGCTGCACTGGTCGAGGCCGGCGCCGCGCTGTTCGCGAGCCGAATCGGCGCTGAGCGCGCCGGCGATCGCGGCTTTGCCGGCGAGTTGCGGATGGGCGCGGATCAGGGTGAGCTGCGCGGCCGGCCCGGCCTGCGCCAAGGCCGCGCACATCGCCGCGTGCAGGGTCGCGACGTCCGCGAACGGGCGCTGCGGCCAGACCCGCTCGGCGACCCAGGGCGAATGCTCGAACACCGTGCCGAGGGTTTGGACGAAGGACGCCTCGTCGAGGGCATTGAGCCGGGCCAGGTCCATAAGTGGATCCTTGCCTTGCACCATCAGGCCGGATGGCGCGTGCGCCAGTGGCGCGCGATGTCGATGCGGCGGCAGATCCACACCCGCTCGTGGCGCGCGAGGTGGTCGAGGAAGCGCTGCAGCGCGACGAAGCGGCCCGGGCGCCCGAGCAGGCGTCCGTGCATGCCCACCGACATCATGCGCGGCGTGTCGGCGCCCTCGGCATGGAGCACGTCGAAGCTGTCGCGTAGATACTCGAAGAAATGCTCCGCAGTGCTGAATCCCGGCGCGGTGGCAAAACGCATGTCGTTGGCGTCGAGCGTGTAGGGCACGACCAGGTGCTTGCGCATGCTGCCATCACGCAGCGCGACATCGGTCCAGAACGGCAGCTCGTCGCCGTAGTAGTCGCTGTCGTACGCGAAGCCGCCGTGCTCGACCACCAGGCGGCGGGTATTGGGACTGTCGCGGCCGGTGTACCAGCCCAGCGGCGCGGCGCCGGTGAGTTCGCGATGCACGGCCACTGCGCGCGCGAGATGCTCACGCTCGGTGGCCTCGTCGACACCTTGGTAGTGGATCCAGCGCCAGCCGTGCGAGGCCAGCTCGTGGCCGAGCTCGACGCAGGCGCGGGTGAGTTCCGGATTGCGCTGCATCGCCATCGCCACCCCGAACACGGTCAGCGGCAGGCCGCGGCGCTCGAACTCGCGCAGGATGCGCCACGCACCCACGCGCGTGCCGTACTCGTACACCGACTCCATGCTCAGGTGCCGCGCCGGATACGCCGCCGCGCCGGCCAGCTCGGACAGGAACTGCTCGCTGCCGGCATCGCCGTGCAGCACGCAGCTCTCGCCGCCCTCCTCGAGGTTGAGCACGAACTGCACCGCGACGCGCGCGCCGCCAGGCCAGTCGGCGTGCGGCGGGTGGCGGCCGTAGCCGTGCAGGTCGCGGGGATAGTCGGGCGTCGCCGGCATGCGCGGAGTCTAGCGCGGTGGCGGCGGCACTCCCGGCGCGCGGCGCTCAGGCCACGCCCGGCCACAGGCGCAAGGCCATCCACGCGCTGGCCAGCGCGAACAACACGGTCAGCACCGTGCCCACGCGCAGGAAATCGGCGAAGCGGTAGCCGCCGGGGACGTACACCAGCAGGTTCCCGTGATGGCCCAGCGGGGTGAGGAAGGCGGTGGTCGCGCCGAGCGCGATGCAGACCACCGCCGCCTGCGGGCTGACCCCGACCGAGGCGTCGAGCGCGAGGCGCGCCGCGATCGGCCCGAGCAGGACCACGGTGGCGGCGTCCGACAGCAACTGGGTCAGCAGCGCCGCCACGGTGTAGAGCAGGAGCAGGACCCAGAAGGGATCGAGGCCTTGCAGCCAGTGTCCGGCTGCGCTGGCGGCGAGCGCGGACAGCCCGGTGTGATCGAGCGCGGCGCCCATCGCCATCGCCGCCGCGATGAACACGATCACGCGCAGCTCGAGCGAATCGTAGGCCTCCTCGGGAGTCAGGCAGCGCATCAGTACCGCCAGGGTCGCGCCGCTGACGAAGGCCAGCGGCACCGGCAGCAGGCCCGTGGCCGAACACAGCACCGCGCCGGCCAGTGCCGCCAGCGCCCAGCCCGCGCGCGAGCGGCGCAGGCGGCGGCCGCGGAACGGCACCGCGAGCAGGAACTCGGGGCGGCTGCGCAGCTTGTCCAGCGCCTTGGGTTCGCCCCACACCACCAGCGCGTCGCCCTCGGTCAGGCGCACGTTGGCGAGCTGGCCGCCGAGCCAGCCGTCGCGACGCCACAGGCCGACCACGATCACGCCGTAGCGCTCGCGGAAATCGACTTCGGCCAGCGTGCGGCCGCCCAGCGCCGAGCGCGGCGCGATCACCAGCTGCGACAGGCGTTCGGCGCCGAACTGTTCGCTGTCGTCGGCATCGCGCTCCTCGCCGTACTGGGCCACCGCGTGCAGCGCCAGGCCGCGTTCGGCGGCGAGGCTCGCGATCGCGTCGGGCGCGGCGCGCACCAGCAGCACATCGCCGGCGGCGAGCACATGGCTGTCGAGATTCGGTCGCAGCGAGCGGCGGTCGCGCAACCAGTCCTGGACCACGAAGGTGCGCTCGTTGCGCTCGCGGAAGCTGGCCAGGTCCATGCCCAGGTACGGCGAGCCGGCTTGCACCAGTACCTCGGTGTAGTAGCGCCCGAGGCCGAAACGCTCGTCGTCGGGCAGTTCGCCATCGCGGTCGGGCAGCACCAGGCGCCCGAGCGTGAGGGTATAGAGCACGGCCACGCCGACCAGCACCGCGCTGACCGGGGTGACCGAGAAGAGGCCGAAGTCGGCCACGCCGGCGCGCTGCAGCACGTGGTCGGCGACCAGGAAGGCGGGCGCGCCGATCAGGGTCAGGGTGGCGCCGATCGAGGCCGCCAGCGACACCGGCATGAGATACCTCGACGGCGGCACCGAACCGCCGCGGGCGACGCCAATCGCCACCGGCACCATCATCGCGGTGACCATGAGATGGTGGGTGAAGGCCGACATCGCGGCGGTGGCCAGCATCAGCACCACCAGCGCGCGCAGCGTGCCCTGGCCGGCGAGCCGCCCGATGGTGTCGCCGATGCGGTCGGCGATGCCGGTCTGCACGATCGCCGCCGACAGCACCAGCGCGCCGGCCACGGCCATCACCGGGTCGCTGGAGAAGCCGTCGAGCGCATCCCCGGCCGGCAGCACGCCGGTGGCGACCAGCGCGACCAGGGCCAGCATGGCGGTCACGTCGACCCGCAGGACCTCGAACGCGAGCAGGGCCAGGGTCGCGAGGATGATCGCGATCGTGAGCCACTGCGGCAGGGTCAGGAGGTCCATTGGCGGTGGGCGCGGGAGTCGTGGGGTTCCGGCGTCGGCGCGGAAACGGTCGGGCCGGTCAGTCTACGCGGCGCCAGCGTAGAATTGGCTGGTGTCCGGCGGGCGCCTTGCGCTGTTGCGGATTCGACCGCATGTGCTCATGGCGGGACTGCCAGTCCAGGCCCGGCCCCGCCCGTCACCGAGGAGCAGCGACATGTCCGAACGCAAACATCCCACCCCCGCCCACGACGGCGGCCCGGCCAACGGCCCGGCCGCGGTGCGCGGCGCCGGCACCGCTTCGCTGCTGCAGGACGGCGTCGATCGCGTGATCGATGCCGGACGCGCAGGCGTGGCCTCGGTGCGCGAGTTCGGCGCCGACATCGGCCTGCGCAATGCCGACGACATCAGCCAGGCCGCGCGCGGCGCCGCCAAGCTGAGCTGGGACTGGGTCCGCGCCAACCCGCTCAAGTCCGCCGCCATCGCCGGCGCGGCGGCGGCTTGGTTGCTGCTGCGCGCGCGGCGCTGAACCGCGGCGCGCGATCCCGCGGGGGGACGCCGCGCTTGCGGCGGGTGCGCCCGCGTCCGTAGGCTGCAGGACCGGAGGTGGCATCGATGAATCCGAGCACGCTCAAGTCGCAGTGGCCGCAATGGCGCGTCGCGTTGCAGGAGCGCTTCGACAAGCTCGAGGCGAACGACCTGACCACGATCGGCGGCGAGGTCAGCCTGCTGGTCGAATCCCTGCAGCACCGCTACGGCTGGGACCGCGAGCGCGCCGAAATCGAGGTCGCCGCCGCCCTGGAGTCGCCACCACCCTCGGCGACGACAACGGCGCTGCCGCTGGCGGCACAGGCGCGCGCCACCCTGGGCCCGGCCGCGGCCAAGCTGCGCGAAGGCTTCAGCGAACTCGGCCAGGGCCTGCGCGAACTGGCGGGCGAGGCGGCGCAGCAGGCCGGCGACAGCGCGCGTGCGCGCGGTGAGCACGTGGCCGAGGTCGCGGCCGCGGCGCAAACGCGCGCACAGGACGCACTGGGCGAGGCCGGCGAGGTCGGCCAGCGCTGGCTCAAGCAGACCGAGCAGTTCGTGCGCGAGCGGCCACTGACCGCGGTCGGCATCGCCTTCGTCGCGGGCTGGCTGTTGCTGGGACGCCGCTGAGCGCAGCGACTCGTTCGCCTCAACCGCGCTTGGCGGCGGCCTCGTCGCTCTGCGCGACAGGGTCCGGCCCCGCCGGGCGCGCGGGCACCGGCGGCGTCGACGCGGCGTAGATCCGCGCCGCCCCCTCCAGCACGAGCCGCCAAAGCGGCCCCAGCGCCGTGACCAGGTCCAGCGCGGCGCGGCGCGGCCGCGCGCGGCCCAGCACGCGACCCGCCAGCGCGCCACCGACGAAGCCCCCCAGCAGCAAGGCCCAATAGGGCAAGGACTGCAGGCGACGGCCCCAGGCCTCGCGACGCGGGCGCAGCGCCGCCAGGCTGCGCTCGGCCTCGGCGCGGGCCTGGGCGACGCGCACGAGCGTGTCGGGCTTGCGCGGGGTGCTCATGGCGCGGGCGGGTCCGAGGGGGGGGCGGCGCGCGGCCGCAGCAGTTCGTCGAGAAAGGCCCGGCTGTGCGTGAATCCGACCCGCGCGCGCCACCGCGCGCGCTGCCGCCCCAGCGCGATGGCAAGCAGGAACTGCAGCGCCGCCAGCGCGACCAGGGCCGGCACCCAGCCGCCGAGGAGCTGGCGCAATTCGTAGGCCAGCGCGAGCAGCAGCGACAGCAGGGCACCACCGGCCATCAAGCCGGCCAGCACCCCGTAGGCGGTGGCGTGGCGCAGCGCGTCGATGCTCAGCGCCGTCTCGGCCTGCAGCAGGCGCGCACCGGTGCCGGCCAGGTCGGCCACCGCCTTGAGATCGGCCATCGATACGCCATCCGCAGGCGCCTGTGGTGCCGGCGCCGGATCGGGTGCCGTGCCGGCTGGGGTCGGGGTCTCGATCATGCGGCGCCAGCGTAAGACGCGACGGGCGCGGGGGCCAGTGGGGCGGGCACCGGGGTTCCCAACTTCCAGCAGGGGGCCGCATGATCGGCAGCCGCCACAATCGCCGCCTTGCCTGGAGTATTGCCCATGCGTCCTGCTTTCCTTGCCCTGTTGCTGGTCCTGGCCGTCGTACCCACGGGCGCCCCGCTGGCTGCCGACGAGGGCACGCGCCTGCTGCGCTTCCCCGACGTTTCGCGCACGCACATCACCTTCATGTATGCGGGCGACCTGTACGTGGTCGGGCGCGAGGGTGGCAACGCGCAGCGCCTGACCGCGCACGAGGGCCTGGAGCTGTACCCGAAGTTCTCGCCCGACGGACGCTGGATCGCCTTCAGCGCGGAGTACTCGGGCACGCGCCAGGTCTACGTGATCCCGGCGGCGGGCGGCACGCCGCGCCAGCTCACGTATTACAGCGACGTGGGCCCGATGCCGGTGCGCGGCGGCACCGACTATCGCGTGCTGGACTGGACCCCGGACGGCCACAACGTGCTGGTGCGCGCCAACCGCGTGCCCTTCGACGAGCGCGGCGGGCGGCCCTATCTGGTGCCGCTGGCCGGCGGGATGGAAACCCCGCTGGCGCTGCCCGAATCCGGCGCCGGCAGCCTCTCGCCCGATGGCACCGAGTTCGTGTACACGCCGATCGACCGCGATTTCCGCAGCTGGAAGCGCTATCGCGGCGGGCGCGCGCAGGACCTGTGGGTGTACGACCTCGTGCACGACCAGTCGCGCCGGCTGACCGACTTCGCCGGCAGCGACCACCAGCCGGCCTGGGTCGGCGATGCGATCTACTTCGCCTCCGACCGCACGCCCACGCTGAACCTCTACACGACCTCGCCGCAGGGCGGCGCGGCGCGCGCGGTGACGGATTTCAGCGACTTCGACGTGCTGTGGCCCTCGGGCGGTCCCGACGCCGTGGTCTTCGAGCAGGGCGGCTGGATCTGGCGCCACGACGTCGGCGCCAGCGGCGCGGTCAAGGTCCCGGTGCGGGTCCCGGCCGAGGCCGCGTACACCCTGCCGGTGTGGAAGAACGTGGCCGCGCAGATCGAGTCCTTCAGCCTCGCGCCCGGCGGCGAGCGCGCGCTGTTCGGCGCGCGCGGCGAGATCTGGAGCGTGCCGGCCAAGGACGGCAGCATCCGGAATCTCAGTCATACGCCGGCGGCGCGCGAGATCAGCGTGGCGTGGTCGCCGGATGCGCGCCAGATCGCCTATCTCTCCGACGAGAGCGGCGAGTACGAGATCTACGTGCGCGCCGCCGATGGCAGCGGCGCCCCGCGCCGCATCAGCAGCGACGGTGACGTGTGGCGCCTCGGGCCGGTGTGGTCGCCGGATTCGAAGAAGCTCGCCTATGCCGACAAGAAGGTGCGCCTGCGCTGGATCGACGTGGCCACGGGCCGGACCCACGAGGTCGACCACTCGATCCACGACGACATCACCGAGTACGCGTGGTCGCCGGACAGCCAGTGGCTGGCCTACACCAGGACCAACGCCACGCGCATGCAATCGATCTGGATCCACGGCCTGGCCGACGGCCGCAACCACCAGCTCACCGGCGATGAAGCCAACGACTTCAGCCCGGCCTTCGACCCCGAGGGCCGTTATCTGTATTTCCTCTCCAACCGCGACTACGGCGGGCTGACCTTCAGCGCCTACGAGCAGAATTACCTCTACACCAACGCCACCCGCGTGTACGCGGCCACGCTGGCCAGCGACGGACCGGCGCTCAACCGGCCGCGCAGCGACGAGGCCAAGGCGCCCGGTGGCGCGAAGGAAGAAGGCAAGGACGAACAGGACGGCGACGGCGCGAACCACGGTCGCGGCGACGCCGCCGCGAAGTCCGTGCGCGTCGATCCCGCCGGCTTCGCCGGGCGCGTGCTGGCGCTCGACCTGCCGGCCGGCAACTACCAGTTCCTCGCCGCCAACGCCGCGGGCGTGTTCGTCACCGCGGGCAATCCGCAGCAGGGGCCGCTGGTGCTCAAGTACTACGAGCTCGAATCGCGCAAGGTCGAGGACGTGGCCGAGGGCGTGACCGGCTATGCGCTGTCGGACGACGGCCAGAAACTCCTGCTACGCACCGGCGACGACTACGCCATCGTCGAAGCCAAGCCCGGCCAGGACCCCTCGAAGTCACGGCTCGACCTCAAGGCCATGGAAATGCGCATCGACCCGCGGGTCGAGTGGCAACAGGAGTACGTCGATGCGTGGCGCATCCTGCGCGACTGGTTCTACGACCCCGGCGTGCATGGCGGGATCGAGCGCTGGAACGCCGTGCGCGAGCGCTACCAGGCCCTGGTGCCGCACATCGCCCATCGCGCCGACCTCGACTACGTGCTGCACGAGATCGCCGGCGAAGCCAACGCCGGCCACGTCTACGTGCAGCAGGGCGACGTGCCGGTGGTGGCGCGCAAACCCGGCGGCTTCCTCGGCGCCGAGTTCGCGCCCGACGCGAGCGGCTACTTCCGCATCACGCGCATCTACGCCGGCCGCAACTGGGACGAAGCCACGCGTTCGCCGCTGACCGAGCCGGGTGTCGAGGTGCGCGAGGGCGAGTACCTCATCAGTGTCGACGGCGTGGATGCGCGCAGCGTGCGCAATCCCTGGGCGCTGACCGAGAACAAGGCCGAGCGCGTGGTCGAGCTCCGGGTCAATGCACGCGCCAGCGCCGAGGGCGCGCGTACCGTGCGGGTCAAGACCCTGGCCAGCGAGCGCGGGCTGCGGTACCTCGATTGGGTGGCGTCGCGCCGCGCGCTGGTGGACCGGCTCTCCGGCGGGCGAATCGGATACCTGCACCTGCCCAATACCGCGGAGGAAGGCAACCGCGAACTCAACCGCGACTTTCCCGCGCTGGCCCACAAGGACGCGCTGATCATCGACGACCGCTACAACGGTGGCGGCTTCATCCCCGACCGCATGGTGGAAATCCTCGCGCGCACGCCGCTCAACTACTGGAAGCGCCGCGGCCTCGAGCCGCAGGCGACGCCGGGGATCAGCCACCGCGGGCCCAAGGCGATGCTGATCAACGGCTATTCGAGCTCGGGCGGCGACGCGTTGCCGTACTACTTCCGCAAGCTCAAGCTCGGCCCCATCATCGGCACCCGTACCTGGGGTGGCTTGATCGGCATCTCCGGCAACCCACCGCTGGCCGACAATGGGCTCCTGCTCGCCGCGACCTTCCGTTTCATGGATACGGACAACCAGTGGGCGGTCGAGAACGAGGGCGTGGCGCCCGACATCGAGGTCCTCGACCTGCCCGAGCGCATCGCCGCCGGCGGCGACCCCTCGATCGAGGAGGCGGTGAAGGTGCTGCTGGCCGAACTGGCGAAGAACCCGTTGCCGCCGGTCAAGGCACCGCCGGCGCCGACGCGTTTCGGGCTCGACGATTGAGCTCGGCGGGGCGCCGGTCCGGCGCGCCGCCGACGAAGAAATCGCGATGCAGTGCTGGATCTACAAGAGCCCGCGCCGGCCCGGCACCTACGTGTACCTGCGCCAACGCGATGCCTTCGCGCTGCTGCCCGCGGCACTGGCCGGGTCGCTGGGCATGCTGGAATTCGTGCTGGAGCTCACGCTCACGCCGCAACGTACGCTGGCCCGGGCCGACGTGCGCGTAGTCCTGGCGAACCTCGAGCAGGCCGGCTTCCACCTGCAGTTCCCGCCCGACGATCCGGTCGCGGCGCGCGGCTACTGAACACCCCGGCGCACGACCGTTCAGCCGCGCGCGCGACACGGCCCTTATACTCGCGCCCCATGTCACCACGCCATGGCCGCCATGCCGGCCTCCTCGCGCGGCTGCGGTTCCTGCTCCCGGCGCTGGCGCTGACCGCACTGGCCGCCTTGATCGACCACCCGGCGGCGCTGCTGCCGTTGTTGCTGGCCCAGCCCCTGTACCTCGCCGCCGTGGTGAGCGCGTACGGCTACCTGCTGGACGCCGACTTCACGCAACTGGCGCTGCGGCGCGGCACGACCTATCTCGTGCTGCTGCTGGCCTACACCGGCTTCATCGCCCTGGTGGTCGGCACGCCGGCGGTCCGGCTCGGTGCGGCGCCCACGGCGCTCAATGCCGGCCTGCTCTCGCTCGGCATCGCCCTGGCCCTGGGCGCGCTGTGGCGCCTGTGGCCGGTGTTCGGCCTCGCCTTCCTGTGGGACGACGCCTATCCGCCCGGCGATGGACGCTCGTGGATCGTGACGGCAATCAATCGCTCGATCGCCTTTGCGCGCCACCTCACCGGCGAGCGCGAGCTGTACTTCGGCTCCGGCCTGCCGGTGGCGCTGGGGATGCTGCTGCTGGCGGCGGGGGCGCTGAGCCTGGCTGGCCTCACCGGCGCGGTGCCGTCGGAGCTGCGCTTGTCGGCGCTGTGGCTGTACGCCTTGCTGCTGTGTCCGCTGGTGCACGCGCTGGTGGCCAAGCGTACCGAAGCCCTGCTGCTCGAGGCCGTTCGCGACGAGGAACCGGTACCGGCCGCCAGCATGGCGCCGGCGGAGACCACGCCGGTAGTGCTCAAACCGGCAGACGTCGCCACGCGCAACGCGCAGGTGCTGGCAGCCGCGGCGAACGGCCAGGTCGATCTGGCGCTGGCGCTCCTGGCCCACGGCGCTGAGGCCGACGCCCAGCCGCGCGCGCACGACCGCGACCAGCGCTCGCTCACCCTCCTGGCGGCGACCTGCGCCGACCTGCGCCTGCTGCGCGCGCTGATCGCGCGCGGCGTCGACCTCGATCGCGCGGTGGCCGGCCTCACGCCGCTCATCGCCGCCACCCGCGACAGCTACCAGGGTCGCGGCGAGGCGGTGATGACCCTGCTGACCAATGGCGCCGATCCGCGCCGCGCCGATGCCGAGGGTCGCACGCCGCTGCATTACGCGGCGCTCTCGTGCGAAGCCACGGTGGCGGCGATGCTCATCGACGCCGGCGCCGATCCCGACGCGGTGAGTCGCGAAGGCCTCACGCCGCTGGGCACCGCCTGCGCCGCCGGCAACGAGACCCTGGTGCGCTTCCTGCTCGAACGCGGCGCCAAGCCCGAGGTCGCGCGCGCACAGCCGGCCCTGATCGCGGCCGCGAGCGGACCCGAGGACCTGCCCGGGATGGTCAAGCTGCTGCTGCGCCACCGCGCCGACGCCGGCGCGCGCGACCTCCTGGGCCGCACCGCGGTGCACGCGGCGGCGCTGCACAACCACGCCGAGATGCTCGATGCCCTGCTCGCCGCCGGCGCGCCGGCCGACGAGCGTGATGCCAATGGCGTGACCGCGCTGATGGACGCCGCGCGCGGCGGCGCCAACCGCGCGCTGCAGCGCCTGGTGTTCCGCAAGCCTTCGCCCGACCCGGTCGACCCGGCCGGGCGCAACGCACTGGTGATCGCGTGCCAGTCGCGCCGCGCCAACGAGGAGACCGTGCGCCTGCTGCTTGCGCTCGGCCTCGATCCGGCGACGCCCACGCGCGATGGACGCCGCGCGGTCGACTATGCGGTGGCGGGCGGGCGCTGGCCGCTGGTGCGCCTGCTCGATCCCGAGTACGCGCTGCCCGAGTCGCTGCGCGATGCCGACGAGGCGCCCAAGGGCCTGGCCGCCCCCGATCGCATTGCACTCCTGCGATCGGCCCTGCGCCACGGCCGCGACGGCATGGCGGCGGAATTGCTGCGGGCCGAGCCCCGTCCCGAACCCGCCGCGCTGGCCGCGCTGGCAGCCGGGTTCGCGCGCAGCAACGGCGCGGACTCGCTGGGCTGGCTGCTCGAGCGCGCAGTGCCAGTCGAGGCCCTGGCCGACGACGGCATCCGCCTGCTGGAAGGCGCGCTGCTGCAGCGTCCGGTGCCCTTCGCCGCCATCGCCTGCCTGCTGGCCCATGGGGCCGCGGTCGGCGGCGTGCGCATCGCCGCCCTGCTCGATGCGCCGGCCGACGAGGCCAGCGGACGCGAGGCCTGCGCGGCGCTCGCGCAGGCCCTGCTCGGCCATGGCGCCGACGCGAGCGCGCGCGACGCGCTTGGTCGCAGCTGCGTGCACGGCGCGGCCGAATTGGGCGTGGCCTCGCTGCTCGGCGAACTCCTGGCCCGCGGCCACGATCCCAATGCCGCCGACGGGCGCGGCCGCACCCCGCTGCACGCGCTGGCCGCATGGCCGGATGCGCGCGCCGTGCCGCTGGCGATGGCCTTGCTGGCCGCCGGCGCCGATCCGGAACGCCCCGCGGCCGACGGCCAGACCGCGCTGGGCGCGGCGCTGGCCGCCGGGCGCAGCGGCCTCGCGCGCTGGTTGTCCTGGACCGGCGGCTTGCGCCATCCCGCGCGCGCGTTGCGCGGGGCCGACCTGGTGGCGGCGGCGGCTTGCGGCGACATGGCGGCGGTCGAGCGCCTGCTCGACCTCGGCCTCGCGCTCGACGCGCGCGACGCGCAGGGCTGCACCGCGCTGCTGCGCGCCTGCGGCGGCGGCCATGTCGAACTGGCGGCGCAGCTGCTGCGCCGCGGCGCCGATCCCGCGGTCGCGGCCGCCACCGGCGCGACCTGTCTCTCGGCCGCGGTGAGCGGCAAGCGCGACGCGATCGTCACCCGCCTGCTCGATGCCGGGGTCGATGTCGACCAGCCCCTGCCCGGCGGCAGCACGCCGCTGACCGTGGCGGCGGCATTGGGCCTGCCCGAGATCGCGCGCACGCTGCTGATGCGCGGCGCGGCGCCACGCACGGTCGACGACCAGGGCACGGGGCCGTTGCACGCCGCCGCGCAATACGCCTTCGGCGCCACCGACGGCGAGCGTTGCCGGCGCCTGCTCGAGATCCTGCTCGATGCCGGCTGCGCGATCGATGCGCGCAATGCGCAGGGCCAGACCCCCTTGCTGCTGCTGCTGGGCGCGCGCGCCCAGGCCGCGACCCCGGCGCCGCAGCGCGCACTGCCGGAGCTGGTGCAGCTCCTGATCGCGCGCGGCGCCGAGGTCGACGCGCAGGACGAGCGCGGGGTCTCCTGCCTGCATGCGGCCACCATGCACGGCGAGCTCGGCACCTGCGCGGTCCTGCTGCGCGCCGGGGCCGATCGCGCGCGCCGCGATCGCCTCGGCCGCGACGCCTACGACGTGGCCCTGATGCTGGGTTACGCCGATGTCGCGGGCGAGCTCCGCCGCGCGCGCGCCAGCTGATCGCGCGGCGCAATCACGCGCCGCCGCAGGTTAGACTCGAACCCGGATTCCGCCCTCGCGACCCGCCGCCATGGCCGCCGAACTGTCCGTCGTCATCCCCTGCTACAACGAGGCGCGCACGCTGCGGCGCATCCTCGAAGCCGTGCGTGCGAGCGGAATCGAATCGATCGAGGTGATCGTGGTCGACGACGCTTCGACCGACGGCAGCGCCGCCCTGCTCGAGGGCGAGCTCAAGCCGCTGGTCGACGTGTACGCCTGCCACTCGGTCAACCAGGGCAAGGGCGCCGCGCTGCGCACCGGCATCGCGCGGGCCAGCGGGCGCTACGTGGTGATCCAGGACGCGGATCTCGAATACGACCCGCGCGAGTACACCAAGCTGCTGACGCCGCTGCGCGAGGGCCACGCCGACGTGGTCTACGGCAGCCGCTTCCTCACCGGCGAGACCCGCCGCGTGCTGTATTTCTGGCACTACCTCGCCAACCAGTGCCTCACGCTTGCGAGCAACGTCTTCTCCAACCTCAACCTCACCGACATGGAGACCTGCTACAAGCTGTTCCGGCGCGAACTGATCCAGTCGATCCGGATCAGCGAGAACCGCTTCGGCTTCGAGCCCGAGGTCACGCAGAAGATCGCGCGCATTCCCAAGGTGCGGATCTACGAGGTCGGCATCTCGTACCACGGCCGCACCTACGACGAAGGCAAGAAGATCGGCTGGAAGGACGGGGTGCGCGCGGTCTGGTGCATCCTCAAGTACGGCCTGCTGCGCGCCGATTGAGCGCCATTCGACCCGCTGGTTGCCACATGTTGCCCCGTGCGAGCGGCTTCAGCCGATGAACGACCACGCTACCGTCCTCGCCACCCTGGCCGAATCCCCCGACTGGTTCTGCCACCAGATCGACATCGAGGCCGACCGCGCGCTGCTGGTGCGGCTCGAGCCCGCGGCGATCCGCGCTGCCGCCTTCCTCGACGAACGCGTGCTGGCCGGGCGCAGCGAGGGTTTCCGCATTCCACTGGCCATGCTGCGCGAGCGCGCGCAGCCCTGCGTGGGCCAAGCCCCGCGCGCGATCTTCCATATCGGTCATTGCGGCTCGACCCTGCTGGCGCGCGTGCTGGGCGAACTGCCTGGCCTGCGCGTGCTGCGCGAGCCACTGCCGCTGCGTACGCTGGCCGCGCTGTACGAGGAGCTGCCGCTGGCGAACGCACGCATGGACGCCCGGCAATGGCAGGCGCTGGCCAGCGCGGTGCTGGGCCTGATGGCGCGACGCGAACCCGGCAAAATCGGCGTGCTGGTCAAGGCGACCAGCAACTGCAATGCGCTGATCGGCCCCTGGCTGGCGCTCGACCGGCGATCCCAGGCCGTGCTGCTTTCGGTGCGCCTGCGCGACTACCTCGCCACGATCCTCAAGTCGCCATCGGCACGCGCCGACGCGCTGCGCTTCGCGCCTGCGCGGCTCGCGTTCCTGCACCGGCGCCTGGGCGACGACGCATTGCGCCTGCCGCCGCTGTCCGCCGCCGAGCGCATCGCGCTGGGCTGGATCGCCGAGGGCGAGCGCTTCGCCGAGGCGCGGCAGGTCCATGGGTCACGCGTGCGGCGGCTGGACTTCGCCACGTTCCTCGCCGAGCCCGAGGCGATGCTGGGCTGCATGGTCGCGCACCTGGACCTGTCGGCCGACCACTCCGCGCTGGATCGCGTCCTCGAGCGGGCGCAGCTGGATCGCTACGCCAAGGCCACCGAGCATCCCTACGATGCGCAGGCGCGCGCCGCCGACCTGGCCGAGTCCGAGCGCCGATTCGCGCCCGAAATGCGCGCCGGCCTGGACTACGCGGAAAGCGTGATGACGCATTACCCGAGCCTGGCCCATCTCGAGCAGATTCACGGCGGCCTTTACTAGCCGAAGGCTGAATCCTGCGACGGCTCGACCGCGCGCGGTTGGGACAACGCCGGCACCCCCCTCGGCCCGATACCTGTCCGTCCGGCGCGGTTGCGACCGTCCCCGCGGCTCTGCCATGGTGCCGGCATGGGCGAGCATGCATTCCTCGAGCAGGTCCTGGTCTTCCTGATCGCGGTGGTGGTCGCGGTGCCGCTGTTCCAGCGCCTCAAGCTCGGCACCGTGCTGGGCTACCTCGCGGCCGGGGCGCTGATCGGCCCGCACGCGCTGGGCTTCGTCGGCAACGACGCCAGCGAGTTCAACGCCGCCGAGCTCGGCGTGGTGATCCTGCTGTTCATCATCGGCCTGGAGCTCTCGCCGCAGCGCCTGTGGCTGATGCGTCGCGCGGTGTTCGCCGTCGGCACCCTCCAGGTCGCGATCTCCGTGCTGCTGCTGGGCCTGGTCGGCCTGCTGATGGGCTACACGGTGCGCGACGCGGCGCTGGCCGGGCTGTGCCTGGCACTTTCCTCGACCGCGATAGGCGTGCAGCTGCTGGCCGAGCGCAAGGAACTCGGCCTGGCGCACGGCCGCGTGGCGCTCGCGGTGTTGCTGTTCCAGGACCTGGTGGCGGTGCCGGCGCTGGCGATCCTGCCGCTGATCGGCGACGCGCGCGCGGCCGAGGCGGCCACGGCGCTGACCATGCTGGTCGGGCTCGGCAAGGTCGCGGTCGCGATCGGCGGAGTCTACGTGCTGGGCCGCTACCTGGTGCGGCCCCTGTTCCGTTACGTCGCCAAGACCCAGAGCGTCGAGGCCTTCACCGCGACCGCGCTGCTGGTGGTACTGGGCACCGCCCAGCTGACCGCGCTGGCCGGCATGTCGATGGCGCTGGGCGCCTTCCTGGCCGGCCTGCTGCTGGCCGAGAGCGAATACCGCCACGAGATCGAGGCCCACCTCGAGCCCTTCAAGGGCCTGCTGCTGGGTCTGTTCTTCATCGGTGTCGGGGTGATCCTGGACCTGCCCTACATCGCCGCGCACGCGCTCGAGATCGCCTTCGGCGTGGTTGCGCTGCTGGCGATCAAGTTCGGCGTGCTGTATGCGCTCGGCCGGCGGGTGGGGCGCCTGGACCGCAACGGCGCGCTGCGGCTGGCGGCCTTGCTGGCGCAGGGTGGCGAGTTCGCCTTCGTGCTGCTGGCGGTGGCCTTCCGTTCGACTCTGATCGACAGCGGCGTGCGCGACACCCTGACCGCGGTGGTGGTGCTGTCGATGGTGGCGACCCCGCCGATGATGATCGCGCTGGAGCGATGGATCGCGCGCTACGCGGCGGCGCCGACCCGGCCCTACGACCAGATCCCCGGCGACCAGCCTTCGCGCGTGATCATCGCCGGCTTCGGGCGCGTCGGCCAGATCGTCGCGCGCGTGCTGCGCGCGCACCACATCCCGTTCACCGCGCTCGAGCAGTCGGTCGAGCAGGTCGATGTCTCGCGGCGCTTCGGCAACACGATCTACTACGGCGATCCGGCGCGGCCCGAGCTGCTGCGCGCCGCGCGCGCGGACCTCGCCGAGATCTTCGTCATCGCCACCGACGATCCCGAGGCCAACGTGCGCAGCGCGCGCCTGGTCAAGCGGCTTTATCCGCACCTCAAGGTCTACGCCCGCGCGCGCAACCGCCAGCACGCCTTTCGGTTGATGGACCTGCAGGTCGAGGGCGTGGTGCGCGAGACCCTGCACTCGAGCCTGGTCCTGACCGAACAGGTGCTGGTCGGCCTGGGCATGGCGCCCGGGGTGGCGAAGGAGCGCGTCGAGCGCTTCCGCCAGCACGACGAGAAGGTGCTGGCCGCGCAGCACATGGTCTACGACGACGAGACCAAACTGGTGCAAAGCGCGAAGGAAGCGCTGCTCGAGCTCGAGCAGATCTTCGAGGCCGACGTGCGGGAGTAACGCGCTGGCGACGGTGGGCCTGGCTTGGCTCTGTAGGAGCGCGCTCTGCGCGCGATGGGCGCTCGTTCGATTGGCGACGTCTATCGCGCGCAGAGCGCGCTCCTGCAACGCCGGCACGGTCGACGCGTTTCGCTCAGGTCCCGCGCGGCTTGGCCCGCGCCGTCGGTACCGCGTTCCACGGATCCTCGGGCCACGGATGGCGCGGGTAGCGGCCCTTGAGCTCCTTGCGCACCTCGGGATAGGTGCGTTCCCAGAAGCCGCGCAGGTCCTGCGTGACCTGGATCGGACGCTGGCCGGGTGAGAGCAGGTGCAGGGTCACGGCAATGCGGCCCTTGCCCACGCGCGGGGTGTCGGCCAGCCCGAACAGCTCCTGCAGCTTCACCGCCAGCACCGGTGGCTGGCCCGGCAGGTATTCGAGGCGACGCGCGTTGCCGCTGGGAACGGTGATGGCGACCGGCGCGTGCTCGTCGAGCGCGCGGCGCATGGCGTGGTCGAGTTGCGCCGACAGGGCCTCGCCCAGCGTGGACGCCGCGATCGCGTCGATGCGCGTGATGCCGGCGAGGTAGGGCGCGAGCCAGTCATCGAGCCTGGCCAGCAATGCGCTGTCGCCCACGTCTGGTAGCCCGAGTTCCGGGGCCCAGGTGCGAAGATCCTGCACGCGCGCCTGCCATTGGCGCAGCGGCTCGCTCCAGGGCAGCACCTCGATCCCGAGCGCGCGGATGCCTTCGAGCAGCAGCGCCACGGACGTAGCGTCGCGCGGCGCCGGCACGCTGCGCGCGGCCAGCACGATGGCGTCGAAACGCTCGAGCTCGCGCGCCAGCACCGCGCGCGCCTCGCGATCGAAACCGAGCTCGGTCGCGCGGTGGAAGCGCGGGGCGAACTGCGCGCGCAGGAAGGCTTCGTCGACCGGCGCCGCGCGCTGGATCAGGCTGTCGCCGGACTCGGCACGCAGCTCGCTCGCCACCAGCCAGGCATGGCCGAGCAGCGAACTGCGCTCGTGCAGGCGCACGCCGCGGCCGTTGGCCAGTACGTAGCGGCGCGGGCTGGCCGGGTCCAGGCGCGCGATACGGTCGGGGTAGGCGTAGGCGAGAAGTTCACCCACGGTATTCGCGTCGTTCGCAGCCTCCGCGCCGGCGTGCACGCGGCGGCGCAACTGCGCCGCAGCCTGCTCGATCGCGGCCAGCGCGCCACGGTCGGCTTCGGCGGGCGCGCGACGCTCGCTGCGCCAGCGCCGCAGGGCCTCGATCCGCCGGCGCAGGTCATCGTCGAAGCGGGCCTCGCCGCGCAGGGGATCGCGCGCCTCGATCAGCGCGGCGAGGTCGCAGGCGAGGTCGCGATGTCCCGGCGCCGCGCATTCGACCAGGTGCGCGAGGCGTGGATGCGTGCCCAGGCGCAGCAGCGTGCGGCCGTGGGCGGTGATACGACCCTGCGCATCGAGCGCTTCGAGTTGCACCAGCCGGTCGCGCGCCTCGGCCAACGCGGCCGCGGGCGGCGGATCGAGCCAGCGCAGCGCGTCGCTGCCCCATGCCGCGAGTTCCAGCGCGAGGCTGGAAAGCTCGACCTGCGCGATCTCGGGCCGGATTGCGGGATCCAGGCGCTGGCTTTGCGGCCACAAACGCCAGCAGGTCCCAGGCGCTGTGCGACCGGCGCGACCCGTGCGCTGGTTGGCCGAAGCCTGCGAGATCGTGACCGTTTCCAGGCGCGAGAAGCCGCTGACTGGGTCGTAGCGCGGCTCGCGCGCCAGGCCGGTGTCGATGACGGCCCGCACTTGCGGCAGCGTGATGCTGGACTCGGCGACGTTGGTCGCGAGCACGATGCGGCGTTCTTCCGGCGCATGCGGCGCGAGCAGCATGGCCTGCTCGGCCAGCGCCAGTTCGCCGTGCAGCGCATGCACGCCGATCGTGGCGCCGCGCGTGGTCGATGCCACCACGGCCTCGGCCACGCGGCGCGCGCGCTCGATCTCGCCCTTGCCGGGCAGGAATACCAGCACGTCGCCGTCGCTTTCGGCCAACGCGGATTCCAGGGCGCGGCGAAGGTGCGCGAGTTCGGGCTCGTTGGCGCGCGCGGCGAGATATGCGATCGCGACCGGGTGGCTGCGTCCTTCGCTCGCCACGCGCGGCGCATCGAGGAAGCGCGCGAGACGCTCGCCCTCGAGCGTGGCCGACATCAGCACGATGCGCAGGTCCGGACGCAGCGCGGACTGCACGTCGAGCGCCAGCGCGAGGCCGAGGTCGCTATGCAGATTGCGCTCGTGGAACTCGTCGAACAGCAGCGCGCCGATGCCCTCGAGCGCGGGATCATCCTGCAGCATCCGGGTCAGGATGGCCTCGGTCACGACCTCGATGCGGGTCGCCGCCGAGACCCGGCTCTCATGGCGGATGCGGTAGCCGATGGTCTGGCCGACCTCCTCGCCCAACTGTCGCGCCATGAAGCCGGCGGCGGCGCGCGCGGCGAGGCGGCGCGGTTCCAGCATCAGGATGCGCCTGCGCTCGAGCCACGGCGCGTCGAGCAAGGCCAGCGGCACCTGGGTGGTCTTGCCCGCACCGGGCGGCGCCTCCAGCACCAGGCGCGGATGCGCCGCGAGGCTGGCCGCGATCTGCGGCAACAGCGGCGTGATCGGGAATTCTGGCGCGGGCATGCGGCGCGCAGTGTGGCGCGCCTCCGCCGGAAACGGAACCACACTCGCAGTCTTCGCTCAGCGTACTGGGGTCGCCCAGCGGCCAGACTTGGACGGTAGACTCAATCTACAGACAAGCTCGCATTTAAGCCTGCCGATGCCCGCAGCAAGGTGCCGGTCGGGCTCCTCGTCCGACCGACCCGCCTTTCGGCTTCGCCAAGTCAAACCCGCGGAACGAATACCAACCTTCGCCAGGGCGAAGGTTACGATCCAATGCAATCGGATGTCGTTGAATGGGTAAGGTAAGGTCTCGCGTAACTGATATGCGTGACCGTAACTCGCGCCGCGCAGTACGGATAGGATGGCGGTGTTCCATATGGGCAACTAACGCCACCGAAAGGGCTCTCAAGATTGTTGAATGTGATAGTTGCCGCACCTACAGGATCGAAGTCGAAGTGATAATAGGGCTGACCTCGAATCGGATCGTACTGTTGATCGATCGGAACTTCGCAAATCCCCGACTGCGGGCTTCCACTGTGCTCACATACGCAGGGCGGGGCCGAGTCATGGGCAGCTACCGCAGAGGGCATGATTAGGGCGAATACAGCGTGCCGTCGGGGGCGGTACGAAGAGTACTTGAGCGCATTGGCTGTCTCCAGTAGGTGCACGAAACGTGCGTCAGCAGGCAGTACCAGATGTACTGCCATCACTAGAGATATCACACTTCATCGACCATTTCATTTCGACCTCGCGTGGGCCACGGAGGTCAGTAGATTGGCCTGCGAGAATAATGGCTCGTTCGAACAACGATAGTGACCGCACCAGCAATTGGAGCTTCCGCGCCGCTGTGCAACTATTGAATAGCTGATCGCTTGGCGATACGGCGCGCTATTAGCAGATTGGCGGTCTGTGCCGACGCTCGAGGGTCGAAGCCGTAGCGCGTCATGACCTCCTCCGCGTCGAGACCTCCACCGTTCTGGATCGCCTCCGCGATTCGCTTCGAGCGTCCGCGAGGCTGCGATGCCTCAATGGGCGGGGCGATGATCTTGTCGGTTACCACATTGGGGCCTGAACCAGTCTGCACGAAGCGCTTGCTTGCGCTTCGAAATCCTCGCATCGGCAAGTACCGAGAGCCGGCGGAACCACACCTACCCTCAAAGCAGACTTCGAACACACCTTCGATCTGGTTTAGCCCGGTTGTCGCTCGCGCCGCGTAGTAAGCGAAGAACTCGTCGGGGCTGTTGCCACTGATCACTTCATCCGTGACCAGGAAGACCTGCTCGCCCGTTTGCGTGTTGTAGAACCCGGACGCATCGTGGTTGGCACGCGCGGTGGCGGTGCAGCGTTGGTCGGCATTGACTGGGCGACATCCATCGTAAAATGCCGGGCTGCCGCTGCGGTCGACCGAATCAAACACCGCGAGTTCGCCGAAGTATGGATAGTCCTGGTAGTCCGTTCCAAGGTTGTACCAGTCGAGGAGTATCGTCCACTCGCCGAGCATTTGGTCAGTCTTGTCGCCCAGCAGGAAATTGAAGCGCTCGATCCGGAACGTGCGGCCGCGCCAGGTCATGGTTGCGCTCTGCTCGGTGTCGAACACGATGGTCACGTCGCCGACATTCTGCGGCGTGCCGGGCGGCGTGAAGGGCGTGCAGTTGATGCAGGAGCCGCCGCTGAACTGGTTGATCACGCCGGTGTACGTGGTGTCGTTGGTCAGGAACCCGCCCGAGGTGTAGAACACCGCCTGGCCGTTGGGCAGGTAGGTGTAGGCCGAGAGGAACAGGAAATTGTCCTGCAGCTCGATCGCGTAGCCGCTGCCGGATTCGCCGCTGTTCCAGTAGAAGCCGGGTTCGGGAAAGAACGCGGCGGCGGGGCGCGTGAGCAGGCCGAGGGCGAGGAAGGCGAGGGCGGCGAGGCGACGCGACATGGTGGATTCCCGGGTCAGGCTAGGCGTGGTTTGGTCGGCAGGTTGAAGCGCGGGCGCTGAATCCGTGGTGAACTCGGGCCCTTGCCCCGACCGCCGGCCGGAATGGCCAGCACGCTAGCATGCCGGCCGGATCGTTCGCCCGCCCCCTGCCCAACGCACGCGCATGCCCCTCGTTGACATCGGTGCCAACCTGACCCACGAATCCTTCGGCCACGACCTGGCCGCGGTGCTGGCGCGGGCGCAAGCCGCCGGCGTGGCGCAGATCGTGGTGACCGGGGCCAGCGCCGAGGGCGCGCGGGCGGCACTCGAACTCGCGCGGGCCCACCCGGGAATCCTTTACGCCACCGCCGGGGTGCATCCGCACCATGCCACGGACTACACGGCCGAGACCGAGGAACTGCTGGACACGCTGCTGCGCGAACCCGAGGTGCGCGCCGGGGGCGAGACCGGGCTGGACTATTTCCGCGACTACTCGCCGCGCGCGGCCCAGCGCTTCGCCTTCGAGCGCCAGATCGAGCTCGCGATCGCGGCCCGCAAGCCGCTGTTCCTGCACCAGCGCGACGCGCACGAGGACTTCATCGCTATCGTGCGCGCGGCGCGCGACCGCATCGGCCGCGCCGTGGTGCACTGCTTCACCGGCGACCGGCGCGAACTGCACGACTGCCTCGACCTCGACCTCCACATCGGCATCACCGGCTGGATCTGCGACGAGCGGCGCGGGCAGCACCTGCGCGAGCTGGTGCGCGAGATCCCGGCCGGGCGCCTCATGCTCGAGACCGACGCGCCCTACCTCCTGCCGCGCAACCTGGCGCCCAAGCCCGCGCACCGTCGCAACGAACCTTGCTTCCTGCCGCACATCGCGGCCGCAGTGGCGCGCGACCGCGGCGAGTCGCTGGAGCAACTGGCCGCGCATGCCAGCGCGACCGCGCGCGCCTTCTTCGACCTGCCCGCCGACATAGACATCGCGCCACCGCTGTAGGAGCCCACTCCGTGGGCGACCGTTGACGCGGTGTCGCGCGATGCCTCGACCCGGTAGATCGACATGCCGCGGTCGCCCACGGAGTGGGCTCCTACGGGCGCGACATGGCGTTGATCAGGACCGCAGGCCCACGCCCTTGGTCAGCAGCCACAGCCCGGTCGCCGTCAACGCCACGGTGAGGCCGACCATGACCGCGAGCGCGACGCCCAGCTGCACGTCGCTGGTGCCGAGCAGGCCGTAGCGAAAGGCGTTGACCATGTAGAGGATCGGATTGAGGTGCGAGACCTTTTCCCAGAACGGCGGCAGCAGGTCGACCGAATAGAATACGCCGCCCAGGTAAGTCAGCGGCGTGAGGATGAAGGTGGGGACGAGCGCGATGTCGTCGAACTTCTTGGCGTACACCGCATTGACGAAGCCGGCCAGCGCGAACACCGAGGCGCCCAGCACGAAGGTGATCAACGTGACCAGCGGATGGGCGACCCGCACCGGCGTGAAGCACATCGCGATCCCCAGCACGATGATGCCGACCAGGGTCGCGCGCGCCAGCGCGCCCAGCACGTAGCCGGCCAGGATCACCCACGGCGGCATCGGCGCCACCAGCATCTCCTCGACGAAGCGCCCGAACTTGGCCCCGAAGAAGGAGCTCGAGATGTTGCCGTAGGCGTTCTGGATCACCGTCATCATGACCAGGCCCGGCACGATGTACTCGATGTACGGCACCCCGCCCATGGTGCCGATGCGGTTGCCGATGAGCTTGCCGAAGATCAGGAAGTACAGCGTCATCGTGATCGCCGACGGCAGCAGGGTCTGCGGCCAGATGCGCACGATGCGCGCCACTTCGCGCGCGAGGATCGTATGGAGCGCGGTCAGGTGCAGGCGCGGGTTCATCTTACGTCGCGGTCCAAGGGGCAGGCGTTCGCGACGCGCTGCCCGTCATCTGGCGTCATCCCGGCGCACGCCGGGACCCAGTAACGCGGCGCTGCGATCCTGCGCCTCGCCACTGGGTCCCGGCGTGCGCCGGGATGACGCCAACTCGCAGCCACCGCGCTGATCGACGCCCGCTTCACGCCGCGCGGTTCGCGTCGACCAGGCGCACGAACAGTTCCTCGAGGCGGTTGGCCTTGTTGCGCATCGAGGTAACCATGATGCCGCTGGCCGAGAGCGCCGCGAACAGCGAATTGAGGTCGTGCGCGCGGCCCATCTCGGCCTCGAGGCTGTATTCGTCGATCCGCGCCAGCTTCACGCCGGTCACGTCGGGCAGAATCGCCGGCACCGTATCGGCCACGTCGAGCACGAAGGTCTCGACGTCGAGCGTGGCGATCAGGCGCTTGATGGTGGTGTGCTCGACGATGCGGCCGTGGTCGATGATGGCGACGTTGCGGCACAGCTGCTCGGCTTCCTCGAGGTAGTGCGTGGTCAGGATCACCGTGGTGCCGGCGCGGTTGATCGCGCGGATGAACTTCCACATCGAGCGCCGGATCTCGATGTCGACGCCCGCGGTGGGCTCGTCGAGGATCAGCAGGCGCGGCTCGTTCATCATCGCGCGCGCGATCATCATGCGGCGCTTCATGCCGCCCGAGAGCGTGCGCGAGGGCTGGAAGGCCTTGTCCCAGATCTGCAGTTCCTTGAGGTTCTTCTCCGCGCGCTCTTTCGCCAGTGCGCGCGGGATGCCGTAGAAGCCGGCCTGGTTGACCAGGATGTCGAAGGGGTGCTCGAACTGGTTGAAGTTCATCTCCTGCGGCACCAACCCGATCAGGGACAGGGCCTGCTCGCGTTCGCGCGCGAGGTCGTGGCCGAACACGCTCACGCTGCCGCTGGTCGGATTGACCAGGGTGGTGACGATGCCGATCAGGGTCGACTTGCCGGCGCCGTTGGGACCCAACAGGGCGAAGAAGTCGCCGGGCTCGACCGCGAGGTCGATGCCGTGCAGCGCGACCACGCCGGTGGCGTAGGTCTTGCGCAGGGCGCGGACTTCGAGCGCGGGGCTAGCCATCGGCAGGGAAACCCGGAGTTTCGGCAGCGGCGCGGCCGGCCGCTAGTATAGCCGCCGCCCGCCACACCCCCGCCGCCCCACGACCGCCGGAACCCGCATGAGCCTGCACTTCACGCTGCGCCTCGTCACCAGCCGCATGCTCGCGCCGACGGTGCGCCACCTCGCCTTCGAGCGCGTCGACGGGCAGGCGCTGCCCTTCGTGCCGGGCCAGTTCCTGCAGGTGCATTTCGAGGCGCAGGGGCGCGCGTTGCGGCGCAGCTACTCGATCGCGACCCTGCCCGAGGACCCGGCCAATCCGCGCGGACTGATCGAGATCGCGGTCAGCTATGTCGAGGGCGGCTCGGCCACGCGCCTGCTCTCGGGCCTGGCCGAGGGCGAGACCCTGGAGGCCAGCGGGCCCTATGGCCGCTTCGTGCTGCACGCCGACGACGCCAACCGCCGCTATCTCCTCATCGCCACCGGCACCGGCGTGACGCCCTATCGCGCCATGCTGCCGCAGCTTGGCGCGCAGATCGCCGCGCGCGGGATCGAAGTCGCGCTGCTGTTCGGCGCGCGCACGCCGCTGGAGCTGCTGTATGCGGACGAGTTCCGCGCCTTCGCAGCGGCCATGCCGGGATTCCGCTTCCATCCCTGCCTGAGCCGCGAAGGCTCGCCGCAGCCGCATCCCGACGAGCGTCGCGGCCGCGTGCAGGCCATGCTGGCCGAGCTCGCGCCCGATCCGGCGCGCGACATCGCTTACCTGTGCGGCAATCCGGAAATGGTCGATGCCTGCTTCGGCCTGCTCAAGGACGCGGGCCTCGCGATCCCGGTGATCCGGCGCGAGAAATACGTCTCTCCTGCCGATCCCAAGGCGCGCAGCGCGGGCCTGGCGATCGTGACCGAGTAAGCTCGGCCCCGATAACTGCCGGGGCCGGTTCGATGCCGATGCGCTTCCTCCTGTGCGCGACGCTTGCCATGGCCGCTGCGCCCGCTGTCGCCGGCCCGGTGCTGGCGGTGCTCAAGTTCCAGGACGAGACCGGTGCGCTGCCGCTGCAGGGCGGCGCCGGACGCGTGCTGACCAACATGCTCACCACCGAACTGGCGGCGCGGCCGGGGTTCACCGTGGTCGAGCGGCAGAAGCTGCGCGCGGTGCTCGAGGAACAGGACCTGGCCGAGTCGGGGCGCATGAGCGCGGGCGAGGGCGCGCAGATCGGCAAGCTGCTCGGCGCCGATTACCTGGTCAGCGGCACCGTGACCGCCTTCGAGGAAGAGATCGAGACGAAGGTCAAGCGCGGATTCTTCGGCGGCGGGCGGGTGGAGCAGGTTTCCAGGGGCGGCTACCTCGCGGTCGACCTGCGCGTGATCGACACCACCACGGCGCAGATCGCCTATGCGCGCACGGTCGAGGGCTTCACCGACGGCGGACGCAAGCTCGAGGTCTACGCGGTGGGCCTCAACGACGGCCCGGATGCCCGCGCGGTGCGCGCCGCGGTACTGGAGATCATCGATTACCTCGAGTGCGCGCTGGTGCGTCGCGATGCCTGCCTGGCCGAGTTCGAGGCCAGGGAGCAGCGGCGCCTGGACGCGGTCCGCAAGGCGGCGCAGACGAACTAGCGCGATGCGGTTGTGCTCGATCGAAGCGAGTCCGGGACCGTCGGCATCCGCGTGACGGCGAGTTCCACGAATGTCTGGGCCGGCACGCGGATGGCGACGGGCCCGGACCCCCCACGATCACCGTGACGGCCACTCGCCAATAGGGTCGCGGCTCAAGCCGCTCCTGCAGGCATCGATGATGCGGTCCCGGCGTCGTTGCGGGTGCGGGCGTCGCTACTGGCTGGCGTCCTCGCGCATCGCGTCCATCGGGCTGCGGTAGCCCGGCGGGATTTCGAAGGTCGAGGCGGGCAGCGTCGCGCGCTCGATCCGTGCCGTCGCCGAGCCGGTTTCGCGGCCTTCGGCATCGAAGCAGGCCTGGCGCAACACGATGCCCGGGGCCGATGCGCCGGCGCCGGCCTGCGCAGTGCCCATGCGCGCGTCGAGCTTGTCGACCAGGGGCTGGAAGGCCTGCTGCATCTTCATCAGGCGCGCGTAGCCCCGATCGAGGCCGCGCTGGTCGCGGGCGTCCAGGCCGAGCGCGGCGGGTTCGACGCTGCAGCCGCGCTCGAGCACGTGCTCGCCTTGCCGGCGTTCCCACATCGTGCAGGCGATCCCGGCGACCGAATCGGCGCCGAGCCCGTCGACCAGCACGCTCTCGCGCCGCGCCTGCTGGACCGCGGCCTGCGCCTGGTCCTGCGCCTGCTGCGCCGCCAGCGCATCGGGATCGATGCCGGCGCGGCGCAGGTCCGCGGGGTCCGCCTGCACCATGGCCTGCTGCTGCATCGCCTGCAGGTTCTCCGGTTGCATCATCGAAGCCAGGTCGGGCATCGCCATCTGCGGGCACTGCATGCCCTGGCGCTCGAGCTCGGCGCATTGCACCTTCATCTGCTCGCGCGCCTGCGCCATCATGGCGTCGACCTTGTCCAGCTCCCTGGTCATGCGGGTGCCGGTGGCGCTGGATACGTCGGTCTGGAAATCGAGCGCTTCGTCGTCGAGCTCGATCGGGCTGGCCATGCGCTGCTCGTGGTCGAGCGCGGTCGCGTACTGTTCGACGCCGTCGTAAAGCAGGCTGCTGTCCGAGCCGGCGTCGCGCATGTCGATGCGCAGTCGCGAGCCCTGCACCGCGACCGCCGTTGGCACCGGCACACAGCCGGTACCGCTGGCAACGTAGTCCAGGCGCGCATCCGCGCGCGCCATGGATGCCGTGAGTGCCACCAGGGCAATGGCCACTGCCAGGGCAGGGAAACCCGTCATGACATCCTCCATGGCAGCGGCGCCGGTGACCCAGCATAGTCCCGCTACGCCCGCACGCCATCCGCGCGGGGTGACAGAAGTCAGTTGTGCGGCGCGGCCGCGACCGCTAGCTTGCCTGCCGACCGCCAGGAGTTGCGTCCGCATGATCCGTCATTCGCTGTGTGTCGCCGTGGTCGTGGGAGCGCTGTGCGCCTTTCCGGCCGACGCGCGCCGCCTGGGGACGCTGGAGTTCCAGCCCTGCACCCTGGCCCCGGCGCTGATGCCGGTGGCGGTGGACGCGCAGTGCACGACCCTCCGGGTTCCCGAGGACCGCGCGCGCCCCGAGGGCCGCCAGATCGAGCTGGCGATCGCGTGGGTGCCGGCCGAGAGCAAGTCGCCGCAGCCCGATCCGGTGTTCATGCTGGCCGGTGGCCCGGGCCAGGGTGCGCGCGAGTCCTATCCGATGGTGGCCGGCGCCTTCCGCGAGGTGCTGCGCCGCCGCCATGTGATCCTGGTCGACCAGCGCGGCACCGGCGAGTCGAGTCCGCTGCGTTGCGAGGACGCGGCGGGCGCCAGCGCGGTGACCGAGGCCGAGGACTACAGCGCCGACGCGGTGGCCGACTTCGCGCGCCGCTGCCTCGCCAAACTCGATGCCGATCCGCGTTTCTACACTACCGGCGAGGCGGTACGGGACCTCGACGCGGTGCGCGCGGCGCTGGGCGCCGAGCGCATCGACCTGGTCGGCATTTCCTACGGCACCCGCGTGGCGCAGGAATACCTGCGGCGTTTCCCGCGGCAGACCCGCGCGGTGGTGCTCGACGGCGTGGTGCCGCCCACGCTGGTGCTGGGCAGCGAGCATGCGCGCAACCTCGAGACCTCGCTCGACCTGCAGTTCGCGCGTTGCGCGCTCGATGCGACCTGCGCCAAGCGCCTGGGTTCGCCGCGCCAGAACCTCGATGCGCTGTTCGCCCAGCTGCGGGACTCGCCGCCGAAGGTGCGCTTCCGCGACCCGCTCGACAACAGCGTGGTCGAGGAAACGCTCAGCGCCGGCGCGGTGGCGAGCGTGGTGCGCCTGTACGCCTATACGCCCACCATCGCCGCGATGCTGCCGCTGTCGCTGCACGAGGCAGCCAACGGCCGGCCCGAGATGCTCGCCGCGCAGGCGCGCATGCTCACCAGCATGCTGGGCGAATCGATCATGCACGGCATGCAGCTTTCGGTGATCTGCACGGAGGACGCGCCGGGACTGCAGGTCAACCCCGCCGATGCCGGCACCGTGATCGGCAGCGCAATGATCGAGGTGATCAAGGCGCAGTGCGCGGTGTGGCCGGCCGGCACCCTGGCGCCGGACTTCCACGAGCCGCTGGCTTCCGATGCGCCCGTGCTGCTCATCTCGGGCGAGTTCGACCCGGTGACGCCGCCGCGCTACGGCGAGACCGCGCTCGCGCAGTTCGCCAACGGCCGTCACCTCGTATTGCGCGGCCAGGGCCACAACGTGGTCGGCACCGGCTGCATGCCGAGGTTGCTGGGCCAGTTCATCGAAAGCACCGACGCCAAGGCCCTGGACGCGAAATGCCTGGAGCAACTCGACTACACCCCGCCCTTCGCCGGCTACTACGGCTGGGAGCCCTAGGTGGCCGTGCGCCTTGACTTGACCACCGGTGGCCTCGAGCCACTGCGTGCTTGTCCCCACAACCCCCACCCGCCTGCGGCGGGTCGCCCCCTAGCCTCAAGGGGGCTGCAACGCGGCTTCGGCGAAGGTGCACGGCGATGATCGAGATCCGCGACCTCCGCAAGTCGTTCAAGGCCAAGACCGGCACGGTCACCGCCGTCGATGGCGTCAGCTTCACCGCGCGCGACGGCGAGATCACCGGGCTGCTGGGCCCCAACGGCGCCGGCAAGACCACCACGCTGCGCATGCTCTACACCCTGATGACGCCCGACGCCGGCCAGGTGCTGGTCGATGGCGTCGACGTGGCGCGCGATGCCCAGGCCGTGCGCCGCAACCTCGGCGTACTGCCGGACGCGCGCGGCGTGTACAAGCGCCTGACCGCGCGCGAGAACATCGCCTACTTCGGACGCCTGCACGGCATGGACGAGGCCACGATCGCGCAGCGCGGCGCGGAGCTCATCGCCGCGCTCGACATGGCCGACTTCGCCGACCGCCGCACCGAGGGCTACTCGCAGGGCCAGCGCACCAAGACCGCGATCGCGCGCGCGCTGGTCCACCAGCCGCGCAACGTGATCCTGGACGAGCCCACCAACGGCCTCGACGTGATGACCACGCGGGCGATGCGCGGCTTCCTGCGCCGCCTGCGCGAGGAAGGGCGCTGCGTGCTGTTCTCCAGCCACATCATGCAGGAGGTCGCCGCGCTGTGCGACCGCATCGTGGTGATCGCCAAGGGCCGCGTGGTGGCGCAGGGCAGCGCCGACGAGCTGCGCGCGCAGACCGGCGAGGCCAACCTCGAGGACGCGTTCGTGAAAGTGATCGGTACTGACGAGGGGTTGTTCGCATGAGCACCGTCTGGACCGTCTTCAGGAAGGAACTCACCGACGCCTTCCGCGACCGCCGCATGGTCATGGTGGCTTTCGTGATCATGCCGATCGCGTTCCCGCTGATCTTCGCCGGGATGGGCGCGATCGGCGCGAAGAAGATCAGCGAGAAGCTCGAGAGCACGCTCAAGCTGCCGGTGGAGGGCGCCGAGCGCGCGCCCAACCTCATGGCGTGGCTCAGGCAGCAGAACCTCGAGATCGTGCCGGCGCCGGCCGACATCGACGCGGCGATCCGCAGCCAGGACGAGGACGTGATCCTGCGCATCGATCCGGGCTATGCCGATTCGTGGCGCGGCAGCGAGCCGGCGCGAGTCGATCTGGTGTTCGACAGCTCGCGACCGATGCAGTCGGGCACCACCATCGCGCGCGTCCGGCGCCTGCTCGACGCCTACGACAGCCAGGTCGGGCGCCTGCGCCTGGTCGCGCGCGGCGTGCATCCGGCGGTGGCGAGCCCGCTCCTGGTCGGCAACCGCGATCTCGCCACGCCGGACTCGCGCTTCGACTTCGCGCAGCAGATGATCCCCTACCTCTTCATCCTGTTCGCCTTCATCGGCGGCATGCAGCTCGCGATCGATTCGACCGCGGGCGAGCGCGAGCGCCAGTCGCTGGAACCGCTGCTGGCCACGCCAGCCACGCGCGAGGCGATCCTCTCGGGCAAGATCCTCGCCACCGCGGCCTTCGCGCTCGCAGGCCTGGTGGTGACGCTGCTCGCGTATCTGGTGGTGTTCACCTACATGCCGATCGGCAAGGGCGGCATGAGCATGAACCTGCCGGTCGACGCGCTGTGGAAGCTGTTCGTGGCGATCTCGCCGATCGTGTTGCTGGGCGCGTGCCTCTTGACCGCGCTGGCGGCCTTCGCCAAGAGCTACCGCGAGGCGCAGGGATACCTGCCGATGCTGATGTTCCTGCCGATGATCCCGACCCTGTTCCTGATGATCTCGCCGGTGAAGACCCAGCTGTGGATGCTGGCGGTGCCCTTCCTGGGCCAGAACCAGCTGATCCTGCGCATCCTGCGCAAGGAGGCGATCCTGCCGGTGGAATGGGCGGTGTGCCTGGGCGTGGGCTTCCTCATCGCCGGCCTCGTGTGGTTCGTGGCGGCGCGGCTTTACCACCGCGAGCAACTGGCGATCTCCGGCTGAGCGGCGGCGGCTGAACGGCCGCCAACGGCGGACGACGCGCGGCGACGGAAATCCGGCCCGCGCGCGTGCAAGGGGTGAGGCGCACGCGCCTTCCATCCCCCTCACGAGGAACCGCCCCATGAAGTCGAATTCGATGCGTCTGCTGGCCCTGGCCGTCGCGGGTCTTACCGTCGCGGCGGGCGTCGCGCTGGCACAGGGCCACGGCCCGGGTCCTGGCCGCGGCATGGAGCCGGCCACGGTGGCCGAAATGACCCAGCATGCCCAGGAGCACGCGGCTGCGATGGATCTCGACAAGGACGGCTTCGTCACCGCCGCCGAGGTCCGCGCCTTCCGCGAGCAGCAGCGTGAAGCCCGCGCCGCCGAGAAGTTCGCGCGCATGGACGCCGACAAGGACGGCCGGGTCTCGATCGCCGAGTTCACGGCCGAACACACCGCGAAGATCCAGGCGATGGACGCCAATGGCGACGGCACGATCGAGCGTTCCGAGATGCGCGCCGGCCACCGCCATGGGTGGCACCATGGTCCGGGTTGTGCGGAAGCCGCGGCAGGCTGAAGCCGTGCATGGCACCATCCGCGCCCGGGAGCGGGCGCGGATGCCGTGATGCCAGAGGCCCAGAGCGATGCGCGCGAGGATCCCGATGCCGAGCTGCTGCCGGCCGTCGCGGCCGGCGACGCGCGCGCCTGCTCGACCCTGGTCGACCGCCACGCCGGTCGCGTCCACGGCCTGGCCTCGCGCCTGCTCGGCGACGCGGCGGAGGCCGACGACGTGAGCCAGGAAGTCTTCCTCGCGGCCTGGAAGCACGCGGGGCGCTGGCGTCCGGGTGGCAGCGCGCGCTTCTCGACCTGGTTGACCCGGGTCACGCTCAATGCCTGCCGCGATCGTTTGCGCTCACGCCGGCCGACCGCGCCAGTCGAAGTGCTCGAGCTTCTGCCCGGCGATGCCGGCCCCGAACGCCGCACGCTGGACGCCGAGCGCGTCATGCGCGTGCGCGCGGCGGTGGCCGAACTGCCGCCGCGCCAGCGCGAGGCGCTGGTGCTGTGCCACTACCAGGGCCTGCGCCAGGACGAGGCCGCGGCGGCGATGGAGCTGTCGGTGGATGCGCTGGAGTCCCTGCTGGCCCGCGCGCGCCGCGCGCTGCGCCTGCGCCTTGGTGGAGAAACGGCATGAGCCCTGCGATGACCCGCGAACGCCTGCAGGCACTGACCGCGGCCTACGGCGCCGATCCCGCGCGCTGGCCGGCGAGCGAGCGCGACGCCGCGCTGCGCCTGCTCGACGCCAGCCCCGACGCGGAGGCGCTCCTGCGCGAGGCCCAGGCCCTGGATATGCAACTGGCGTTGCCCGAACCGGCGGCGCCGACGCCGGCCTTGCGCGCCGCGCTGCTGCGTTCGGCACCGGGCGCGCGCGTCGTGGGCTGGCGCGAGGCCTGGTCCTGGCGCTTCGCCCTGCCGGCGCTGGCGCTGAGCCTGACCCTGGGCATCGGCATGGGATTGGCGGTCGCGCCCGTGGCGCAGGCCGATGATGGCGACGAGGACGTGCTCACGCTGGCGCAGCTCGACGACGACTACACGGAGTTCACCGAACCATGAGCGACCCTTTGCGCCGCTGGCGCCTCGCCACCTTCGGCGCGCTGCTGCTGGCGGTGGCGCTGGGTGGCGCGCTCGCCACCGTGCTGTTGGCGCGGCCGCATGACCGCCACCCCCACGCGGTGATGACGCTGCCGGGCCTGCGCGTGCTCGCCGGCGCGCTGGAGCCGGCCGAGCGCGCTGCGCTGCGCACGGCCTTCCGCGAGCGCCATCCGCAGATGCGCGGGCGCATCGAAGCCCTGCACGCCGCGCGCAATGGCGTGGTCGAGGCGCTGCGCGCCGAACCCTTCGACCGCCCGCGGCTGGAAGCGGCCTTCGCGGAACTGCGCGCGCAGGACACCGGGGCGGCGGTGGGCGTGCACGAAACCCTGGTCGAACTGGCGGTCTCGCTCGACGCGGCCGGCCGCGCGCGGCTGGCCGACGCGGTGGCGCGCGCGCCGCGCGGGCATGGCGAGCGGCGGCGGCACGACTGAGCGGGTCGCGGAAGGCTGCGCGTTGCGCGGCGGCGTCGCCAAGCGAACAGCGGCCACGTCCTTCCGCGGCGGCCGGCGTCGCCGGTCGCGGCTGAAGCCCAACACGAACGCCGCGACGTCATTGCACCGGCTGCGCGGCCCCGCGCATCGCGCGCGCGTCGGCCGGGAAGCTGCGCATGGCCAGCAGCACGAAGGCCGCGGTGATCGCCAGCATCACCGGCACCAATGCCATGGCATCGAACAGGCCGGCGGCCTTGTGCGCCTCGCTGACGACGGTCGCACCGGCGGCGTGCATCGCCTGCGTGGCCAGGCGATCCGACAAGCCGCCCACCACCAGCGGCCCGGCCGCGCCGCCGAGGAGGTACATCGCAGCGAAGTACAGCGCCATCGCGCGGCCGCGCAGGCGCGGCTCGACCACGTCGTGCAGGGCCGGATACACGCAGGGGTAGTAGGCGAAGTAGCAGAGCCAGCCCAGCGCGAACCACAGCGTGAACCACAGGGTCGAATCAGCGCCCACGGTCAGCGCGAGCGTCGTGCCCACTGCCGCCAGCGCCAGGCAACCCGCGCCGAAGCGCAGGCGACCGCGTTCGGAACGCTGGTGCAGGCGGTCGGCGATCCAGCCGCCGAGAGGCAGCGCGATGAGGCCGGTGGCGCCGCAGATCAGGCCGGTCAGGTTGGCCGCGGGCGTGAGCGCGAGGCCGAAATGCCGCATGAAGAGCGGCACCAGGAAGGCATTGGCCGCATATGCCGCGAAATTGATGCTCAGTCCCGAGCCGATCAGGCACCACAGCGTGGGGATGCGCATCAGCGCGCGGAAGGGATGCGGCGGCAGCGCGCGGTCCGCGGCGATCGCATCGGCCGCGCCGCGCGCCGGCTCGCGGATGCGCAGGCAGGCGACGGCCAGCAGCAGCCCCGGAAGCGCGGCGAGGTAGAACGGCGCGCGCCAGCTCTGGAACGCGGCCACGATCGGCCCCACCGCGAAGTAGGTGATCAACAGGCCCATCGGCAGGCCCAGCATGAACAAGCCCACCGCGCGCGCGCGGCGCGCCGAGGGAAACAGGTCGCCGACCAGCGAATTCGCCGCCGGCGCGTAGCTCGCCTCGCCGATGCCGACCATCGCGCGCAGCATCAGGAACGCGACGAAGGTGGTGGCGAGCCCGGCGAGCCCGGTGAACAGGCTCCACACCGCCAGTCCCAGTGCCAGCACCACGCGCCGCGAGCCGTGGTCGACCCAGCGCCCCAGCGGCAATCCGGCAATCGCGTACACCAGCACGAAGCTGGTGGAGATCAGCCCCAGCTCGAAGTCGTTGAGGCCCCACTCGCGCCGGATCGGCTCGGCCACCACCGCCGGCAGCGTGCGGTCGAAGAAGTTGAGCAGGTTGGCGAGGAACAGCAGCGCGAGCACGCGCCAGGCGTTGGGGGCTTGGGTGCTGGCGG
>Ga0209254_10000306_pt1 | contig 37765 bp, 31 predicted proteins | sample FrelakmetDIP11DI_FD_187148 | JGI IMG/M metagenome (GOLD analysis project Ga0209254, IMG submission 187148) | Freshwater lake sediment microbial communities from the University of Notre Dame, USA, for methane emissions studies - DIP11 DI (SPAdes)... | ecosystem: Environmental > Aquatic >... | reverse complement strand
ATGGCCATTGTCATCATCGCTGCATTGACTTTTTTGAACGCTTCCGGACTCCGTTCGGATGCTCAATCATCTCCCGAACTGCGGGCCGCCCGCGTGGAAAAAGCGCTTCCGCCTGGGATCGTCATCGCCGGACGGCTTCCCGTGCTCAAATCCCTGTCCGAGCGCATGGCCGAGTTGAAGATCCCGGGGGCGAGCGTCGCCGTCATCAACGGCGGAGCCGTCGAATGGGCCAAGGGCTACGGAGTCATCGAGACCGGCGCATCGACCCCGGTGACTCCCCGGACGCTGTTCCAAGCCGCGTCCATCAGCAAGTCGATCGCCGCCTTGGCGGCGCTCCTCCTGGTCGAGCAGGGCAAGCTCTCCCTGGACGAGGACGTCAACATGCGCCTGAAGTCCTGGAAAGTCCCGGACAACGAATTCACCCGGACCGAGAAGGTCACCCTCCGCCGTCTGCTCAGCCACACGGCCGGGCTGACCGTGCACGGCTTCGGCGGATACCCGGCCGATGCCCCCGTGCCTTCCGTCGTCCAAGTGCTCGACGGGCAGAAGCCCGCCAACAGCGAGGCGGTCCGAGTGGAAGCCGTTCCCGGGAGCCGCATGAGCTATTCGGGGGGCGGATTCACGGTCATGCAGCAGCTCGTGACCGATGTGGCCGGAAAGCCTTTCCCGGCCCTGCTCTCGGAACTCGTCCTCAAGCCCCTGGGCATGGACGACAGCACCTATGAGCAGCCTCTCCCCTCGGCCCGCCGGAGCGATGCTGCCTCCGGACACCTATCGGATGGACGTCTCCTTCCAGGCCGCTTCCATATCTATCCTGAAATGGCAGCCGCCGGACTCTGGACGACGCCGACCGACCTGGCCCGGTTCCTGATCGAGATCCAGCGCGCCCTTCAAGGCCGGTCTTCGGTCATTTCGAAGGAAACGGCCCGGCTGATGACGACGATCGTGATGGACGGATACGGCCTCGGCCTTTCGCTCCAGGGGACCGGCCCCTCGGCCACTTTCGGCCACGGCGGCTCCAACGAAGGCTTCAAATGTTCAATGGCTGCCTTCATCGAAAGCGGACAGGGCTTCGTCGTCATGACCAACGGAGACCGGGGCGGCTGGCTGGATGCGGAGATCCGGAGGGCCGTCGCCCGCGAGTACGGCTGGCCGGCCTTCCAGCCGAGGGAGAAGACGGTCGTCCGGGTCGACCCGGCCGTGCTGGCCTCGTATGTCGGCCGCTACGAGCTCCGTCCGGGGAAGACGATCGACCTCGCCCTGGAAGGCGACAAGCTGTTCGCCATCGACGGCCAGGTAAAGGTCGAGCTCTACGCCGAGACGGAAAATCGCTTCTTCGATCTGGTGGAAGAGCACGAGATCACGTTCCTCAAGGGAGCCGGCGGAAAGGTGACGCACATGATCGTCGACGGCGAGTTGAAAGCGCCCCGGGTCGGAAGCTGACCGTCCGCTATCCGCGGCTTCGGCCCGCACGCCAGACTATGAGGCCCGGCACCGCAGCAGCCCTACTTGATCAGAAGGATCCTCTCGTTCACCGGGGCCAGCCATTCCACGCCGCGCTCCGTCACCACCGCGTCGTCTTCGAGGGGAATGCGGACCTTTCCCCCGCCCCATTCGGCCGCCGGCGTCCAGGCGAAGAACTCGACGGCGAACAGGTTGCCCGGCCGGATGACATACGTGCTTTGGAGGGGATTCCAGGTGACCATGGACGGCCCGCTCCCGTGACCGGTGTTGCCGACCGAGTGGCAGCCGATGTAGAGCTCGGTGGCGGAGGTCGCGGACGGCTTGTTGAATTCCTTCATCACCGCGAACCCGGCCGCGGCGACCTTCCGGTTCATCTCATCCAGCATGTCGATGGCCCGAACGCCCGGCCGAATGGCCCGGCGGATGATCTCCCGTGCGGCCAGCGCCCGGTCCCAGGCCCGCCGGATTCCCTCCGGCGCCTGCGTGGCGCCCGCTTCGAGCACGAAGGCGGTGCGCTTCATGTCCGTGCAGAAGTTCATCAGGCACACCCCCCAGTCGATGTGGAGCAGCATGCCGCGCTGGATGATCGTGCCGTCGGAGGTGGCGATGATTCCCTGGGGACCCGAGACATAGACCGAGGGCATGCCGAACGAAGCGCCGAGGCCTCGCTCCAGAAGCCGGTCCTGAAGCCACCAGGCCACATCCTCGAGCGTTGTCCGGCCGGGGGTGATGACCTCGTTCGACAGCGCCCTCTCGGCCAGCTCGCGGGCGTGCCCGGCCGCCTCGCCGAAGGCGACGATCTCGGCGGCCACGCGCCGGGACCGGAAGTCGGACGCGAGCTTCTCGGCCGAGACCAGGCGCCCGCCGTACGGCTCGCCCAGGGTCTTCACCAGAATTTGGAAGTGCGTGTGGGTGAGGCCGTCGGCGGCGCCGATTTCATCGGACATGTTCACCCCGATCCGCTTCGGGTCGCGCTCGCGGACGAACGTCTTCAGGTCGGTCTGCGGATTGACAAGGTCGTAGCCGCCCGCGCCCTCGAGGGCGTGCCCGTCGATGCCGAAGACCGCCCGCTCGACCCTGTCGCCGCCGCGGTCCGTGAACACGAAATAGCCGGTCGCGTCGATGAATCCGCCGCCCAGGTCCTCCCAGAGCGGGTCCGGGTGGTTCTGCTTCATGGCCACGATCCACATGTCGATCCGGTTCTCCCGCATGGCCTCGGGCAACACCAGATCGAACTTGTCGAGCCGGATGCGCCGCATCATCTCCCAACGGCGGCGGGCTTCCTGGCCGGAGGAAACCGTCGAGGCGATCATGAGGCCCAGCAGGACGAGAAGAACGACGCGCGGCGCTCTTTTCATGTCACTCTCCTATTGGCAGGTCATGAGGAAATTCTAAGCTCGGGCGCGAGGGAGTGTCAATAAACCGATAAACGGGGAAAAGGATCTCTGGCGCTATTTAGTCTGCGAATCGGCTCTCGTATTCTGCCAGGAACCGCTCGAAATGATGAAAAAGCACTCGGTAGAGGACGGTACGTTCAGGATGTCGCGGATCGCCGTATTAAGCAAGTGCCTCTGTTTCCTCTATTTGCTTTTCGGTCTTAGCGCTTCAATGATGCTCGTCCCCACCCAATAGATATCGCCCCGTGATTGAAAAAACAAATATTTACCGTCAGGCGACAGAGCGGCACATATCTCGGAAGCCGGCGTGTTGATTTGCGGGCCAAGATTGAATGCCTCGCTCCATGTTCCCTGCCCGTCATGAAAAGAAACGAACAAATCCGAATCATCGGGATTTTTCGATCTTTTTGAATCAAAGACAAGATAGCTCTCATCCGGCGAGATGCAAGGATGCGCCCCGGGCGCAGGCGAATTGACGCCTCCCCGCAGATGTTCTCTTTCAGAATATTTTCCGTTGACCGATAGATATCTGCAGATTCCGACCGATGCGCTCCTGATATCCGTCGTAAAAATGCTGCCGGGCCTGGTTGTCGTGACATACATTCCATTGACACAATACTTCGGTTCTCCCCATCCCGAGCTTGATTTCTCGACGGCCCAGATATTGACCATCCGGGCCTCCATATCCTGGGGACTCAGATTCTCATCTCGACCCAAGCCGGAAGGGGGCGGAGCAAATCTCGTCATATAGAGCTTCGAACCGTCCGGAGAAACATGAGGTTCAAATCCTCCGGCCGCTTTCAAGACGGCCGCCTCTTCAGGTTGCGTTAAAACGCCGTTTTCCCACCGAACAACCATCTGAACATCCTTGTTCTTGATTCTCCTGGCAAAATAGAACTCCCTTCCGTCCGGGGAAATCGTGTTTGAAAATTCAAAATATTCTCTCGTAGACACGACTCCAGGCAAAAAGACTTGGGGAATCGCACCAGGCGGCTTCTGACCAAGATAGAAGCCTTCCAGTTTCGGAGGGCAATTTGACTTATCCCGCGCATAATTCGACATCGCCAATACGCCGAAGACCAACATCACAATGAGTTTTTTATCGTGCGTCGACATGATGGTCTCTCCTTCATTAATATCCTTGCTGGGGGATAAGAAATTCCTTTTCCGCCCGGGGCTTGGGACGCGTCCGGAATCGGTTTGAATTCCTATCCTGACCTCGTCAGCGAGGGTATTCCGGCCCGCTGGCGATGTCAAGCGCGGCCGGGAGCGCCAGAAAGCGGTCCTCAAAAAGAGGTCGACCTCGTAAACCTTGCGGATCATGGCCGCCCAACCCTTGGAGGGGACGCGCCGCGGCTCCTCAGAGGGGTCGAACTTCCGACCTACGGATCCGGAGTCCGTCGCTCTATCCACTGAGCTACAGGCACGCAGAGAGGTATAATATTACATCATCGCGGCGCGGGTGAAAATTGGAAAGTGATAGGCTCGAAAATGAGGGTGAACAGGTCATTCCTTCTTGACGAACTCGACTGCTCCGGTCGAGCCCGCCGGGTGTTCCCATTGACCCGTCATTTTATCGCCCGCAACGACGAGCTTCATCAGGATGAGGCTGTCGTCGGTCAGGGGGAATACGAACAAGAATTTCTCGCCGTCCATCGTCACATCCCTGATCTCGGTATTGGCCGTGATCACGGCCGCGTTGTCGGCGGAGATCGTCCCGCCAAAGCTCTCCTCGACTCTCTTGAGAACCAACGTCATTTCAGTCGTCCCGACGCCCGGGACCTCGGTCTTGCCCACCCAGGTTCCGTTGAGGTTCGGCGCCTCTTGAGCAAGGCCTGTCAGAGCGATCACCCCCAACAAGGCCGCTGCCGCTAGAGCCCATCCTGCTTTTATCATTTTGTGCTTCTCCTTATATGTCTGAGATCTCGCCGCGACGGCTCACTCCTTCACCGCGTCGAAGATGATCTTCAAGAAGTCGTTGATATGAGGCATCCAACGGACGACGACGACCAGATCGTTGCGGTCGTCGACGACGATGAAGTTCCCTCCGGTACCGCTGGCGAAATAAATGTGCTCCGGAGCGTCCTTGAAGCGCCGCTTCCCGGTGTTCAGCCACCACATGTATCCGTATCCCGAAAAGGCCTCAGCCGGGACACGGATCCTGTCGATCCATTGTTCGGAAAAGAGCCGTTCTCCCTTCCACGCCCCCCTGCGGAGGAAACAAAGCCCGAAGCGGGCTAGGTCCCGCGTGCTGATGAACATTCCGCCGCCGAAGTGGCCGCCGCCGCTCACGGACTGCATCATGATCCCGTCGACGAGGACCCAGGAGTTCTCATAGCCGTGCCACCGCCAGGTTGGGGAGGCGCCGATGGGGTCCATGAGGAACTCGCGGAGCACCTGGGGCAGCGGCCGGCGCCAGACCTGGAGCAGGCCATAGGCCAGGAGATTCACCCGGACATCGTTGTACTTGAAATGGGTGCCCGGCTCGTTGAGTGGGCGTCTCTGCCAGAGCTCAGGCCTTTCCGGAGGGACCGGCCGGTCGGCCCAGTCCGGCGTCTCGAAGAGCGTGCCCTCCCAATCGGAAGTCTGCTGGAGGAGGTGGTGCCAGGTGATCTTGGCGTTGTGCTCCGAATCGAATTTCCCGTCCTGAACGTACGTTTTCACGGGATCGTGCACGTCCCGAATGAGCCCCCGGTCGAGCGCCAGACCTGCCAGCGTCGAAAGAAAGCTCTTGGTCACGCTGAAGGTCATGTCGACTCGGCGCGTATCGCCCCATTCGGCGACGATGTATCCGTGCCGGAGGATCATCCCGTTCGCGTCGCCGCGGTGTTGGGTCGGGCCGAGTATCCGGAAGCCGGGCTCCCGTCCCCAAGTACTCCAAATCAACGCCGCCAGGTCCTTGGATTCTTTGTTTTGGTTTTCCTTCGCGAAGGCCACCGCCCGCTCGACGAGCCGCGGGTCCATTCCCGCCTCTTCCGGCTTTCGGGACTCCCAGGCGTCCCACTTGCCCGGATAGTACGTCTGCGCGGACGAAAGGAGGGGAAGGACGAGGAGGGCGGCCAGGACCAGCGACGCGATGGCGGTCGGACTCTCCCGCCGTGCGGAAGTCCGTCTCCGCATCCCTATGCGCCCTTCTCTTTTTTACCGCGCCGCTTCCTGTCGATCAGGTACCAACAGACAAGATTGCCGACCCCGAAGGCCGCGAGGAGAAGCCCGAAGGCCCAGAAAATGGCGTGAATGGCGGCGGTGTCGGCGTCCTTGGGATTCATGGATTGGATCGGGAGGATGACTAGCCCGATGATGACCCCCATGATTCCCAGGGCCAGCGAAATGATCCCCGCGCGAAGGCTGACATCGGCCCAGTCCGTTCCTCCCCCCGCGACCTCCTTGAGGTCTCGGGGGAGCGCCACCCCCTTTTCCAGGGCTAGGCGCTGGAGCTCCATATACTCCTTGAGAAACCGCTGCTTCCGGATATGACTGAGGACGAGCCATGCGCCCACGACCACGGCCGCGATCAGAAGAGCTTCCATGCCGACCTCCTCGAGATAGATTGTCCTACACCTCATGAGTCCGTCCCGCGCTGTTATTGTTTCAGTTGCAACATTTCGCCCCTCTGTGAGACAAATGGAATGGATCGAGGATCGGAGTGGAGTCTGTGGACACGGACCGGCTCGTCGAGGACCACAAGAACCTCGTCTATCACCTGATCCACCGGACCGTTCGGGACAGGACCGCCCACGAGGAGATCTTCCAGGAGGTGTTCTTGAACGTCCTCGAGAGCCTGCCCCGGTTCGAGGGACGCTCCAAACTCTCGACATGGGTGGCCTCGATCGCGGTCCACACCTGCTATAAGTTCATCCAAAGGGCCAAGAAACAGGAGCGCTTCGAAGCGTTTGGCGACTGGCTCGAAGGACGCCCCGAACCGGGCGTTCTGTCGGACCTTCAGGAGAACCTTGAGCGAAGCGACGCCCGGCGGCGGCTGGAGCTGCATCTCGGCGAGGTGGCCCCCAAGTACGCGCTGCCCGTCACCCTTTATTTTTTCGAGGGGATGAGCTATCAGGAAATCGCCGAGATCCTCCAAATCCCGCTGGGCACGGTAAAAAGCCACCTGTTCCGGGGGCTCAGGGAACTCAGGAAAAGGGTCGAGGGAGGGGAAGATGAACCTTTGCTTGGATGACGCCCTCAAACTGGACTATCTCAACGGCCTGTTGTCCGAGGACGAAAGGGCCCGCTTCGAGGCCCACCTCGCCGCCTGCCAAGGGTGCCGGCGGGAGATCGACGGACTTCGGAGAACGGCTGCCGCGGTCGCCGGCCTGACGCCTCTTTCCGTCCCCGCGGACTGGACGGCCGCCGCCAAGGACCGGCTCAGGGCGATGAGTCCCTCTCCCGTCCCTGCGACCCTGTCAAACCCGGCTCCCGCCGGCCGGAGAACGAACGCCTTGCTGTATGCCCTCATCACCGCCGCCGTCGCCGCAGGGCTCGCCCTTCTCTTCTCCCTCGTCATGGGGGGAACGGTCCATCGCTGGCTGCCCGGCCTTTCGCCCGCCGCGCTGGGGATCACGGACCCGCGCGCCTCCAGGATGGTCGACCTCATGGCCTGGATCCTGTTGCTCCACACGCTGTTCTTAGTCCCGTCGATCATCGACAACATCTACCGGTTGATGAGGAGCGGAAGCGGAGCCGTGCGCGGACTGAAATATCATCGTTGACGAGGCCGGGATGGGAATTCAAGCCGATTCCGGACGCGCAGTTCGCTCGATAACGCGACGCCGGAGGAATTTGCAGCTCATGTCGAGACCGAAACAGAAGGTTTAAATCGAGATTTTGAGGCGTCCGAAAATGGCTTGCATATTTAAAAACCTGCTGACAGATTGTTTGACAGCAAGATGCGCCGGTCCGACCCCAAATCATTTCCCCAAATCACTTCAAATCATTTAGCTTTGCCGGGGTCCTTGTCGTTCAGGGTGAACCGGCCGCAGGGCATCTGGGGAACACCGGAGACAAGGTGGCGGGCGAATTTCACCTCGTCCGCTTCCGGCACATGCGTTCCCCTCACCCCGGCGTTGGCGAACGGAGATTTCAGCCGGGGGAACGATTTCTTGCTCCAGAACTCGACGTAGGTCTTTTCCAGGGCTTCAGCCCCGGCCTCGGTATCCTTCACGCTCCAGCGGGCCAGCCAGCACAGGTAGAGCACGTCGAAATCCGGGATCTCGGCCTCTTTCATGTCCGCCCCGTAGAGAACAAGGTTGGCATCCTGGCTCTCCGTCACTTTCGCCAGCCAGCCGTCATCGGGAAAGATCTTGACGCGCGTCTTGACGATATGCCTCATCAGCCCCAGGGCTTCCCTCAACGAGAAGGTGCGCTTGGCCAGCCGGGTGAAGACCCAGCGGGCCTGCCACCCGATGACCGGAAGGCTGGCCGCCAGCCTGTTGCCCAGGAACATCTTCGCCTGGAACGACCGGGCCAGCACGTCATTGTAGGCGGTCGCGCAGCCGTTGACGTAGACGAAGGAGGAGCTGAAGTCGGCGCCTTCGTCCCTGAGCCTGTCGAAGAACATGTTCCTGATGAAGAGATAGGCGACCGTCACGTTCTTGGCATACTCCTTCCAGACGGGCAGCAAGGCCTGGGTCCCCAGCCGGTAACGGGTGTCGACCTCCCAGCCCATGTAGCCGGGCGGCACCGTCCGGTCGAGGATCGCCTTGATCCGGAGATTCGTCTTGTGGACGTCGTCCTCGAAGGTCCCCACGCCCAGGTTGACTCCCGTGCCCAGGACGACGGACTTGAGGTTCTTGGCCGTTCCGCCGTGCGTGGAGAAATAGATGACGCCGGGCGCCGGCTTGTTCTCGAGGATGGCGTCGTGCAGGGCGAGCGGCGTGGCCTCGTCATCCTTGAGGATGATGACCTTGTAGTTGCGCGATTCGAGCGTCTTCTTGAGGATCTCAAGATTGTCGCCCGCCGCCTTGTGGCTCGGCACGCGGACCAGGGGCTCGTGGACCAGCGTGCTTTTCAAGCCTCCGTAGAACGGCGTCTCGTAATAGGGCGAGAACAGGATGGCGGTCTTGTTCCGAGGGTCGTCCGGCGAGGTGTGGGGCTGGGCCGGGATGTGGGTGCGCGGGTCCTTGGCCAACGGCCCGATGGCCATGTTCTCCTCGGGGGGATCCTCGACCGAGGCGACGACGGTCATGACCCCTTCCTCGTGCCCGTCCTCGAACTGGAGATCGCATCCCTGGCCGTCCGCCCAGGGCTCGAAGCCGCTGATCCTCAAGGCCTTCTCCGAAGACCTGAGAGCGGACCTGCGCTTGGCTTCCTCGGCGGCCAGGAGAATGGCCTGGTCGGCCTTGACGCCGTTCTCGTACTCCCGGTTGAACACCTCGAAAAAGACCTGGATGGGGCCGTCGCCCGCCTTGACGCGGCGCCATGAGGACGAGCCCGGTCCGTCGCCGATGAATTGGAGAGGAAGGGTCAGAATGTCTCCCTCGAGCCTCCAGGGGCCGTCCGTCACGGACTTGCCGAGCTCCGGGAAATCGATGGACATCCGTCCGCCCTGGACCCGGTACGTGCCTTCGTTGGTCATGACCTCGCCGGGCCGGGAGGCCGTGACCGACATCGCTCCGCCGGGAAGCACGCTCAACAGGATCTCGGCGCCCGGGACGGCGGCATATTTCGACGGCTGGTCCTCGAGGAACTGGTAAACCCCCGAGATGTCGGCCGGGCCGGAAATCGCGAAAGAAGAAACGCCGATGACGGCCAGGATCGTCCAGAGAAGCCTGCGGAATCGCGGAAACATGGGCATCCCTCCCCGGCTTGCTTATAGCACAGCCGGGCCGGTCAATCAACGCGGAGCGGCCGGAGAAGCGGACATGAAACGAATTCCCCTGCCCCGGTGTATACTAGGATAACGAGCCAAACGACATGAGTGACGCTGAACAGCCATCCAACGGCCTCGAACGTCGGCTGGGTCTCTTCCCCCTGACCAACATCGTCGTGGCCAACATGGTCGGGGCCGGGATCTTCACCACCTCCGGCCTGCTGATGAAGGACCTGGGGAACGCCTGGCTGATGCTCGCCCTGTGGGTCGCCGGCGGGGCGATCGCACTGTGCGGAGCGCTGTGCTACGGCGAGCTCGGCGCGGCCATGCCCCAAGCGGGCGGGGAATATGTCTTCTTGTCGCGGCTGTTCCATCCCTTGTTCGGCTTCCTGAGCGGCTGGGTGTCGTTCTTCGTGGGATTCTCGGCACCCATCGCCGCCTCGGCCATCGGCTTCGCCGAGTACATCACCCGCGCTTTTCCCTGGCTTCTCGGCCTGGGGCTTTTTTCCGGGCCGGAAGCCGCCTCCATCCTGAAAAAGGCCTACGCCGCCTTGATCATCATCGTCTTCACCCTGGTCCACCGCCGGGGGGTCAAGCTCGGAGCGCGTGTCCAGAACGTCCTGACCTTGATGAAGGTCGGCCTGATCCTCGGCCTGATCCTGTTCGGCCTGTCCTCGGACAAAGGGAGCTTCAGCCATCTCTCCCAGGGCGGCGCGGTCGACTTCGGGTTCGACGGCTGGAAGATCATGGGCCTGGCCCTGATGTGGATCATGTTCGCCTACAGCGGCTGGAACGCCTCGGCCTACGTGGGCTCCGAGGTCAGGAACCCGGCCAAGACCCTGCCCCGGTCGCTCCTGCTCGGAACGGGAGCCGTCATCCTTCTCTACGTCCTCTTGAACCTCTTCTACATCTATGCCGTCCCGCCGAGCGATATGGCCGGGGTCATCTCCATCGGAGGCCTGGCCGCGCGCAACCTCTTCGGGTCCGGAGTCGAGAACACCGTTTCCGGGCTCATCGCCGTGGCCCTCTTTTCCTCGCTGAGCGCTTTCATCATCCTCGGCCCCAGGGTGTACTATGCCATGGCCAAAGACGGGCTGTTCTTCAAGTTCGCCGCCGAAGTCCACCCCCGCTTCCGGGTCCCGTCCAAGGCAATCCTTCTCCAAGGCGCCATGGCCCTGCTCATCGCCGTGTCGGGGTCCTTCGACCAGATCCTGACCTACATGGGATTCGCCCTGGGGATCTTCCCCATCATGGCCGTCATCGGCCTGTTCAAGCTCAGGCGCGGCAAGCGGAGCGTCGTGAAGATGCCGGGATTCCCGGTGACCGCCGCGGTTTATGTCCTGGCCGGGGCGGCCATTCTCTGTCTGGGTTTTCTTCGGAGCCCGGTCCCCTCTTCGATCGCCCTTCTGACCGCCTGCCTGGGAGTCCCGGCGTTCTTCGTGTTCAGAAATCGCCGGCCTGCGCCGAACCCGAGCTCGGAGCCTTCATGAAGCACCTATCTCGGATCGCGACCGTCCGGCCGCGCGCCCGTCAGATCCGCCAGAGGTAGGACACCTTGAAGAAGAAGCCCCTCTGCATCTCGCGGAAGCGGTTGCTTTCGATGTAATCCAGCCCGTCCCACTGCAGCTTTTCCCGGGCCGAGCCGTAGCCGACGAAGACCACCGTCCCGGGAATGTAGGTGAAGGACACCAGGGCGTCCAGGGTCAGGCGCTTGCGGAAGGTGTTGTATTCGGCGATGCCCCTCAGGAACAGGTACTTGTTGATCTGGAGGGTGTTCCAGCTGCGGAGGATGGCGTAGTCGTAGACCCGGGTGTGGTCGGATTGCCTGTAGAAATCGACATAGTTCAAACTCAGAACCAAGTCCAGCATCTCCGTCGGCTGGTACTCCAGGGTGCCCGAGGCCTGGTTGGAATAGCCTTGAAACGGGTCGTCCTCGTCGTAGAAGATCGACCCGCCGCGGCGGAACATAGCCTGGAGGAAGACCTGCTTCGTGACCTGGGTCCGGCCCTGGACCCGCCAGGCGTTCTTGTTGAACAGCTTCCCCATGAACTGCTCGTTGCCCAGGATGGCGTCCACCCGGAACTGGCTGCTCCGGGGCAGGTTGGCCCGCACGGCCAGGACGTTGATCGTCTCGAACATGTTGTAGGTCGTGTCGTATTGCTGGACGCCGTAGTAGAACGGCTCGATCGACAGGAAGAACTTGGACTTGGGATAGAAGATGTAGTTGACGAAATGGGTGAGGTTGCGGACGCCGGTGCGCATCAGGAACCCGGTGTCCACCTGGAAGTTCGGGGAGATCTCCTCGTAGATGAGCTGGACGTTGACGTTCCGGTTGCCGAAGGTGTAGCTCGCCGCCGCATTATACCCGTCGGCCCGGTCGCCGCCCTCGCTCGGCCGGGAGAACGAGCCGAAGACATGGAACTCGGCGGTGGCCGTCTGCGACAGCCGAAAACGGCCGTCGGCGCCGACCACGCGGTTGAAGCCGTCCCCTTGCTCCCGGGCCGTATAAAACCCGCCGATGAAGGAGTCGTCCTTCAGGGCGTGCTTGACGCGCAGGATGGAAAAGTTCGCGTTCGGGCCGTCGTCCCCGTTGCTGGTATCGTCCCGGGCATAGATGGCCGCCACCGAATTGGACGAACCGACCTTGCCGTTGAGCTTGAACCCGAAGAAAGGATCGACGATCGTCCGGGTGTGGACGGCGGCCATGAAATAGGATTCCTCGGCCGAGGCCGCGAAATTGAAGATCTCGTTGCCCTCCTGGAAAAACGGCCGCTTCTCGCGGTAGTAGATGGCATACCGTCTGTTGAAGTCGACCTGGCCGGCGTCCGATTCCACCTGGCTGAAATCGGGATTGGCCGTGGCTTCCAGGGTGACGTCCGAGGTCACGCCGACTTTGGCCGTCAGGCTGAAATCGGTCCGGTTCAGGTCGCGGACCATCCGGCCCTGGTCATCGGCATAGCTCAGGCTGTGCGTCGCCGCGGGCAGAAGTTCGATGACCCTCTTGTATTTCAGCCCGTTGAAGACAATGGGCTGGGTCTGGCCGATGAGCGAGCCCTTGTCGGGATAGAAGGCGGGCGAGCTGGCCATTTCCGAGGTCCGGACGGTCTGCCGGAAAAAGGCCGTCATCATGGTGATTTCCTTCTTGGCCGGAAAACGAATGCTCTGGAGGGGGATGCGGCCCTCGACGGTGTAACCCTGGTCGTCGATCAGTCCCTTGCTGTACCAGACCATGTCGAACTTGTCGTCCAGGTTGCCGTTCTGGTTCAGGATCCCGTCGCCTTGGATGCCCAGAGGATTGATGAGGAACGCGTACGCTTCCTGCTTGGTGTTGAAGGTGTCGAGGAAGATGCCGACGTAGTCGTCGCTGCCCATCGAATCGCGCTTGGAGATGGAGGCTTTGATCTTGTTGGGCTCGGAGTCGAAGGCCCTGAAGGCGAAATAGATGTTTTCCCCGTCGTAGATCAGGAATCCCTCGGTCCGCTGGGTCGGGTCCTTGCCGTAGTCCGGCTGGAACGTCTTGAAATCCGCTATCTTCAAGGCCGTAGCCCAGACCGAGTCATCCAGCTTCCCGTCGATGACCGGGGCGGTCGAGGTCTGGGGGACTTCGATCGCCACCGCGGCCAGAAGCGGGGAGAAACAGGCCAAGCCCATGGCGAAAAGACAAGTGGCTCTTAGCTTTTTGTTCATGCTCGTTTTCCTGTCGAAGCGTTCATTCACCATTCCTTATTGGGCGGCCCGTCGTCCCGCTCACCCATAACTACGCAGAATGCCGCCAAATGGTTCTCGGGGGCGAATAATCGATGGGAAAGCGGGAGCGACGCTATTCCCGGGCAGAGCCGATGACGAACCGGCCGGGACCGTCCTCCCGGAGCAAGCCTTGGGGACGGAACGCTTTCCAGCCCAGGATATTCCAGCCTCGGACCTCTCCGGTCCGGCGCATGGCGAAAGCCGCCGCCCGACGGTGGAGGGAGAAGTCCCATGAGGTCAAGAGACAATGATGCCGGACGAATCCTCTGTCCCTGAACCAGGCCAGCACGACCCGCAGTGTTGCGAAATCCACAGAGAGTCCCCGAAAACGGGGCACGGTGAATGTCTCATCGTAAAAAATTTCCTGCGGTCCAAGGACCAGTTGTTTGCCGAGATAGGATAAATGTGTTGAGCCCGTGAACGCCCACCGGCAATGGACGGGCTCGCCCTTAGCCCAAGCCAGGAAGCAGACATGCCCCATGTCGTGGCGCTTGAGAAGACGGCTGAGCTCGTAGTACCCGGGCCGGATGCTGAGGAGGAGGCGGAGGTCGTCTCTCGAGGCCGGTTCGACCTTCAAAGAAATGTCGGCTTCGAACTCAGGGAGCGGGCTGGTCAGGGAGCCTGAGTATAAGAAGTATCTGCGCCGGACCATCCAGGGCAGGATTCGGCTGAAAAGCTTGGGGACGCCGTGGATACGCACCAAGTCGCGGGCGATAGAAACGGATCGGGTCAACACTCCCCGAACCCTAACATATTTCAGGACCGGGTTCAATCGACGGCGCGGCCGGGCTTGCGCACGACGCTCACGGTCAGGTACCCGGAGCGCTTCAAGAGGTCCGACCGACGATAGAGCCAGGCGAAGGGCGCGACGAGCGGCTTGAAGGCCGCGGCCGATCCGGGACGGCGGACATACAGGAACAGCTCGGCGATGCGCAGGAGTCCCGGCAGGAAGAGAATCCCGGACCTCGCCTCGACCCGGAAGCCGATCGACCGCAGAAGGCGCTCGAACCGGGCCGGGGTGAACGACTTCTCATAGCCATAGGCGTAGAGGCCCAGCGTGTTGAGAGCCGCCACCTGGAGCGGCCGGAGGAACGGGTCGAGCGCATTGGGGACTCCGATGACGGCCGTCCCACCCGGTTTCAACACGCGGAAGCATTCCTCCAGCGCCTTCCGGTACTCGGGGAAATGCTCGGCGGTGCCCATGCTGTACAAGCAATCGAAGGAGTCGTCCCGGAAGGCCATGGCCCGCATGTCCGACACGGCGAACCGGCCGCGCCTCCCGCCCGCGGCGAAATAATCCCGCGCCTGCTTGACGATGGACAGGGAGATATCCTGGCCGTAAGGCACGGCTCCCAGGTCCGCGGCCGCGTGAAAGAGGATGCGGGTATTCTTGGCCTCGTCCCACAGGTCCGTTTTGAGCAGGGCTTTGCCCCTGAGGTCCGGGAAATAACGCCGGAACAGGTCGCGTTCGCACTCGAGGTAGTACTTCGTGGACGGCGCCCCGGAAAACTCGGGGATGTTGTCGCCCGTCCTCTCCCAGAAGCGGCGGAAAAATCCCCTTGTGTTTTCCTTGTCTGGGCGATCCTGGCCTGCAGCCATAACTTATGCTGGCTACAGGCCAGCCAAGCGGCCGATGTCGTTCAATCGGGAGTTCAATTCTCGACGGCGGGCCTTGGCCGCGAGATAATCCCGTCGGATCCGGACGAATTTCCCCCGCAGGCGGGCCTTTTCGTTCCGGAATTTCGCCCGGTTCTCGTCGGACATTCGCCGGAGATGATCCCGAAAGCTTTCCCGAATCCGGGCCAGCTGCAAGCCATATTCGCTTTTCAGAGCCTTCATTTTTTCCGCGGCTTTGGCGCACTCGGCCTTGAGCGGTCCGACGAAACAGGCCAGGGCATAGCCTTGCTTCAAACCGGCGAGAAGGTCCTTCACTGGGACGATAGATGTCACCCGATAGGCGTTGGCCCCGCAGAAGGCAAACCCCTCACGGAGTTTTCCCTGGCGGGCGTTGTCGAGCGCTTCGGCGATGCAATAGCGGGCTTCCAGCGCGCCGCAGCTTTCGAGGCAATGGGAGGGACAGCGGAACAATTTCTTGACTCCGCGGGCCACGTCCTCGAGAAAGGGACTGCGGATCGCCCTCCCGGGAAGGCCGACGGGGCTTTGGATGATGACGATATCCTCTTTCCGGCAATCGATATACGCCTGTTTGAACCGTCCATCGGCGTCGCATTCGTCGGTGGCGATGAAGCGGGTCCCCATCTGCACGCCTTGAGCTCCCAGCTTGAGGATCCGGTGGATGTCCTCTCCGGTAAAGACGCCGCCGCCGGCGATGATCGGCAAGCTCCGGCCGAAGCGGACCTCGAACTCCCGGAGGGATTCGATGACGTCGGGGATGAGGCGTTCGAGCTGAAAAGCGGGATCCTCGATCTGTTCCAGCTTGAAGCCGAGATGCCCTCCGGCCCGCGGCCCCTCGACGACGACCCCGTCGGGAATGTCCTGATAGATCTTTTCCCAGGACTTGAATATCAGACGGGCGGCCCGGCCCGAACTGACGATGGGCAGGACGCCGACGCCGGCCTCGCGGATCAGGTCCACCGGCATGTTCTTGATCGGCAAGCCCGCGCCCAGAAACAGGAAATCGATCCTCTCCTCTATGGCCGTCCGAAGCATCTGGAGGAACCCGTCGGCGGCGACCATGATGTTGACGCCGAGCAACCCGGACGTTTTCGCCCGGGCTTTGCGGACCTCGTTCCGCAACGCCCGGAGATTGGCCTCCAGGGGCCGCTCGTAGTAATCCGGCTCGATCATGCCGATGCCGGTCGCGGCGATGACGCCGATCCCCCCTTCCGCGGCCACGGCCGTGGCCAGCCCGGACAGGGACAATCCGACGCCCATCCCGCCCTGGACAATCGGCAGCCGCGCTGTCCGGCCGCCGAGGTGAAGGGCGGGAAGAGGATGCCTCGCGGCCACGGCCGCTTTCAGCTTCGCCGCCTGGATATCGAGAATCGTCTGGTCGTTCATTGCTGTCTCCGATTCAGCACGCATCCCTGCCCGTCCTCTATTAGCGATTTATTATAAGCCATCTCGGCCTGATTTTCAATGACCGAGGACGGTACGGGTATCAGGCCGCTTTTCCGTTCGCGGGGCGGATCAAGACCGCCGAGCGGGCCGGGACTCGCCGGTCGACGATCTTCGCTTCGCGGTCGGACAGGTTGGCCAGGAGGCGGAATTCCCCGGCCGGTCCGTCCTGGGAGTGGATGACGAACGTATCCCGCGACGGCCCGGGACAGACGGAGGCCCGGCCGCCTCTGAGGTTCAGCGCCTGAAGGAGAAGGTCGAATCCGGCCTCGTCGACCGCGGCGAGGTCGTCCGAGTCGATGAGCATATTGTCCAGCGCGCCGCAGACCAGGGCGTAGAGACGGCGCTCGCTTTCGGTGAGCTCGATCGCGCTCGTCCTGAGCAGGACGCAGTCCGGGTCGTTGCGCCACAGGCGGTTGTGCATGAACTGCCTGAGGATGGGATTCCTCAGGGCATGATAGGCGTTGACGCCCTCGAGCGGGGCCAGGCCGCTTTTCCAGAACGGCGCCGTGTCCTCGCCGACCCGCATGCCGTCCACCAGCCCGGCCGAGGGCAGGAGCGGCGCGCCGCAGCCCAGGATGAAATCGCGGCCCGCGCCATCGCGTACGGCTTGAAGCCCCTGGCGGTAAGCGGCCACGGGAGAGACTTCCCCATGGCGCTCGCCGGGCATGGCCGCGGCGAACAGGAAGTCGACCTTGAAATAATGAAAGCCGGCCTCCCGCAGCGTTTGGAAGAGTGACCGGAGCCAGTCCAGGACCTCGGGCCGGGTGGTGTCAAGGGCGTAGATCGTTTTGCCCCAGCCCCGGTAGCAAGGTTTGGGACGGCCGCGCTCGGCGACCGCCCAATCCGGATGCTCGCGGAACAGGCGGGACGTTTCGGACAGGCTGAAGGGAGCGGTCCAAATCCCGGGAATGAATCCCCGGGAAGCGATGGTCCCGGCCATGTCCTTCAACTCCGGCCAGGGCGGCCGGCGCTCGGTCCAGTCTCCGATATCGCGCTCGTAGCCGTCGTCCACCTGGAACACCTCGAAGGGGTAGCGGCCCCGGGCCAGGTCCAGGTTCTTCTCGATATCCGGCCAGGTGACTCCGGTGAAGTAGTGATACCAGCTGCACCAGCCGACCGGGTTCCAGGCGGGGACGGTCACGGCGTTCTCGCGGGCGGCGAGATCGGCGTAGCGTTCCAGAAGACGCTCGGCGGGCTCTCCTTCGAGGAGAAGCAGGGGCTCGAGCGGCGTTCCCTCGGCCAGGGGCATATTGAAAAAGTCAAGGCAGCCCGTGACCCGGTCACGCTCGACGACGAAATACGGATGGGCGGCGCGCGACGCCAGCCAGCCGGCGAGATGCGAGCGTCCGGCGCAGAAGTAGTCGCTGACGAGCGACTCGGCGAAAACGTCCGGGATCGGAGTGAAGAGGAATTCCCGATTCCGGCCGAAGACCGAGTCGAGCTTGTCGAACCGCGTCCCGGGCGTCATCCAATCGATCGGTCCCCAGGACTGCCAGTTGCTGACGAGGACAGGCCCTTCGGCCGGGAATTCGACGACCGGCAGCCGGCCGCCCCGGCCCGAGACCGACCCGGAGACGAGCCAGCCCTGATCGACCGGCTTGACCGTATAATCGACCCTCAGCCCTTCCGCCTCGTGCCGGAAGACTCCGGCCTCGGCCGGCTTCCCGAACAGCTTGATCGTCATGATGTCTTGCCGCTCTCCATCGCCCTGCGCGTCAGGAACCAGTTTATGGAAAAAGCTGGGTTGCCTCAATATAAATCTATAAGGCGGGAATGACAATCTCCATGGCTTTGTTCAGAAATTCTTCCGCAGACCTAAGCAGTCGCTCACATCCTGATTTAGACCACCGACTGTAGTAATCCGCCTCTTCCCTCAGATTCCTTGCTTCCCTGAAGCTGTCCGAAAGATCACTTGGAATGAGGCGCGTCCGAATAAATAGGTGATTGATCGCTTCGGCCAAGCAGTAGTGGCTGCGCTCTCTCAAGTTGCGGGAATAGAGAAGTGATCGGGCCGTGTGGAACATTGAGTAATAGAGCTGTATTGTCGCCCACTTGTAGTCGCCCTCCTGATAGGTGACTTGAGCGCGCTTCAGGTCGAAAGCGGCTGAATCCAGCTCTTTTGGAGCAAGAGCTCTGCCTCTGGTGAAAACCACGATCTTGCCCTTCTTGAGACATTCATTGTAACCGGGGCTTAAGCTGGGGCCTCCCATAAGACGATTCCTCGATCAATTTCCGAAAAGAGATACTGGTCCTTCTCTTTAAGCTCCGAAAATTCAGTTGGGCTGAGGATGATGGTTTGAATTCGCCTTTCTCCTTTGAAGGACGCAACAAGCGCTCTCATCCTCTCAACTTCCCGGGCGAGAATTAGCAGGTCGAAGTCGCTCGTCGAAAAGTCCTCTCCGCGGGCGGAGCTGCCAAAGAGAACGATCTTCAAAGAATCGCGTCTCAATTTATCCAGCAACGGCTCCAGACTGATCACATTCTTTAAAGCTTTGTATTGCTTGATCACAGGATTATCGGAGGAGGCCGCGTAGAGATGGAATCGCCCCCTGGCTTCTCTACGGACGAAGCCCTTTTGATTCAGCTGTTGAAGAGCAAGGTATATCCCTGCCCGGCTCGCAACTTTCTTTTTTTGAATCTCGCTGGCCAAGAATTCGCGAGAGGGATAATTTAAAAGAAAAGAAAGGACCCTCAAGGCGATCGTTGAATCAAAGATCCCGTCCCGAGCTGACCTTCTCATTCTTATTGTCCAATATATTAATCATATGTATAATATATTAGACATTAGCCTTACGTCAAGACCCGTCGAACATCCGCTCGCGCGCCGGTTGACAATTCCCGCCCCCTGCACCAAACTAGTTCCATAGGAGACAGGGAGAAATGAAAAAGACCATTCTGGTATCGATCATAGGCTTGGCCGTCATCGGGGCGCTGGGCTGCGCTTCGTCGGGCGACGTCAGCTCCAAGATGTCTTTCTACCACGGACAGACCATCCCCGACGAGTTCTTCAGGGTCGTCGAATGGTCGGCCGACCACATCACGTTCGAGATCCGGGTCGACTTCAAGATCATCCACATGTACCACGTCCTTCTCGACGACAGCGGAAAGCCGGTGGCCGAGGGCTGGTTCAAGACGATCAAGATGGGCGCGGTCTATACCGCGACGATGAAACCCAAGCCGGGGCTGGCCTTCGAGGCCGGGAAGACATACCGGCTGTGCATCGGCAGCGAGAGCCCGGAGAAGGTCTTCATCACCACCTCCAGCTACCCCTGCGTCTCCGACTACGCCTTCACCCTCAAGTAATCCGGCCGCCTGTTCGCCGGTCCCGGATCAATCCGTCCGGCCTCCGCCCTTCCGGTCCGTCAGGCTGTACAGCGCCGGCAGCACGAGCAGGGTCAGGGTCGTCGAGGTGATGATCCCGCCGATGACCACCACGGCCAGGGGCTTCTGAACCTCCGAGCCCGGACCGGAGGCGAACATGAGCGGCAGGAGGCTGAGCACGGTGATCACGGCCGTCATGATCACCGGCCTGAACCGGACCTCCCCCGCCCGGAGGATGGCCTCCGTCGTCCCGAGCCCGTTCCGGCGCTGCTGGCTGATATAGGACACGAGCACGATCCCGTTGAGCACGGCGATGCCGAACAGGGCGATGAACCCGATCGACGCCGGCACGGACAGATACAGCCCCGACGCCCACAAGGCCAGGACCCCGCCCACCAGCGAGAACGGCAGGTTGAGGATGACGAGCGAAGCGGTCTTGAGCGAGTCGAACGTGACGGCCAGGAAGAAGAAGATGAGCAGGACCACGAGCGGAAGGATGACCATCAGCCGCCGCATGGCTCTCTGCTGGTTCTCGAACTGGCCGCCCCAGCTGAGATAATAGCCGCCGGGCAGGGAGACGTCCGCCCGGATCTTGTCCTTGGCCTCGCGGACGAACCCGCCGATGTCCCGTCCGCTGACGTTGAGCTCGACCCCCACCCGCCGCTGCCCGTTCTCCCGGCTGACCTGGACCGGCCCCTCCGAGAGCCTCACCTCGGCCAGGTCGCCCAGGGGGATGGCTGTCCCCTGGGGCGTCCGGAAGACGAGCGCCTCCAGTTTTTCGACCGAATTCCTCCAATCCTCGGGAAATCTGACTACGACGTCGTAGAGCTTGTTCTGCTCGTAGACTTGGGTCACCGACCTTCCGCCCACGGCCGTCTCGACGAAATCCAGGACATCGCAGCCCGTCACGCCCCGCCGGGCCAGCTCTGCGCGGTCGACGGAGATGTCCAGGTAGGGCTGGCCGGCAGTCCGCTCCACGGCCAGGTCGCACGCGCCGCGGACTCCGCCGAGCACGGCGCCGATCTCTTCCGCCTTATGGTTGAGGACGTCCAGGTCCGGGCCGAACAGGCGGACGATGACCTGGGCTCGCGTCCCGGCGACAAGTTCGTCGATCCGGCACTGGATGGGCTGGCTGAAGGAAAAGACCATGCCCGGGATGTCCTCGATGGCCTCCCGCATCTTCTGGAACAGGTCTTCCCGCGTCCGGGCGCTCGTCCATTCGGACTTGGGCTTGAGCCGGCCGACATAGCCCGTCTTATCCACGCCTCGCGCTTCGAGGGCGATGCCCGTCTGGCCCGTCTTGCCGACGATCGTGTCCAGCTCGGGGAATTGCTTCAGCCGCCGGCCGACCAGGCTGTTGACTTCCAAGGCCTTATCCAAAGTGATGCCCGGCAGAAGCTGAAAGTCCATGTCGAAGGCGCCCTCGTCCATGACCGGCACGAACTCCGTGCCCAGACGGGGGATGACGGCCAGCGCCAGGACCACGACCGCCGCGGCCAGGGCCGCGACCGCTCCCCTTCGTTTGAGGACCCAGCGGAGCGCGGGAAGGTAGACCTTCCGTCCGGCCCTGAGAACGACGCTTTCTTTATCGGCGCCGGGCTTGAGCATCAGGCCGCACAGCACCGGGATGACCACGACCGACATGACCAGCGCGGCGAACAGGGCGATGGCCACGGTCACGGCCAGGGGAATGAACATCTTGCCCTCGATCCCCTGCAAGGCCAGGATGGGCAGGAAGGTGAAGGCGATGATGAGCTCGCCGAAGATCGACGGCTTGCGCACCTCCAGGACCGACCGCAGCACCACCTCCAGGGCGCGGCCGGAAGCTCTCGTTTCGCTGAGGTGCCGGTGGACGTTCTCCACCTGGATGACCGTGGCGTCGATGATCATGCCGATGGAGATGGCCAGGCCGCCGAGCGACATCAGGTTGGCGCCCAGCCTGATCCCCTTCATGACGATGAACGTCACCAGGGCCGCCAGGGGCAAGGCCAGGATGACGATGGCCGCCGCCCGGAAGCTCCTGAGGAAGACCCACAGCACCAGGACGATGAGCAGGGCGCCGATGAGGATGGCCGTCATGACCGTCCGGATGCTCTCCCGGACGAGGTCCGAGCGTTCGTAATACGGCACGATCCTGACCCCGGCCGGCAAGAGGTTCCCCGCGTTGATTTCTTCGACCTTGGCCTGGACGCGCTCCACGACGTCCCGGCTGTTGGCCCCCCGGAGCATCATGACGATGCCGCCCACGGCCTCCTCCCGGCCGTCCTTGATGACCGCGCCCTGCCGAACGGCGCGGCCCGAGGACACGCGGGCCACGTCCCTGAGGAGAAGGGCCGTTCCGCCGGAGACCTTGACCGCCGCCGTCCCGATGTCTTTCTCGTCCCGGAACAGCCCGACGCCGCGGACGATATACTGCTCGGCGTTCCGTTCCAGGAAGCTCCCGCCGACGTTCTCGTTGTTGCCCTCGACGGCCGCCGTGACCTCGGCCAGGGACAGGCCGTGCCGAGCCAGGCTCTCCGGGTCCACCGTGACCTCGAACTGCTTGATGTAACCTCCGAAGGAGTTGACGTCCACGACGCCGGGGACGGTCTTGAGCTGGGGACCGACCACCCAGTCCTGCGCCGTCCGCAGCTCGGTCAGGTGCCGGGCCTGGGCTTCGACCTCGGACGGCGCCGGTCCCTCCAGGGTGTACTGGTAGACCTCGCCCATGGCCGTCGTCACCGGGCCCATCTCGACGCCCACTCCTTCGGGCAGGTCCTTCTCCACCCCGGCCAGCTTCTGGAAGACGAGCTCACGGACGAAGTAGATGTCCGCGCCGTCCTCGAAGACCAGGGTCACGACCGAGATCCCGTACTTGGTCACGGACCGCATCGAGGACAGCCGGGGCAGTCCCTGCATGGCCAGCTCGATGGGGTTGGTGACCAGCCGCTCGATCTCCAGGGGGCTGAGCGCCGGCGCGGTGCCGACGACCTCGACCTGAACGTTGGTCACGTCGGGGAAAGCGTCCACGGGGATGGTCAGGAAGGAGTAGACCCCCCAGGCGCCGACGAGCAGGACGAGAAACAGGACGAAGGCCTTCTGCTTGAGACACAGGGCGATGATCTTTTCGAGCATGACTCACTCATCCTCGAGGTTTTTCTTGAGCATCTCCGCTTTCAGGGCCAGGCTCCCCTCGGCCGCCACTTCCTGGCCTTCGGCCAGCCCGGATAGAATTTCGGTGAAGCCGTCGAGCGTTCGGCCGGGTTTGACCTCGGCCGGGACGAAGGTCCGTCCGGGTCCGGCGACAAAAACGATGTCCCGTCCTTCGACCCGGCGCAGCGCGGACTCGGGCACGGCCAGGACCTCGACCGCCTGCCGCGGCGCGAGCCTGACCGAGGCGGACATCCCCGGACGGAGCCGCTCGCCGGCGTTGGCCACGTCGATGACGGCCTTCGCCGTCCGGGACGTTTCGTCGAGAGCGGCGCCGATGACCGCCAGCCGGCCCGAGAACGTCTCGCCGGGCAGTGCGGCCAGGCTGATCGTCGCCTGAAGCCCCGGCTCGAGCCGGGCGATGTCCTTTTCAAACACCCGGGCCTCGACCCGGACCGAGCTGAGGTCCGCGATCTCGGCCAGCAGGCCGCCGGCTTCGACCGAGCTCCCGGCGAGGATCGGGCTGTCGATGACCACTCCCCGGATGGGCGCCCGCACGGTCAAGAGCAGCGCGGCGTCCTGGCCGTCCCTCAAGCGGCGGAGCTCCTCCGGACCCAAGCCCAGGAGCGCGAGTTTCTTCTCCGCGGCCTGGAGCATGGACCGGGCCATGGATCGTTCCTCCGGACTTCCGCCGCGCTCCGCGGACTTGTCCCTTTCCAGCAACAAAAGGAACTCGGACTGGGCGGACAGGAAATCCGGGCTGTACATCGTCAGGAGCTTCTGGCCGGCCGCCACCCGGGCGCCCTCGAAGGCCAGGACCTCCTCGACCCGGCCCGGCACCCGGGCCGTCAGGCGGTGCCGGAGCCTGGGATTGAATTGGACCTGGCCGGTGGCGTCGATGGGAACCGCCCAGGACCGCTTCTCGACCCGGGCGGTCTTGAGGCCGGCCGCGGCCTCCCCTTCCGGGCTCAGATGGATCGTCCCGGCGCTTGGCTCCGCATCGGCCGCGCCTTGGGGCTCCGGCGGCCTGCTCCCGCATCCGGCCGCGAAAAAAGTCAGGCCGGCGGCCGCGATCAAGATGATGATAGCTGTGTTCTTCATGGCTCACTCCTCGACGAGGTCGTCTTCGCCGGCGACTTCCAGCTCGGCCGATGCTTGCGCGTGCCGGAGAAGAGTGTTCAGGTATTCCAGGTTGACTTCCCTCCAGGTGCGGTAAAAATCCAGAAGCCCGAGCGAGTCGAGCTTGCCGTACTGGTAGTCTCTGAGCGCCGCCTGGATCAGCCGCTCGGTCTCCCGGAGGAGAGAGGCGTCATACAGCTCCAGCTTTTCCCGGAGCAGGGCCAACTCGGAGACGGCGGCCGAGACCGCGGATTCGACCCTGGTCCGGCGCGCCCGGCGGGAGACTTCGGCCCGGCGCAGCTCGGCCTCGGCCTCCAGGACCTCCCCTCGCCGCTTGGCTCCGAACAGCGGCAGGGTGGTTTGGACGGATATCCCCCAGCCCGAAGTCCTGAGGCTCGGATAGAACAGTCCCAGGGTAAAATCGGGGAGGCCGGACTTCCGGGCGAGCTCCGCCCCGGCCTCGGCCCGGCTCTGCCTCAGGCCGTCGGCCTTGAGCGAAGCCCGGTCCCCGATGCGCTCGAAGACGGCCTCGGGAGCGACGGTCTGCGTCTCGCGCGTCAGCTCATTGAGAATAGGAAGCGCCTCGGCCGGCGGGATTCCCATGCTCAAATAAAGCGACGCGACATCGGCCTGAAGCTCTCTCCGGGCGTCCACGACCTCCACCCGCACCTTGAGTTCCTCGATCATCCCCCGGCTGACGTCGACGCTCGAAGTCTGGAGCGCGGCGTATCGGGCCTGGGCCAGGGCGGAATAGCTTTTTAAATCATCCAAGGCGGACTTGAGCAGCGCCAGACGCTGCCGGCCCGCGGCCGCCCGGTAATAGGCCGACTTGACCCGGGCTTTCACCATGGCCTGGATGCGCCCCACGTCCAGCGCCGCCGCTTCTTCTTCATAGCGGCTCATCGTCTGGCGCAGGGCCCGCTTGCCCGGAAACTCGAAAAATCCCTGAATGCCCACCGTGACCTCTTTTTCGCCTCCGTTCTCGTTCAGGGGGAGGCCTTCGGCTTCGGCCACCAGCTCCGGATTGGGCAAAGCGGCGGCCTGAAGGCTCCGGCCTCTCGCGGCTTCGAGCGCTTGCCGGGCGATCTGGACCTCCGGGTTGTGCTCGAGCGCCAGGGCGAGGCACTCCTCCAGGGTCAACCGATCCGGCTTGGCGGCCTGGACTTCGGCCCCCAAGCCGGCGGCCCAAACGGCCGCGCTGAAAATCAACAAGACTCCGGCGATTCTGTTCATGGGACAGCTCCTTGAAGAAGGTTGAGGGGAAAGGAACTGGAAGGATCAGGCGAGCGGCGGGTGGTCGATGTCCCCGGCGATAGCCGGACGGGGACTCTCGGCAAAGGCCGGCACGGGAGCTTCAAGCGATGAGCTTCCGGCCTGAGACGGGACTGCAACCGGCATGAAATAGCCGTGGGTGAAACAGAGGCAGGTCTCCTCATCCGCCGCGGCGGCGCTCAGGGAGCGGCCCGTGGGCCGATGGTGCAGGCAGAGATGATCCGAATCGATGTAGCAGTGGAAAAAGGACAGACCGATGACCAGCAGAAGGACCAGGCCGGACAGCTTCAAGACGCGGGTTGTCATGTAGAAAGTCATCTTAGCAGAGCCCCGCCCGGGCGTCAAATCGCCTCATCGGCGAACGCTGGAGAGGATCCTCCGCGCCCGGGCCAGGTGATTCTCGTCGTCGATCTCCGCCCAGGCGAGGCCTTCGACCCGGCGGCAGTATACGGGCCGGCGCGCCGTGACGGCCACCAGCCCGCCGGTCTCGTATTCCGCCTTGGGCGAGCGGGCCACGAGGTCAGCTCCCTCCCGCCGCAGCTCATCCGCCAGCGCCGCAGACACGCGCGTGATACCGACGAGTTCGCCGAGCACTCCGGCGCCCAGGCGGCTTCGGTCCTTGGCCATCGCTATGAGCCGTCCTTCGCCGTCCGTCTCGACCCACACTTCGTCGCCCGACTCGGTCGGGCTCGAGACGAGGATCACGTCCTCGGCCGGGTCGGCCAGCAGTTCGTCCAGGGCGCGCGACTCATAGACCAGGTCCGACTCCAGCAGGAGGAAGGGGCCCCTCCGGGGAGCGGCCGCCAATCGGTCGAGCGCCAGCCACAGCGAGTAGAAGCTCCCCCATTCGGCATACTTGGGATTGTCCACGGTCTCGACGAGCCCGGCCCGCCGCGCGGCCAATTCGCGGTAGAAATGCGCCAGGTGGCCGACGACGATGATGACCCGCTTGACTCCGGCCGCGGCGAGCTTGTCGAGAGATTCCTCGATGATGGGCTTGTCGCCGAGCTTCAGGAATCCCTTGGGGATCTCGGCGCCGATCTTTCCCAGTCGCGTCCCCATGCCGGCCGCCAGGACGACCGCCGTCTCGACGCGGTGCCGGGCGACGGTCACGCCGAAGCGGTCCCAAACCGCTTGCGGAACACCGCCAGTAGCCGTTCGAGGTCGGAGTCGGAGATGTCGCCCATGTTCGCGATCCGGAATATGGAGTGGTAGAGTCCGGCCTGTCCGGCGTAGATCACGAACCCCTCCTTTTTCAGGAGGTCGTGGAGCCGATCGTAGGGAACTCCCGGGGGCAGAAGGAACGAGGAGATCACCGCGCCGTAGGCGTCTTCGGGGAGGAAACGCCGGATCCCCAGGCGGTCCAGCTCCGCGCGGATCGTCCTCGACAGATGCCGGTAGCGGTCCCGCCGCGCTTGCCATCCGCCGCCCTCCTCCAGCTCGGCCAGCGCTTCCTGAAGCGCTACGCAAACATGGGTGGCCTGGGTGAAGGGCGAAAAGCCGCTCTTCTGCTCTTTGTAATACTTGATGAGATCCAGGTAGACCGAAGCGGCGCCGCTCGAGCCGCTGTCCAGCAGCTCGCGCCGGGCCATGACGAAGCAGATCCCCGGAGCGCCGTGGAGGCACTTGTTGGCGACGGCGCACAGGGCGTCCAGGTTCCAGTCGGCGAAGCCGATCTCCTCGCCCCCAAAGCTGCTGACCGTGTCGAGCAGAAGCCGGCGGCCGTGCTTTTTCAGGATTCGGGCAAGCGCGGCGAGGTCGTTCTGCCGTCCGGTCGTCGTTTCGTTGTGCACGGCCAGCACGCGCTTGAGCTCGGGGTCGGCCGCAAGAAGACGGTCCACCTCGGCCAGGTTCATGGGCTCGGGCCACTCGGAGCGCACCAGGACCAGACGCTTGCCCTGGGCCTCGATCATCGCCGCCAGGCGCTCGCCGTAGATGCCGTTGGCGATCACCAGCACCTTATCGCCCTTCGGCACGAACGTGGCGACCATCGCCTCCACGGCGCAGGTGCCGGAGCCGGTCATCAGGACCGCTTCGTAGTCCGCCTCCGCTTCCGGATAGATCCGCGCCAGGCGCCGCTTGATGTCGAGGACGAGCTCGGCGAACTCGGGCTCGCGATGGCAGAGGTCCTCCCGGTGCAAAGCCGCGCGCACCCGTTCGGTCAAGGTGACAGGACCGGGGTTCAGCAGGATCATCCTCTTCGTCATGGCTGACCCCCTAAAGTCCGCCCAGGTAGGCCCTCAATCGCGCGGCGACCTCCGGAGGCGTGATCGTCGGCCTGGGCAGGTCGTCGGGCGAGCCGGGCAGGACCCGGACATGGAGAAAGCTCAAAGCAGACAGGCCGGCGTCCTTGAGAAACGCGGCGACCTCGTCCGGCGTCGAAGCCCGCGCCGTGCGGGGGTAGCCGCAGGCGGCCGCGACGGCGCACAAGTCGACCGAGTGCGACACGGTGGACTGCCCCCCCGTCGACTCGTGCATTTGGTTGTCGAGCACGATATGGGCCAGGTTGGGCGGCCGCTCATAGCCGACCGTGGCCATCCCGCCCATCCGCATGAGGGCCGCGCCGTCTCCGTCCAGGACGATCACCCGCCGCTTGGGCTGGGTGACCGCCAGCCCGAGCCCCAGGCTCATGGCGCAGCCCATCGAGCCGACCATGTACAGCTGCTCGGGACGGTCCTCGAGCGCGTAGAGCTCGCGGCCGGTGAACCCGGTCGAGGCGATGACCACATCCCCGGGCCGGACCATCGACTGCACGGCCCGCAAGATGGGGTTCCGCGTGAATCGTGGGGCGGCGGCCTCAGCCGGGGCGGGCGGCGTCGCTACGGGCCGCGGCTCGGGCTTGCTCTTGACCTTCCAGTCCGCGACCGACCCTTTTTTCATGACCAGGGCGTAGGGCAAGCCCTGGCCGTTCATACGGGCCAAGGCTCGGGCCAGAACCGGCTCGACTTCGCCGTCCTGCTGGGGAAAGAATTCCCAGGGGATGTCCATCACCTCGATCATGCGCGTGGTGATGGGCCCCATGAGCGCGTGCTGGGGTTCGTCGTGGGGTCCGCCCGGCTCGCCCCGGAGCGTGATGATGACCAGGATCGGGATGCGGAAGATCGCGTTCAGCGAGGTGAGCGGATTGACCGCGTTCCCCAGGCCGGAGTTCTGGAACATGGCGATGGCCCGCACCCCGCCCAGGTCCGCGCCCGAAGCGATGGCCACCGCGTCGCCTTCGTTCGCCGCGGCGATGTAGCGCAGGCGGGGGTCGTCGATCACGTAGTTGATGAACGGCTTGAGGTAGGAGCAGGGCACTCCGGTCCACAGGCCGAAGCCCTTTCGCCCCGCAGCCTCCACAAACAGCTGGGGCGAGATCACATGAATCTCCCGGCCAGGACCAGGTCATCCAGGCTGTCGATATCCAGCCAGTTGCCGGTGGTATAGAGAACCCTGACTTTGTGCCCCCGGGCGATGAGCCCGTTCACCAGGTCGGGGATCTTGGCGCTGCGGCCGCCCGGCGCGGCCAGGATTTCGGTCACCGCCTGCCTCAGAGTGGCGCAGGACCCCTTGGCGGCCTTGAGGAAGCCCATCCATTCGCCGTGGACCCGGCCTTCGGCCCGGTCCGGAGTCATGAGGGTCAGGTAGACTTTCTGCCCGAAGACCTCGCGGGAATGGGGAAGGGTGCACTCCACGTAATCCGCGTGGCGGCGCTGGTTCACGCTGTGCTGCCAGGCCGTATCCACGGCGATGGTGAACGGCTCGCTGCTCTCCGAGAGCATCTCGAGGATGTATTTCTTGAAGAGCACGTCGCCGTAGGAGATGATCGTGTCCTTTTCGCAGGCGAGGACTTCGAGGGCCTTGGATAGGGAGTAGACCTCGCCCGTGCTCTCGAACTCGGGATTGTCCGCATAGCGCAGGCTCGGCAGGTTGACCGTCTCCTGGCAGTAGCCGCGCACGACGGTGATGTCCTTGATGCCCACGGCATGGTAGCCGTCGACGATGTGCGACAGCAGCGGCTCGCCGGCGATCTCGACCATCGCCTTGGGCTTGAGCCGGGTCAGCTCCCCGAGGTCCTTGCCCCTGGCCGCAGCCAGGACGATCGCCTGGTTTTCGGCTCCCCGCTGGGGCAGATAGAGCTTTTCCGCCTCCTCGAGGTCCTTTTCGCCCTGAAGCCGGAACACTTCGGAGACCGGGACGATCGAATCCTCCACCGCCATCAGGGTCTCCGCCTCGTGAATGGCCTTGACCACGCGCTGCATGCCGCTGATGGCCGCGCGCACGACCTGGTTGGCCCAGATGGCGATGGAGAACCCGTACTGACGGAAGACCTCGGTCGGGGTCGAATAGTATTTGGTCGGCACGATCACCACGGGCAGACGGCCGCCCCATTCCTTCTTGAAGGCGAGCACCTCGTCCGGGACGGACAGGGCGCTGTGGATCAGGATGCCGTCGGCCCCGGCCCGACGATAGGCCTCGGCCCGCTTGAGCGCCTCATTCAGGCCCCAGCCGGCGATGAAGGCCTCGACCCGGGCGATGATGCAAAAATCCTCGTCGCCCTGGGCGTCCTTGCCGGCCTTGATCTTTCCGGCGAACTCGTCCATGTCCGCCAGCGGCTGGGCCGTTCCCCGGATGAAGCTGTTGGTCTTGGGAAAGAGCTTGTCCTCGATGCAGACGGCGGCCACCCCGCGCTGCTCGAGCTTGCGGACCAGGCGCTGCATGTTGTTGAAGTTGCCGTAGCCGGTGTCGCCGTCGAGCAGGATGGGGATCGTCGTCGAATCCGCCATGAACTCGATGACGTCCAGCACCTGCGTCCAGCTGGCCTCGTTGCTGTCGCGCACGCCGAGCTGGGCGGAGATGGAGAGTCCGCTGCCCCAGATGCCGTCGAAGCCGGCTTCCTCGACGATCCGCGCCGAAAGCCCGTTATGGGCCTCGCACAGGAACTCGAGTCGGCTCGAAGTGAGGAGCTTCTTGAACTGTCCCGTCTTCTTCGTTCCGGGCCCGACCTCTTTTTTTGGCATAAAAAACACCCTTTCCGGGGCATGGGACGTTTTCTCAAAGCCCCAGCCGCGCCCGAAATATAGCGCAGAGGGAGAGGGGATGTCAACGAAGGCGGCCGCGGCGCCGCTCATCCGGCCGTCAATTCGTGAAATCGACCCGGCTCGAGGTCCCGAACGACTCTTCCAGGGCCGAGGCCAGGTCCAGGATCATATTCCGGTTCTGGAGCCGGCCGATCCAGTCCTTGGGAATGGCCTCCAGGCCGAGCGAACTCCCCAGGATGGCTCCGGTGATGGAACCCGTGGAATCGGAATCCCCGCCGTGATTGACCGCGGCCAGGACGCCCGCCCGGAAATCCCCGCGGTATTTCAGGGCGCAGTAGAGGCTGATCCCCAGGGCCTCCTCCCCTACCCAGCCCTGGCCGATGCGGCGGATCACTCCGGCCGAGGTTCCCGCGAGCGACGAAAGCCGCAAGGCCAGCTGGATCTTGTCCAGGGTTTCCTCGTGGCCGGCGTAGGACTTCAGGACCGGCAACGTCCGGTTGATCGACCGGCTCAGGCTCCGCTCTTCGAGCAGGCGGGCGATGAGCTCCGAGAGAAACCCGGCCGACAGGTACCCCGACGGATGGCCGTGGGTCATGGCTGCGAACTCGGCCCCGGCCCGGAACGCGGCGCCGGGCTTGAACACCAGGCCGGCCGGCGCGGTCCGCATCACGCCGCCGCAGCCCTTGCTGTCGTTGAGGGGGTTGTCGATCGTGCCCATGTGGTCGCTCTCCAGGGCCAGCAGACAGGTCAGCCCCGGTGATTTTCGGTTCATGGGATTCTTCTGGGACCGGCGCCACTTCTGGTATTCGCGATAGACTGCGGCCCGCACTGCCCACCGTCCGGTGGCCCGGTGCTCCCGGTAGGCGTCGAGGCAGCCCTGGGCCGCGGCCAGAGACAGCTGGGTGTCGTCCGTGTAGGAGCCGGGCTCAAAGTCGTCCCAGGGTTCGTAATCCTCGATCCCCTTGGCGCCGTATTTGGCCCGGAGCTGGACCAGGGTCAAGAATTCCACGGGCGCGCCCAGCGCGTCGCCGACGGCCAGGCCGATCAAGCATCCTTTATAGCTGGAAGTCATCAAGCTCCCCGTATTTCTATTAATACATCGGCCCAAAAAAATCAATCGTTCGCTTTGCCGCCGCAATTGGGGACCGGGCCAAGGCCTCGCCGGGAATCATCCGGGAAAAAATGCTAAAATAATGCCGATGAGCGAGATTCGGCGCGCATCGTCGAGATCGATGGAGGCCGCAGTGAAAACATACAGCCGGTTCGCGGGTATCGCCGTCCTGGCGGCGTTGGCCCTGTGCCTAAGCGGCGGGGATCAGGCTCCGCCGAAAAAAGACTATCCCATCCGCCCCGTGGAGTTCACCAAGGTCAAGCTCCTGGACGAGTTCTGGGCCCCGCGTCTGGAGACGAACCGGACCGTGACCATTCCCTTCGCCCTGAAGAAGATCGAGGAGACGGGGCGCGTCGACAATTTCCGCAAGGCCGCCCGCCTGATGCCGGGGGCCCACAGCGGCAAGCGCTACAACGACTCGGACGTCTTCAAGGTGATGGAGGGCGCCGCCTACTGCCTGAGTCTTCGCCCCGACCCCGGCCTCAAGAAGAAGCTGGACGACCTCATCCGGGTCATCGGCCAGGCCCAGGAGCCCGACGGCTACCTGTACACCGCCCGGACCATCGACCCCAAGAAGCCGGCCCAGGGCGCGGGCTCGGAGCGCTGGTCGAACCTCCGGGTCAGCCACGAGCTGTACAACATGGGCCATATGTACGAAGCGGCCGCCGCCCATTTCCAGGCCACGGGCGAGCGCTCGTTCCTCGACATCGCCCTCAAGAACGCGGACCTGCTCGTCCGGACCTTCGGCCCGGGCCTCCGCCGCGGCTTTCCCGGTCATCAGGAGATCGAGATCGGCCTGGCCAAGCTCTACCGCCTGACCGGGAAGAAAAAATACCTGGACCTGGCCAAGTTCTTCCTCGACGAGCGCGGCCGCTATCATCAGGGAGACGCCTATCCCGAAAGCTCGCCCTTCCGGATCTATAACTCCGAAGAGTATCTGCAGAACCATAAGCCCGTCCTGGAGCAGACCGAAGCCGTGGGACACGCCGTCCGGGCGGCTTACATGTACGCCGGTATGGCCGACGTGGCCGCCCTGGGAGGCTATCCCGAGTACGTCCAGGCGATCGACCGCATCTGGGCGAACGTGGTCGGCCGGAAGATGTACCTCACCGGCGGCATCGGCTCTCGGGGCGAAGGCGAAGCCTTCGGCGCGGACTACGACCTGCCCAACGCCCGGGCCTATGCCGAGACCTGCGCGGCCATCGGCAACGCCCTCTGGAACCAGAGGCTGTTCCTCCTCCACGGCGACGGCCGGTACGTCGATGTCCTGGAGCGCGTCCTCTACAACGGCCTCATCTCCGGCGTCTCTCTCGGCGGGGACCTCTTCTTCTACCAGAACCCCCTGGAATCCAAAGGCGGCTACGGCCGGAGCCCCTGGTTCGAGGTCGCCTGCTGTCCGGGCAACGTGGCCCGCTTCCTGCCCTCGATCCCCGGCTATGTCTACGCCCTCGGGGAGCGCACGCTCTACGTCAACCTGTTCGTCAAGAACGAAGCGACGATCGAGGTCAACGGCGTCAAGGTCGACGTCATCGTCGAAACGCGCTACCCCTGGCTGGGTTCGGTCCAGATCGTGCTGAGACCCCGCCGTTCGGTCGAATTCACCCTGGCCGTCCGCATGCCCGGCTGGACCCGCAACGAGCCGGTTCCCGGCGGGCTCTACCGCTTCCTGGACAAGGGCTCGGAGACGCCGGCCGTCTGGGTCAATCACAAGCGGGTCTCGGTGAACGTCGAAAAAGGCTACGCCCCCCTCAAGCGGAAGTGGATGCGGGGCGATACGGTCGACATGATCCTGCCCATGCCCATCCGCCGGGTGCTGGCCGACGACCGGGTGAAGGACGACCAGGGCAAGGTGGCCCTGCAGCGCGGTCCGCTCGTCTACTGCGTCGAGGCGGCCGATAATCAGGGCCAGGCCCTGAACCTGGCCTTGCCCGACTCGAGCCGGCTCCAGGTCTTCTTCCGGAACGACCTGCTCCGCGGAATCCAATTCATCCAGGGCAAAGCGGTCCTGACCGACGGCGCTCCGGCCGACCCGGCCAAACCGAAAAAGATGACCTTCGTCGCCATCCCCTACGCCGTCTGGGCCAACCGCGGCCCGAACGCCATGGCGGTCTGGATGAACCGTATCCGGGACGGCGGAAAATAGGCCGATGTTCACCAGGGCCATCGTCCGAAAGCCGGGCCCGGATTGCGGCCAAGGGCTGACCAAGGCCCGGCTGGGAAAGCCCGGCTTCCCGCGCCTCATGGCCCAGCACCGGGCCTATGTCCGGGCGCTCCGCTCCCTGGGACTTCGGGTGACCGTGCTTCCGGAGGAGCCGGGCTTCCCGGACGCATATTTCGTGGAGGACACCGCGGTCGTCACACCGAAAGTGGCGGTCGTCACCCACCCCGGCGCCGAATCCCGCCGCGGCGAGGAGGACACGATCGAACCTCTCCTGGCCAAGCACCGGCCCACCTTCCGCATCAAGCCGCCGGGCACTTTGGACGGAGGCGACGTGCTCATGGTCGAGAACCATTTCTTCATCGGGATCACCACCCGGACGAACCTGGCCGGGGCGCGGGCCCTGGGCCGCCATCTCCAGGACTACGGACACACCTGGACGCCGGTGCCCGTGTCCGCCGGCCTCCACCTCAAGTCGAGCGCCAACTATCTCGGCCAGGGAAGGCTGCTCGTCACCCGGGCCCTGGCGGGCCGCATCGAATTCGCGGACTTCCCGAAGATCATCATCGACCCCGGGGAGGAATACGCGGCCAATACACTGTGGATCAACGGGCGCCTGCTCATCGCCAAGAGGTTTCCAAAAACCCGGAAAAAGCTTCAAAAGCTGGGCCTGCCGCTCATCGAGCTGGACGTCAGCGAGGTCCGGAAGATGGACGGCGGCCTGACCTGCCTGTCCCTTCGATTCTAGCCGGAGAGCGCCCCCTTCTTCGCGCGCCCCGCGGCCTGTCGATTTGCCTTTTTCCAAGAAATCCCTTATATTCCTGCTCCTCGAAAGATTTCCATGCCGTCCAGAGACCCGAATCCGAGAAAGCCGCCGGTCGATCCGTCCGTCGTGGCGGCCCTGGAAGGAGCCTCCAAGAAATTCAAGAGCGGAGGGGGCGAGATCACGGCCCTTCATCCGACCGACCTCACCTTGCGCAAGGGCGAGCTGCTGCTCATCGTCGGCCCGTCCGGTTCGGGCAAGACGACGCTCCTCTCCCTGCTGGGCTGCGTCCTCTATCCGACCGAAGGATGCGTCTGCATCAAGGGGACCAATACCAAGGACCTCGGCGACCGGGAACTGGCCGGGCTGCGCCGCCGCGAGATCGGCTTCGTCTTCCAGAACTTCAACCTGATCGCTCCGCTCAATGCCGAGGAGAACATCATGACTCCCCTGCTCTTGAACCGGGTCCCGCGGCCGACGGTCCGCGGCCGGGTGGACGCGGCCCTCGCTCTGGTGGGCCTGAGCCACAGGAAAAAGTCCCTGCCCAAACAGCTGTCCGGCGGCGAGCAGCAGCGAGTGGCCATCGCTCGGGCCCTGGTCGGCGGGCCGGACATCGTCCTGTGCGACGAACCGACCGCGTCCCTGGACGCCAAGTCCGTCGAGGGCGTGCTCCTCGAGCTGCGCAAGCTGGCCGACTCGGGCAAGGCCGTGGCCGTGGTGACCCACGACCTCAGGCTGAAGACCTATGGAGACAGGATCATCTACTTGGAGGACGGCCGGGTGGTGAAACAGACCGGAAAAGAGTGAACGATATGAGACACGATTCCAACGAGCCCTTGAATTCGCCCCGCGCCCGCCGGCTTCGATCGGCCGCGCGGCTCTCGGCCGTGGCCGCGCTGGCCGCGGTCCTGGCCGCGGCCGGGTGCGGCGGGAAAAAGGACGACCAGACATCCCGGCCTGAAGCCGCGGCCGCCAAGCCGGACCGGGTGATCGGACTGGGCCGGGTCGAGCCCGAGCTGCGGATCCTGGAGCTCACCACCGAGGTCTCGGGAATCATCACTCGCCTGGCCTGCCGGGCCGGTGACCGGGTGGTCCAGGGACAGACGCTGATCGAATTGAACCGGGCGATCGAGCAGGCCAGGCTCGAGCAGGCCGAAGCCCAGGTCGAAGCCCGGACCTCCCAGGTCGAAGCGGCCAAGTCCGGGCTGGCCGCCGCGCGCATCAGGGGGGCCAACGCCAAGGCCGTCTTCGAGCGGGCCCGGGCGCTCTACGAGCAGAACGCCCAGGCCAAGGCGGCCTCCGACACCGCCCAGGCCGATTACGAGTCCTGGCAGGAGGACATCAAGCGGCTGGAGGCCGAAGTGCTCACGGCCCAGAACCAGCTCAAGCAGAGCCGGGCGGACCTGCGCTACGCTCAGGCCGTCCTGGCCCAAAGGTCGGTCAGGGCCGTCTCCGCCGGCCAGGTCCTGTCGCTGGACGTCGCGCCGGGGTCGCTCGTTTCGCCGGGCCAGAGCTTCGGGACCTTCGCCCCGGACAGCCCTCTCATCGCCCGGTGCGAAATCGACGAGATGTTCGCCGGCATGGTCCGGACCGGCCAGAAGGCCTTCATTCGCAGCCAGGGTACGACCGAGCGCTTGGCCGGCGGCACGGTCTCCTTCGTCGGGCCGGCTTTGAGGAAAAAATCGCTCCTGGCCGACGAGGTCGGCGCCCTGGAAGACCGCCGGGTCCGCGAGGTCTGGATCCGGCTCGACCCCGGCTCCGGCCTTCTCCTCGGCAGCCGGATCGAGGGCGTCATCGAGATCGAGGAGGATTCGCGCTGACCATGCTCCGCTACGCCCTGCGGTTCATCACCTACGACAAGCCGAAATCGATCGGGGTCATCCTGGGGATCGTCATCTCCACCTTCCTCGTCGGACAGCAGACGGGAATCTTCCTCTTCCTGACCGGGGCCATGTCCTCCCTGGTCACCAACACCCAAGCCGACATCTGGGTCGTGGACGATCAAACGACCAACGCCAACGCCCTCGGCCTGATCGACGTCCGGGTCGGCCGCCAGGTCGAGTCCATCCCGGGAGTCCGGCAGACCTTTCCCCTGGTCATCACCGGGGGAACGGCCAAGTTCCAGGCCGGCCAATCCCAGCCGGTGGCCCTGGTCGGCCTCCAAGCGCCGGCCTTCCGGGGCGGGCCGTGGGGCATCGAGGAGGGGGACCTCGCTTCCCTCATGGAAGAGGGCGCCGTGTCGGTCGAGTTCTTCGAGCGCAAGAACCTGAACAACGCCGGGCTCGGGTCGAGCTTCGAGATCAACGGCCGGCGGGTCTTCGTCGCCCTGGTGACCAAGGGCGTCCGCGGCTTCGGCGGGAACTACGTCTTCACCACCATCGATCGGGCCCGGGCCTTGTCCCAGGTCTCGCCCACCAAGACGAACGCCTTCCTGGTCGACGTCGAGGAGGGACAGGAGCCGGCCCGGGTCAGGGACAGGATCAACGACGGGCTGACCGGCGTCCGGGCCTGGACCAAGGACGATTTCGCCCGGACGACCGTGTCGACCGTCCTGGCCACGAGCGGCATCGCCCTGTCCATCGGGACCCTGATCATCTTCGCCACCCTGGCCGGATTGATCATCATCGGCTTGACCATGTACTCGGCGGCCGTGGACCGGCTCCGCGATTACGGCACCCTCAAGGCCATAGGCGCCGACAACAGCTACGTCCGGCGCCTGATCATGATCCAAGCCCTGTTCTTCGGCCTGACCGGCTACGGGATCAGCATCGTCCTCATCGAGGGCTTCCGCATGGGGATCGCCAAGTCGGGGGTCATCTTTCGATACAGCCCGGCCATCAAGGCCGCCTTCTTCGCGGTGACCATCCTCATCGCCCTGGGAGGCGCGCTGTTCGCGATGAGACGTCTGTCGCGGCTCGAGCCGGCCAGCGTTTTCCGCCGCTGACCGTTCGGGTCACTCCCGGGGCAGGCCTTCGATGGCTTTGATCTTGTCGGCCAGGCGCTTGGCCGAGATCGGATACGCAGTCTTGACCTCCGGAGCGAAGAGCGAGATCCTGAACTCCTCGAGCATCCGGCGGAATTCCTCGACAGCCTCGCGCCTCTCGGCCGAGCCTTGTTTGGCGGCCGACCGGCGCAGGCGCTCCCAGGCCTCGGCGAACGGCCTGACCTGTTCGGACTTGGCCCGGTCCTTGTCCGGAGAGTTGCGGGCCCGCTCGATCCTCAAGCTCAAAGCCCTCAGGTATTCCGGCAGCCGGCCGAGCTCGTCCCGGGAATATGCGTCGAGAAAATCCTTGGGCGCGAGCCGGTCGAGCTCGTCCCGGATCTCGGCCCAGACGCCGGACGGTGACGATGCGTAGCGTCCGGCCGGGCCCCCC
>Ga0209254_10000305_pt1 | contig 37937 bp, 28 predicted proteins | sample FrelakmetDIP11DI_FD_187148 | JGI IMG/M metagenome (GOLD analysis project Ga0209254, IMG submission 187148) | Freshwater lake sediment microbial communities from the University of Notre Dame, USA, for methane emissions studies - DIP11 DI (SPAdes)... | ecosystem: Environmental > Aquatic >... | reverse complement strand
GAGGGCGAAGTCGAATCTCCGCAGCTCGCAATCGGCCGCGCTGACCGTCGTGGCGCGGATTCGAACCAGCACTTCGTTGTCCTTCGGAACGGGCTTCGGCACATCTCTGAGTTGGAGAACATCCGGTGGTCCGTAGTCCGTGCACACTATTGCTCTCATGGGTCTCCGGTTCGTGCGTTCGCAGTGGTCCGAACCCGTCCGTCCAACGGAAGCATCACCCGCTTGCCGGTTGCGACGAACGGCGCTCGCGCCCCGAAAGGCGATAAAACGCACACGCAACCTTTGGAACTCGGCGCGTAAGGCAAGTCGGGTGCATGCAGTGTTAGACGCATTTGGCTTTTAACTATGCTGCTCTACAACTGTGGTTATATAAACACAGCTTATTGCTGTGGCAGGTTCCAAATTTTATTCCATCACCTCAACAAGGTGTTTGCGATTCTCAGGTGCGCCATAGTTGTCAGGCCAGAACTCGACTTGTTTGACAATCTGGCCTTCTTGAACAGTCGTAAAAGTAATTGCTCTTGCCACTTGAGTTCCGTCGGTGATAGAAACATCGCTCACGGCTTCCGTTGCGTTTCCAACTATTCTGTTTATAGTGAATAGCCAGCGACCATAAGCGGGGTATTCTTCGTTCACTGCCACAAAGTTATCTCTGCCGCGGATTCGTTCCTTCGATTGAGGCCACTCAAGGATGTAATTATCACTGAGCATCTGGCCCACAGAATGAAAGTTATTGGTATTCATCCGTCTGTAGAATTCTTTGACTACCTCAATTGCCGATATATTCATCTTTATCCTCAAATGACCCATCTTGTACTTTGGCAAGTGCGTCTAACGGTCGGCTTCAGGCGCGTTGCGGAGCGGAGCAACGTCGCCTGCAACCCGGCGTCAGTCGCCGGCCACCGCGACGACAAGCCGGGTCTCTGTTAATGATTATACTTCCGGGAAGTCTTTGGAAGCAAGCAACTTGCACGCGCGTTCTCAACCATGCCAGCCTTGCGATGCGCTATAATCCGCCGTGATGAAACGCTTGCTCATCCTCCTTCCCCTCGCCTTTCTCGCCGTCTTCTTCTGCTATCCCTTGGCGACGATCACCACGCGCGGACTCGCGCCGTAGGGTGCGATCGATCTCTCGGTGTTCGGCAAAATCATCGGAAGTGAGTTCTATCGCGAGACGTTGTGGTTCACGTTCTGGCAGGCGGCAATCTCAGCCGTGCTGATGTTCGACGCTGAATGCGGGGCGAAGAAACACCTTGCGAGGACAACCTCTCACCGGGAACTTTGCGCGCGCCGCAAAGCCAGCATAGTGATATCATCAAATTGCTTGGCACCCCCGGCATGAGCCTCCACCTGCCGCAGGATCCGTTCCAGCAGCCCAGGCAGGGACTGCTTCCGGGTTAAGAGCGCGATCAATTTTGCTGTGCTGAACATCTCTCCCGCAGAATTTTCGGTTTCAGTCAACCCATCGGTGTAGGCAAATAACAGGTCGCCGGGGGCCAGTTCCACTTCGCCGACGATATACTTCGCATCCAGTACGGCGCCCAGGGCCGGCCCCGTTAGAGCGAGCGCCTGTTTGACGCCCTCGCCAGTGACGATCAGCGGAGGCTGGTGACCGCAGTTGATGTAGGACAGAGTGCCCGTCTGCAGATCGAGTATCCCAAAAAACACCGTGGCAAACATGCCTGTCTGGCCGTGAGTCTCTGCGATGTAGTTGTTGGTCAACACGATCGCATTCCTGAGCCGCGTTGCGGAAGAAGACACCGCCTGCGATCGGGCCCGCGCATAAAGGTCAATATTCGAGGCGGCGCGCAGCAGGCTGCGGAACAATGTCATGAAGAGCGCCGCGCCCAGGCCCTTGTCACACACATCGGCCATCACCAGCCCGACGCTGGTTTCGGGCAGGTTGAACACATCATAAAAGTCACCCGCGACCTCGCGCGCTGATTTGAGTGAAGCCGCAATCTCCCAGCCGTCCGGCTGCGGGATTGCATCCGGCAGGAAACCGGCCTGAATCTCGCGGCCGATCTCGAATTCACGCTCAACCGCCTGGTGATACAGGTTCTCCTGCTCCCACAGGCGGGCATTCTCCAACGCCACCCCCATCGAAGCCGAAAGGGTTTGCAGCAGGCGCACGACCGGCTCGTCGAAGGCGTTTTCCCGATCGACATCCTGCAAGCTCAGGATGCCCGTGACCTGGTCGCCGACGATCAGGGGCACACCCAGCCACGTCTTGGGAGTGATCGTTCCGGGCAGCGTGGGCTGCCCCAGCTGCGCCGCCAGTTCTGCCACGTTGGTGCTGACCAGCACGGGCCGCCGGGTTTCAACCACCCACTTCCGAAATCCCCGGATGGGATGATGCCCCGGCGCATAGATCCGCTCGCCGCGTTCGATGGCATACCGATGTTCAATGGTTTCTGTCGGCTGATCATAGGTTGAGATCATGACGACCTGCGCGTGGAAAATATCGCGGATCTTATCGCCCACCAGGTCAAAGATGGACTGAACGTCGAGGTGTTCCGCAAGCCCCAGCTGCACACTGTTGATGATCTGCAATTGCGCCTCGCGCTGGGCCAGCTGATGCCGCAGTTCCGAAATCTCCAGTTCTGAAGTGAACGATCGATCGGCCATACTGTCTCCACAAATTTCCGTCGTCTGGCGGGTTTCCAAAGAGAACTCGTCCTTACAAAATTATATAACGGATTACAACAAAAAGAAGAGATCGTGTGAAACATGCGTTATAATCCGTGACAATGAAACGCCTGCTTCCTCTCTTGCCCCTCGCCTTTCTCGCCATCTTCTTCTTTTACCCGCTGGCGAGCATCACCGCGCGCGGGCTGGCACCCGATGGTGTGATCGATCTCTCGGCCTTCGGCAAAATCATCGGGAGTGAGTTCTACCGCGAGACGTTGTGGTTCACGTTCTGGCAGGCCGCCGTCTCGACGGTGTTGACGATCGTCGCTGCGTTTCCGGCGGCCTACGTCATGGCGCGTTACACCTTTCGCGGCAAGTCGTTGATCAGCGCGTTGACGTTGGTGCCCTTCGTCATGCCGACGGTGATCGTCGCCGCGGGCTTCATGGCGTTGATCGGTCCGCGCGGCTGGATCAATGAAGCGCTGAAATCCCTGCTCAATGTCGACTACGCTCCGCTCGATATTCTCAACACCATCTGGATCATTCTGCTGGCCCACGTGTTCTACAACTTCGCCGTGGCGCTGCGGCTTATCAGCGGCTTCTGGGCCAACCTCGATCCGCAGGTGACGCAGGCCGCGCGCGTGTTGGGCGCCGGCCGCTGGCGCGCCTTCCGTGAAGTGACTTTGCCCCTGCTGCGACCGGCGATCTTTGCATCGGCGCTGCTGATCTTCCTCTTCGACTTCACGTCGTTCGGCGTGATCCTTATTCTGGGCGGACCGCAATTCGACACGATCGAAACCGCCATCTATCGCAAGACGCTGATCGATTTCGATCTTCCGCTGGCCACGGCGCTGGCCCTGGTGCAGCTCGCCTGCACTTTCGCCATGATCATCATCTACACGCGCTTGCAAAATCGTGCCATAGTGCCGCTGGATTTGCGCCCGCGTCAGATCACACAAAAACGACCGGCGACTCGCCGTGCAAAGGTACTGCTGTTGATCGTGACCATCTCCATGTTGAGTTTGCTGCTGCTGCCGCTGCTGGCGCTAATCGTCCGATCGTTTGTGGTGAACAACACGCTGTCCTTCGACAACTATCTGAACCTGGCGACTAACCCGCGCGGATCAGTGCTGTTCGTGCCGCCGTTGACAGCGCTGGGGAATTCGCTGCTGTTTGCGATCGTTACCACCGTGGTGGCATTGATCATCGGAACGTTGGCGGCGTATGCCTCGGCCAGCAAAGGCCGCTGGTCGCGCCTCAGCGAACCGATGTGGGCGCTGCCCTTGGGGGCCTCAGCGGTCACGTTGGGCTTTGGGTTCCTCATCGGTTTTCCGACACTGCGCTCGTCGTGGGTGTTGATCCCGCTGGCGCATTCGCTCGTCGCCTTTCCGTTCGTGGTGCGCACGATCACGCCCGCGCTGCGCAGCATCCGCTCGAACTTGCATGAAGCCGCGCAGGTGATGGGCGCCGATCCGTCGCGCGTCTGGCGTGAGATCGATCTACCCATTTTGGGACGCGCCATGCTCATCGGCGGCGCGTTTGCCTTCGCCGTCTCGCTCGGCGAGTTCGGCGCCACGGCGATGCTGGCCCGGGCCGATGTGCCCACCCTGCCCTACGCCATCTTCCGCTATCTCAGCCAGCCCGGCTCGCTGAATTATGGCCAGGCGATGGCGATGAGCACCGTGCTGATGCTCGTCGTTGCGCTCAGCCTCGTCGCCATCGATCGCTTCCGCATCGGCGAGATTGGCGAGTTCTAGGCCATATCTCCCCCGCGCGGAATGGGTCATTCCCGCGGTTGTAAGCGGGAATCCAGCCGCCCAGCGGCGCACGTTGCCAACCTGCGCGCTGGATGCCCGACTATGGCTTTCGGGCATGACGACCGCAGGCGTGTGATTCCGCGCCAAGCGGTCGAGGCGTAGGCCGGTTTTGAGTTACAATAGCCGCATGCCTCTGCTGCAAGTTTCGCACCTCTCCAAAACCTTTGACGCCAAGCTCATCCTCGACGACGTCTCGCTCGGCATTGAAGCGCGTGAGATCGTCTGCCTGCTCGGCCCGTCGGGCTGCGGCAAGACCACGTTATTACGCCTTATCGCTGGACTGGAATTCACCGACAGCGGCACAATCGTTTTTGACGGGCAGGATGTGCAGAATGTGCCGGTGCATCAACGCAACTTTGGCCTGATGTTTCAGGACTTCGCGCTGTTTCCGCACAAGAACGTGTGGGACAACGTGATCTTCGGGCTACGCATGCAGGACCTGCCCGCCGATCAAATTCAGCAGTTGGGCCGCGCAGCGTTGGACATGGTCGGCCTCAGCGATTTCGAGAAACGCGACGTGCATCAACTCTCCGGTGGCGAACGGCAGCGCGTGGCCCTAGCACGCAGCCTCGCACCGCAGCCCAAGTTGCTGATGCTGGATGAACCGCTGGGCGCACTCGATCGGCAGTTGCGGGAAGAGTTGATGATCGAACTGCGACGCATTCTGAAGGCCGCACATCTCACAGCGATCTATGTTACGCACGATCAGGCCGAAGCCTTCGCCGTGGCCGATCGGGTGGCCGTGATGAATGCGGGCCGCCTCGAGCAAATCGACACACCGTCCAACCTCTACTCGCAGCCCGCTTCAGAATTCGTGGCGCGCTTTCTGGGCATGCCGAACCTGATCAGCGGCACGGTCTTAAGTTACGCAGCACAGGTCGCGGTGGTCAACACGCCGATCGGGCTGCTGCACGTCACGACTGATCGATCGCTGCAACCCGATCAAGCTGTGACGCTGCTTATTCGATCGGAGGCCGCCGCCATCGAGCCCGATCCCTTCGCAGCCGCATCCGACGAATGGTTTGCCGAAACGCCGCCCGCCAACGTGCTGCACGGTATGCTACAAGAGGTTTCTTTTCGTGGGCGCTACCGGCGCGTGGTCATCCGCGCCAATGAGATCGATCTGGTATTTGAAGTTGACGCGTCGTCGCCGCTGCCCGCGGCCGGTCACCCGGTTAAAGTTCCTTTACCGTCCGACGCTATCCGTGTGATATGCTGGCTGTGACTTTTTACTCATTGCGCATTGAGTCGGGTGCAGCGATCATATAGGCGATGATGAACATCATGACGGACTTGCTCACGGTGAAGAAACTCAACCTTAACCATGAACTGATCATTGCGTATGACGGCGAAGTATTGGAACGCACACCGGAGGCCGTCGTGCTGGAGGCGCGCTTCAGCCACGAGACAATGGATTTAGGCTACGCGGTATTGGAGCATCACGATCGCTTCGTGGAGCACTTCTTCGCCGATCGCTGGTACAACATCTTCGAGATCCATTCCGTCCACGACGATCACCTCAAAGGCTGGTACTGCAACATCGTGAAACCGGCCGCCTTCGGCGCGGAGACGATCGAGCAGGTTGATCTCGCGCTCGATGTGTGGATCAACCCCGACGGCTCGTACCACGTGCTCGATTGCGACGAATTCGAAGCGCTCGAAATCGATCAAACCACGCGCCTCCGCGCGCAGCAGGCCGTGGGCGAATTGATCTACCTGCTCTACCACCGCGCCGCGCCGTTCACCTCCATCGATCAACCGCGCGCGTTGTCAACTCCCTCCTGATCTTCGTTGCGCCTGGCGTCCTTCAAGGGTATAGTTGGCGCGATGCTTAATCGTGCTCGCCGCATTTCTCCGCTGGCCTGGCTGGTCGCGCTGCTGCTCGCCGCGACTTTTTTGCGTTTAGCCGCCTGGCGCGACGCGCCGCCCGGCCTGCGCTTTGACGAAATGCTGGTCGCGCTGCAAGCCGAGGAGATTCAACACGGCGCGCGCCCCGTCTACATCGATGCCATCTACGAAGAGCCGCTCTATCATTACCTCGCGGCGTTGTCGTTCTCGCTCTTCGGCACGCACCTCTTCACGCTGCGCGTCGTCTCGCTGGCGCTGGGCCTCTTGACCATTCCCGTGGTGTACGCGCTGGCCCGCCACATGATGGCTGAACGCGCCGCGCTGCTGGCCGCCGCCTTGTATGCGCTGTCCTTCTGGGCGTTGATGTACAGCCGCCTGGGCCTGCGCCTCGTCGCCTTTCCGCTGCTGTTGATGCTGGGCTTGTACTTTGTCTGGCGCGGGCTGGAGCGGCAGCGCCGTCTCGATTTTGTGTGGGCCGGTGTCTGGCTGGGCTTGACCACTTACACGTACGCCGCCATGCGTCTCTTGCCCGCGTGGTGGATCGCCCTGCTCGTCTGCCTGATCCTGTTCGATCGCACACGCACCCGCCGCAATGCTCTCCGCCTGATCAGCACGACCGCGATCGCGGTGATCATCGCGTTCCCGATGATCCTGCACTTCACGCAGAACCCGGCAGCCGATCGGCGGCTGGGGGAAGTCACCGGCCCGATCGATGCGCTGCTCTCCGGCGATGTCCTTCCGTTGATCAATTCCATCGGGTTGACCGCCGCCATGTTCTTTGTGCAGGGCGATCCCGAAACGCTATACAACATGCCCCACCGCCCCGTCTTCGATCTGCTCACGGGCGCGTTATTCGTCGTGGGGGCGGTGATTGCGCTCAAGCGTTGGCGCGAGGTGAAGTCTGCTTTCCTGCTGGCATGGCTCGCTGTGGGACTCATCCCCTCCGTGTTGACGTGGCCCGCCGGCAGCAATAATCACACGCTCATGGCGCAGCCTGTTATCTTCATGCTGGCCGGACTGGGCACCGATCGCGTGGCTGCGCGCTTTCCGAAGATCGCGCCGATCTTGATCGCGCTGCTGCTGGGGCTGACCACCGCCCGAGCGGCGATCGACTACTTCGGCGGCTGGACGTCGTTGGCGGCGGTGCGCACGGAACATCAAGCGGGCATCGCTGCGATTGCGCCACACGTGGCCGACTTGTCGAGCGAGCGCCCCGTCGTGTTCAGCAGCGGCGCCGTCACGCATTGGGAGCCGTGGAGCGTGACGACATTCCGCATGACCGCCCCGATCGGCTATACCGCGACCCGCTGGTTCGACGCCCGATCGAGCTTCGTCTTTCCGCAGGGGCAAACCGACCTCACGTTAATCAACGCGGCGCTGGATGATCAACCGGCGGTGTTGGATAGCCGTCTGATCGAGGATCTATTCCCGGTGGTCGAGCCGCTGCCCACCTCCAGCAATATTTATCGTGCGACACATCTGGTCTCTTCCCTCAACACACGGCTTGTCACGTTAACACAAGCGCGCGTCAGTTGGCCGATCGGGACGCCGATCAGCCAATCGGCGGTGTTACCGCTCGCGTTCGATCATCAACTTGAATTGATCGGCTACGAAGTGCGGAAGCCCATCGTGCAGCCGGGCAAGAACATCCGCCTCACCACGTACTGGCGTGCCAAAGATCGCGGACTCGATCCGTTATCGTTCTTTGTGCACGTCCTCGACGAGCAAGGCCGCCTCGTCGAGCAGTGGGATGGCTACTCGTATGACCCACGCTACGTGCAGCCGGGTGACATCATCGCGCAGGTTCACTTCATTCCTGTCTCCACGCAATTGGCCGAAGGTATCTATCGCTTGCAGTTAGGGCTGTATCACTCCGTTACGAGCGAGCGCATCCCGATCACGATCGCCGGGCAGGCAATTGCCGATCGGGTGACGTTACAGCCGATTGAGGTACGCCATCCATGACCAACCACCAGCAGCCAACGACTCACCACCAGGCCCCACTTGAAATCGCCGTTGGACACTTGTTACTGAACCATCAGCTCACTGTGGCGACAGCCGAAAGTTGCACGGGCGGCTTGATCGGCCACCGTCTGACGGAAGTGCCGGGCAGTTCCGAGTATTTCCTCGGCGGCATTATCGCTTATTCGAATGAGATCAAGGAACGCTTGCTGGGTGTCAAGCCTGAAACTTTGGGAACGCATGGTGCGGTGAGCGCGGAAACCGCGATCGAGATGGCGCGTGGCGCGCGCCATGCTCTGGGAGCGGACACCGCCGTGAGTGTCACAGGCATTGCGGGGCCGGGCGGTGGGACAGTCGACAAACCGATCGGGTTGACGTACATCGCGGTAGTGGCAGAGAACTTCGAGCGAGTCGAGCGTTTCGTGTGGGATTGTGATCGCGCCGGGAACAAATGGGCCTCGAGCGAAGCAGCGCTGCAGATGCTGCAGGACTATGTGGCGCCGCTGGCGGCAGCGTGACAACGCGGCTCTATTCAGTGTCGGGTGTGCTCCACACCCGGACCAGACGCACATCAGGCAGGGCCAGGATCGCGGCAGTGAGCGTGTCACGATCGATCTCTACGATCCACAGCGTGGCCGATCGCGTGCCTGGATCTGTCCCGGGCGTAAGGACGACCGAGCAAATGTTGCCGTGAAGTGCGGCTACGGCATTGATTACTTTAGCTAAGGCTCCCGGTGTGTCCGGCACGTCGACGGTCAACCGCAGCGCTTTGACCTGCCCGCCCAGGATTTCTACGAGCTGCTTGAAGATGTCCGTTTCGGTGATGATGCCGATCAATTTGCCGTGGTCGACGACGGGCAGACTGCCGATCTTGTTGGCTACCATCAGTCGGGCGGCTTCTTCCAACGGATAGTCTGGGGAAACGGTGAGTGCCGGGCTGACCATGACCTGATCGATGCTGTGCTGTCGTTTCATGACTCCCGGCGACGGAGCCTTGGCCAGAAACTGTTCCAGCATGTTGCGCGTGACAACGCCGACGATGTGATCTTCGGCGTCGACGACGGGCAGCCGCCGGATGCGCGCTGATTTGCACAGGCCCAGCGCAGCGAGGGGGTCACTTTCAGGGTGAACCCTGATCGGGTTCGCCGTCATGTACTCGCGCACCAGCATGGTCGTGAATCCTTTGGGTGAGTCTTGCCTGTTATTATACCTGAGTATGTGAGATCAAATGGAACAACAACAACTCGACAATCTGCAAGCCAGCTACGATCGCGTCGCCGAGGAATACGCGCGCTGCCGCCCTACCCGGACGTGGAACATCAGAGCCGCCGGGCTTACCTCCTGGCGCGGAAACCGAGATTTACACAGCTCGCAACAGATGCCAAGCGGGTGGCATAGTGCTATTGCTTTTCCAGCACGCGCCAGATCTTATCCAGCACAATGAGCGCCGTGAGATTCTGCATACCGTGCCCGCGTTGAAACGCTTGCGGCAGCGTGTAATCGTGCTGATAAAATCCTGTCATATGCACGCCATCCGGCCCCAGACCGCGCCCCGGCAGTGTTTCTGATACGCGCGCCAAGTCCCATACGGGAATTTTGTAATCGGCCGCAATTTTCAGCAGAATGTCGTTCACCTGGCCGGTGCCCGTGCGTTGATCGGGCTTGGTGCCGAGTACCGGGATTACACCCTGTGCGATGGCATACTCCACCACCGCGCGCATATTCTTGTCAAACAGCTTGGGCACGCCCGCATCGTTGGCGCCCAACCGCAGTATCACCACACTGGGATTGTTCAAGCGGATCTCGCAGCCCAACGGCGACTCGCCTGCCTTGCATTGTTTCTTGTCGGCCCACGTCGGATTGAGCAGCGTCCACGAATGCTGCCCGATACGCACCGCCAGGCTCTTGCGCCCATACGATCCCTTGAAGCGATCGATCACGGCTTGCAGGTATTTGTAGGCGCCCAGGTTGTACGGGCTGCTGTCAAAACGACCGAGGAAATAGGGTGATTCGATGGTGCTGTCCCCGGCCTTGGAGAAGGCCTGCGGATTGCGGCCTAGCGCTTGACCGGCGGCGTAAATCTCGCGCATGTGATCGATTACGGCGCTGTCCATCGCGATGAATGAATCGTAGGGCAGATCATTCACCCGATCGGGTGGCGGGGCCACCGTCGGTTTGGCGGCATACCTCTCGAGCTGCTCCAACGCGTCGGGGGTAGGTTGACCGATCGCTTTGGCGGCAGGAACCGGCGTGGGCGTTTCCATCGCCGCCAAAGCGTATTCCGTCGCGACGGGATCAGGCCCTTCTGTCGGCAGAGCCTCTATGCTTTCGAGTGACTCTGCCGGCTCAATGGTGGCAGGCGGGGATTGCGAGACACCTGCATACGCGCTGGGCGATGCACAGGCGGATAAGAGCACGACGACGAACAACGCACCCAGCAATACGCTGAAACAAGCACGAAAACGCGGCATACTATCGTCTCAACATGGTTTTTTCAAGCGGCAATGATACACGAGCAAGCAAAACCGAGCTCCTTCATTTTGAAGCAGCCCGGCTGACAGGACGTGAGGCGGTCTGCGGCTTAGTCCAGATGCGGCAGAATTTTCTTATCCATATCGCCCTTGGGGCGAAAGCCGACAATGCGCTCCACCGGCTGGCCGTTCTTGAACAGAATCAGTGTGGGAATGCTCATCACGCCATAGGCCATGGCGGTGTTTTGATTTTCGTCTACGTCCAGCTTCATCACTTTCAGCTTGCCCAGCTGCTCGCGCGCGATCTCGTCGACCACGGGTGCTACCATGCGGCACGGCCCGCACCATACCGCCCAAAAATCCACCAGGGTGGGCGTGTCTGATTTCAACACTTCTTGATTGAACGTTTCATCCGTCACGACAGTCGGGGTTGCCATGTCACTCCTTAATTGAATAAGACTGCTCACTGCCCGGAAATTATACCTCATCACACGACCGCGCCGGGACCGACTGCCTTGCCCGGGCGCTCGGTGCGCTAATGCATGCGCCGCCGCCATTCCTCTTTGAGGGCCAATGCGCTCAGGTCCTCCGGCTTCGCATCCAGGAAATCGCGCAGCAGACGCTGGAATTTGCCGGCTTCGTCAAGCATGGGAAAGTGGCCGGAATCATTTAACTCGATGGGCCGCACGTTGCCATTTAGCTCGCGCAGATCGTCGCTGCTCAGCGGCGTCACGAAGGAATCTTTGTGGCCATAGACCAGCAGCGTGGGCGTGCCGTCCAGTTCAGCCAGCGTCCGGCGCAGATTGATCTCATCCAGCGATCGGGCACTGGCTGCCACCGCGTTGGGATCGGTCTTGGTAGCCTCCAGTTCAACTTCAGGATAATCGGACACCGCACGGCGGCCCAACATCCGATCCAGCAGTGAGCCGCTATTGCCAGAGAGCAGCCGCTTGGTGACCGCAGCACCTGCCAGCGGCGTGCTGACCGCCATAATGCGATCGACGCGCTCCGGGTACCGTTCAGCAAAGAGCAGGGCCACCGCCGCGCCCATGGCATGACCCACCACCGAGGCCTTCATCACACCCAGCTCTTCCATGAATAGATCCAGTTGTGCGACGTAAGCCTCCAGAGTATAGCGCTGCAGATTCCGATCGGAATCGCCGAAGCCCCACATGTCAAACGCGTACGTGCGGAAGCGATCCGACATGTTATCCATGGTCGGCATCCAGTAGCGCCAGGAGCCCAACCAGCCGTGCAGAAACACCAGCGGGCGGCCGCGCCCCAGCACTTCGTAATGAACCAGGCCTTCATCCAGAATAATTGCACTCACGAATGCACGCTCTCCACTGCAAATCGATCGGTCACGGTCATATCCATCGCAGCTGCCGGTGCCGGCTTCGTGTCGCCCCTGCCGTCCTCGATCACGTCTTCAAATCCACAGCTACTGCGCCGTGCGCCGCGCCGCCACCCGATCGAGCACGACCTGCACCTGCTTGACCAACTCATCGGGCGCAAAGGGCTTCAGGATATATTCCTCCGCGCCAGACTCCAGGCCCGTTTGAATTTCGCTTTCCTGTCCTTTGGCCGACAGAAACACCACCGGAATGTCGCGCGTCTCCGGGATGGCCTTCATCTGACGGCAGGCCTCGTATCCCGTCATCTTGGGCATGCGCACATCCATGAGAATCAGATCAGGCAGCTCCTTCTGAGCCTGCTCGACCGCCTCGGCGCCGTTAGCTGCCTGCACCACGGTATAACCGCCAAATTGTAAGCTGAAGCTCACCAGCTCGCGAATGTCACGTTCGTCTTCAGCAATCAAAATCTTGGTCATAGATCCATCCTTGTCCTCTTGCTCGGGCCTGCCGCTGCAGAGTTACGCGGGTGCAGCCCCGAAGCACTTGCTGGTCAGATTACCTAGCTTTGACCAACCGGTACCACCAGCGATTGGTTGGTGACCAGCACGCCGATTTCATACACCAGTTCATCCACCGCAAAGGGTTTGGTCATGAAACGCGCCGCACCCAACGATAATAACTTCTGGTGTTTCAACTCGTCGTCGGTCAGGCTGCCCGTAATGACCACCACCGGAATATCAGCGGTCTCCGGCACACGCTTCAGCCGCTGCAGCACTTCGTAGCCGTCCATGCCTGGCAGCTTGAGATCCAGCAGAATTAAATTGGGATGCTCCTGCCGCGCCAGCGTCAGCGCGCGTTTGCCGCTGGATGTTAAGATCACCGAGAAACCGCGCTGTTCCAGCGCCGTTTGCAGCAGATCCCGCGTATCGCGATCGTCGTCCACCACCAGCACTTTGCCGGGCCCCTGCAAAATACGGTTCACCGACGACACGAGCCGCAGGGGATCGATCGGCTTGGTCAGATAATCCACTGCGCCTAGCCGCAGCCCTTCCTGCGGATCGCCTACAACTGACACAATCACTACTGGAATATCACTGGTAGCGGGATCATTCTTCAACTGCTGCAGCAGTTCAAAGCCGTCGGCATCTGGCAGGTAGATATCAAGCGTAATCAAGTTGGGTTGGTTGACGCGTGCCTTCTCCAATGCTTCCCGGGCGCGCCCGGCAATACTGACCTGGTAGCCGTGGCTGACCAGGTGCCGGCCGATCAGCTCGGCAATGTCTCGATCGTCCTCAACGACCAGGACGTGGCCGCGGTTACCACCGTTACCACCGGCCTCAAGCGCCAGTTCGCGTTCAACCGTTTCTGTGGTTTCCAGACTCAACGCCAGCTGTTGTGGCGTCTCGATTGCCGGCGGCGTTTCCCGCACAGCGTGCAGTGTGAATGAAAACGTCGTGCCCTTGCCGACCTCGCTCTGCAGCCAGAGGTGCCCCTCGTGCATCTCCACCAGCGATCGAACGATGGCCAGGCCCAGACCGGTGCCCGGAAATTCATTCACGCTCGGATCATCGACGCGGTAGAAGCGTTCAAACACCTTGCTCTGGTTCTCCGGCGAAATCCCGATGCCGGTATCGGCCACGTCGATCTGCACCATTTCGCCGTCTGCATGCGCGCTCACGGTCACCATGCCGCCCGGTGGCGTATACTGAAAGGCATTGCTCACCAGGTTCATGAGAATCTGAATGACCCGGTCACGGTCAGCCTCGACGTTTGGCAAGTCGCCGTCCGGCAAGAGCACCTGCACGGACAGGTTTTTTTCCTCGAATTTGCTGTGGAGCGAAGTGACGACCGTTTCCAGCAGCGACTCCACCGCAACGGGCTTGAGTTCCAGTTTAACCCGGCCGCTCTCAATGCGGCTGATGTCCAACAGATCATTGACGAGGATCGACAGGCGATCGGCATTGGATTTGATCACGCTGAGGAAACGCTGCTGGTTCTCATTGATGATGCCCGCTGCGCCAATCAACATGAGATCGGCATAACCCTTGATGCTGGTCATCGGCGTGCGCAGTTCGTGACTGACGGTGGAGATGAACTCAGTCTTGGCCCGATCGGCCTCAACCTCCGCCGTAACGTCACGGAACACGGACACCGAGCCGAGGTATTCGTCGGACATCGTCACCGGCGCCACCGTCACGGTGACGTAGCGTTGCTCAGCTTTGAACTCGATGCGCTGCGCCAGAATGGGCGTGCGGCGGCGCGCCTCAGCCGAGGCATGCCATTCACGCACGTGCTGCACCCACCTGCCGCCTGCTGCCGAATACAAGCCCAGCATATCGTCAATGGGCCGCCCGAGCGCCTCATCGCGCTTGATGCCCAAAATCCGCTCGGCGGCAGCATTGAAGAGAATGACGCGGCCACTGCCATCGCTGACCATGACGCCGTCCGCAACCGACTCCAAAATCGCCTGGCTCTTCGAGCCTTCCACCTGTTGCGCCCGCAGCATGCCGCCCAACAACTCGGCCTGTTCGCGAATGTAACGATATAGTTCGGCGTTGTTGATCGCCGTCGCCACCTGGGAACTGGCCGCGGACACCATGCGCAGATGGCTGTCGTTGAAGTAATCCGGCTGGGGGTGCAGCAACAGCATCGCGCCCAGCACATCGTCGCTGACCGACAACGGCACCACCAGCGCCGAACGATACTTGCGGACGCGTTCGTGGTGCTCCACCCAGCGCGTATCAGCATAGACGTCCGGCACTATCGCCGACTGCCGATGGATAATGGCCCAGCCCGCCAGGCCCTCATCGCGCCGGAAGGGGGTGGGTTTGCCCATGCTGGGAATGCGATCGCCACCCAGCACCGCGCGGGCCACCAGCACATCGGTCTGTGGATCCACCAGCAGGATCGAGCCGTGTGTCGCGCCGGCCGCGTAGACCACCAGTTCCAGAGCACGATTCAGTACGCGATCCAGATCAAGGCTGGTGGACAACTCCGAGGCAATACGGAACAACGTCTCGACCTGGTCGCGCTCAAGCTTTAAATCCTCGTTGGCGCGGGCCAACTCCCGCGTGCGCGCTTCCACGCGGCCTTCCAGCTCCTGCGTGAACTTGAAGATCTGATCGTACAAACGCGCGTTGCTCATCGCCACGGCCGCCTGATTGATCAACGTCTCGATAAGCTGCGCTTCGCTGTCACTCAAGACCCGATCGAAACGCGTATCCCCCAGGCGCACCAGACCCAGTACTTCGTCGCGCGATACAATCGGTACTTCGACGATCCATAACAGCCCGGTATCCTGCATCCGGGCGCGCAGCAGGGGATCGAGATCATCGTCGTTCGCACGCAGGCTGATGTTGCGCCGATCACGCAGGTATTGCGCGACTTTCAAATAATCCGTCGGCGCAAACGGTTTCTCCAGCAGCTCCAGGTCGTTCAGCCCTTCCGGCGTCTGAATCAGCTGATAAATCGTCTTCACCTGATCAGTGGCCCGATCCCACAGCTGGATCAGGATGATCTGGGCGTTGGTCGCGCGCACCAGCTGCTGGCTCATCGTTTCCAACACCTGGTTGAATTCCAGCGAGGATGAAATCGCCTGCCCGGCCTCGTACAACAGCGACTGATCCTGCAAACGACGGCGCGTTTCTTCATACAAGCGCGCATTCTCAATGGCAACGGCCGCCTGCCCCGTGAAAGCCAGCAGCCGCTCCGCATGCGTGTTCGTGAAGAACCCCACGGCCGAACTATCCAGATTGAAAAAACCCACCACCTGATCGCGGACACGCAAGGGCCCGCACAGATAGGATCGCACCCACGCCGTTTGAGGTGTCTCCACCCAGCCCGCATAGCTGCGCGTATCGTTGATAATCAATGGCTGGCTCGACTCAACCACCTGGCGCAGATTGACCGTGTCGCGCACCGGCAAGCTCAGGGTCATGACTGCCGCGCTCAGCCCCGGTTCGATCTGATCGTAGCCGCGGCTGCGCACCACCTGCGCCTGCCCGCTCGACTCGTCGATCATCATGATGTTGGCTGCATCGTGCGGCACCACCCGCCCCACTTCGGTCAGCATGCGATCCAGCACGTCGTTGACGTTCAAGGTGCGGCTCAATCCGGCCGACAGATCGCGCAGGGACTCCGCCAGAGCCCGTTGATCGCGCTCAGCTTCAAACAGGCGCGCATTGTCAATCGCCACCGCCGCCTGATCGGCCAGCGTGGACAGCACCACCAGATCGGTATTGCTGAAGCCGTTGACGGCCGGCTTGTCGGCGGTCAGCACGCCAACCAGCTGTCCGGCCACGGTCAGGGGAACGATCATCATCGACTTGATGATGGTCGAGCTCGCATGCTGCTTATAGCGCGGCTCGGCCTCGACGTTGGAAATGATGATCGCCTGGGGGTCGGCGATGACCGTGCCAACCAACCCCTCAGCGGGCCCAAAGCGCAGATCGCCGATCTTGGCCAGATCGTAGCCGATCGTCTGGCGCGGCGCGAACTTGCCATCCGCCTCGGGATCGGGCAGGAAGATCGTGACAAGATCCGTCCCAACTAACTCGCCCGCCGCGTTCAATACGGTGGTGAGCAACAAATCCAGATCCAGTTTGGCGCTGATCGAACGTCCAACTTCATTGAACAGCGTCAGATTATTGAGCCGTTGCTGCAAGTCGGAGAACAGGTGAGCATTCTCCACCGCAACGGCGGCTTGATTGGCGAACAGCTCCAGCGTTTCGATGGTGGCCCGCACTGGCACACGGCCATCGCTGGGATTGTCGACCGAGATATAACCCAGCACCCGATCGCCCGTACCGCGCAATAGAGTGATGAACACGTCATCGGGATGCCAATAACCGGGCCGACGCGGCTCAGCCGAATCGGTGCCGGGCACATAGAACGAATCCAGTGCCGCCGTCGCACTCTGCTGCTCCATCGGCACGTAATAGCTCTGGCTAATGCGGAACTGCTCCTGCTGAATCCCGTCGAACTCCGACCACAACGGCTGCGACTTTCTCATCTCTTCAAACATGACGATCGGAATACCCGCTGCCGCCACTGCGCGTGCGCGGCGTGGTTCGCCTTCCAGCAGATGCAGCACCGCCACATCAAACCCGACTGTTTCCTGAATGGCATGCACCACATCGTCCAGAGTCTGATCGAGTGATTGATCGCCGCGAAAAGCTTGACCGATCTGAAACAGGTTTGTCAGCTGTTCGGCGCGGCGGCGCACCAATTCACCGCGTGCGCGGTACTCTTCCAGCCGCTGGGCGTTACCGATAGCGATGGCCGCCTGCGCCGACAGCGCCTTCAGAAAATTCACATGCTCGCTCGTGAACGTGTTGGGCTGGCGACTTTCCAGGTTGATCACACCGACCACGGATTGCGCATACCGAATGGGCACGGAGATCTCGGACTGAATGCCGGGACGGAGTTCCACGTAGTCCGGACTCTGGGAAAGATCATTGGCCAATACCGGTTCACCGCTGGCCGCGGCCCGACCGGTGATGCCTTCCCCGATATGAATGGGAATGGTGGAGACTTGCCGGGCCTCTTGCGGCGTAAGCCCCTGCGTGGCACGCACTTCCAACAAGCCGGTGTCTTCTTTGACCATGCTGAGGAAGCCATAGTCGGCGCCCGTCACTTGCAGCGCTTCCACCAGAACGACGCTGAAAATTCGATCCGGCTCCAGCGTGGAGTTGAGTTCCTCGCTGATTGCCGAGAGCGCGGTCAGTTCCTCCACGCGCTCACTCAGCTGGATGTCCGTCAATTGATAGAGGCGCGCATTCGCCAGGGCAATGCCCGTTTGATTGGCGATGGTTTGCAGCAAGTTCAGATCGTTCGCGTCAAACGCGAGTTCGTTATCCATGTGCTGCACAACGATCACGCCCAGCGCTCGTTCACCGATGATCATCGGCGCACCCATCCAGGCCACCGCCTGTCGCTCGGCGACGCTAGCCTGCACATCAAGGCCCAGCTCGGCCGCCTTGGCCTTCACATCGCCGCGCAACAACAGCGGTTGGCGCTGCCGGCAAACGTAGAAGGTCAGCGTGTTCAGGCTGCGTTGTTTCTCGGGACGCGCGAACAGCCGGCCGCCCTCATACAGGCGGCGGAAAGTAATCTCGTCCGGCGCTTCTTCGTAGTATGCGACAAACATCGAGCGCGCATCAATCAGATGATTGAGCTGCGTGTACAGCACATCCAGCACTTCGTCCTCGTGCAGCGCGGCCGAGATAGCGCGCCCGATTTCGCTCAGCTGGCTCAACTGGGTCAGGCGGTGCTGAGTCTCAGCGGACAAGCGGAAGTTTTCCAGAGCCTCAGCCAGCAAGGTCACGACCGTACTCAAGCGCTGTTGATCGGCATCCGTAAACGGATCGACCATGCGCTTTGCCACGTAAACTTCGCCAAGGCCGCGGTCGCGCACAACTAACGGCGCGGCCATGAGTGATCGCACCTGGAAGCCCTGAACGAACGGGCGATAGCAGGACGCCACCTGATCCTCATGCTGCGCGTCTTCCGCCCGGAAAACGGTGCGCGTGCGGAATACGGACAGGTCAAAGTCAGGATGCGCGCCAGAGATGCGGAAATCACCAGCCGTGTCCGGCAATTCACCAAAGGAGGCCGTCAGCAGCGGATCCAGAGTGTTCGCGTCCGGGTTGTACAGCATCGCCAGACCCAGCTCGGCGTTCACCAGCTTGCCGATCTCAGTCATCAAACGACGCAGCAGCTCATCGGCCGGCAAGGCTGAAGAAGCAATAGTGGAAATGCGGAACAGGGTGGCCGCTTCATCGACGCGGCGGCGGGTTTCGGCAAATAACTGCGCGTTCTGAATGGCTACCGCCGATTGAGCGGCCACGGTCTGCAAGGTTTCCAGGTGACCTTCAGTGAAGGCTTCCGGCGCGAGGGAGGCGAGTTCGATCGTACCGACCAGCTGATCGCTGGCGACCAACGGGGCGGCACACACCGATCGGACGGGGAAGTCCTTGGGATCCAGGATCGATCGGACTTCGCTCTTGGCGAGGTCCGTCACCAGCAGCGATTGGCGATTGCGCGCCAGCCAGCCGGTAATGCCCTGATCGAGTTGATACACGCCGCTGGAGACTCGGTTGTATTGCTCGTACTGCGGATCAGGGCCCCAGCCGCGCGTGCGCAGCACTTTGTCTTCTTCATCCCACAAATTGATCTCGCCCAGATCGTACGGAATGAGCGTGCGAATGGAAGCCAGAATCGAGTTGAGGGTAGTGTCCAAATCCAGTGACAGACTGATGGTGCGGTTGATCTCGGCGACCAGTGCCATTTCCTGTGCGCGCCGTCGCTCTACTTCATAGAGCTGCGCGTTCTCGATCGCCACCGCCGCCTGGTCGGCGAAGCTAGCCAGTAAACGCTGCTCTTCACGCGTGAAGGCTGGTGTGCCGGGGCGCGTGGAAACCTGCAAGACACCTACCACTGTGCCGTCATCTACCAGCGGTAGGTTCATCACGGCGGCCATATCGCGATCGTGCTCCCATTTGACCGTGAAGCGCTGATCGGCCTGCGCGTTAGCCAGGAAGAGCGGCTTGTTTTCCCGCGCGGTCCACCCCACGACTCCTTCACCCACTGCGTAGTCCAAATTGGGCCGTGGCAGCCCTTCAAAATCCCACCAGCCGCGCAGGGTCAGGATACGCTGCGCTACATTCATGACGTAGATGACGCAGCGATCGGCGCCGGCGGTGCCGGCCGATTCACGCGCCAGGTTGTCCAACACGTTTTCCAGGTCCAAGGATGTGATGGCCCGGCCAGACTTGAGGAGCGACGACATTTCACGCACACGGCGCTGCGCAGATTGATATTGTTCCTCACGCTCGCGCACGGCTTCGGTGGTGCTGGTTTGCGCTACCTGCAGCTTGGCCGCCAGGTCGTTGAACTCGTCTGCCAGAAATTCCAATTCGTCGCCGGTCTTTACGCCGGTGATGCGCGAGTCAAACCTGCCCGCCGCCAGCTGGGCTGCGCCCTGCCGCAAGATGGCAATCGGCCGCATCACGCGACGCGTCACGTAAAAGCCGGTAATGACGATCGCTGCGGCACAAATCAGCATCAAGATCACACCGACGACGATGACATTGTAGACCTGGGCAAAGGCATCGTTGGCCGGTTGTGCAACACCGGCCAGCGCACGCTGCTGATCCAGCATCTGTTGATACTGCGCATTGACGCTGAAGACAATCATCAAAGCGACAATGCCCATGAACAACAAAGCGCCCAGGAGGAACAGCCCCCAGAGCCGCACGCCCGTCTGCCCCAATATACGATTCACTTGTGGCTGCTTCAGATTTGCCACTGGCGGTTATCCTACTCTCAACATCCGTTGATCGGCGGCCTTAGCCGCTACAAAGGCTTGGCCGCTTACTACTGCGGCACACTGGGCGCAAGCCACCTAGAACGTGCGCCTGCCTAGTGGATAAAAAAACGCCCGGTTCGCCTTGCGCAAAACCCGGCTTGGTCAATCCCGGCGCGGTGCTACAAGAAATAGCTGCATCCAGCGACTTACCGGCTTGCCCATGCTGCTCAACCATACCTCGCTGCGCCAACCTAGCTGCACGCTTTGCGGCGAAGTTCCGCCGAAACTTCAGTGATTTCGCGAATATCGGTGAACTCATAATCCTTCGCCAGCACAACACCGACGCATAACTTCATCAGCGGAGCATGTCGTTCGCTGCCATCGGTGTCCTTCACAAGGATATAGCCGCGTTCGCGATCTTTGAAAGAATAATGCGCGCCAATCTCCTGGTTGAAACGATGCGTCACGGCTTCAGCCAGGACCGCCGCCTTGTCTTCAGCGGTGATCAAGATGAAGTCATCGCCGCCAATGTGGCCGATGAAATCATCGGCGCCCCCTAATTTGTCGTCGACCTCGCTCAGCAGCAAAGCCGTGAAACGCAACACTTCATCGCCGGCGACAAAGCCGGACACATCGGTGAAAGCGTCAAAGTCGCCAACGCCGACATACAACAGACCCCAGTCTTTGCGGCGCATCAGGCTGCGCAACTGCTCCTCGATCATCTTGCCGCTCGACAGGCCGGTAGTGGGACTGGTCAGGTTCTCGCGCTCGGCGCGGCGCATGGCGCCCTGCACGCGCAGCCGCAGCTCTTCAATGTCAAAAGGCTTAGTGATGTAATCGTCTGCACCCAGCTCCAGACCGGCGATGCGATCACTGCGTTCGTCTTTCTGGGTGAGGAAAATGATCGGGACGTGGCTGGTCCGCAGCGCGCGGCGCAGGCGCGTACAGACTTCATAGCCGTCAATATCGGGCAGCATGATATCCAGCACAATCACATTGGGCAGCTGCTTGCGCGTGCGCTCCAGCGCATCATTGCCGCGCCCGGCCACTGCCACTTCATACCCCTGTGCACTGAAGTAGATCTTCAGCATGTTGGAGATGTCGGTATCATCTTCTACAACCAGGATGCGGCCCTTACTCATAAGTCACCTCGTAATAGATGAAGAAACTAAATGGCAGCAGACACTTGCCGTGCGCGCCCAGCGTTGAGCCGAATGCGCTCAATCTCCGCCTCCGGCACGGCATGCTCGAACGAACGAAATCCAGCCAGCTTGAACCCATGCCGCCGGGCAATGCCTGCAATCTCAGCGACCTGCGTAATAGTGAGATCTTTGCCCAGCGAATAATTCTCGTAACGCCCCTCCAGGGCCAGCGCGATGGTCTCGGCCATGCAGGCATAGCATGTTTTGGGCGGGAAACCAAAATCAAAGTTGAAGCTGGCGTCCAGCCCGGGTACTTCCACCAATCCGCCCTCAAAGACAAAGACGTCGTCACGCTGTTCGGCCACTGCCTTGCTGACATCGCGCGGGCGGGCCACATCGCACACCACCGCGCCCGGCTTCAAATGCTTCGGCTGGACGATCGCCTCCACCGCCGAAGTCACCGTCAATACCAGATCAGCCTGAAGGAGCCTGTCGAGATCAGCCGTCATCAGCACTTCTGCGCCGACTCGCTCACAACGCGCTTTGACCTCGGCCAACCGATCGAAGCGCTTGCCGATCAAGACGATGTGCGGTACGTCTGCCGCCAGCATTTCGGCTGCCACCGCCCCGATCGCTCCGGTGGCGCCGACCACGGCCAGTGTGGCGCCAGCCAGATCGATCTCCATAATTTCGGCCGCTTTCTTCAGCGCTTCAACCGCACTCGCCACCGTATAACTATCGCCTGTCGTCACTGGCACGTTCACGCTGCGGCTGATGGTTACACCACCATCGCCTACCACCGAAGTGTACGCGCCCAGGCCCACCAATTCTGCACCTAAACGTTCTGCCAGGCGCGCCGTCGCGATGACTTTTCGATACACTGTCTTGGGCGGCAGCGTCATCATACGCTGCGGAGTGAACGGGCACGCCACAAACCAACCTTCCACTTCTTTGCCAGTTGCCTCAGAACACACGCCCGTAATGTGCGAGATATACAACGGCGGAAAGAACCGCGACAGGAAATTGATCGCCGGAACCGGCAAGACCTTACCCAGCAACGGAAACTTCCGCTTCACATCCCGTTTCGGATCGAGTGGATGAATGATGAACGCGAAATTATCCAACGAACAAATCCACTGGCTACCATTGTAAGGCTACGTTGCCTAACTGCCGTTACGACTCAGTTACGATTTGATTAGTGGTAGTGCGGCGGATGCAGCTCGGCGCCGTTGGGCAGCTTCCAATGATCGCTATCGGAGTAGCTCACGTTGTGCGTCAGCACTTTCTCGGCACGCGAACCAACCAGCAGCACGTCCGATTCGATCGTGCGCGCCGGATACAGGATGAGGCCCGACCCTAGACGGCAATTGTGCCCGACGCACCCGCCAATCACCGGCAGGTTAATCTCAACCAACTGGTCTTTGTAGAAGGTCTTGATCGGCCTGGGCATCAGGTTGAAATCGGTGAACGTTGAGCCGGCGCCCACGAACGAATCGCGACCCACGACGCACATTTGCAGACACGTATTCTGGGCCACCATCGAATTCTCCATCAACGTCGACATGAACAGCGCAGCGCGAAACGGCAGGAAGCTGCCATCCCCGATGACACTCAGCATCACCTGGCACCCCTGCCCGATGGAGACATTGCTGCCAATGATGCTGTTGTCAACCACCGCGCCCGGACCAATGAAGACGTTATCTCCGATCGTCGTCGGGCCGCGAATGACCGCAGATGGATCGATCCGCACATCCTTGCCCAGCTTCACCACTCCGCTATGCGACAGCACATTATGCCGTTCCACCAGCGCGCGCCAGATCAGACTGACTTTGGGCATAGCGCGTTCCATCCGCTTCTCAAAACGCGCCCCTTCGGAAAACACTCCAAAAGTTGTATTGGCTAAGAAAATATGAATCCAATGCTCGATCGACAAAAAAGCGCGGCGCGGCACTTGATACGTCAGGTCGCCTTGGTTGGGAGCCATGTACTTGGGGACGTTGTAGTAGCCGAGTTCTTTTGACAACGTATCGACCACCAGCGGTCGCACTTGGGTTTCACGGCCATAAGGGAAATACCACAGATCGGCCACGAGCAGCTCGCCCTCCGTGAATCCCTTCTCAGGATGAATACCGCTCTGCAGCGGCAGCGCATGGGTCCTGATTGCCGGATCGCTGGGCGAGAACGCAACGCGGCAGGCCTTACCCAACCGGCGTGCCCGCAGCAAGAAATGATCGATGAAGGCCTGATCGAAGAACAGATTATCCCGATAAACGATCGTCTCGACCCGATCGTCGGGCATCGCCTCAATCGCAGAAACTTCGCGCTCTTCGCGCGTGTAAGGCGCCAGCACGTCGCGCTGATACAGCCATAAGCGCTTATTCAAGATGCGCAGCTCGCGCGCTTCTTCGTTGAATGGCGCGATCTTATGCGTGTCTCGAATCACCAAACGGCGCAGGGTGCGTTGCTCTTGAACTGACATATGCTCTGGGAGGGGTGAAGTGCAGGCTGACCGTCTAAGGAGTGAGACAGAGGAAAACACTCATCATCGTCGCTCTCGATAACGCTCCTTATGACCGGCCCCGGCGAACCGCGCCGACTTCCTCTTCCCGACCTCCATTTCAATCCAGAGGACGTTTGTTGATAATGATGGTGCAGGTGGCATCGCCCTGGGCAATGCAGCCCACTTCTTCCACATGAAAACTCTTGCCGCTGCTCACCCAGTACAGGCCTTCCTGCAAAATCCCCACTGCCAGGTGACAACACGGTTCAGCGGTGCGGCGCTTCCAGCAGACCGGGCAGCGATCGATGATCCAGATGTAATGCTCCTCATCTTCGCCCAATCGCACAATTTGATCACTGAACTTATTGAATGTTTCGGCAAAGACCTCAAAGCCCACTTTTAACTTCATGCCCAGCGGCAGCAACCGGAACGCCAGATCGGCAATGCCCAGGACCGGGCCAAACTCCTTAATGCCATACTTGAAACACGCGCGCCCGGCGCGCAACGACAGCCCGCGAGCACCGCGCGGCCCATACATATCTTCCAGCGCCTGCTGGATGGATCCCACCTCATTGAAACTGAACTGGCGATCGAAGTTGTTGGGCGGATAGCTGTTGACCAGCGTCTTCAAGCGCGCCAGATTCAAAATGGCATTAACCCCGTTGCGCCCCATCACCTCTTCCATCGCCAACAAAATGATCCGCCCCATCTTGTTGGGGTAGTAATATTGCCGATCAGTTGCCGCAAAGGGAGTATCCATAGCATCCTATAAGGTATTCAGGCCGACAAGAAGCTGCGCACCGTCGTGTTGAATTCTTCCGGTTCGTCCAGCATGGGGAAATGCCGCGAGCGGTGCAGCATCACCGTGCACGCGCCGGGCACATACTTATTCAATACTTCGACCTGGTGGGGATCGACGATGTTGTCATGCTCGCCGTAAACGCCTAGAACCGGCATGCTCAAGGCCCCCAGGTTTGTGCTGAGATCAGTCCGGCGCAAATCACCGATGCTGCGGAAAAACGATTCCATGCTGGTCTTGTCCACATCACGCAACAACATCCTGCGCACCCGGTCAGTGTCGCGCGCGGTATTGATGCGGACCAGCGTGTTCACAATCATGTGCGTGGCCGTCGGCAGACTCTGCGCCAGCTGCACCCAGTCGCGTCCGGCGAGCCGCAGGAAAAAATTCAGCGACTTGCCTTCAATCGGCGAGCCCACTGCCCCGACCTTGATCACACGCTGGGGGAAAGCCAGGGCAAAGGCCAGGGCCACTGTGCCGCCCATAGAATGCCCCAGAATCGGCGCTCGATCGATCCCCAGAATCTCCATGAACTGGTTGACCATCTGGGCATATGATTCTACCTTGAACGGCGGTGTGTTGGTCTTGCCAGAATCGCCGAATCCCCAGAAGTCGAGCGCGTATACTTTGTAACGCCCATTCTCGGCCAGATCGATCATCGAGTCTTGCCACACACCCCAGGAGTTAATCCATCCGTGCAGCAAGATGACTGGCCGTCCGCGGCCATACGCCTCATAATGGACAACGCCTTGCGACGTGACGATCGAACTCATACTACCACGCTCGCTGTAGGACTCTCACAGTCCACATCTCAGCCGGCGCCTTCTAAATCCATGGTTTCCAAAATCGAATACAGCAGTTCCAGGAGCACGCCCTTGACCAAATCCTTGTCGTTGGCCACACAGGGCAGCACCTTAATCTCCTTGCTGATCTTGAGGGCAATGCGCAGATCATCTGGCGACCAGGCATCTTCATGATCCTGCTTATTGGCGGCAATCACGTACGGCGTTTCAGCATAACCACGGAAGGTATCCAGGATACCGCGTGCTTCGCGAAAAGTCTCGGGGCGCGAACTGTCCACAATGACAATGAACCCCAGCATCCCCTCGGACAGAATCTCCCACATGAAATCGAAGCGTTTTTGGCCCGGCGTGCCAAAGAGGTACAGCACCAGTTCCTCGTCCACGGTGATCCGGCCAAAGTCCATCGCCACCGTGGTCGCATCCTTGATGCGCTCGGCGTCCGACGTGATCTTTCGCTCAGTCGAAACCACATCGATCTCGCTGATCGTGCGGATGAACTCGGTCTTCCCTGCTGCGAACGGCCCGGTCACAACCATTTTGACTGTTTGCATGTTTGCCGCCGATACTCCACAAGATGAAGATAGGTCACCCGCATAACTACCGGTTGAAGAAACTGATCAGCTTGTTGACCACCGATCGCTTTTCTTCGTTGCTGGCAAAGGCCTTGGGGGGCGCAGCCCGTCCGCCGGGTACGGCCGCCGGGGCCGGTAGCGCGGCCGGCTGAACCACTTCCACCAGGCCAGCCTGCAGCATGGCATACACGATCTTGCGAATCTGCAGATCGCTCATGCTGTTGGCCTGGGCAATTTGCCGGATGGTATTCTTGGGGTTGATGTACGACACGACCCGCCACTCGTCAACACTCAAATTGACGTTGCGCAGCTTGGCATCGGGTCGATCGGTAAAGCGTAGAGTCACCTCGAGGTTGGGAATCTCTTCTTGCAGCCTTTCCGACTCTTTGAGGCGGCGCGTGCCTTCCATGATGATGCCGTCTAGGTTGATGGGTGGCTCCGCCCACAACCGATCTTCCGGCAGCACATTCGGCTCGAAGCGGAAGAGCCCATCGGTCAGCGCAAACATTCGATCAACTACATCCTTGACATTATTGCGCACCATCTGGTCTAATTCCGTCTTAGTCAACAGCCCAGCCTGCACCAGCAAATTGGCCAGATCCCGGTCGGTCTTGTTGGTCGGAATCTTCTTGCCCTGATCCGGAGTGATCTTGCCGACCTTCACCAGCATGCCGACCAGGCGGCTATCCAGCGTATCCGTTTGGGCAAATACCAATTTACCTTCACGGAACGATGCCCGCGCCGCCGAACGTTTGCCATCAATCGCCAGCGTGCCGGTTTTGCGCGCCAGGTGGATCAAGTTTAGCAACTGCGTGATGCTGAAATCGTGTAGATTGCCCTTCAGTGCCATAGGCTCCGCCTTCAAACAGCCGGTTAACGTGATAAGTCAGGGGCCGATATGACAGCAGGCAGGCCGTATCCACAACCGTTAGCAATGGATCGGCCCACCAGTAATGGCAGTGAGTATCGCTCTGTCATATGCGCGTCGATTATACCTTCTCTGCTATGACAAGTCAATCAAACCTGTACGTTCTAGGCCTATGCCTATGCTATAATCGCCACGACTTTCCTGTCAATGGAGAATGAATGTGAGAGCACTATCGTGTCGAACAAGCCTTACCATGAGCTTGATATTAGTTGCTGCGATTTTGACGGCCTGTGGGAACAATCCTGCCTCGCCCACCGTTCTGCCCGCCACCCCGACGGCCCGCCCGATCGTTAGACCAACCGACCGGCCCACTGTCACCCCGATCGCTTCACCCACCCCAACCTTGCCGCCAACACCAACCCCAGACACCCGCGTCGTCAATCTGTCTGCGCCCGATGTGAATCCTTTAACTGGTGAAAAGGTTGCTGATCCCACCGTCCTCAACCGCCGTCCCTTAGCGATCAAGATTGGCGACTCATGGGAGTATGGGGTGCGCCCGCAGGCCGGCGCCAGCTATGCCGATTGGGTCTTCGAGCACGAATCGGAAGGTGGCATCCCGCGCTGGACGGCGATCTTTTATGGCAGCACACCCGATCGGGTTGGCGGCACTCGATCGTGCCGCATCATCGACAATGAAATCCCGGCTATCTTCAAATCACTGCTGGCCTGCTCCGGCATGTCGGGCGGCACGCGCGAATTCTACCTCAAGCCCAGCGACATCAATCAAGAGAAGCGCTTCTTTACGCCCGACTTCGGCGACTACACGCCTATGTTCTATCGTGGCAACAACGCGCCGATTCCGCACAACCTGATGGTCGTTCCCGCCGAAATCTGGCAGGAAGCTGACAAGCGCGGCTCTAACACCAGGCCCAATCTCAGTGGCCTGACCTTCTCCACTGAGCCACTCGCGCCCGGTCGTCCCACCAGCGAGCTCGAGCTGAAATATGGCTCAGAGACCGAGCTCTGGAAATACGATCCTGAAGCCATCACCTGTAGTTCGATCAAGGGGTGCTGGTTGCGCTGGAGCGCAGGCACGCCGCATACCGATGTGCTAAACGGCCAGCAACTCAGCGCCGCCAACGTGATTGTGGCTTACGCCAATCACGTGGAAGACAAACGTTATCTGGAAGAAGACTACGGCGCCTTCAAAGCGTTTGGCCTGCAGATCCAGCTCTGGAATGAAGGTCCTGTGCGCATCTTCCGTGACGGTCAGGAATTTGGCGGCAAATGGGTGCGCGTCAATCGCGGTGACATGTTAACGTTCGTCGATCCCAACGGAAACCCGATCCCCCTGAAGCCTGGCAAGACGTGGGTCGAAGTTGTGAATCTGGGCACACCACTGGAAACTACCAAGTAGGAGCCGGCCCATCTCGACCCTGGTGCGCCTGATGGTAGATTAGCACAACCCCTCGTTTCAGTGTGTTGCAAAGCCGTTACAGATCAGTTAAAGACCCTTCGGGTTTCGGAAACCCGGAGGGTCTTGCGCGTTACGCTCCGCGTATGACTTCCTGACCGCCCATGTACGGTCTCAACACATCCGGCACGACGATGCTGCCATCGGCCTGCTGGTAGTTTTCCATGACCGCGATGACCACCCGGGGCAGCGCCAGGCCCGAACCGTTGAGTGTGTGAACGTACTCGGCCTTGGCGCCCTTGTCCCGCCGGAACTTGATGTTGGCCCGCCGCGCTTGGAAGTCTTTGAAGTTGCTGCACGAAGACACCTCTAGCCACTCGTTACAGCCGGGCGCCCACATCTCGATGTCGTACTTCACCGCCGCCGTAAACGATAGATCGCCGGTGCATATCTGAACGATGCGCTGGGGGATTTTCAACAACCGAGCGATCTCCTCGGCGTTATCGATTAACCTCGCCAGCTCATCCATGCTCGTTTCGGGCGTGCAGAACTTGACCATCTCCACCTTGTCAAATTGGTGGCCGCGCTTGATACCGCGCGTGTCGCGTCCCGCCGACATCTGCTCACGCCGGAAACAGGCCGTGTAGGCGACGTGATTGATCGTGAGTTTGTCGCCGTCCAAAATCTCGTCCGCGTACATGTTCGTCACAGGCACTTCCGCGGTGGGGATCATCCACAGATCGTCGATCTGATCGTAGTATTGGTTCTCGGCAAACTTCGGCAGCTGTCCCGTCCCGATGAGCACTTCACGCTTCACGAGATACGGCGGATACACTTCGGTGTACCCCTGCCCGATGTGCACGTCAAGCATGAAACTGATCAACGCGCGCTGCAACTTCGCACCCGCACCGATGAGCATGTAGAAGCGTGTGCCGCTCACCTTCACACCGCGCTCGAAGTCGATGATGCCCAGCGCCGTGCCCAAGTCCCAGTGGGCCTTCGGCTCAAAGCCAAAATCCTTCGCCGTCTTCGGTTCGCCCTCGACGCGCGTGACGATGTTCTCGCTGTCGTCCTGGCCAATCGGCACCGACGGATCGGGCAAATTCGGCACGCGCAGCATCAGATCGTTGAGGCGCGCTTCCACCTCGTTGACTTCGGCGTCCAGCGCCGTGATCCGATCGCCCACCGCGCGCATCTCGGCTTTCTTCGCGTCACGCTCGGCTTCTGCTTTCATTCTGCCGATCTCTTTCGAGACGACGTTGCGCTGCTGCTTCAACTGCTCCACTTCTTGTAGCAGAGTACGGCGCTGCTTGTCGAGATCGAGAATCTCATCGATAGGCGCTTCGGCATACAATTTCGCCATCGCGTCTTTGACTTCGTCAGTATGTTCACGAATGTAGGTCAGGTCTAGCATTTTTCTCCTTGCGTTGTACGTCACACCTGCACTTGCGCCGCAGACGGTTGCGTGCGGTGCAAGTGTTGCGAGGAGCGCTGTAGGCGACGAAGCAATCTTCCCAGTTGTGCAAGATTGCTTCGCACAAAGCGCTCACAACGACGCTATTTGAGTAGTTCCGCTTCCCGCAGAACCTTCTCCAACTCCGCACACTGATTCTCACCCAGCGGCAACAGCGGCAAACGCGGATAACCGCCGTGATAGCCAAGCATATCCATCGCGGCCTTCAGGCCCGGCACGCCGAACTGCGCCGTCACTGCACGCGCCACGGGTAATAGCCGCAAGTGCAGCTCACCCGCTTCAGCAATTTTGCCTTGCTGGAACAACTCGTGAATCCGCACGCACTCATTCGGCGCGATGTTGCTCACGGCCAGAATCCCGCCCACTACCCCAAACGAGAGAGATGGCAACATCGCGCCATAGTTGCCGCTGAAGACCATAAACTCGCTGGCAGAGGACGCTGAGCGAAGTGAAGCGCTAATCAAAGTCGCATCCTTCGACTCCGCTGCGCTCCGCTCAGGATGCTTGCCTCCTTGTCTTCTTGGCTCCTTGTCTTCGTGTCTTCGCGTCAGCCTTACCGTCTCCGCCAGCTGATTCACATCGCCCGCGCTGTCCTTGATGCCCACCACGTTGGGATGCTGCGCGATCTCGGCCACAATCGACGATGCCACGTTGAGGCCGGTGTTCGCCGGGACGTTGTAAATCATCACCGGAATGGGCGATTGATCCGCAATCGTGAAGTAGTGCTTCTTCAGCACCTCGGCCGTCATGCTGTTCTTGTAATAGAACGGTGTCACGATCAACGCCGCATCACATCCGGCGTCCGCCGCGCGTTGCGTCACATCCAGCGTCGCCGCCGTCGAGAGTTGTCCCGTTCCCGCGATGACGATCTTGCCCGGCGCGGACGCCTGCCTCACCGTCGCGAACACCTGCGAGGCTTCCTCGGGGGTCACGTGCACTGCTTCGCCGTTCGTGCCGAGCGCAACGTAACCAGCCAGCCCCGTCGCGTTCAGCTGCTCCACGTTCGATCGCAGTGCCTCCAGATCGAGCGCGCCGTCTTCTTTGAACGGTGTCGGTAATGGTGGAAGAATTCCGTTGAACATTTTTCTCCAATCGTGCGTGTCATTCTGAGCGACCCGCAGCGTGGGGAGCGAAGAATCTCTAAGCCCGACAACAACGCCACCAATCAGTGGAAGAGATTCCTCCTCGCCACACAGCGACTCGTCGGAACGACAAACAGATTCCACAAACAAAACGCCCCTCATCCTGATTCTAGGACGAGGGGCCCCGTGGTGCCACCTAGATTCGTCTTTCACCTTTGCGAAGGGTTCATAACCTTCGCAGGGTTCTAAGACCTCATTCATGCTCGTTAACGGGAGCATCGCTCAACTCGAGAGGTGGATTTCAGTTTAATCGTCTATCGCCTCGCATCACCCGGCGACTTTCTGGAAGTCCGACTGAACTTACTCTTCTCTGTCAACGCTGATGCAGGCATTATAAGCGCATCAAAATCGGGTGTCAAGCACACAACAAAACGCCCGCCGCCTGATTCACTCAAGCAGCGAGCGTCTCAACTGTCGTCTATCGTCCGTCGCCGTTACTTCTCCGCGCTCCGCAAATGCGGATACAGAATCACTTCGCGGATCGTCGTCTGATTCGTCAGCAGCATCGTCAAGCGATCAACGCCCATACCGAAGCCGCCATTCGGCGGCATACCGTAGCGCATGGCGCGCAGATAATCTTCGTCCAGCGGATGCGCATCGCCTGCTTCCACGTCTTCGGTGCGATTCATCTCGACGAAGCGCTCTTCCTGATCGAGCGGATCGTTCAATTCCGTGAAGGCGTTGCCCATCTCCATCCCCGCGATGAAAAACTCGAAGCGTTCGACGTGCGTATCATCACCGGGCTTGCGCTTTGCCAGCGGCGATATGTCGCGCGGATAATCATAGATAATCGTCGGTTGGATCAACTGCGGCTCGACGTAGTCGCCCAGCAGCCCATCAATCAGCTTGCCCCACGAGGCATCGTCGGGCGCGTGGCCGCCCATCGAGTGGATCGCCTTCCGCAGTTCATCGGCGGTAGGATAATCGACGTAGTCGATTTCAGCCCATTGCTTGATTGCATCGCGCATGGTGATGCGCGGCCACGTGCCGCCCAGTTCGATGGCCTTCCCGTCGAATTCGATCACCGTCGAGCCGTTCACTTCCTGTGCCACATACGCCACCATCTGCTCGGTAAACTCCATCACCTTGCGATAGTCCCAGTAGGCGGCGTAGAACTCCAACTGCGTGAACTCGGGATTGTGCTTGAACGACACGCCTTCGTTGCGGAAGTCGCGACCGATTTCATAGACGCGTTCGTACATCCCAACGAGCAAACGCTTGAGATACAACTCGAAGGAAATGCGCAGATACAAATCCTGATCCAGTTGATTGTGATGCGTGATGAACGGTCGGGCCGCGGCGCCGCCGTAGAGCGGCTGTAAAATCGGCGTTTCCACTTCCAGAAAATCGTGCTGATCGAAGAAGCGCCGCAGTGCATTGACGATCTTCGTCCGCTTACGGAACACCTCGCGCACCTCGGAATTAGACAACAAATCGGCATAGCGCTGCCGCAGGCGCGTCTCCACATCCTTCAGGCCGTGCCACTTCTCGGGCGGCGGCTGAATAGCTTTGCTGATGATGCGCAGCTGCAAGACGCGCAGCGTCAGCTCACCGGTCTTGGTGCGGAACATGTGTCCCTGCGCTTCGACGAAATCGCCCAGGTCGAGGTCCTTCAAAAAAATCTCGTAGGTCTCTTCGCCGACTTCTTCCTTCTTCATATAGATTTGTAGTCGGCTGGTGCCGTCTTCGATGTGCGCGAAGGACGCCTTGCCCATCGGGCGGATCAACACCAGCCGACCGACCACAGCCGCCTCGACCGCTTCGCCGCTCGCTTCCTTCATCGCGAATTCGTCGATCGCCTGCTGGTTGGTGTGCGTGCGATTGACGCGCGCCGGATAGGGGTCGATGCCGCGCTCGCGCAGGCGTTGCAGTTTCTTCAGGCGTTCGAGTTCCAGATCGTTGAATTCCATGATGGCCTCTCACCACCTCACTCCATCCCCGGCGTTGCGCGCCACCCCTGCCCCTCTCCCGATTCAAGAATCGGGAGAGGGGCAGGGGTTAGGGTGAGGTCAAAAAAAGTCCATGCGATCGATCCGCATGGACTTGTGGTCTACCTCAAATGCGCTTACCTGATCGCCGCGATGCGGAACGTCAACAGCCCGGCAGGCGCGCTGACCTGAACCGAATCGCCCACGCGCCGGCCCAGCAGCGCTTTGCCCAGCGGGCTTTCATTACTGATTTTACCCTGCGTGGGATCGGCTTCGGCCGCACCGACCACGTGATACTCTTCCGGCGAATTGTTGTCTTCCACGATCGTCACGACGGCGCCCAGTGTCACCTCGTCGTGATGCACCGGTTTCTCGTCGATGATCACCGCATTTTTCAGCATGTTTTCCAGCGTCAGGATGCGGCCTTCGACAAATGCCTGCTCGTTCTTGGCGTCGTCGTACTCCGCGTTTTCATCGATGTCGCCTTCTTCCATCGCGGCATGCAACCGCTCGGCCACCTCCTGGCGGCGCACAGTCTGCAAATGATGCAATTCTTCTTCCAGTTTCTTTTGACCTTCTTTGGTCAGAAAGGTCGGCTGCTCAGACATGGAAACTTCCTCCAGAAATTGGCTCGCTTTAGGAGCATAGGATAGGCATAAATGCAAGGAAGGACTGAGAGCCGTTCCTCTCAGTCCGCGCGAGCCTGAAGCCGCCCAGATTATAGCGAAGTCAAGGAGATTTGTAAAGTCAGCCAGAGAGGCTATAATCATCGGCAGCAACCACTCGGAGATGATCATGCTGACCACCTTACCCCGCACCTCATTGGGCTTCTTTCCAACGCCGCTTCACTCACTGCCAAACCTCTCCGCCCGATTAAGCGGCCCGGCCCTCTGGGTCAAGCGCGACGATCAAACCGGCCTCGCCACCGGGGGCAACAAGACGCGCAAATTGGAGTTTCTCGTGGCCGAGGCGCTGGGGCAGCGCGCCGATACATTGATCACAGTCGGCGCGCCGCAGTCGAATCATGCGCGGCAGACGGCGGCTGCCGCCGCCAAAGCCGGATTGAAATCGGCACTGGTGCTGCGCGGGACTTCCCCGGCCGAACGGACAGGCAATATCTTGTTGGACGATCTCGTCGGCGCAGAGGTCTTCTGGGCGGGCGCACGACCGCTGGATGAAGTAGCGGCCGAAGTCGCCGCGGAATTGAGCGCGCGCGGCCAGCGACCGTATCTCATCCCGTTGGGCGGCTCCAATCCGATCGGGGCGGCGGGTTATGCCGCAGCGATGCTGGAGTTCGCCGAGCAAACGAAGTCGATCGGCACCGCGTTTGACGCCATCGTCTTTGCCACCAGTTCGGGCGGCACACACAGCGGCATGATGCTGGGCGCGAGATTGAGTGGTTATTCCGGCCGGGTTTTGGGCATCAGCGTCGATCATCCTGCCGATCACTTGGTGCCGCTGCTCGTCGAACTGGCAAACGCCACTGCCCGTCACATTGGCGAGGCGACAACCTTCAGCACGCAAGAGTTTGAAGTGAACGACCATTACCTAGGCGGCGGCTACGCGGTGATGGGCGAGCCGGAACGCGAAGCGATTCGTTTGTGCGCGCAGACGGAGGGTCTGTTGGTCGATCCGGTTTATACCGGCCGCGCTATGGCGGGCTTAATCGACCTGATCCGCGCCGGTGAATTCAAGCCGGGCCAGAACGTACTATTCTGGCATACCGGCGGCACAGCAGCACTGTTCGCTTACGCGCAGCAGTTGATGTCGGCATGATCTTCCAGCAGACTACCGTACCGGGTGCAGCCATGCCGCGTTCCATGCAGCTTGCCCGCCGCCATCAGGCGCTGTTGCTGATCGTCTTGTTGGCCGTTGCACTGCGGATCAATCAACTGACCTTTCACAGCCTCGAACTGGATGAAGCCGTCAGCATTCGGCTGGCGCGCGCCACGCTGCCCGACCTCATTACCAACACGATCAATCTACGCTGGGATCCGCACCCGCCCTTTTATTACAGTATGCTGCATGTGTGGATGCGGCTGTTGGGTGAAAACGACGTCGTCGTAAAATGGTTGGGGGTAGCGGCTTCCACCCTGACGCCGCTGATCGTGTTTGCGCTGGCGCACCGCTTGAGCCGCAGCACAGCGGCCGGATTGCTGGCCGCGCTGCTGGCCGCGCTGGCTCCACTCGAAGTGTATAACGCCCAGCAAGTGCGTATGTTCGCGCTGATTCCGCTGCTCACCGGCGCGGCGGCTTACGTTCTGGTGCGCACCTTTGACATGACTCAGCGTCGTTGGTTCGGCTGGTTGATCTTCGTTGCGCTCAACCTGGCGGCGCTGTACACGCATTTCTCGGCGATCTTCATCCTACCGTTCGAATTGATCCTGGGCACGCTGCTGGCGTGGCGGCGCAGACAGGGGCGTCTGCTGCTGGCCTTGTTCGTCGCCTTTGGGTTGATTGGCTTGGGCTATCTGCCTTACCTCTCTAATGCTGTGCGCCGCAGCAGCGCCGATCGGTATTACTTGCAGGAAGAGGCGGCCCCCGATCGCATGGTGCAAGAAACACTGCGGGCCTTTGGACTGGGGCAAACCCCTGGTTATGAAGTTGGCTACTGGACAGCAGCGGTGCTCATCGGATGTGTGTTGACCTTAGGTCTCGCAGCGCTAGTCGCTCAACGCAAAGAACATTCCGCCTGGTTGACTACGTTCCTCATTGCACTGCTCGGTTTCGCCGCGCCGTTCGCAGGGTTGTACGTGCTGGACCGCCTGCAGAATCAACCACTCTTCGTGGTGCGTTATCTGCTGCCCGCCCAGGTGTGGCTCTTCGTCATGTTGGCGCTCTCGATTGTAGCCGCGTGGCATTGGCGCCGCGCGCTGGGGCTGGCGAGTGTGGTCGTGGTGATAGGTCTCAATCTGTATGGCCTGACGTACAATTGGAAAAGCGGATTTCAGCGGGAAGATTGGCAGTATGCGGCAGTTTACCTGGAAACGCATGCGGCTCCCAACGATGTGATCTTGATCCATCCGCACTTCATGGGTTTTCCCTTCGAGCGTTATTATCACGGGCGAGCCTCTGTGGAAGCGCCGTTTGGCAGCCAGATTCGGTCAGTCGATCAGATCAGTTCCACCTTAAGCACGCTGATCGATCATCCGACGATCTGGCTGGTGCAGTCGGGCGCGGAGTTAGGCGATCCCGATCATTTGATCGAACGCTGGCTGGCCGATCGCTTCCCCTTGACGACCGAGCAATATCCCATGAGGATTGCCATTAAAGGCTACGCGGCGCAGATCGTGTCGGATAGCCTGCCATTGGAAGCGACGCCGCGGGAGGTCACCTTTGGCGACGGTGTACGACTGCTCGGGTACACGATCGATCAACGGCGGCTGCGCGCGACCGACGATCGGTCACATCCGCCCAGCAATTGGATCCACCTGACGCTTTACTGGCAGATGGAGCAACTTCCAGTTGGCAGCTTTGACATCCGGGCGCAACTGGTGGATTCGCTCGGGCAGGTGTGGGGCGCGCAGCTCGATCGGGCTGAAGAAATACCGCGTCGCTTTCCGCCAGATCAATGGCCGGCCGGCGCAGTGGTGCGCACTGAGCACGACATCAATTTGAATCCGGCTACTCCACCGGGTATTTATCGCGTGGAAGTCAGCACGGTTGAAACAGGCAGCGCTAACACATTGAGGGGAGTGGGACGGGACGCGCAGAACGATCGGGCCGGGTTGGGCGTTGTGGAAATCATACCGTAAGGCCCCGCCTGTAGTGTGGTCTGATCTGTGACCCACCAGAAGGCAACGGCAACAAACCGGCGTACAATCAAACGAGGCGACCCGCACACCTCAGGTCGCCTCGTTGGTGTGTTAGCGGCTTACGGAATACACAGAGTCGATCCGGCGTAAATCAAGTTGGGGTTGACGATACTGGGATTGGCGTACATGATGGCCTGAATTGTCGTGTGGTAGTACCACGCAATACCAGAGAGCGTTTGCCCCCACTGCACGTAGTGATAGTAACGGCAGGCAGCCGGCGCCGGTGGTGTTGGCGTTACGGCCGGTGGCGTTACGGCTGGCGGCGGTGTCGGAGTCCCGGCCGGCGGCGGAGTTGGCGTGACGTTTGGCACACCGGGATAGCATACCGGCCCTGGCGGAATGTTGTACCACGGCGCATTCGGGATCGCCAGGACTTGACCCGGGTATATGTAATACGGCCACGGAATGCGATTCGCCGAAGAAATGGCCCACGGCGATACCTTGTAGTAACGTCCAATACAATACAAGGTCTGCCCGGGCTGCACCGTCCAATAGGCAATGATCGTATAGACGGGCGGCGGTGGCGGCACATACGTTGGAAATGGCGTATAGGTCACCGCCGGAATGGGCGTATTGGTCACCGCCGGAATGGGCGTGTTCGTCACCGCAGGGACAGGAGTATTGGTCGCAGCTGGCACCGGCGTGTTGGTCGCAGGCGGTACCGGCGTGCTGGTCGCAGCCGGCGGCAACGTCGGCGTTTCCAGGCCGCTCTGAAAAACCGTCGAAGACGGCGCATGCCCGGCCGAGACAGGCAGCACGGCGATGATACTCAACATCAGCAATGTTCCAATCAGGATCACACGTGGCACAGTTTTCATGAGACTTCGACCTCCGTCAACAGATTCTCGTGGAGGCGGCGAGTGCATCGTCGCCTCCACGAGTCAAGCTCCACTTATGGAATACACAACGTCGAGCCGGCGAAAATCAGATTCGGATTCGTGATGCTGGGATTGGCAGCCTGAATGGCCTGAACAGTGGTGCCATAGTACCAGGCGATGCCCGACAACGTTTGCCCCCAAAGCACGTTGTGATAGTACCGGCAGGTCCCTGGCGGCGGTGTCGGCCCTGGCGTCGGCGGAACTGTCGTG
>Ga0209254_10000304_pt1 | contig 37956 bp, 33 predicted proteins | sample FrelakmetDIP11DI_FD_187148 | JGI IMG/M metagenome (GOLD analysis project Ga0209254, IMG submission 187148) | Freshwater lake sediment microbial communities from the University of Notre Dame, USA, for methane emissions studies - DIP11 DI (SPAdes)... | ecosystem: Environmental > Aquatic >... | reverse complement strand
CGAGGCGATCCGGGAATTGAGGGCGCAGCACGACGTCGAGGTCGAGGCGCTGCGCGCCGAGAACGTCGCGCTGCGCGGGCGCCTCGATCGCATCGAGTCGCTAGTGGGACGGGATCGCGCGGAGTAGCGCATGGAAGGCGCGCGCATTGGTACTCGCGACCCGGCGTTGCAGCGCATGATCGCTGTCCCGCAACGCGCCCGATCGACGGCTCGCTATGCACTGCTCGCGCTCGCGCTCGGCTTGTTTGCCACCCCGGCCGCCGCCGTCTGGACCGGATTCGGCGACGTGCGCACCGGCTGCAACGGCACGGTCTTCGCGCTTGCCACGCTGCCGGACGGCAGCCTCGTCGCCGGGGGCTCATTTTCCGAATGCGACGGCACGCCGGCCAGCAACATTGCGCGCTGGGATGGCGTGGCCTGGACCAGCCTGGGTTTCGGCGCAAGCAACGGCGTGGATGGCCAAGTGCGTGCGCTCACCGTGATCGGCGGCGCCTTGTATGTCGGCGGCGGCTTTGCGCAGGCCGGGGGGACTGCGGCCAATCGCGTTGCGCGCTGGGACGGCGTGGCCTGGAGCAGCCTCGGCACCGGGGCAAGCAATGGGGTGAGCGGCAATGCCACCGTGCTCGCACTGACCGCGATCGGAGGCGACCTGTACGTGGGCGGCAATTTCACCCAGGCGGGCGGCGCGCAGGCCGGTCGCGTAGCGCGCTGGGATGGGGTGATCTGGAGCCCGCTGGGCAGCGGTACCGGCAATGGCGTGAGCAACACCGTCTACGCCCTGCATGCGATGGGCAGCGATCTGTACGTGGGCGGCGCATTCGTGCAGGCGGGCGGCGCATCGGCGAATCGGGTCGCGCGCTGGAATGGCGCGACCTAGAGCAGCCTCGACAGCAGCGGGGGCAACGGCGTGCTGGACGGGTTCGTCTATGCACTTTCCTCGATCGGATCCAACTTGTACGTGGGCGGTACCTTCAGCCAAGTCGCCGGCGCGGCTGCCGCTCGCATCGCGCGCTGGGACGGCGTCGCCTGGTACAGCATGACTCCGCTTGCCGGCATGAATGCCGTCGTTTCGATTGCCGCTGCAGGCGGCGAGCTATACGTCGCCGGCAACTTCTCCCAGGTGGGTGGCGGGTCGGCCAGCAACATCGCGCGCTGGGATGGCTTGGCCTGGAGCAGCCTCGGTACGGGCAGCGGGAATGGCGTCAACGACACGGTCAGTGCGCTGGCATCGGTCGGTAGCGCGATCTACGCCGGCGGTGCATTCATCCGCGCCGGCGGTACCGTCGCCAACCATGTGGCGCGCTGGAATGGCGCGAGCTGGAGCAGCCTCGGAACCGGTACCGGCAAAGGCCTGGACGAGGCCGTGGATTCCCTCGCGGCAGTCGGCAACGATCTGTACGTGGGAGGCCTCTTCAACCAGGCAGGCGGGGCAGTGACCCTACGCGTCGCGCGCTGGGATGGCGCGTCGTGGAACACCCTGGGTAGCGGCATCACCAGCCTGCCCAACGAGCGGGTACGCGCCCTCGCCGCGATTGGCAGCGAGTGGTATGCAGGCGGCAACTTCATCACCGCCGGGGGCGTGCAGGTCAATCGCATCGCCCGCTGGAACGGGACAACCTGGGGTCGCGTCGGCACCGGCACCGGCTCGAGCATCGGGGTGGGTGGGGAAGTCGCTGCGCTGGCCGTGGTAGGCAGCGACCTGTACGTGGGTGGGGCGTTCATCGCGGCGGGCGGCCTGGCGGCGGCTCGCGTCGCGCGCTGGAGTGGTTCTGCCTGGAGCAGCCTCGGCGCGGGCAACGGCAACGGCGTGGGCAGCAACGTCAGCGCGCTCACCGCGATCGGCAACGACCTGTACGTCGGTGGTGTGTTCACTACCGCAGGAGGCGCAATGGCCAACCATGTGGCGCGCTGGGACGGCGCGGCCTGGAGCAGCCTCGGCACCGGAGCCGGCAACGGCGTGAACGGATCCGTCTACGCGATGGCCGCGATCGGCAGTGATCTGTACGTGGCCGGATCCTTCGACCAGGCGGGTGGCGTCGCCGCGCTCCACGTCGCGCGCTGGGACGGCGCGGCCTGGCACAGTCTGGGCACCGGTGTCGGCACCCGGGTCGGCGATCTCGTCAACGCGCTTGCCGTGTTCGGCAACGAGCTTTATGCCGGCGGTACCTTCATCACGGCGGGCGGCGTGCCCGCCAACCACATGGCGCGTTGGGATGGCGCGGCCTGGAGCAGTCTCGGCATCGGCGCCGACAACGGCCTGGACGCCGCGGTTTCCGCGCTTGCCGTCGTCGGCGGCGAACTGTACGTGGGCGGCACCTTCGATCAGGCCGGAACCCAGCGTTCCACGCGCATCGCGCGGTGGGGGCAGGGGATGGTCGACGGGGTTTTCGTGAACGGCTTCGAGTGAAAGCACCGACTCGACGACGGCTGTCGGCATCGCGCGCTTGACGCGCGAATTCCCGCAGTCGGTCCGATTGGAGCGGGAGCGATCGCTACAGGCGGTACTTCTCCGGCGCCGGATTGAGGTGCCCGCAGCCCTTGCACGTACGATGCTCGGTCGAGCGGTAGAAGTGCTCGAACACCGCCGGGAAATCGTTCTCGATGTCGCGCAGCACGAAGAACTCCTCGTACAGCTTCGTGTTGCAGCGCTCGCAGTACCACAGCAGGCCATCGAGTTCGTGGGGCAGGCGCTTGCGCTCCACCACCAGTCCGATCGAATCCGGCATGCGCTGCGGCGAATGCGGGATGCGCGGCGGCAGGTAGAACACCTCGCCGGCCTTGATCGGGATGTCGCGCGCGCGGCCGTCCTCCTGCACGCGCAGGATCATCTCGCCCTCGACCTGGTGGAAGAACTCGGGGCCCTCGTCCCAGTGGTAGTCGGTGCGCTGGTTGGGCCCGCCCACCACCATCACGATGAAATCGCCGTTGTAGACGCACTTGTTGCCCACCGGGGGCTTGAGCAGGTCGCGGTGCTCGGCGATCCAGCGCGCGAAGTCGATCGGGGGTGCCAGCATGTCAGCGTTCCTCGGTCAGCGCGGCCACGCACTTGAGCTCGATCGCGATCGGCGTGGGCAGCGCGGTGATGCCCAGCGTGGTGCGGCAGGGCTGGGCGGTGGCGAAGTGCTCGGCGTACACGCGGTTGTAGGCGGCGAAATCGCGCGCCATGTCGGTCAGGTACACGGTGACGTCGACCAGGTCCTCCCAGCGCGCGCCGCTGGCCTCGAGGATCGCGCGCACGTTGGCGAACACCGCGCGGCACTGCGCCTCGATGTCGTAGTCGACCAGCTTGCCGGCATCGTCGTACACGTTGCCCGGGATCGCGTTGCTGCGCGCGTCGCGCGGACCCACGCCGGACAGGAACAGCAATTCGCCGACCCGCCGCGCGTGTGGATACGCACCAACCGGTGCCGGCGCCTGTGCAGTGCGGATGACGTCGCCCACCTCAGGTCTCCAGCGGCCGGGTCAGTTGCTCCAGGGCCTGCGCGTAGGTATCCGCCAGCTCGGCCCGCCCACCTACGCCATGGCCCAGTTCGCGCGCGCGGCCGTCGTAGAGGCTGTAGATCCAGGCATGCACGGCCAGCGCCTGGCCGCGGTCCCAGGCATCCTGCACCACCGTGGTCTGGCACAGGTTCAGCACCTGCTCGATCACGTTGAGTTCGCACAGGCGCGCATGCCGCAACGAGGGTTGCTCGAGCGCTTCGACCAGCGCGCGGTGCTTCTGCAGCACGTCGCCGACATGGCGCAGCCAGTTGTCCACCAGCCCCAGCCGCATGCCCTCCAGCGCCGCCTGCACGCCGCCGCAGCCATAGTGGCCGCAGACGATGACGTGCTCGACCTTGAGCACGTCGACCGCGAACTGGACCACGGAGAGGCAATTGAGGTCGGCGTGCACCACCACGTTGGCGACGTTGCGGTGGACGAAGATTTCCCCCGGCGCGAGGCCGACGATCTGGTTGGCCGGCACGCGTGAATCGGAGCAGCCGATCCACAGGTACTTCGGGCTCTGCAGGTTCGACAGCCTTTTGAAGAACCCGGGCTCGCGCCGCCGCACGTCCTCGGACCAGATTCGGTTGCGTTCGAGCAGGGTGTCAAGGCGTGCCATGGCTCAGCTCATCTCAGTTCAGGGCCACGCAGACGTTGCGCGGTTCGGTGAAGAAGCGCATCGCCTCGAGCCCGCCTTCGCGGCCCATGCCGGATTGCTTCATGCCGCCGAAGGGCGTGCGCAGGTCGCGCAGCATCCAGCAGTTGATCCACACGATCCCGGTTTCGAGGCGCGCCGCGGTGCGATGCGCGACCTCGAGGTCGCGGGTCCAGACTGAGGCGGCAAGGCCGTACGGCACGCCGTTGGCCAGCGCCAGCGCCTCGGCCTCGTCGGCGAAGGGCAGCAGGGTCACGACCGGGCCGAAGATCTCCTCGGTATTGGTGCGGCAGTTTCCCGGCAAGCCCTCGAACACGGTCGGCTCGATGAACCAGCCGCCAGCGCAGCGCCCGGACAGGCGCGCCGCCTTGCCGCCGAGCAGCACGGTGCCACCCTCGGCGCGTGCCAGCTCGATGTGCGCCACCACCTTGTCGAAATGCGCCTTCGAGGTCATGGCGCCGAATTGGGTCTCGGCCTGCGCCGGATCGGCCGGCCGCAGCAGGCGCGCGCGCACGACGAAGGCGTCGCGGAAGCGCTCGTAGACCGGGCGCTGCACCAGCACGCGCGAGCCGCACAGGCAGATCTGGCCCTGGTTGCTGAAGGCGGCGCGCACGGCGGTCTCGACTGCCAGGTCGAAATCGGCGTCGGCGTAGACGATGAACGGGTTCTTGCCACCCAGTTCGAGCGAGAGCTTCTTCAGCGCCGGCGCGGCGACGGCGGCGATCGCGGTGCCGATGCGCGTGCTGCCGGTAAAGGAAATCGCCTTCACGTCCGGATGCGAAACCAGTTCGGCACCGACACCGCTACCGGTCCCATGCAGGATATTGAGCACGCCCGGTGGCAGGCCCGCCTCGATCGCCAGCCGCGACAACAGCCACGCCGTCGCCGGCGTCACTTCCGAGGGTTTCGCCACCACGGCATTTCCCGCCGCCAGTGCCGGCGCGATCTTCCAGCTCAGCAGGTACAGCGGCAGGTTCCACGGCGAGATGCACGCCACCACGCCCAACGGCTGGCGCAGGGTGTAGTTGAAGCCCTGCGACTCCATGCCGTGCGATTCCGAGGCGAACTGGGTCGCGGCCGCGGCGAAGAAACGGAAGTTGGCGGCGGCGCGCGGAATGTCGAGGCTGCGCGCCTGCGCGACCGGCTTGCCGCAATCGCGCGATTCCGCGTTGGCGAGCAGGTCGTGGTCGCGCTCGATCAGGTCGGCGAGGCGATTGAGCAGGCGTGCGCGCTCCGAGGGCGGCGTGGCCGACCACACCGGAAAGACTCGTCGTGCCGCGGCCACGGCCTGGGCCACGTCGGCGCTGCCGCTCTCGGGCGCCAGCGCATAGACCGCGCCGGTCGCCGGCTCGTACACGTCCAGCCAGCGGCCCGTTGCGGGCGGCGCAAGGCGGCCGTCGAGCAGGTTGGCGAATCGCAGGAGGTCGCTCATCCGAGGAGCTTAGCGGCGGGCGGCATGGCGATGCACGGCCGGGACCGGATCCAGCACCCCGATCACAGCGATTGCATGCGGCCGCCATCCACCGGCAGGTTGATGCCGTTGATGTAGGCCGCCGCTGGGGAGGCGAGGAACGCGATGGCCGCGGCGATCTCGCTCGCCTGTGCGAAGCGGCCCGCCGGCACGCTGGCCAGCATGGCGGCGGCAACCTCGTCGGGGGTCTTGCCGGCGGCGCGGGCGCGGTCCTGCAGGATCTGTTCGAGGCGTTGGGTCGTGGTATAGCCGGGCAACACGTTGTTGACCGTGATGCCGAATGGGCCGAGTTCGCCCGCGAGGGTCTTGGCCCACGAAGCGACCGCGCCGCGGATCGTGTTCGACACGCCCAGGCCCTTGACCGGCTCCTTGACCGAGGTCGAGATCACATTGACCACGCGGCCCCATCGGGCGCGCTGCATGCCGGGCAGGACCGCCTGCAGCAGGACATGGTTGGCGAGCAGGTGCTGCCCGAACGCGGCCACGAAGCTCGCCGCGTCGGCGGCGTGGGCGGGGCCGCTGGCCGGTCCGCCGGTATTGTTGACCAGGATCGTGATCGGCCGCGCATTGGCGGCGGCCTCGACCTTGGCGCGCAAGGCCGCGGTGTCGGTCATGTCGACATCGATCCAGGCATGCGATTGCGCGCCGCTGCGCGGCAGCGCCGCGGCCACGGCTTCAAGCGCGGCGCGCGAGCGCGCCAGGACCGTGACATCAGCGCCCATTTCGGCCAGCGCAAAGGCTGCAGCGTGCCCGATGCCTTGGGAGGCGCCGCAGACGAGGGCGTGCTTGCCGTTCAGGTCGAGGTTCATGCGGGCTCCATTGTGATGCACGCCGTATCGTTATGACGCACGCCCTTTCGTTGTGACGCACGCCGTGTGGTGGTTGCCGCTTGCGCCTTCCAGCGCTTGCCGTCCGGTTGCTCCCACGTTGGCGTCATCCCGGCCTGCGCCGGGATGACGTCGTTGGAAGGGCGAAGGTCGGACGGGCGCCACTCTGGTGACACCAATTGCCCGGCGCCTACGGGCGCCAGAGCAGGAACAACAGGCTGAAGGCGCCGCCGATCCACATGCACCAGCCGAGCAGCCACGCCGGCGTGGCAAGGCCGGTCAGGTTCCGGTCGGGCGAGCCGCGGTAGCCGCGCCGCAGGAACAGCCAGCGCAGGAACGCCGGCGCCACGAAGGATCCGCCGAGCCCCTCGGTCTGGCCGCGATCGAGCAGGTGCCGGAAAGTCAGCGGCCCGAAGATCAGGTACCCGCTGATGCCCGCGGTCCAGACCGCCAGCGCCAGCAGCAAGCAGAAGGCCCAAACTTCCATCGTCACGGCGCGCGGCCTCGCTCAGAACTCGGCGCTGCCCGGCACGCGCGGGTAGGGGATGGCGTCGCGGATGTTCGCCAGCCCGCACACGTACACCACCAGGCGCTCGAAGCCGAGGCCGAAGCCGGCGTGCGGCACGGTGCCGTAGCGGCGCAGGTCGCGATACCACTGGTAGTGGGCCGGGTCGATCTTGAACTGCGCCATGCGCCGGTCGAGATGATCCAGGCGCTCCTCGCGCTGGCTGCCGCCGATGATCTCGCCGATGCCCGGCGCCAGCACGTCCATCGCCGCGACCGTGCGGCCGTCGTCGTTCAAGCGCATGTAGAAGGCCTTGATGTGCTCGGGGTAGTTCATCACCACCACCGGGCGCTTGACGTGGTCCTCGACCAGGAAGCGCTCGTGCTCGGTCTGCAGGTCCAGGCCCCATTCGACCGGGTATTCGAACTTGCGACCCGACTTGCGCAGGATCTCGATCGCCTCGGCGTAGTCCAGGCGGGCGAAGGGCGCCGACACGAAGGCCTCCAGGCGCGTGATCGCGGCCGGCTCGTTGCGCTCCGCGAAGAAGGCCATGTCGTCGGCGCGCTCGGACAGCACCGCGCGGAACACGTATTTGAGGAAGTCCTCGGCCAGATCGGCGTTGTCGGCGAGGTCGGCGAAGGCGATCTCGGGCTCGATCATCCAGAACTCGGCCAGGTGGCGCGTGGTGTTGGAGTTCTCCGCGCGGAAGGTCGGGCCGAAGGTGTAGACCTTGCTGAGCGCGAGGCAATAGGCCTCGACGTTGAGCTGGCCCGAGACCGTGAGGTAGGTCTCCTTGCCGAAGAAATCGCGGCTCCAGTCGACCTTGCCCTGCGCGTCGCGCGGCAGGTTGGCCAGATCCAGCGTCGAGACCCGGAACATCTGGCCCGCGCCCTCGGCATCGCTGGCGGTGATGATCGGGGTGTTGACCCAGTAGAAGCCGCGCTCGTGGAAATAGCGGTGGATCGCCTGCGCGATGCAGTGGCGCACGCGCGTGACCGCGCCGAAGGTGTTGGTGCGCGGGCGCAAGTGCGCAACCTCGCGCAGGAACTCCATGGTGTGCGCCTTGGGCTGGATCGGGTAGGTCTCCGGATCGTCGACCAGGCCCAGCACCCGCACTTCCGTGGCCTGCAGTTCCAGCGCCTGGCCCTTGCCCTGCGAGGGCACCAGGGTGCCGGTGCACGCGACCGAGGCGCCAGCGCTCAGGTGCTTCACCTCGCTCTCGTAGTTGGGCAGGCTGCCCGGCGCCACGACCTGCAGGACGCCCTGGCAGGAACCGTCGCTGACGTTGACGAACGACAGTCCCGCCTTTGAATCGCGGCGCGTGCGGACCCAGCCGCGGATGGTGGCGGTGGAGCCGCTGGCGGACTGTCCGGCAAGGGCCTGCGCGATGCTGATGACGCTCATGGGGCTTGAAACTCCGTGCTACCGACGCACATTCCGGGGTACAACCAAGGCGCGCGATGATACTGGATCGCGCCGCGCGCTCCGGTGGCGCGTACAATGCCGCCAGGCCCCCTGACACCGACGCATGAGCATCCGCCTCACCGAATCCGCCGCCAGCCGCGCACGCAAGTTCATCGACGCCAGCCCGGGCGCGCTGGGCCTGCGTTTCGGCGTGCGCCGCACCGGCTGCTCGGGTTGGGCCTACGTGGTGGACGTGGCCGACGCCATCGCGGCGGACGACCAGGTGTTCGACGACCAGGGCATCCGCATCGTGGTCGATGCCGACAGCCTGCCGCTGGTCGATGGCACCGAGATCGACTTCGAACAGAAGGGTCTCAACGCGGCTTTCGCCTTCCGCAATCCCAACGTCACGGGAGCCTGCGGCTGCGGCGAGAGTTTTGCGGTCGGCTGAAGCGTTTTCCCCCGCTGCTATCGCGACGCAGCGCCGCCTTGCGGTACTGGTTCTCCCGTGGCTTCGCCGGCCCGCTGGAGTCCGTTCTCCCTGGAATCGATGGAGAACGTATGGAGATCATCGATCCGCGTCGCATGAGAATATTTGAAATCAATGGTTTGCAGCTGGTGCCCGGGTTTTGTTCTGGATCGGTTCTACGCCGGATGTCGAATTCGTCACAAAAAGACCATCCTCGCCCAAGCGGCTGAATCGAAACCAGAATTCGCCGAAGTCCCGATATGTTGCGGCGCAACACCGGTTGAGTGCCCCGACCCGATCGCCTACCATTCGCGCCCCGCAGTCGATTTCCAGGCTGCGGTTCCCTTGCCTCACCGCATTCGCGGGAGGCCACTAGTCCGCAAGGAGTTGTCATGCGTCATTACGAGATCGTGTTCCTGGTCCACCCGGACCAGAGCGAACAGGTCCCCGCGATGGTCGAGCGCTACAAGGGCTTGATCGAAGGGGACGGCGGCAAGATCCATCGTCTGGAGGATTGGGGCCGGCGCCAGCTGGCGTATCCGATCCAGAACCTGGCCAAGGCCCACTACGTGCTCATGAACATCGAGTGCACCCAGAACGCGCTGACCGAGTTGTCCTCGGGCTTCCGTTTCAACGACGCGGTGCTGCGCCACCTCGTCATGGGTCGCGACGATTCGCCGACCGAGATGTCGCCGATCATGAAGCAGAAGGACGAGAAGCCCGAGCGTCGCCGTCGCGACGAGGAAGGCTTTGGCGGCGACGGCGGTGACGCCCCGGCCGCGTCGTCGTCTGCAGCCGAATCCGCCTGAGGAATCCAGACATGTCCAAGTTCTTTCGCCGCAAGAAGTTCTGCCGTTTCACCGCCGAGAAGGTGGTCGAGATCGACTACAAGGATCTCAACACCCTGCGCCAGTACGTCTCCGAGACCGGGAAAATCGTGCCGAGCCGCATCACCGGGACCAAGGCGCGCTACCAGCGCCAGCTGTCCGTGGCGATCAAGCGCGCGCGCTTCCTGGCCCTGCTGCCGTTCTGCGACAACCACTGATCACGGAGCCGGCAGATCATGGAACTCATCCTCCTCAACAAGGTGACGAACCTTGGGAACCTTGGCGACAAGGTTCGGGTCAAGCCCGGCTACGGCCGGAATTACCTGGTACCTCAGGGGCTGGCTGCGGCCGCCACCGAGGCCAACCTCGCGGAATTCGAGCAGCGTCGCGCCGACTACGAAGCCAAGGCCGGGACCATCCTGGCCGACGCCGAGGCGCGCAAGGCCAAGCTCGAGAACGCGAGCGTAACGATTCGCGCCAATGCCAGCACGGAAGGCAAGCTCTACGGGTCGGTCGGTCCCCGCGACATCGCCGAAGCTTTCACTGCAGCGGGTCATCCGCTGGAGAAGAGCGAGGTGCTGCTCGGGGAAGGTCCGCTCCGTCGCACGGGCGAGTTCGATGTCCAGGTGGCCCTGCATGCCGACGTGCATGCGGTGGTCAAGGTCATCGTCGCGCCCGAAGAGTAACGGCACGAAATCCCGGCGGCTTCGTGCGCCGCCGGATGCTGCTTTCATGGATGTACTTTTAAGGCCGCGGTCGACCCCCGCGGCCTTTTTTTTGCCCTGCTCCCGCGCCGTCGAAGCGATCCGGCAGTCGCGGCTGAAGCCGCGGCTGCGCGCGCCCGCAACGTGCCATGCGATCCGCCCGCCAGCGCCATCCCCATCGGCGATCCTGCGTGTCGCAGCCCGTGCGACGGCGAAGGCGCATGGATTGTCCACCGGCTATCCACAGACTTATGCGCAACGTGCAGGCACCGCGCGCGCCTATGATGCAAGGCTATCCCCGAACCCCGGCCTCGTCGCCCCATGTCAGTCCCCGCTGAATCGCAATTCGTCAGCCGCAACGTCGAGGCGCTGCGCGTCCCGCCGCATTCGCTCGAAGCCGAGCAGGCGGTGCTGGGCGGCCTCATGCTCTCGGGCGAGGCCTGGGCCAAGATCGCCGACAAGCTGACCGAACGCGACTTCTATCGCCGCGACCACCAGCTCATGTACCGCGCCATCGGCGAGCTGTCCGAGAAGGGCATGCCCTGCGATGCGGTGACCCTGGGCGAATGGTTCGACGCGCAGGGCCTGGCCGAGTCGGTCGGCGGCACGCGCTACGTGCTGGAACTGGCCAACTCCACGCCCAGCGCGGCCAACATCGTGGCCTACGCCGAGATCGTGCGCGAGAAATCGGTGCTGCGCCAGCTGATCGATGCCGGCATGGAGATCACCGGCGACGGCTTCCGGCCCGAGGGCCGCAGCGCGCAGGAACTGGTCGAATCGGCCGAGCAGAAGGTGTTCCAGATCGCCGAAGCCGGCTCGCGCGGCCGCCAGGGCTTCGTGCCGATGCGCAGCGCCGTGAAGGAGGCCTTCCGCCTGCTGCAGGAACGTTACGAAAGCCGCAGCCCGATCACCGGCCTGCCGACCGGCTTCAACGACCTCGACTACAAGACCGCGGGCCTGCAGGCGGGAGATCTCATCATCATCGCGGCTCGGCCCTCGATGGGAAAAACCGCGCTTTCGCTCAATATCGCCGAGTACGCCGCGATCAAGACCGGCAAGGCGGCCGCGATCTTCTCGATGGAGATGTCGTCCTCGCAGCTGGCCTTCCGCCTGATTTCCTCGCTCGGCCGCATCAACCAGCAGCACCTGCGCACCGGCGAGCTGGCCGACGAGGAGTGGCCGCGCGTGACCAGCGCGATCACGATGCTGTCGGAGGCCAAGATCTTCATCGACGACACGCCCTCGCTGTCGCCGCTGGAGTTGCGCGCGCGGTCGCGCCGCCTCAAGCGCGAGCACGACCTCGGGCTGATCGTGGTCGATTACCTGCAGTTGATGCAGGTGCCGGGCAACAAGGAGAACCGCGCCACCGAGATCTCGGAGATCTCGCGCAGCCTCAAGGCCCTGGCCAGGGAACTGAATGTGCCGGTGATCGCGCTGTCGCAGCTGAACCGCTCGCTGGAACAGCGCACCGACAAGCGCCCGGTGATGGCCGACCTGCGCGAGTCCGGCGCCATCGAGCAGGACGCCGACGTGATCGTCTTCATCTACCGCGACGAGTACTACAACCCGGAGTCGAACGAGAAGGGCATCGCCGAGATCATCATCGGCAAGCAGCGCAACGGCCCGACCGGGACCGTCAAGATGACCTTCCTGGGCCAGTACACCCGCTTCGAGAACTTCGCCAACGACAGCTACTCGGGTTCGTTCGAATGAGTCGGGACGTGCGCGCGACGGTCCACGTCGCCGCCCTGCACGAGAACCTGGTCCGGGTGCGGCAACTGGCGCCACGCAGCCAGGTCATGGCGGTGGTGAAGGCCGACGGCTACGGCCATGGCCTCGAGCGGGTGGCGCAGGCCCTGCGCGGCGCGGATGCCTTCGGCGTGGCCTCGATCGCCGACGGCCTGCGCATCCGCGCTGGCGGCCTGGCCAATCGCATCGTCGTGCTGTCGGGCCTCGACGACGCGGCCGACATCGTGGAAATGCGCCGCCTGCGCCTGGAGTCGGTGGTCCATCACGTCTCGCAGCTCGACCTGCTGGCAGCGGCACCACCGGGCGATCCGCTGCGGGTCTGGCTCAAGGTCGACACCGGCATGCATCGGCTCGGATTTCCGCTGGAGCGCGTTGCGGCCACGCACGCCGCCCTGCGCATGCTGCCCTCGGTCGACCCGCGCATCAACCTGATGACCCATTTCGCCAACTCCGACGTGTTCGACGATCCGATCACGCGCACGCAGATGGCGCGCTTCGCGCCGCTCGCGCGGCAACTCGATGGCGAACATTCGCTGGCCAATTCGGCCGCAGTACTGGGCTTCCCGGACTCGCAGTCGGACTGGGTCCGCGTCGGCGGGCTGCTGTACGGGATCTCGGTGGTGGCGGACAGGACCGGCATCGATTTCGGCCTGCATCCGGCGATGACTCTCTCCGCCCGCCTGGTCGCCACCCAGGAACTCGCGCGCGGCGAGCGGATCGGATATGGCCAGACCTACGCCTGCCCGGAATCGATGCGCGTGGGCGTGGTCGCGGTCGGCTATGGCGATGGCTATCCGCGCCAAGTCCGCAGCGGCGCGGCGATGCTGCTCGGTGGGCGCATGGCGCCGATCGTGGGCCGGGTCTCGATGGATCTGGTCACGCTGGACCTGCGCGGGCACGCCGACGCGCAGGTCGGCGACGAGGTGGTGGCCTGGGGCCGCGGACTGCCGGTCGAACACGTGGCCGAGTCGGCCCAGACCATCGGCTATGAACTGGTGTGCGGCATGACCCGGCGCGTGCGCTTCGTCGAAGACGATGCGCCCCTGCCCTGAGCGGCACGCATGATGCGAGGCTCGCCGATTCCTGCATCGCTGCCACCTGGAGACGTCGTGACTCACGATCGCCGCGCGACACGCCCGTGGGCGCGGGCCTGATCGAGCCCGACGCCATGGCCAAGCCCAAGACCGCCTATGTCTGCGCCGAATGCGGCGCGGAATCGCCGAAATGGCAGGGACAGTGCCCCGACTGCAACGCCTGGAACAGCTACAGCGAGGTCCGTCTCGCCGTGGCCAAGCCCGCTGCGCGTGCGGGCTACGCCGGCAAGGCCGCGGGTGCGCCCGCGGTCACGCCGCTGACGGCGGTGGCGAGCGAGATCGATGAGCGCACGCCGGTGGGCATCGCCGAGTTCGACCGCGTGCTCGGCGGCGGACTGGTGACGGGCTCGGTGGTGCTGGTCGGCGGCGATCCCGGGATCGGCAAGTCGACCCTGCTGCTGCAGGCGCTCGCGGCGCTGCGCGAGCGCCTGCGCGGGCTCTACGTCACCGGCGAGGAAAGCCTGGCGCAGATCGCAGCGCGTGCCGCGCGCCTGGGCTTGCCATTGCAGGGTATCGACGCGCTGGCTGAAACCTGCGTCGAGCGCATCGTCGAGCAGATCGCCGCGCACAAGCCGCAGGCCGTGGTCATCGATTCGATCCAGACCCTGTGGTCGGAACTCCTCACCGCGGCGCCGGGTTCGGTCAGCCAGGTGCGCGAATGCGCGGCGCGCCTGGTGCGGGTGGCCAAGGAATCCGGCACCAGCGTGTTCCTGGTCGGCCACGTGACCAAGGAGGGCGGCATCGCCGGCCCGCGCGTGCTCGAGCACATGGTCGACGCGGTGCTGTACTTCGAGGGCGAGAGCAGCAGCCGCTACCGGGTGCTGCGGGCGTTCAAGAACCGCTTCGGTGCGGTCAACGAGCTCGGCGTGTTCGCGATGGGCGAGCGCGGCCTCAAGGAGGTGTCCAACCCGTCGGCGATCTTCCTGTCCGGGCAGGAAACGCCGACGCCGGGCAGCGCGATCATGGTCACCCGCGAGGGTACGCGGCCGCTGCTGGTCGAGGTGCAGGCGCTGGTCGACCAATCGCCGCTGGCCAACCCGCGGCGCGTGGCGCTGGGCCTGGAGCAGAATCGCCTGGCCATGCTGCTCGCGGTGCTGCATCGGCACGGCAACGTCGCGGTGTTCGACCAGGACGTGTTCGTCAACGTGGTGGGCGGCATCCGCGTGCAGGAGACCGCGGCCGACCTGCCGGTACTGCTCGCGGTGCTGTCCTCGTTCCGCGACCGCGCGCTGTCGCGCAAGCTGGTGGCATTCGGCGAAGTCGGCCTGGCGGGCGAGATCCGGCCGGTTCCCAACGGTGAGGAGCGCGTGCGCGAAGCCGCCACCCAGGGCTTCGAGCGTGTGATCCTGCCGCGCGCGAACGCGCCCAAGAAGGCGCACAGGGGCATCGAGGTGGTGGCGGTGGATCGCCTCGCCGATGCCATCGCGGCCCTGTGGTGAGTCGCAACCACGGCGGACCGGTACTGCGAGCGCCGGTTTCGCTCAGCGCAGGCTTTCGAGCGCCAGTTGCCACAGGACCGCATTGGCGGCGGCGATCACGCGCCCATCCGAATCGCGGCCGAGCGGTGCGCCGTTCCAGTCGCTGATGCGACCTCCCGCGCCCTCGACCACCGGCACCAGGGCCAGGTAGTCGTACGGCTGCAGGCCGGCCTCGACCACCAGCTCGCAGTGGCCGGATGCGAGCAATCCGTAGCTGTAGCAATCGCCGCCGTACCGGCGCACGGCGGCGCGCCGGCTGAGCGCGTCGTAACGGTTCCAGTCGCCGCCATCGAAGGTATCCGGCGACGTGGTGTAGATGCGGGCCTGCGCCAATCGCGTGCACGAACTGCAGCGCGCGTCGACGCCGTTGCGGCGCGTGGGCATGCCCGCGTGACCCAGCCAGCGTTCGTCCAGCGCCGGCATGTCGATCAGTCCCAGGACCGGCGCGGCGCCCTGCAGCAGGGCGATCAAGGTGCCGAACAAGGGCATCCCGCTGATGAAGCTGCGGGTGCCGTCGATGGGGTCCACGACCCAGGTGTATTCCCCGCCGCGCTGCGCGCCGAACTCCTCGCCCAGGATGCCGTGTTCGGGGAAGCGGGCGCGGATCAGCTCCCGCAGTTCGGTTTCGATCTCGCGGTCGGCCACCGTGACCGGGCTGGCGTCGGACTTCCAGTCGACCTGCAACGGGCGGCGGAAGTGACGCAGCGCGATCGGTCGCGCGGCGTCGGCCAGTTGCTGCGCGAACTCGAGCGGGGATTCTGGCGCGGGCGTCATGGGCATTGGCGGGGTCGAGCAGCGGCCATTCTAGCGTTCGGCGCGCACCTGGGTGGCGACGGCGCCGGCGCCGGTTGACGCGCTGCGTGAATTGCACAAGTCTTCCCACCGCGCATGACTCCCAAGGCCGCCACGTCCGACCCGCAGCTTTCGGCACAGATTGCCGCGCTGCCATGCTGGTCCGGCGCCGTCACCATCGAGCCGCTGGCCGGCGGCATGACCAACCGCAATTTCCTGGTCAGCGACCGCTCCGGCGCGCGCCACGTGGTGCGCGTGGGACGCGACCTGCCCGAGCACGGCGTGCTGCGGTTCAACGAGCTGGCCGCCGCGCGCGCGGCGCATGCGGCCGGTATTTCGCCGCAAGTGGTGTACGCCGGCGACGGCATGCTGGTGAGCCGCTTCGTGGAGGGGCGCACGCTGGCGGCCGGGGATGTGCGCGATCCCGGCCAGCTTGCGCGCATCGTCGAGTTGGTGCGCGCATGCCATGAGCAGGTTCCGCTGCACCTGCGCGGGCCCGCGCTGATGTTCTGGGTGTTCCAGGTCATACGCAACTATGCCGCCCTGCTCGATGAGCCGGGCAGCAACCGACTCGGGGTTGCATTGGCGCCGCTGGCCGCGCGCGCTGCGCTGCTCGAGCAGGCGCTCGGCCCGGTACGCATCGTGTTCGGCCACAACGACCTGCTGGCGGCCAATTTCATCGACGATGGCGCGCGCCTGTGGCTGATCGACTGGGACTATGCGGGTTTCAACAGCCCGCTGTTCGACCTGGCCAACCTGGCCTCCAACAACGCGTTCACGTCCGAGCTGGACGAGCGCTTGCTTGGCGCCTACTTCGGCGCCGCGGTGGATGCGGCCTGCCGCCGCGGATTCGCCGCGATGAAGTGCGCTTCGTTGCTGCGCGAGGCGCTGTGGGGCTGCGTGTCGCTGGCGCACTCGCGCATCGACTTCGACTACGCCGGCTACGCGCGCGACTACCTGCAGCGCTTCGACCACGCATGGCAAGGGTTCGAGCGCGGTCGCGGCGCCTGAGCCGCGGCGCCGGAACCCTTGGCACCCGGACACCTCACCGCCACCCGGACCCGATCGACGATGGAAGATCTTCCGACCCACGCGCGGGCTGTCGTCATCGGCGGCGGCATCGTCGGCTGCTCGACCGCCTACCACCTGGGCAAGCTGGGCTGGTCCGACACCGTGCTGCTCGAGCGGCACAAGCTCACTTCGGGTTCCACCTTCCATGCCGCCGGGCTGGTCGGCCAGTTGCGCTCCAGTGCCAGCATCACGCAGCTGCTCGGGCATTCGGTGGCGCTGTACGACACGATCGAGGCCGAGACCGGGCTCGCCAGCGGCTGGAAGATGAACGGCGGGCTGCGCCTGGCCTGCAACGCCGATCGCTGGATCGAGCTCAAGCGCCAGGCGACCACCGCGCGCTCGTTCGGACTCGAAGTGCAATTGCTCACGCCACGCGAGGCGCAGGCGCTGTGGCCCCTGATGGACATTTCCGACGTGGTCGGCGCAGCCTTCCTGCCCACCGACGGCCAGGTCAATCCGTCCGACATCACGCAGTCGCTGGCCAAGGGCGCGCGGATGCGCGGCGTGCGCATCATCGAGGACACGCCGGTGCTGGGCATCGAGCTCAAGGACGGCCGCGTGGCGGCGGTGCTGACCGCGCGCGGCCGCATCGGCTGCGAGGTGGTGGTCAACTGCGCGGGCCAGTGGGCGCGCGAAGTCGGTGCGATGGCCGGGGTGACGGTGCCGCTGGTGTCGGTGCAGCACCAGTACCTGATCACCGACCGCATCGAGGGCGTGGGCCGCGGCCTGCCGACCCTGCGCGATCCCGACCGCCTGACCTACTACAAGGAGGACGTGGGCGGCCTGGTGATGGGCGGCTACGAGCCGAATCCGCTGGCGTGGGCGATCGAGGGCATGCCGGCCGGCTTCAATTTCCAGCTGCTGCAGCCGGACTGGGACCACTTCCAGCCGATCATGGAGCTGGCGATGGCGCGGGTCCCGGCCCTGGCCACCGCCGGCGTGCGCGAACTGATCAACGGGCCGGAGAGCTTCACTCCGGACGGCAACTTCATCCTGGGACCGGCGCCGGGGCTCGAGGGGTACTTCGTCGGCGCCGGCTTCAACGCCTTCGGGATCGCATCGGGCGGCGGCGCGGGCAAGGTCCTCGCGCAGTGGATCGTGGATGGGGAAGCGCCATTCGACCTGTGGCCGGTGGACATCCGCCGCTTCGGCTCGCCGCACGCCGACACCGGCTGGGTGCGCCAGCGCACGCTGGAACTGTACGGCAAGCACTACACGATCGCGTGGCCGGGCGAGGAACACGCAAGCGGGCGGCCGCTGCGCCGCTCGCCGCTGTATGCGCGCTTGCAAGCGCAAGGTGCGGTGTTCGGCGAGAAGCTGGGCTGGGAGCGGCCCAACTGGTTCGCGGCCGTCGGCGAGCCCGCCTGCGACCAGTACAGTTTCGCGCGGCCCAACTGGTTCGAGGCGGTCGCGCGCGAGCATCGGGCGACGCGCGAGCGTGTGGCCGTGTTCGACCAGACCTCGTTTGCCAAGTTCGAACTGGAGGGGCGCGACGCCGAGGCCGCGCTGGGCTGGATCTGCGCCAACGACGTGGCCAAGCCGATCGGCAGCCTGGTCTACACGCAGATGCTCAACCGCCGCGGCGGCATCGAGTGCGACCTCACGATCGCGCGCTTGTCTGCGCAGCGCTACTACATCGTCACCGGGACCGGTTTCGCCACCCATGACTTCGACTGGATCGCGCGCAGCATTCCCGCAGGCATGGATGCGCGCCTGCATGACGTGACCTCGTCGCGCGCGGTGCTGGCCCTGATGGGGCCGATGGCGCGCCAAGTGCTGCAGCAGCTCACGCGCGACGAGGTTTCCGATGCCGGCTTCGCATTCGGGCAGGCGCGCCGGCTGTCGGTGGCCGGCGCGCCGGTGCTGGCGTTGCGCGTGACCTACGTCGGCGAACTGGGTTGGGAGTTGCACCTGCCGATGGAGTACGCCGCCACGGTGTACGAAGCGCTGATGGACGCCGGCGCCGCCTGCGGCATCGCCAACGCGGGTTATCGGGCCATCGAGACCCTGCGCCTGGAAAAGGGCTATCGCGCCTGGGGTGCCGACATCGGGCCTGACCACACGCCGTTCGAGGCGGGCCTGGGCTGGGCGGTGAAGTTGCGCAGCACGATCGCGTTCAACGGGCGCGAGGCGCTGCTGGCGCAGCAGGCGCAGCCGCTGCGCAAGTCCATGTGCAGCTTCAGCGTTGCAGATCCTGCGGTGGTGTTACTGGGCCGCGAGACGATCTATCGCGACGGCGAGCGCGTGGGATGGCTGTCCAGCGGTGGCTACGGCCATACCCTGCAATGCGGCATCGGCATGGGCTATGTGCGCAACACGGCGGGAGTCGACCGCGACTACCTGCTGTCGGGCACCTACGCGCTGGAAGTGGCGACCCAGCGGATTCCATGCCGAATCCACCTGGCGCCGCTCTACGACCCCAGGATGGCGCGGGTCAGGGCCTGAAGCCGGTGCCGCGCGCACACGGGGCGCGATGCGCCCCGTGTGCCGGTACCGCGCGGAACTCCGCCGGCGCTACTTGGCCAATGCAGCTTCGGCCGCGGCAATGGCGGCCTGGCGCTTGGCGATCATGTCGCCGATCGGCGGACCCTTGAAGCGCCGGTTCTCGAACGCGAACCAGACGATCGCGGTCAGGATCAGGAAGCCGATGGTGACGTTGAGCGCCATCGCATTGGGCGGTTGGATGCCGATCACGAAGATCAGCACCATCGCCGCGATCGACAGCACGGCGAACAGCGAGAACAGGCCGCGGCCCAGGTTCCACGGTCCCATCGTCGGCCACTTGTGGGTGCCGAACGCGAACAGCCCCAACGCGATCGGAATCGCGAAGGAGAAGAACAGGAAGATCACCGTGCACGACACCACGATCGTGTATACCGGCGTCACGCCCGCTGCCTCGACCGACTTCGCGCCCCAGGCGAACAGCACCGCGAGGATGGAGCCGGTCCAGATCGCGTTCACCGGCGAGCGATGCGTGGTCGAAACCCTGGCCAGGGGCTTGGAGAACGGCAGCCCGCCGTCGCGCGAGAAGGCGAAGATCATGCGCGACGCGGAAGTGACGGTCGCCAGGCCGCACAGGAACTGCGAGATGAAGATGGCCCAATAGAGCGTCACCTTGAGCGTGGGATCCACTTGCGCATCCATCGCCCAGAAGAACACGTTCCAGCCCTGCTTGGCGGCGTCGTCCATGTTGGGCAGCATGAGCACGAAAGCGCACAGCATGAGGTAGCCGAACAGCGCCGACCAGATCACCGACCAGACGATGCCGCGCGGCACCGAGTGCGCGGCCCGCTTGGTTTCCTCCGAGGTGTGGGCCGAGGCGTCGTAGCCGGTGATGGTGTAGATCGGCATCAGCAGGCCGAGCAGGAAGATCCAGCTGTTCGACACCTCCGGCCAGACGTTGCCGCCTGCCTCGCCCGAGTAGTTGGCGAAGGTGAACAGGCGCGAGAAGTCGAAGCTGCTGGCCGAGATGAGGCAGACCATGGTCAGCGCGATCGCGGTGACGAAGATGAGGTAACCGGAGAAATCGGTGAGCTTGGCGGTCAGGTTGATGCCGAAATGGTTGATCAGGGCCTGCAAGCCGGTGATGACGGCCAGGAACGTGACCAGCGTCGTCATCGAGTCGGTGATGCCGAACTTGCTGCCGAAGGCGCCGAGGAAGAAGTAGTAGGTGCCGACGTTGATGGCGGCCAGCACGGTGACCAGTCCCAGCAGGTTGAACCACGCGGTCAGCCAGCCGGTGAAGCGATTGCCCAGGATCGAACCCCAGTGGTACAGGCCGCCGGCGGTCGGGTAGGCCGACGAGATCTGCGCCATCGCCACCGCGAACACCAGCGAGATGAAGCAACCCAGCGGCCAGCCGATGCCGATGGCCGCGCCACCGGCGCCGGAGGTGGCCTGCGCCAGCGAGTTGATGCCGCCGGACAGGATGCAGATGATCGAGAACGAGATCGCGAAGTTGGAAAAGTGCCCCATGCCGCGCAGCAGCTCCTGGGCGTAACCCATGCTGTGCAGCAGCTTGGTGTCTTCGTCGTGTGCGGCGTCGCCATGCTTGTGTGCCGGATTCATCACTGCTCCCCTAGTCAGGTGTTGCAGGCCATGACCCCCACCTTGCACGCGCCTTGGTCGGGCTGCGGCATCGGCGTACCTTGGCGGCGATCCCCTGATGCGCCGGTTGTGCAGTCTATTCCGAATCGGGCAAGGGGTTTCAAGTGGCGCGCCCGGACGCCGGCGCGGGGGGCAGCGAGCGGCCAGAGCCTTCCTGGCCGCCCAGCGCGGCCAGTTCGCGGTTGAGCAGTTCCGGATCGCCGAGATTGAGCTCGATCAGGCGCTTGAGGCGGGCGAAGCTGTCGAGGTCCATGCGCTCGAAGCGAAAGCCGATCTCGCGCTCGTCGGCATGGGCCACGGTGGTGCCGACGCTGATGATCACGCCGCTGCCCACGCGCAGTTCCAGGCGCTGGATCTGGCCCGGCTTCGCCTCCCAGCCCGCCGGCCGGTCGACCAGCGCGCCCTTGAGGGAGATGTCGATCAGCCGCGTGCCGGCCATCGCGCTGCCGGTGTAAACGCGCACGTCGCCGTCGAAGGGGATGCGCTGGAACTGGCGCTGGACCGGCGCCTCGCTCATGCCGCGCGCTCCAGCACCAGTTCGAGCACGAACTTGCTGCCGACGAAACCCAGCACCAGCAAGGCCATTCCGGCCAGGGTGAGGTTCACGGCGCGGCGGCCGCGCCAACCCCGGCGCCAGCGCCCGAGCAGCAGCGCGCCGAATACCAGCCACGCCGCGATCGACAGCACGGTCTTGTGAACCAGCTGCTGCGCGAACAGGTCCTCGACGAACAACACGCCGGTGAGCAGGGTCGCGGTCAGCAGGGCGAAACCGACGGCGATGAGCTGGAACAGCAGGCGCTCGACCAGCACCAGTGGCGGAAAGCCGAGCATCCATTCCCCGAGCCGGCGCGCGCGCAGCGCGCGCTCCTGCACGAACAGCAGGATCGCCATCAGCGCCGCGATGTTCAGGGTCGCATACGCGAGCAGCGCGATCGCCGCATGCAGGGTGATGCGCCAGTCCTGCGCGGCCGGCGTCGGCGTGGGCTTCCCCAACAGGGCATACAGGCCCAGCATCAGCGCGGCCATCGGGAAGGCCACGATCGCCAGCAGGCTGCTGTCGCGGTTCAGGCCGAGCAGCAGCGTGATCGCGCTCATGGCGGCGGTCACCAGCGACAGCGCGGCGAAGAAGTGCAGGTCCACGCCGCCCAGCGCCTGCCAGCGCGTGTAGTGCTGCACCGCATGCAGGACCAGCGCGGTCATGCCCAGCCACCACCACACGGCAGCCAGGCCATGCCGGTCGCGCTGGCCAGGCAGTCGGCTGGCGACGGCGGCGGTCAGGTAGGCGGCGAGGGCGCCGAGGGCGAGCGGGGACATGGGCCAAGTTTGTCATAGGGCCGGCCCGGCGCCACAGCATCGACCGCTATAATTACCGGCCGCCCGCGCCTGACCCGGTCCATCCCATGTTCGAAACGCTGACCCAGCGCCTGTCCACCACCATCGACCGCCTGCGCGGCCGCGCGCGGCTGACCGAGGAGAACATCCGCGAGGCCACGCGCGAGGTGCGCGTGGCCCTGCTCGAGGCCGACGTGTCGCTGCCGGTGGTGCAGGCGCTGATCGAGCGCATCAAGGTCCGCGCCGTCGGCCAGGACGTGATGAAGAGCCTGACCCCGGGCCAGGCCCTGGTGAAGGTCGTGCGCGACGAGCTCACCGGCGTGATGGGCGCGGCCAACAGCGACCTCGACTTCAATTGCCCGGCGCCGGCCGTGATCCTGATGGCGGGCCTGCAGGGCGCCGGCAAGACCACCACCGTGGCCAAGCTCGCGCGGCTGCTGGCCGAGCGGCGCAAGAAAAAGGTCATGGTGGTCAGCGCCGACGTCTATCGCCCGGCCGCGATCGAGCAGTTGCAGACCCTGGCCGGCCAGGTCGGCGCCCTGTTCCATCCCAGCGAGCCGGGCCAGGACCCGGTCGCGATCGGGCTGGGCGCGATCGACGCGGCGAGGCGCAATTTCGCCGACGTGCTGATCGTCGATACCGCGGGCCGGCTCGCGGTCGATGCCGCGATGATGGACGAGATCGCGCGCCTGCACGCCGCGCTCAAGCCGATCGAGACCCTGTTCGTGGTCGACGCGATGACCGGCCAGGACGCGGCGGCGACCGCCAAGGCCTTCGCGGCCGCGGTGCCGCTGACCGGCGTGGTGCTGACCAAGACCGACGGCGACGCCCGCGGCGGCGCCGCGCTGTCGGTGCGCTATGTCACCGGGCGCCCGATCAAGTTCGTGGGCGCCGGCGAGAAGACCGATGCACTCGAACCCTTCCATCCCGACCGCGCCGCGCAGCGCATCCTGGGCATGGGCGACGTGCTCTCGCTGGTCGAGGACGTGCAGCGCAAGGTCGACGCCGACAAGGCGCAGAAGCTGGCCGAGAAAGTCATCAAGGGCAAGCGCTTCGACCTCAACGACATGCGCGACCAGTTCGAACAGATGCTCAGCATGGGCGGCATGGCCGGGCTGATCGACAAGCTGCCGGGCATGGGCAAGGTGCCGCAGAACCTCAAGGACAAGGTCAACGATCGTGACGTCAGGCGCATGATCGCGATCATCGGTTCGATGACGAAGAAGGAGCGCCGTCACCCCGACCTCCTGAACGGCTCGCGCAAGGTGCGGGTGGCCAAGGGCGCCGGCCAGCAGCCGCAGGACGTCAACCGCCTGCTCAAGCAGTACCAGCAGATGGAGAAAATGATGTCCAAGCTCTCCAGCGGCGGCATGAAGGGCCTGATGCGCCAGATGGGCGGGTTGATGAAGCCGGGCGGTGGCGGGTTCATGCCGCCGCGCTGAGCCGCCTACCGCTCCATTTGGGGGGCGGCCGCGACTGGGGCCCATCGCGCGCAAAGCGCGCTCCTACAAGGCCGGCTTTGTAGGAGCGCGCTCTGCGCGCGATAAGCCCGGTCGCCGCTGAAGCCGCTCCTACAGAGGGGGGTCGATACGGCCTGGCAGCCCTAAGTCCCGGCAGGGGTTCCGTTTTCCCCCGTCCCGGTCTAGAATGCGCGGCTCTTTTCCGGGTACCCGACACTGCGGGCGCCCGACCTTCCTCGCGAGAACAAAACGATGGTCAAGATTCGTCTGGCCCGGGGCGGCGCCAAGGGGCGTCCGTTCTACCACGTGGTCGTCACCGACGAGCGCAATGCGCGCGACGGTCGCAACATCGAGCGCATCGGGTTCTACAACCCGGTCGCGGCGGGCAAGGACGTGCCGCTGCAGCTCGACGTCGCCCGCGCACAGCACTGGATCGGCAAGGGCGCGCAGCCCACGGCCAAGGTCAAGCTGCTGATCAAGCAGGCCTCGAAGGCCGCCGTCGCGGCCTGATCCGCGTCGTCGTGTCCGACCGGCAGCTGTTGCTGGGGCGGATCGTCGGCGTGTTCGGGGTCGAGGGCTGGGTCAAGCTCGAGTCCTGGACCGAACCGCGCGATGGGATCCTCAAGTACCGGCCGTGGCGCTTGCGCCAGGGCGGCACCGAACGCGAAGTCGACAAGCCGCAGGGACGCGCGCAGGGCAAGGGCCTGGTGGCGCGCATCCCCGGCATCGAGGATCGCGACGGGGCGCAGGCGCTGGTGGGCGCGGAGATCTGGATCGACCGCGAGCGCCTGCCCAAGGCCCGCAAGGGTGAGTGGTACTGGAGCGATCTCGAAGGCCTGGAGGTGGTGACGCTGGAGGGCGTGGTGCTGGGCAAGGTCTCGCACCTGTTCGCCACCGGCGCCAATGACGTGCTGGTCGTGCATGGCGAGCGCGAACGGTTGATCCCGTTCACGCCCGGCCACGCGGTCGGCGAAGTGGACCTGGACGCGCGCGTCATCCGCGTCGACTGGGATCCGGCGTTCTGAGCGCGGGAAGCGGCATGCGCATCGATGTCGTCACGCTCTTCCCGGAATTCGTGCTGGGCGCGGCGCAGGTGGGCGTGGTGGGCCGGGCGCAGGAGCGCCGGCTGCTGGAAGTCGCGGCCTGGAACCCGCGCGACTACACCAGCGACAAGCACCGCACGGTGGACGACCGGCCTTTCGGCGGCGGCCCCGGGATGGTGATGCTGGCCGAACCGCTGCGGCAGGCGGTGCGTGCAGCCCAGGCGGCGGGAACCGCGCCGGGTCGCGTGATCGGGCTCAGTCCCCAGGGCGAGCGCCTGACCCAGCGCAAGGTGCGCGCGTTGGCGGAACAAGCAAGGTTGCTGTTGGTGTGCGGACGCTACGAGGGGCTCGACGAGCGCTTCGTCGCGAACGAGATCGACGAGGAGTTGTCGATCGGCGACTACGTACTGTCGGGCGGCGAACTGGCCGCGGCGGTGCTGATCGATGCGATCGGCCGCCTGCGCGAGGGCGCCCTGGGCAACGCGCAGTCGGCGGCGCAGGATTCCTTCGAGGACGGTTTGCTCGATTGCCCGCACTACACGCGCCCCGAGCGCGACGGCGGGGAAGCGGTACCGGCGGTGCTGCTGTCCGGCGACCACGCGGCGATCCGCCGCTGGCGCCTCAAGCAGTCGCTGGGCAGGACCTGGCAGCGCCGCCCCGACCTGCTGGCGCGCCTGGAACTGGACAAGGAACGACGCGCGCTGCTCGATGAATACATCACCGAGTGGCGCCACCAGAATCCGTAGGAGCGCGCTCTGCGCGCGACCGCAGCATCCGGTACTGCCGCAAGGCTGCTTCCGGCGCGACACCCCAGAAAGCGTTGTGCACCGCCTCCCGCCGGGATGCCTCTGCCAACCAAGACATACACAGGTGAAGCCATGAACATCATCCAGGAATTCGAGAAGCGCCAGATCACGCGCAAGCTGCCGGTCTTCGGGCCCGGCGACACCGTGGTCGTCAACGTCAAGGTCAAGGAAGGCAACCGCGAGCGCGTGCAGGCCTACGAGGGCGTGGTGATCGCGGTGCGCAACCGCGGCCTCAACAGCGCCTTCACCGTGCGCAAGATCTCGCACGGCACCGGCGTGGAGCGCGTGTTCCAGACCCACAGCCAGGCCATCGACTCGGTGCTGGTCAAGCGCCGCGGCAAGGTCGCGCGCGGCAAGCTGTACTACCTGCGCGAGCGCGAGGGCAAGTCGGCGCGTATCCGCGAGGACCTGGGCGCCAGCACGGCCCCGACGGCCGAGTAGGGGCGCGGCGCCACGTGCGCCTGTCGTCGCTTCGCCAAACGGCCGCCCCTGGGCGGCCGTTTGCGTTCAGGGCAGCGTCCAACGGCGGTCCGCATCGGGCCGCGGCCTTGAATCGAGTTCGTGCGGCCGCACAACGATTGCAGTCCGGGCGCCATTGCGCCCCAAAGCGTCATCCCGGCGCAAGCCGGGACCCAGTAGCGCGGTCCCGCCAGGATTGCGCTACCGGGTCCCGGCTTGCGCCGGGATGACGCCAGGTGGGAGGCCTCGCGCCCTGCGCCTTTGCCTCACGAATCGTCACGCCCAATCCGGAATCATCGACCCGCCATGACCGAACCGCAGACCGAACCGCAAGCCCAGACCCGCCGCTTCGAGGCCGAGGTCGCCCAGGTCCTGCACCTGGTGACCCACGCGCTCTACTCGCACAAGGAGATCTTCCTGCGCGAGCTGGTGTCCAATGCATCGGACGCCTGCGACAAGCTGCGCTTCGAGGCCATCGCGCGCCCCGAGTTGGTGTCCGAGGACGCTGAACTCGCGATCGAGATCCGCTGGGACAAGGCTGCGCGTACGCTCAGCGTGAGCGACAACGGCATCGGCATGGGCGCCGACGAGGTGATCGAGAACATCGGCACCATCGCGCGCTCGGGCACGCGCCGCTTCCTCGAGTCGCTGTCCGGAGATACCCGCAAGGACACCCAGCTCATCGGTCAGTTCGGCGTGGGCTTCTACTCGGCCTTCGTGGTCGCCGACCGGGTCACGCTGCAATCACGACGCGCCGACGCGCCGGCGGGCGAGGGCGTGCGTTGGTCCAGCGACGGCCAGGGCGAGTATTCGATCGAGGCCTGCGAGCTGGACCGGCGCGGGACCACGGTCACCCTGCACCTCAAGCCCGACGAGGACGAGTTCCTCGACGGTTGGCGCCTGCGCAGCCTGGTGTCGCGCTACTCCGACCACATCGGCTTCCCGATCCGGATGCCGAAGGAATCCGATGGCAGCGGCCAAGCTGAGGTCGTCAACCAGGCCAGCGCGTTGTGGACGCGGCCCAAGGCGGCGGTGAAGGACGAGGAATACCAGGAGTTCTACAAGTACCTCGCCCACGACAGCGACGCGCCGCTGGCCTGGGCCCACAACCGGGTCGAGGGCACGCAGAGCTACACCACCTTGCTGTACGTGCCGGCGAAGGCGCCGTGGGACGCGATGTACTCCGGTCGCGAGGAGCGCAAGGGCCTCAAGCTCTACGTGCGCCGCGTGTTCATCATGGATGCGAGCGAACAACTGCTGCCGGCCTACCTGCGCTTCGTCAAGGGCGTGGTCGATTCCGACGACCTGCCGCTCAACGTCAGCCGCGAACTGCTGCAGGACAATCGCCTGGTGGCGCAGATCCGCGCCGCCTGCATCAAGCGCTCGCTCGACCTGCTCGACAAGCTGGCGGCCGACGAGCCGGCCCGCTTCGCCGAGTTCTCGCAGGCCTTCGGCAACGTGCTCAAGGAAGGCGTGGCCGAGGACTACGCCAATCGCGAGCGCATCGCCAAACTGCTGCGCTTCGCCTCGACCCGCGGCGAGGGCGCGCGCAAGTCGGTCGGCCTGGACGACTACGTCGCGCGCATGGGCGCCGACCAGAAGGCGATCTGGTACTTGACCGCCGATTCCTGGGCCGCCGCCGCCGGCAGCCCGCAGCTCGAGGCACTGAAGGCCGCCGGCGTCGAGGTCCTGCTCATGCACGACCGCATCGACGACTGGATGGCGGGCTACCTGCGCGAATACGCCGGCAAGCCGCTGCGCAACGCCGCCAAGGGCGAGCTCGACCTGCCGGAAGCCGGCGATGCGGCGCAGCGCGAGGCCGACGCAGCGGCCGCAGAACCGGCCTTGCGTCGACTCGTCGCCCTGCTGGGAGCGCGCGTGCGCGAGGTCCGCATCGGACGTCGGCTGGTCGAGTCGCCGGCCTGCCTGGTGCTCGACGAGCACGACATGGCCCTGCACCTGCAGCGGCTGATGAAGGAAGCGGGACAGGAGTTTCCGGATTCCGCGCCATGGATGGAGATCAATCCGGCCAACCCGCTGGTGCGCCGGCTCGCGACCGAAACCGACGAGGCGCGCGCGACCGACCTCGGCTGGCTGATCTACGAGCAGGCGCGTATCACCGGCGGCGCATTGCCAGAGGACCCTGCCGCCTTCGTCGGGCGGCTCAACCGGCTGCTCGGCACGCCGGACTAGGCGCATGGATGGCGCGGCGGTCCGGATCGACATCTGGCTGTGGGCGGCGCGCCTGTACAAGACCCGCACGCTGGCCAAGGGTGCGGTCGTGGCAGGAAAGGTCGAGCTCGGCGAGCAGGCCTGCAAGCCGTCGCGCGCGATCCATGCGGGCGACCGGCTGCGCGTGACGCGCGGCGAGGAACGGCTCGACATCACCGTGGTCGCGCTGTCCGCGCAGCGCGGTTCGGCTGCAACAGCACAGGGCCTCTATCGCGAGGAAGACCTCGACCGCGAGCGACGCCTCGCCGACGCCGAAAAGCGTCGCCTCGACCGCCTGGGTTATTCGGGTCCGCCCAAGCGCCCCGACAAACAAGCGCGTCGCGCGCTGATGCGCATCAAGTCGCCCGACTGAAGCGCCGCGCCCCCCTGCAGGAGCGGCTTGAGCCGCAACCTGTCGCCACGAAAGTCCGTCCCCCGCAATTGTGGGGTTCCGAGCTCGCCGCCATCCGCGTGTCGGCTCAGACATTCAGTGGAACTCGCCGCCACGCGGATGCCGACGGTCCCGGACGCGCTTCGATCCAGGGCGCTTCGCGCTGGCAACCGCCGCTCAGAGCAGGCCCTTGAGGCGATACAGCGCCTCGAGGGCCTGCTTGGGCGTCATCGCGTCGGGATCGAGTTCGCGCAGCGCGGCCAGCGCGGCGGGCGGGGAGGCGAACAACGGCATCTGCGACGGGTCGTCCGGCAGCGCTGCAGGCGCAGGGCCGTTTGCGCGCCCGGCTTCGAGTTCGGCCAGGACCGCACGGGCCTGCGCGATCACCTCGCGCGGCACGCCGGCCAGCGCCGCTACCTGCAGGCCGAAGCTGCGGTCCGCAGGGCCTTCCTTCACCGCGTGCAGGAACACGAGCTGGTCGCCGTGCTCGACCGCATCGAGGTGCACGTTGGCGATGCCCGGATACTGCGCCGCCAGCGCGGTCAGTTCGAAATAGTGGGTGGCGAACAGCGTGAAGGCGCGATTGGTGGTGGCCAGGCGCACCGCGCAGGCCTTGGCCAGCGCGAGGCCGTCGTAGGTCGAGGTACCGCGCCCGACCTCGTCCATCAGCACCAGGCTGGCGGGCGTGGCGTTGTGCAGGATGGTCGCGGTCTCGCTCATTTCCACCATGAAGGTCGATTGCCCGCCGGCGAGGTCGTCGCCGGCGCCGATGCGGGTGTAGATGCGGTCGATCGGGCCGATGGTGGCGGCATCGGCCGGCACGAAGCTGCCGATGTGGGCCAGCAGCACGATCAGCGCGGCCTGGCGCATGTAGGTGCTCTTGCCGCCCATGTTGGGACCGGTGATGACCAGCATTCGGCGCGCGTCGTCGAGTTCGAGATCATTGGGTTCGAAGGGCTGGTTGCGCACGGCCTCGACCACCGGATGGCGGCCGCGGCGGATCGTGATGCCCGGCACGGAGTCGAGTCGCGGCGCGACCCATCCGCGATCGAGCGCGCGTTCGGCCAGGTTCGCCAGCACGTCGAGTTCGGCCAGCGCCAGCGCGCAGCGCTTGAGCGGCTCCAGGCGTTCGAGCAGCGCGTCGAGGACCTGCTCCCACAGCGCGCGTTCGCGCATCAGGGCGCGTTCGCGCGCCGACAGCACCTTGTCCTCGAAGGCCTTGAGTTCCTCGGTGATGTAGCGTTCGGCGCCCTTGATGGTCTGGCGGCGCGTGTAGTGCAGCGGCACCCGTTCGGACTGGCCGCGGCTGACTTCGATGTAGTAGCCGTGCACGCGGTTGTAGCCGACCTTGAGCGTGGCGATGCCCGAGCTCGCTTTCTCGCGCGCCTCGAAGTCGAGCAGGTACTGGTCGGCATGGGTCGCCAGCTTGCGCAGATCGTCGAGGTCGGCATCGTGGCCGGCGCGGATCACGCCGCCGTCGCGCAGCAGCAGCGCCGGCGTCTCCGCAATGGCGGACGCGAGCGCCTGTGCGGTCGCCTGGTGCTCGCCGATTTCGTCCTGCAGGGCGGACAGGCGCGGACTGTCGCTGTCCGCGAGCGCAAGCCGCAACGCCGGCAGCAGTGCGATACCGTCGCGCAGCGTCGAGAGGTCGCGCGGGCGGGCCGAGCGCAGGGCGACGCGGGCGAGGATGCGCTCGAGGTCGCCGACCCGGCGCAACTGCTCGCGCAGGGGTTCGATGGCGGCAGCGCTGGTCAGGGCCTCGATCGCCTGGTGGCGTTCGCGCAGCACCGACTGCGCGCGCAGCGGCCGCTGCAACCAGCGCCGCAGCAGGCGCCCACCCATCGGCGTGATCGTGCGGTCGAGCACGCCCAGCAATGTGTGCTCCATGCGTCCCGAGGGATGGGTGTCGAGCTCGAGGTTGCGCCGCGTGGCCGCGTCCATGGCGATGCCGTCCTCGCCGTGTTCGACCGCGAGGCCGCCGATGTGCGGCAGCGCCGCGCGTTGGGTGTCCTTGACGTACTGCAGCAGCGCGCCGGCCGCGCAGACGGCGATCGGCAGGTCTTCGCAACCGTAGCCGCGCAGGTCGCGGACCGAGAAGAACGCGGTCAGGGTGCGGGTCGCGCTGTCGTGGTCGAAATGCCACGGTGGACGTCGCCGCAGTCCTGGTAGCGCGTCCACCGTTGAAGGCCAGGTACTGGCCTCGGCGACCAGGGACTCGACCGGCGTCAACCTGGCCAGTTCCGCTGCCAACGCAGCTTCGCCCGCTACTTCCTGCACAGTACAGCGGCCGGAGGCAAGGTCGAGCCAGGCCAGGCCGATCCGCGCGCCATCGCGTGCCAGCGCCAGCAGCAGGTTGTCGCGCCGATCCTCGAGCAGCGCCTCGTCGGTGACGGTGCCGGGCGTGACCACGCGCACCACCTTGCGTTCGACCAGTCCCTTGGCCAGCGCCGGGTCGCCGATCTGTTCGCAGATCGCGACCGATTCGCCCAGTCGCAGCAGGCGCGCCAGGTAGGGCTCGAGCTGGTGGTAGGGCACGCCGGCCATCGGGATCGGCTGCCCGGCCGATGCGCCGCGCTGGGTCAGGGTGATGTCGAGCAGGCGCGCGGCCTTGCGCGCGTCGTCGTAGAAGAGCTCGTAGAAGTCGCCCATGCGGAACAGCATCAGCACGTCCGGATGCCCGGCCTTGGCACCGAAGTACTGGCGCATCAGCGGCGTGTGCTGGGAGTCGCCCGGTGATGGGCGCGGCGCAGGTGTAGTGGTCATTGCGGGGGTCGGGCGAAGGGTAGTCAGGCGCGCGGCGCAATCACGACGGGTCGCGGCGGCAAGTCCGCGTGCCTGGAGGCCCCGATCGCCGGTCGCCGCAGTTTAACGGCAACCGACCGCGACCCGCCTGCGCCGGGCGCGTTGACCGCGAATCGGCCGATGCCTTCGTACCTGCCCGATCGGCAGTCACGAAACATTTACACGCGCGCGCGGCCGGCATCGTGCCGCCGCGCGTCTTGTGGGTTGCACGGGCGCCGAATATGCTTGGGGGATCGGTGTTGCGCGCTCGTTCGCCAGGCGACGACGCCTGCCGCCACCCTCCTACTTCGACGGGGTCTTACCGTGCCGACGCCAGCCGCGCATCCGCTTGGACGCAATACTTCCTGGATCCACATGCTGCTTCCGGCCGTGATCCTGCTGCTGCCCGCATGCAAGGAGGCGGTGGCGCCGGTCGCGGCGGATCCGCGGCCGGTGCGCGCGATCACCGTGGAGCGCAAACCCGCCGGCGAGACCGTGATCCTGACCGGACGGGTCGAATCGCAGGACGAGGCGGCGCTCGGGTTCCGCATCGGCGGACGCATGACCGAGCGCACGGTCAACGTCGGCGACAAGGTCACGCCCGGCCAGGTGCTGGCGCGCCTGGACCCGCAGAACGAGACCAATGCGGTACGCCTGGCCGAAGCCGCAGTCTCGTCTGCGCGCGGCAACGTCACCACCACCCGCGACGCATTCGAACGCCAGCAGACCTTGCGCGCGCGTGGCCTCAACACCCGCACCGACTACGACAACGCGCGCCAGGCCCAGGTCAACGCACAGTCGCAGCTCGACGATGCCCAGGCGCGCCTGCGCATCGCGCGCGACCAGTTGGGATTCACCGTGCTCGCGGCCGATACCTCGGGCTCGATCACGGCGCGTGGCGCCGAGCCCGGCGAGGTGGTGCAGGCCGGGCAGATGGTGGTGCGCGTGGCCCGCCAGGGCGGACGCGACGCCGTCTTCGACGTGCCGGCGAACGTGCTGCGCGCGACGCCCACCCGACCCCGCATCACGATCCGGTTGTCGGACGACGCCGAGGTCGTTGCCGAGGGCATCGTGCGCGAAGTGGCGCCGCAGGCCGATCCGCGCACCGGGACCTTCCCGGTTCGGGTGACCCTGGTCGATCCGCCTGAAGCCATGCGGCTGGGCTCGGTCGTCATCGGGCGCATGGAATCCGATTCCGAGCCGGTGATATCGGTGCCGGCCACCGCGCTGACCAAGGCCGAAGGCCAGGCTGCGGTGTGGATCGTCGATCCGGCCGACAACACGGTCTCGCTGCGCAACGTCGACGTGCTGCGCCACAGCCCCAACTCGGTCGTGATCGCCAAGGGACTCGAAGCCGGAGACGTCGTGGTGACGGCCGGTGTGCATGCCCTGCATCCCGGGCAGGCGGTGCGCCTCCTGATCGAGTCCACCTGACCATGGGCCCGAATCTGTCCGACTGGGCCCTCAAGCACCGGTCTTTCGTCGTCTTCCTGATGATCGCCGCGACGATCGCTGGGCTGGGCTCCTACCTCAGCCTGGGTCGCAACGAGGATCCGGCCTTCACCTTCCGCAGCATGATCGTGTTCGCGGGCTGGCCGGGCGCCACGCTCGACGACACCGTGGCGCAGGTCACCGAGCGCATCGAGCGCACGCTGCAGGAGACCCCGAACCTCGATTTCATCCGCAGTACCACCACCGCGGGCGCGACCACGATCTTCGTCAACCTCAAGGGCTCGACGCCGCCCGAGCAGGTGCCCGACATCTGGTACCACGTGCGCAAGAGCGTGGGCGACATGCGCCACACCCTGCCGCAAGGCGTGGTCGGTCCCGGCTTCAACGACGAGTTCGGCGACACCTTCGGCCTGATCTACGGCTTCACCGCCGATGGCTTCAGCCAGCGCGAGTTGCGCGACCACGTGGAGGACGCGCGCTCGAAGCTGCTCAACGTGCCCGACGTGTCCAAGATCGAGTTGCTGGGCGCGCAGGACGAAACCATTTTCATCGAGTTCTCGATCAAGCAGCTCGCGGGGCTGGGGCTCAACCAGGGTGCGCTGCTGGCAGCGTTGCGCGCGCAGAACGTGATCAGGCCCTCGGGCACCCTGCAAACCGAGGAGGAGAAGCTGTGGCTGCGGGTGTCGGGCGTTTTCGACTCCGAGGAGGACATCCTCGCAGTCAACTTCGTGCACGACGGACGCCTGGTGCGCCTGCGCGACATCGCCGAAGTTCGGCGCGGCTTCGCCGACCCGCCGCAGCCGTTGTTCCGCGTCAACGGACAGCCATCGATCGGCCTCGCCATCGCGATGGCCGAGGGCGGCGACATCCTGGCCCTGGGCGAAAACCTCGAGCAGGCGATGGCCGCGATTGCGGCCGACCTGCCGGTGGGTATCGAACCGCTGCTGGTTGCCAACCAGCCCGACGTGGTCGACGAGGCGATCAACGAATTCATGGTCTCGCTGTTGCAGGCGATCGGGATCATCCTGGTGATCAGCTTCATGGCCTTGGGCGTGCGCGCCGGCACCGTGGTGGCGCTGTCGTTCCCGTTGACGCTGGCGATCGTGTTCCCGGTCATGCAGTCCTTCGAGATCGACCTGCAGCGCATCTCGCTCGGCGCCCTGATCATCGCCCTGAGCCTGCTGGTGGACAACGCCATGACCATGGTGGATTCGCTGGCATCGCGCATGGACGCCGGCGACAGCAAGGAGAAGGCGGCGAGCTTCGCCTACGAAACGCTGGCGTTCCCGATGCTGACCGGCACCTTCATCACGGCTGCAGGCTTCGTGCCGATCGGCTTTGCCGCCAGTTCTGCCGGCGAGTACACGTTTACGATCTTCGCCGTGGTTACCATTGCGCTGCTGGTGTCGTGGTTCGTCGCGGTGGTGTTCTTCCCCCTGCTGTGCGTGTGGCTGCTCAAGCAGCCCGACAAGCCGGCCTCCGGCGAGCTCGGGCTGGTGATGCGCCTGTTCCGTGCCGTGCTGGTCGCGGCGATGCGCCTGCGCTGGGTCACGATCGTGGCCACCCTGGCGGTCTTCGTCCTGGCGATCCTGGCCGCCCCGATGATCCCGCGCCAGTTCTTCCCGGCCTCCGACCGACCCGAACTGGTGGTGGACCTGCGCCTGCCGCAGAGCGCCTCGATCTACCGCACCGACACCCTGGCGGCGGAGTTCGACCGCGCCCTGGCCGAGGACCCCGACGTCGAGCGCTGGAGCACTTACGTGGGCCGCGGAGCGATCCGCTTCTACCTGCCGCTCGACGTGCAGCTGGCCAACGACTTCTTCAGCCAGGTGGTGATCGTGGCCAAGGACGTGGCCGCGCGCGAGCGGCTGGAAGTGCGGCTCGAAAAGCTGCTGGCCGAGCGCTTCCCGGAATCGGTTTCGCGCGTGGCACCGCTGGAGCTCGGGCCGCCCGTGGGCTGGCCGGTGCAGTACCGGGTCAGCGGGGCGGACCTCGCGCAGGTGCGCTCGATCGCGCTGGAAGTGGCGGCGATCATGGCCGCCAACGACAATCTGCGCCGGGTCAACTACGACTGGATGGAAGGCGCGCGCACGGTCCGCATCGACGTCGACCAGGACCAGGCGCGGCTGCTGGGCGTCAGTTCCGAGGCGCTGGCCGGGATCGTCAACACCGTGGTCACCGGGGTTCCGGTCACGCAGGTGCGCGACGACATCTACCTGGTCAACGTGGTCGCGCGCGCCCAGGGCGATCAGCGCAGCTCGATCGCCTCGCTGCGCACCCTGCAGGTGCCGTTGCCGAACGGTCGCACGGTACCGCTCAGCCAGATCGCCAACCTCAGTTTCGAGCAGGAGTCGCCGTTGATCTGGCGTCGCGACCGCGTGCCCACGCTGACCGTGCGCGCCGACCTGGTGCCGGGCATGCTGCCCGAAACCGTGGTTGCGGCCGTGCAGCCGGCGATCGACAACCTCAACAAGGACCTGCCGCGTGGCTACCGGGTGGCGGTCGGCGGCACCGTGGAGGAAAGCGCCAGGTCGCAGGCCTCGGTGGCGGCGGTGGTGCCGGTCATGGTGTTCCTGATGCTGTTCTTCCTCATGGTGCAGCTGCAGAACTTCAGCCGCATGTTCCTGGTGCTGTCGGTCATCCCGCTGGGCATGATCGGCGTGGTCGGCGCCCTGCTCGCCTCGGGGCGCCCGCTGGGCTTCGTCGCCATCCTCGGCATCCTTGCCCTGATCGGCATGATCGCGCGCAACGCCGTGCTCCTGATCGAGCAGATCGACTCCGAGCGTGCCGCAGGCAAGGCGCCGTGGAACGCGGTGATCGATTCCACGATCTCGCGCTTCCGCCCGATCATGCTCACGGCGATCTCGACCGTGCTCGGCATGATCCCGATCGCCGGCACCGTATTCTGGGGCCCGATGGCCTTCACCATCATGGGTGGCCTGCTGGTCGCGACCATCCTGACCCTGATCTTCCTGCCGGCGTTGTACGTGGCCTGGTTCCGCATCAAGCGCGACGATCCCGGCGCGCAGGCGCCTGCGGCCGCGGGGGTAGCGGCAGTGGGTGCATGAAGGGCCGCGGCAAGAGGCGCCGGGACGCACGCCAGCGTCCCGGCGCACGTATTCTGGTCCGGCGCCCTGGCGCCGCTCGTTCATCCTGAAGTTGGAGATCTTTCCATGAGAAATTCGATTCGAAACGCCATTGCCGCGGCGTTGTTGCTCGGCGCCGCGGGTATCGGGACCGTTCATGCCCAGACGTCGGTCCAGTACGGTCGCATTACCGATGTCCGCGTGGTCACCGTGGACAGCCGTTCCGCGCAGAACACCGGCGCGCTGGTGGGCGGCGTGCTCGGTGCGGCCTCCGGCAGTTCGGGGCGTTCGGGCAGCAACCGCGCCTTGCGTGGCGTGGGCGGCGCGGCGGTCGGCCAGCGGGTCGGCGGTGCGATGGGGCAAAGCCAGGCCTTCGAGTACACCGTGCTGATCGGCGGTACCCAGACCACGCGCATCCGCACCGAACAGGCCGGCATGCGCACCGGTGACTGCGTCGCGGTCGAGCGTGGCGGCATGAACAACATCCGCCTGGTCTCGGATGACCGTTGCGCCACGGGTGCGACGACGCCGTCGAGTGCCGTCCAGACGGCCGACGCGTGCACGCAGGCCAAGGAACAGCTGCTGGCTGCCGAAACCGATGACGCTTTCGCCCTGGCCGAGCGCCGCGTGCGCCTGCTCTGCAACGACTGAGTCGAAGCGGGTGTCAGCGCCGTCACGGCGCCGACCTGCTGTCATCCGGACCCGCAGTCGCGAGACTGCGGGTCTTTTTTTGCCCTTTCCGCAACCGTGGGAGTCCGCGCCCGCCTCCATCCGCGTGTCGGCTCAAACATTCAGTGGAACTCGCCGCCACGCGGATGGCGGCGGGCGCGGACTCGCTTCGATCCAGGGCGCGGTGCGTAGCGCCGCTCCTGCAGGGGGGGGCTGAACGTCGCGCGGGAGGCAGTGCCCGCGCATCCGCAAAGGCGGGCTAGATGCTCAACGCACCGGTCGTCAGCGCATAGACCGCTACTGCGGCGCCGGCCAGGATCATGCCGACCACCGCGCGCTCGGCCGCGGTGAACAGGCCCAGGTTCTGCTCGCGACGCGCCATGACGTAGAGGATGGTGCCCGGCGCATAGATCAGGGCCGACAGCAGCACGAACTTGGCCCCGCCGGCGACGATCATCAGCACGGCGTACACGGTGGCGATCGCGCCGCGTACCCAGTCGACGCCGCGGCCGCTGGATGGCTTGTCGTAGGTCTCGCCGGTGGCGGCGAGCTTGAAGCCGTAGGCCGCGACCAGCAGGTAGGGGATCAGGGTCATCGCGCTGGTCATCTTCAGCGCCAGGATGAAGGCGTACTCGGCGTAGAAGCTGACCAGCAGGAAGAGCTGGATCACGATATTGGTCAGCCACAAGGCCGCTGCCGGCACCTTGCGCGCATTCTCGCGCGCGAGGAAGCGCGGCATGGTGTCGTTCGAGGCCGCCGAGTGGACCACTTCGGCCGCCAGCAGCGACCACGACAGGTAGTTGCCCAACACCGAGATCAGGAGGCCGACGCTGATGAACACCGCGCCCCAGGGACCCACCACCGCCTCGAGCACGCCGGCCATCGAGGGCGTGCTGAGCCGGGCCAGGTCCTCGCGCAGCATCACGCCGAAGGACAGCATGGTGACCAGGACCAGCAGGCACAGCACGCCGATGAAGCCGAGCACGGTGGCGGTGCCCACGTGCTCGCGGTTCTTCGCGTAGCGCGAGTACACGCTGGCGCCCTCGATGCCGACGAACACGAACACGGTCACCAGCAGGGTCGCGCGCACCTGCTCGGCGACGCTGCCCACGCTGGGCGTTTCGCTGCCCCAGAAGTTGAGGGCGAAAATGTCGGCGTTGAAGCCCGCGGCGACCACCACGATGAAGAGTCCGATCGGGATGATCTTGGCCACCGTGGCGATCGTATTGAGGGTGGTGGCGTTCTTGATCCCGCGCAACACCAGGATGTGCACGCCCCACAGCAGGATCGATGCGCTGATCAGCGCCGGCACCGTGGTGCCCTCGCCGAAGATCGGGAAGAAAACGCCCAGCGTGGCCTTGATCAGGATCAGGCAGGCGGTGTCGGCGAGGCAGGCACCGATCCAATAGCCGAAGGCAGCGCAGAAACCGAGGTAGTCGCCGAAGCCTGCCTTGGCATAGGCGTAGATGCCGGTATCGAGGTCCGGCTTGCGTCGCGACAGGGTCTGGAACACGAACGCCAGCATCAGCATGCCGACGCCGGCGATGGTCCAGGCGACCAGCCCGCCGACCACGCCGGTGGAGCGGCCGAAGGACGCGGGCAGGACGAAGATGCCGGATCCGATCATGGA